>ERZ777003.110-NODE-110-length-160471-cov-18.289391_pt1 | contig 160471 bp, 137 predicted proteins | sample MGYA00374956_ERZ777003 | MGnify/ENA primary metagenome ERZ777003 (study PRJEB29302, sample SAMN06268252) | bioreactor metagenome | isolation source: Joint BioEnergy Institute, California, USA | place: USA:Joint BioEnergy Institute, California, USA | collected... | reverse complement strand
GAATGGAGCGCGCATGCAGTCGACTCCCTCCCCTGCGATTCAGCGGTGAAGGGTTAGGGCGGCGGCAAGAAGGAACAGCTGCGCGCAACGCGCGCCCTACCTTCGGTCTTCGGTCTTCAATCTTCGGGAACGGGCGGCAATGCTGCCCGTTCCCGGTATGTGAGCCCATAGCCGTACGGAAACAGCGGGTCGTACGGCGTCTCACCGACATTGAGTCGCGTTTGATCAACGCGCTTCGGCCACGAGAACGACAACTTGCCGGTGAAGTCGTAGCGCGGACGGCCTGCTTTGTCTCCGATCAGCACATCGGCCACACCGCCGCCTTCCGTGCCAGGCAGCCAGGCCGCAACGAATGCATCGGCAGCGTTCAGCTCCGGATTCACCCAAAGCGGCCGACCCGAAAGGAACACTGCAACGACCGGAATGCCGTCTGCTTTCAAAGCCCGCATCAACGCCAAGTCCGATTCGTCGCCTGACCGATATTCGATCGTGCGCACATCGCCTTTCATCTCGGCATAGGGCTGCTCGCCGAAAACCACGACTGCGACATCGGGTTTCGTTGTGTACTGAGCGTCGCGGCTCAGCTCTGCGCGTCCGCCCATTGCGGTCACCGCCTCGCGAATGCCGTCGTAGATCGATTCCCCGTTCGGAAAGTGGGCCTTCGTGTTGCCGGTTCCTTGCCACGAGAGCGTCCACCCGCCGCACGCTCGGCCGATATCGTTTGCAGCAGAACCTGTAACGAGCACGTGCGCATCGCCTTCGATCGGCAGCACGTTGCCGTTGTTCTTGAGCAGCACGAGCGACTTGCGCACCGCCTCGCGGGCCACCATGCGATGCTCGGCACTACCGATCACGGATCGACCTTCGTAAGGGCGCTCGCTTTCGAAGAGGCCCAACTTCTTCTTCACACGCAGGATGCGGCGCACGGCATCGTCGATCCGCTCGAGCGGAATCTCCCCCCGCTTCGCTTGCTGCACGGTGTTCTCGAACAAACGTCGCCAAGCTGTCGGCGCCATGAGCATGTCGATCCCAGCGTTGATCGCTTGCGGACAGCTGTCCTTGCTGCAGCCCGGCACTTGCGCATGACCGTCCCAATCGCCGACGACGAATCCGGCAAACCCCATACGGCCCTTCAACACATCGGTGATCAGAGACTTGTTCGCGTGGTTCTTCGCGCCCTGCCAACTCGAGTACGAGACCATGACCGTCATCGCACCCGCCTCGATGGCATCTGCATATGCAGCAGCGTGGATGCGGATGAGTTCGTTCTCATCGATATCGGCGTCGCCTTGATCGATTCCGTCTCGCGTGCCGCCGTCGGCGACGAAATGTTTGGCCGTCGCCGCAACGAAGCCGTCGAGTACGCCGCGGCTCTTCTCGGGCTCGCCCTGCAAACCAAGCACCATCGCTCGCGCGAATTGACGTACCAGATCGGGCGACTCGGCGTAGCCCTCATACGTGCGCCCCCAACGATCGTCTCGAGGTACCGCCAAAGTCGGCGCAAACACCCAATCGATACCGGTAGCCGCGACCTCGCGCGCCGTGATGACCCCGATGCGGCGAGTCAAATCCGGATCGCGTGTCGCACCGAGACCGATGTTGTGCGGAAAAATCGTCGCTCCGACGACATTGTTGTGGCCATGAACCGCATCGATGCCGAATAGAACCGGAATTGCGACACGTCGTCCGGGACGTTTCTCGATCGATACAGAGCGGAATGCGCGCGCAGTCTCGAGCCACGCTGCGGCACCCGATCGATCCTCGCCATTGAGCGGCGGCGAATCGCCGCCGGCCAGAATCGCCCCGATCGGATACGTGCGCAGGTCCGCCGGGCGGATGGTCGAGATGTCCGCCTGGATCATTTGCCCGACCTTTTCTTCGAGCGTCATTTTCGCGATGACGCCGTCGATCCAGCGTTCGGTCTCGGAATCGACGAGACCGACGCTTTGCACCTGCGGCCAACGCTCGGGGTGCGCGATTGCACTCCCCGATCCTTCCGACGCCTGCGCTGCCATCGCTGGACACGAATGCCAGACGAGCAAGACCGCCAGAACCGACGTACGAATGAAGATGCGCACCATGACCGCTCCCTCGTCGCGCTTTCAACAGCCAGCACTGTTGCGCGCCGAGGCGCCAAGCGCAATCGGTTCGTATGCGGGGGGCGAAACCGAAACGGGCGCTCAGCCCGCAGCGAGGCTCAAGAATCCGACGCCGTGCTCGACTCTCATCGTCACTTCCCGCTCGAGCTCGCTCGAAATGATGAGCGACGCCTCGAGCCGATTGATCACGATGGGCCGCACGCGAACGCCCTGCGACGAATACGTGAGCATGAAGCTGTGATAGCTGTCGATGTGATCGGCGGCGAACTGGAGCAGGAGATTCACTTCGTCCGCTTCAGCCGAAGGCTCGTTGATGCGTTCGTCGCAAATGACGAGGAAGGCCTGGTTCTTCGGCGCGGCGGTGAACGCGCCCGCTGCACGCAGCTCCGTGAGGAACTGCGTTACCTGCATGCTCAACTTGAACCAAAGATTGATGTTGCGAGGCTCCGTGCACGCCCAACGCGTGCCTCGCACGATCGCATCGACGATGAAGTGAGCAAAGCGGCGCGGCGTGAGATAGGCCCAGTCGGAATGTCCGCTCGCACCGCATGCCATCGTGCGCAACCGCGGCCGCCGGCGATCGGCGCTGCGCACCGCTTGCAATGTGTTGATGCCGTGCGTGGCCAACCGCGCACGTTCGGCAGGCGTCAGCTCATGCTGCAGCTTGGCGCCGGCACGCAACAGCAGCTCGGGATCGCCAAGGTGGGTAACCATCGGCATGATCTCGCCGGTGCGCGAGAGAATGCCTGCGGCAGCCGCTCCGCTGCCGAACACCTCGGGCCGGCCGCGCAGCCGATCCATGCAGACGATCCGCGGATAGAACATGGCTGCGCAATCGCTGTGAAACCCGAGCGCGGAGATTCCAGAAATCGCGGCTTGCGGCGAATCCCAACTCGCCGGCGGATCGACGATCAGAATCATGCGCCGTTCGCGGCAGAGACGCTCCGCGGCGAGCAATGTGCTCGCACCCACGTCCGTCGTGCGGCTGAGCGGCGGGATGTAGAGGAAAGCGATCTCGTCGACATCGCACAACGCAAACAGCCCCGTGCGTTCCGATTCAGAGCCGATGACGTCGTAGTCGGTCAGCGGCTGGCCGTCATCGCCGTCGGGATTGGACATCGCGTAGCCGGGAAGCTGAGAGCCAGGCATCAGCGTCGGCTTCGGTCGCGACAACGGCACTCCGCCGCGGACACGCACCATCGAGGATTCGGCGAGCACCGCCTTCACGAATCGCGCATCGGTCGGATCCATCGAAACTGCCCGGAAGCTCTCTTGAGCCTCGATGCGCTCGGAACCCGGCGAACGAACGCGTTGCACGGTCAAATTGAAACGCAGCTCATCGCCCGGATTGAGACGATCGAAATCGACTGCCGCGCGCAGGAATTCCCGGGTTCCGGGTGCTAACGCTTCGAGTGTCAATGCACCCGATTCGCACGGCAAAGAGAGCGTGACGGGCGCAGCACGGTTGGCCACTCGAACGATGACTGCCTGCCGCCCGCCCTGCTCGAAGAATTGCTCGACGGCATAGGACAGCGGACTCGGCTGCCAAAGCCCGCCGAATACCTGCTGGAAATCGGCGAAGCTGCGGACGAGCACGGGTGTGTTCAGCGGCCCGCGCAGCGTGCGCCCGACGAAAGCCGTCCGTTGCGCGCACGTTCGCGCAATCGGCCGTTCGGCGGTCGATGAGTTGACAACTTTGATACCGTCGAGCGATCGCTCCGGCACCCTTCGCCCCCTCGTAATTGTTGTGCCGTGAACGTTAACAGATCCGTCGCGAATGTGCGACGGCTAACGCGCGAGCGTTGTAAAGGAACGCGACAGTCGGACGAGCCGAACGCAGCGACGATAAGCGCGAGTGCAGGCTGCGATGCTGCTCGTTATAGAGTCTGCGCGGAGAACGTATCGCACTGCTCGAGCGATCCGCCCTCGAGACCGCGTTTGAACCAGCGCACGCGTTGCGCCGACGTGCCGTGCGTGAACGACTCCGGCGGCGCACGACCTTGCGTGAGCCGGTCATCGCCGATCGCGCTCGCAGCATTGAGCCCCTCTTCGACATCGCCTTCTTCCAGGAAGGGCCGCGAACGCTCCGCAGAGTGCGCCCACAAGCCGGCAAAACAATCGGCCTGCAGTTCCTGACGCACCGACAGCGCGTTGGCTTCCGCCGCCGGCATGCGCGCTCGAAGCGCATGCGTGCGTTCGGAAATGCCGAGCAGCGTCTGCACGTGATGGCCAACTTCATGAGCGATCACGTAGGCCTGCGCAAAATCGCCGGGCGCACCGAATCGGCGGTGCAAGTCGTCGTAGAACGTGAGGTCGATGTAGACCTTGCGATCGGCCGGACAGTAGAACGGGCCCGACGCCGATTGGCCGATGCCGCACGCCGTCTGCACGGCCTCGGAGAACAAAACCAGGGTTGGCGGCTCGTACGTACGCCCGGCCGCCGCGAAGATTTGTCCCCACGTATCTTCCGTGTCTGCAAGCACGACGGAAACGAGCTCGCGGGCGCTCGCTTCGCTTGCAGACTCCTGGTAGGGAACGCGTTCTTCCTGAACGCCGGTTTGCGTCGTTTGCAAGACGACACCGGGATCGACACCGAAATACGCCGCAACCAAAGCGAGCACGATAGTGCCGAGACCGATGCCGCCAGCTCGTCCGAGCCGAGTGCCGCGACGATCCTCGATATTGGTGCTTGCGCGACGTCCGCCCAATCGCATCGCAACTCTCCCGCTTGTCCGGGCTTTTCAGCAAACGCCCGGCCGTCATTTACGTTCCCGAACGGTATCAGGGTCAGGCCCGGCAGCCCAGTCGCGCGAACTCGAGCGATGCTTTGCGTCAGCGCGGCGAAGCGAACAACCGCACGTTGCGCCGCTTGAACAACGGAACGAGCACCATTCCGGCGAGGAAACCGCCGATATGGGCGCGAAACGCGACGCCGCCCTGACCGGGCGCAGCCATGACATTGCTGATGAGTTGCAGGGCGAACCACAACGCGAGCACGAGCCCGGCCGGCAAGCGCATCGTATGGAGAATGAATCCGAGCGGCACCGCAACGAGCACTCGCGCGTGCGGATATAGCAACAGATACGCCCCGAGCACGCCGGAAATCGCACCGCTTGCTCCGACCATGGGAATTTGCGAGCTCGGGTCGGGCACCGCCTGCGCAAACACCGCGGCAATACCGCACAGCACGTAGAACGCCACATAGCGAAGGCGACCCATGCTGTCCTCGACGTTGTCTCCGAAAATCCAGAGGTACAGCATGTTGCCGATCAGGTGCATCCAGCTGCCGTGCATGAACATCGACGTGAAAATCGTCGCAGCAGGCGGGACAAGCCTTACGTCAGGCGGCAGCTGCAAGTCGCCGAGCAAGACAGCAGGGATCACACCGAGCGCATAGATCGCGCGCTGCGCGCTCTCACCGAGTGAGACTTCCCAGAGAAAGACCAGGACGCACGCGACGATGAGAGCGATCGTGACGAACGGCGTCGAGCGAGAAGGATTATCGTCGCGAAGCGGGATCATTGAACGCTTTCAAAGCTCGAGAACGGGATCGATGCGCCGCAGGACGAACGACATCCACCTGCAGCCATTGCGCAAGTCGCGATCTCGAGCTGCAGGGATCGAGCGCTCGTGCCGATTCGTTCGAGTTGTCTCGCGTGGACCGGGAAACCGTCAACGCGAGCCCTTCGGCGTCGCGCTCGATGCGTCGCTCGCATCGGCCGTCGTCGCGATCGGTTTGGCCACCGGCTTCGCGGGCGCTGCCGCCGGCGTCGCTTTCGGCTTCTGCGCATTCGGAGTCTGCTCTGGCGCAACGCTGGAGCCGGCAGCCTTGGCCGGCGCGCTCGGCGCCGGCTTCTTCGCGCTTTGAGCCGCGGGCTTCGTCTCCTTCTTGGTCGCGTTCCCCGTGCGCGCCGCTTCGAACTCTTCCGCGGTCACGAGCAGCTCTTCCTTACCGTTCCAGGTCGCGCCTTCGGGCAATCGGTTCTCGACGTGGCGCGCCATGTACAGGTATTTGTCGAGCGCCAAATTACCCTGCGAAACCGGCACGGCGATGCCGCGCGGCTCTGCAACGAGCCGCTCGATGAGTTCGAGATCCACCGTCGCGTTGTGCTCTTTGACCTTCTGCCACATCGCATCGCTGATCGCTGCATTGAGCAGCGCCTCGGCGGCTTTGGGATGCTCGCGCTCGTCGTCCTCCAGAGCCGGAAAGACCTGCACGTATAGCGCACCTTTGTGCCAGCCGAAGACGAATGGTTGATTGACGACGGTCACTTTCGTGCCGACAGGGACGAGATCGAACAGACTGGCGATGTCCTCCGGATACATACGAATGCAACCGTGGCTCACGCGCATGCCCACACCGTACGGCTTGTTCGTACCGTGAATCAGATAGCTCGGCCAGCCGAGCTTCAGCATGTAGGCGCCGAGCGGGTTGTCTGGTCCGGGAGGCACGACGGCTGGCAGCGGATCGCCCGCCTCCTTGTGTTCCTTGCGCACGGACGCAGGCGGATACCACGTCGGGTTCTTCGCCTTGGCCGTGACCTTCGTCGTGCCTTCGGGCGTCGCCCAACCGACCCGACCGATGCCGATCGGGTGCGTGATGACCTTTTGCAGCTCGCCTTCTTTGCGCTTCGGAAAATAGAAAGCGCGAAGCTGCGCGAGATTGATGACGATGCCTTCGCGCGGCGCTTGCGGCAGTACGAATTGCGTCGGCAACACGATTTCGCGGCCTTCGCCAGGCAGCCACGGATCGACGCCCGGATTTGCGCGCACGAGCTCTTCGTAACCCAAGTTGAAGCGGCGGGCGATGTCCGAGAACGTGTCTTCGCCTTGAACGTGCGTCACTTGCAACTCGCCGACGACGTCATCGGTTTCTGGATCGAACCAGAACGTATGGGTTGCGACCGGCTCCTGAATCGGCGGCGGCGGAGGCAGCTCCTCAACCACGGGCTCGGGCTTGCGGGGCGCGAGCTGGCAGCCGGCGAGCAAAATGGCGAGGCCGAAGGCGGAAAAGCGGAAGACGCGCGTATTCATGGGTCGATTATGACCCGAAGCTCTCGCAAGGGCACCCCGGAAGTCCGTACGCGAAATGTCGGCGTCCTGAGACACTCACAACACCACGGGCCGATCGGGCAGCTCGTTGCGATCCGCGGCCGGGTAATGGCGAGCGATCAACGCGCCCACCTCGCGAATACCCTCGATGACCGCGCCCTCGGCATCGCCCGCTTTGAACCGTTTTTCCATCTCTTTGCAGACAGCTGCCCATTCCGCGGGACTGACTTTCCCGTTGAAGCCGCGATCCGCGACGATTTCCACGTCGTGATCCGCCCAAAGAACGTAGATCAACACGCCATTGTTCGCCTCGGTGTCCCAAACGCCGAGTTGCGCGAACACTTCGAGTGCACGATCGCGCGCAGTGACGCCGCGCCATAGATCGAAGGCGCCGAGATTACCCTCGACGGCAAAACGGATTTCGCCGCCATGCGTCTGCTCGGTGGCGGCAATCGCTTGTTCGATATGGGCGAGCGCTTGCTGCGGAAACACCCGCGATATCACCCAGGCGGGCGTGGCGAGGTGCCTGAATGCACGTGCCAAGCTCATCGTTTGCTCCTACCAACGGCCGGAAGCGCCGCCGCCGCCGAAGCCGCCGCCGCCTCCGCTCCAACCGCCGCCACCGAAACCGCCGCCGAAGCCGCCTCCGAAACCTCCGCCGCCCCAGCCGCCGTAGTAGCCGCCGCGACGACGACCGCCCGTCCAACCGCGAGGTCCGCCACCTCCGCCGAGCAGCGTGAACAAGAAAGCAATGACGGCTGCACCGACTGCAATGACGACGATGCCGGTCAGAAGCCACACGAGCGCTCCTGCGATGCCCGCGGTAGCGATGGCACCGCCAGCGCCGCCAAGCATGCGCCGCAGAAAACTGCTGACAACGAACACGGCCATCAGCAGCAACGGGAATATTTGACCGATCCCTTCACCAGAAGGACGTGCGCGTTGGGGCGGCGGCTCTGGCAACGGTTCGCCGTCGAGCACGGCGATGATGCGATCGACTGCCGCGTCGATGCCCTCGTAGAACCGGCCTTCTCGAAAACGGGGGATGATCACTTGTTGAATGATGCGATTGGCAATGACGTCGGGCAGCGCACCCTCGACGCCATAACCGACTTCGATTCGCACGGCACGATCGTCTTTCGCAACGATCAGCAGCACGCCGTCGTCGACACCTTGCCGGCCGATCTTCCATGCCTCGACGACGCGAATCGAATACTGCTCGATCTCTTCGGGCTGCGTCGTGGGCACGAGCAACACCGCGACCTGACTACCTTTGCGTTGCTCGAACGCCAGCAGCTTCTGTTCGAGCGCTTGTATCTGACTCGGCGTCAGCGTGTTCGTCAGATCGGTCACCGGCGAGCGCAGATTGGGAACGGCCACCTGCGCGAAACAGACGGCCGCGATGAGCAGCGCGCCCAGCGCCGCAACGGCTGCCACCCAGCGCGGCAAGCGCCGGATAACAGCCGCTGCGCCGTTCCCGAAAGCGACTGCGTGCTGCACGACGGTTACGGAGTATCCGGTTGCTGGCTATTGGCCGGCGGCGTGGTGCCGAAATCGACGACCGGCGGACGCGAAATCTCGGCCTCGTTCTCGACCGTGAAGTTCGCCTTCACCTTGTGACCGAAGATCATCGCGGTGATGTTGGTCGGGAACTGGCGTACCGTGATGTTGTAGGCCTGCACGGCATCGATGTAGCGCTTGCGCGCGACAGCAATGCGATTCTCGGTGCCTTCGAGCTGCGCGCGCAGATCCTGGAAGCCGGAGATCGATTTCAGATCCGGGTAGCGCTCCACGACGACGAGCAAGCGCGACAGTGCAGAGCTCAATTCGCCCTGGGCCCGTTGCCATTGCTGGAAAGCTTCGGGGTTTTCGATCAGCTCGGGTGTCGCCTGAATCGAGGTCGCCTTGGCGCGCGCGTTGACGACGCTGTCGAGAATGTCCTTCTCTGCCTGCACCGCACCCTTCACGGTATTGACCAAGTTCGGCACGAGGTCGGCACGGCGCTGGTATTGGTTCAGCACCTCGGACCACGCCGACTTCACTTGCTCGTCTTGTTGTTGGAGCGTGTTGTATCCGCAGCCCGTCAACAAGACCGCGAATGTGAGGACCACGAAAGATCGCAACGCGTTCATGAGATCTCCTTCCGTACGTGCAGGCGCAATGCCGACAGTGTACGCCGGCATGGGGACGGATGAGCGTTTTTCAAACGAACGCGTAGCACGCTGCGTCGCGAGCGCATCTCGCGACGCAGCGCTGAGTCGGAAGGCGTGCTACCAGATCTTCACCCGTTCGCTCTCCGGGCGATACATCTTGTCCGTCGGCTTCACGTCGAATGCCGCATAGAACTCCGGCAAATTCGCGACGACGATGTTCGTACGGTACTCGGTCGGGCTGTGCGGATCGGTGAGCAGCCGGCGCCGCAGGTCGTCTTCGCGATGCTTGCGCGCCCACACTTGCGCCCAGCCGATGAAGAACCGCTGATCGCCCGTGAAGCCGTCGATGACCGGCGCCTCTTTGCCTTCGAGCGACAGCTTGTACGCGCGGTAAGCCATTGCGAGCCCGGCAAGGTCCGCAATGTTCTCGCCCATCGTCAGATCGGCGTTGACGTTCATGCCCGGCAACGGGCTCACGGCGCTGTACTGCGCACCGAGCTTCTTCGCACGGCGAGTGAACTCGGCATCGTCCTCTTTCGCCCACCAATCGTTGAGATTGCCCGCGCCGTCGTAACGGCGTCCCTGGTCGTCGAAGCCGTGGCTGATCTCGTGGCCGATCACCGCGCCAATCGCGCCGTAATTGATTGCATCGTCCGCCGTCACGTCGAAGAACGGCGGCTGCAAGATCGCCGCGGGGAACACGATCTCGTTCGTCGGCGGGCTGTAATAGGCGTTGACGGTCTGCGGCGTCATGAACCACTCGGTCCGATCGACCGGCCCGCCGAGCTGCGCAATGTCGCGATCGAGCTTGACGGCCGTCGCGCGCTGCTTGTTGCCGATGAAATCGTCGCGCTTGACCTGCAGCTTCGACCAATCGCGCCAGCGCTCGGGGTAACCGATCTTCGTCGTGAACGCCGCAAGCTTCTCCTTCGCCTTCTCCTTGGTCGCCGGCGTCATCCACTCGAGCTCTTCGATTCCCTGCTCAAACGCACGCTTGAGATTGGCGACGAGCTTGTCCATGCGCTCCTTCGCTTCCGGGCTGAAGTGCCGCTCGACGTACAGCTTGCCGACGAGCTCGCCGATGGCGCTTTCGACTTCGGCTACGCCGCGCTTCCATCTCGGCTTCGGCTCCCGAACCCCCAATAGCGTCTGCTCTCTGAACTCGAAGTGCAGCCGCGCAAAACGCTGCGGCAGTCCGCGTGCGAATTCATCGAGCAGCTTGTAGCGGAAGTACACCCGCCAGTCCTCGAGCGGAACTTCGGCAACCGCCTTGCCGAGCGCTTCGACATACGAAGGCTGCATCACATTGACGGCCTTGACCTTCTCGAGCGGAACGACGGCACCGATGAAGAATTCGCGCCAATCGATCGCAGGGGCCAGTTTTCCGAGCTCATCGAGCGCGAAACGGTTGTACGTCTTCTGAGGATCTCGGTTCTGCACGCGAGTCCAATGCGCTTTCGCGAGCCGCGTTTCGATTGTCACGATGCGTTTGGCGAGCTCGGCCGCGTTCGGCGTGCCCGAGGCATCGAGCATGTCACGAACGTACTGCGCATATTTCTCGCGGATGTCCTTCAACCGCTTCTCGTCGGACAAGTAGTAGTCGCGGTCCGGCATGCCGAGTCCGCTCTGGTGGAAAGTCGCGATGTACTCGTTCGAATTCTTCTCGTTGACCGAGACGAAGAACCAAAGCGGATGCGTCACGCCGAGGCGCTGGGCCTCGCCCATGTATCGCGCAAGATCCTGTCGCGAAGAAATCTGCTCGATGCGCGTCAGCGCTTCCTTGAGCGGCTCGAGGCCGCGCGCCTCGATCGCCGCCTCGTCCATGAAACTGGCATAGAAGTCGCCGATTTTTTGTACGTCGGATCCCGGCTCGCCGGATTGTTTCGCCGCCTCTTCCAAGATGGCATGCAAATCGTGCTCGGCGCGTTCGCGCAGCATGGAGAAGGTGCCGTATTCGGCGCGATCCGCCGGAATCTCCGTTTTGTCGAGCCAACCGCCGTTGACGAATCGGAAGAAGTCGTCCTGCGGACGAACCGAGCGATCGAGGTTGTCGAGCAGGATGCCGGACTTCAGCGGCTCAGGCGCCGCCGACGCACTTGCTGGATTGGCTGGCGGTTCGCTGCGAGCGCACCCTGCCAGCACTGCAACAGCCAGAAGAGATAATGCACAGGATTTCGTGAGCATACTCGGGACTCGTGATCCGTGAATCGTGATTCGCGGGACAAGAGAGCCAACCCTCGCCCATTGCGACTACGCGACAGGCTACGGACTCAGGGCGTGAGGCTTGGGGCTCGGGACCATGTAGCCGCGCGAGCGCGCGAATGCGCGCCATTGCTACAGCCTACAGTCTACAGCCTGCAGTCTCTAGCGGAGCTGCTAGGGCAGCTCCGCCAGGAACTCGTCGATCGCTCGCTGACAAAGCGGCTCGTGCAATAGGGGCGCGTGACCGCGATTCGGCACGCTCAAGCGAAGGAGATCGGGCTTCTCGCGTTGCATGAGATCGAACACGCGTGCCGACAGCAGGTCCGACAGCTCGCCGCGAATCGCGAGCGTGGGGATTGAATACAATCCGGCGTACGCGTACCACATCGGCGGCATCGCGCCGAACGGCAGCAGTCGCATCAGCTCCGCGATTTTGGGATCGTAATCGAGCCGGATTTTTCCGTCGGGATCCTCACGAAACGAGTTGCGGGCGAATTCGAGCCAGCGATCTTCGGTCAGGTCGGGATACACGCTGCCGAAGGTTTCTTTGATGTGCGCGGTCGCTTCTTTCCAATCGGCAACCTCCCGGACTTTGCCGATGTAACTCTGGATACGGCTCGAGCCGATGATCTCGAGCTCAGGTCCGACGTCGTTCAAGACCACACCGACGAGCTGCTGCGGCCGGATGCTCGCCATGATCATGGCCATGATGCCGCCGAGGGACGTACCGACGACGACGACGCGCTCGATGCCGAGTGTCCGCAGCAATATCCACATGTCATCCACGTACACGCCGGGGTGGTAGTTGAGCCAGTTGGCGTCGTATTGGGAGCGTCCCCTTCCGCGTTGGTCTGCGCAGATGACGCGGCGAGTCGGCGCGATGTGAGCGGCGCTGCGTTCGAAATCCTTGCTGTTGCGTGTCAGCCCGGGCAGATATAAGACCGGTGCTTTGCCCGGATCGCCGGCATAGTCGCGGTAATAGAGTTGGAGCCCGTCGCGCGAGCGAAAATATTTCTCTTCGAATCGAGCCATCGGCCGGATGTGCGCATCGCCGCTTCGGCGGCGGGGGTGCAACCCTCGGTCGTCGAGCGCCAAGAGTCAACCAGGCGGCGCCGGATCGCGGGCAAAAAAAACCCCAGGTTTGTGGCCTGGGGCAGAGAAGCGGACTTTCTGAAGGGAAGTAAAGCCCGCTAGGGGATTCGAGGAAACGTGCGTCGCCTCAATGTAAACGGGACCACTGCAACACCTTGATGTCCTTCGTGTCGCATTCGAAGTTCTTCGCCAGCACCGAGGCTGCCTCTTTCAGGTCATTGCCGGGCAGAATTCGGTTTACTTCGACGACTCCGCGGAATTCGCTCATTCCCTTCGGAGCACGTTCTTGAAGCAGGAAATGCGTGTAGTACTTGATTCCCATGGCTCAAAGACTAGAGACCCACCCCTGTATGTACCGTGAAGAGCCGCACAAAATTTCTCCGCGTCGCCGCTTTCAGGCGATGCCTTAACCCGCTTTAACGAACAGGATCACAGGTTCCATGAGCCGTTACCGCCCTCCCTCGCCGAAGGGCTCGAAATTCATCACGCCCGAAGGCGCTCGACGTCTCAAAGAAGAGCTCGATTACCTCTGGCGCGTGTTGCGCCCGCAGGTCACGCAAGCCGTCGCCGAAGCCGCAGCCCAAGGCGACCGCTCCGAGAACGCCGAATACACCTACGGCAAGCGTCAACTGCGCGAGATCGACCGCCGTGTCCGCTTTTTGCGACAGCGACTTGACGGTATGACGATCGTCGATCAACCGCCCTCCGACCGCTCGCGCGTGTTCTTCGGCGCATGGGTCAAGCTCGAAGACGAAAACGGCGAGGAGGTCGAATACCGTATCGTCGGCCCGGACGAATTCGATCCAGCCAAACGCTACATCAGCATGGATGCGCCGCTCGCCCGCGCACTGATGCGCAAGACGCTCGACGATGAAGTCAGCATCGAAGCACCGGGCGGGATGAAGACGTATGTGATTGTAGGGATCAGGTACGAGGGAGCGGACTAAGGGCTTGGGGCTTGGGGCTTGGGGCTTGGGGCTTGGGGAATGAAGTGTGTGCGTTCTCACTCGGAGCTCTGAAGTTCTGAGCGCGATTGCCCATCCTCGAGCGCCTTGAGCCGTTCTCAACGGCTTCAAACGCTATGGATTGCGGGCTGCACTACGAGCGCGTTTTTCTTACCGAGCCCCACTCCCTTGTCCTAGAGCCCAAACAACGAAAACAACCTTCGCACCGCGCTTCCCGCGCGATCGAGATCGCGCTGACGCCGCTCGCGCGCACGCGCTTGTAATTCATCGCGCTTCTGCGCGAGCCATTGTTCTTGATCCACACCGGGGTGGCGACGCTGGCGCGCCTGATCGCGGAGCTTGCAGAACGCTTGATACGCCTGGATGTCGTGATCGAGATCCCGGCTGACGAGCTCGATCATGATCGCCTGCTCGAGCAGGCCGACGCCCGCGGATTCGGACGGCGTGCTGAAACACGCAAGCGCGTTCAACACGCGCTGCTGATCTTCGGGACGCGGTTGCCAATCGGCATCCGTCGCCATGGCGAGGATCGTATGCAGCCGTCCAAATCGCTCCCGCACGAACCCAGCAACGTGAGAGCCCTGTCCTTTCTCCCAAACCTCGCGCGCGGCCGCAATGATTGCCGCAGGCGGCGTGTGCCGCGCCAAGACTTGCGTTTGTTCGGCCACTTCCTCGAGGTGGCGTAAGTCGTCGTCGCCGAGATTGAAGCTGAGGCGCAGAGGCATAAACAGGCCGTGGGCTGGAGACTGTGGGCTGTAGAAAACGCGCGGTCGCGCGATTTTATTAGAGACTGAAGGCTGAAGGCAGAGTGCGCACTCGCGCACACTTCCGCTTCGCTCAGACCGAAGACCGAAGGCCGAAGGCTGAAGGAGCGCGCACTCCGCGCGCATTTGCGAGCAAGCTCACGTGTCTTGCCCTAGCCTCGAGCCCACGCCCTCTCAAGCAGCGCTAACGACACGATTCGCAACGCGCCCCACCTTCAGCCTCAAACAAGCACATTCCTGAATTGCCACGGATCCGACGGATCGATCGGTTCCGGGAACAGCCAGCCGCGGTCGAACAGCGGCGTCCATTGCGTGTACTCGCCGACGACCGGGCCGAGATAAGGCATGCATATTTCCAGATTGCGCTGGAAGTCCATTTCGTCCGGCTCGGTGATGCCGCGATTGGGATTCTCGATGGCCCAGATGAGACCGGACAGCACAGCGACACAGACTTGCAAGCTCGTGGCGGTGTTGTACGGCACGAGCTTGCGCGCTTCGTGAATCGAAAGCTGGGAGCCGTACCAGTATGCGTTGCGCTTGTGACCGGCCAACAGCACGCCGAGCTCGTCGATGCCATCGATGATCTCTTCGTTGAGAATGCGTTGCTTCTCTTGCATCCGCCAATTGCGGCCGGCGAGCTCGTGCACCGACAGCACGGCGTCGTCGCACGGGTGATATGCATAGTGGACGGTCGGCCGGTACACGACCTTGTCGCCTTCGCGAATCGTCAGATAGTCGGAAATCGAGATCGATTCGCCGTGGGTGATCAGAAAGCCATGGAACGTGCCCGCCTTGGGCGTCCAGGTACGTACGCGCGTGCTGGCGCCCGGCTGCATCAGATACGCGGCACACTTGCAGCCGAAGTCGTGCAGCCTGCCGTTCTCCGGCATCCATTTCTCGTGCGTTCCCCAGCCGAGCTCGGACGGCTGCGAACCTTCGCCCACGAATCCGTCGACCGACCACGTGTTCACGAACTCGCCGGGACGTTTCGGCACGTTCGCGACTTGCGTGTCGCGCTCGGCGATATGAATCACCTTGATGCCCAGCTGTCGGGCGAGCGCCGCCCACTCCTCGCGCGAGCGCGGCGTGCTCACGTTCACGCCGGTGTCGGCCGCAATGTTCAACAAGGCTTGCTTGACGAAGTGCGAAACGAGCCCGGGATTGGCGCCGTGCGTCAGTACTGCCGTCGGACCGTTCTTGTGCGTCTGTCGAACCGCGAGCGCTTCCTCGCGCAAAGCATAGTTCGTGCGCAGCGCCGGCGACACGTTGGGATCGGTGTACCCGCCCGGCCACGGCTCGATGCACGTATCCAAGTAGAGAGCGCCGATCTCATGACATAGCTTGATCAGCGCGACGCTCGAGACGTCGACGGAGAGATTCAGAAGAAAATCGCCGGCCTTGAGCATCGGGCGCAGAACTTGCGCGTAGTTCTCGCGCGTGAGCGGCTGCTCGATGAACTCGATCCCGTATTCCGTCGCTTCGCGACGCCCGCGATCGTCCGCGGTGACGATCGTGATGCGATCGGTCGAGATACCGACATGTCTCAGGATGAGCGGCAACACCCCTTGCCCGATGCTACCGAACCCAAGCATGACGAGGCGGCCAGGAAAGCTCACGTGCACGGGGTGCTGGCTCATTGCGGAGCGCTCTCGCTGTGGCGAAGGGTCGTTCGAGTTTACAGACTTTTCGCCGCGCGTCGACGGCTCGCGGGAGCCCCGTCGCGCACCCGAAAATGCTCGCGCGCAGTGCGCATTATTCGGGTGGCTTCTCTTTCCAGTGCGGCGGCACGGTGCGCTCGTATCCCGGCAGCGCCTCGACGCGTTTCATCCATTCGGCGATGGCAGGAAAATTCGCCTCGATCGGCAGCAAGCGGTTACGCAGCTCCTGAGCTTCCCGGCGGTCGAGCGCCCGCAAGAGCAGCTTGATCCCCGGAAAGACGACGATGTCGGCCGCAGAGAAACTCTCGCCCACCAACCAATCCGATTTGGCCAACCGCTCGTCGATCCTGCGGGCCTCCCCGGCGACGATGTGGATCGCCCGCGCCACCTCGTCCATGTGCTCTTCGACACCCTGGAACAAGATCGAATAGATGATTTTCTTGATCTGTTCTTCGACGTACGAGTGATACTCGGAAATGACCCGCGCGATCGTACCGGCATCCTCCGGGGTCGTACCGAACAGCGGCCGCTCGGGGTACTTGCGATCGAGATAGTGCAGAATGCCCATCGATTCGAAGACGACATAGTCGCCGTCCTTGAGCACCGGCACGCGCCCACGCGGATTCATCTGCAGAAGCTGCGGCGATTTGTGCTCCTGCTTCGCAAATTGCACCAGGTGCGATACGTAAGGCAGCTGCTTGTACTCGAGCGCAAGCAAGGCTCGCCAAGAATACGGGCTGCCGCTGCCCCACCAGAGTTCGAGTGCCATAGCGAATTTTCCTCACGTCGACCGAAGCGATTGTAGACGAGCAGACCCGACACGGGCTCGTTGAGATTACGATGTCGCCGTCTGTCGCTTGCGAGATTGCCATGCATACCACGCTCGTTTCCGTTGAGACGCTCGCATCTCATCTCGACGATCCGAACTGGCTGATCGTCGATTGCCGATTCGACCTTGCGAATCCCGCTGCGGGTGAAGCGGCATTTGCGACTTCGCACATTCCGGGCGCGATCTATGCACATCTCGACCGCGATTTGGCCGGTCCCGTCACACCCGAGACGGGTCGTCATCCGCTGCCCGAGCCGGAAGACTTCGCCGGCACCTTGAGCCGTTGGGGCGTCACGCCGACGACTCAGGTCGTTGCCTACGATGCCGACGTAGGCATGTACGCGGCGCGCCTGTGGTGGATGCTCCGCTGGGTCGGTCACGAACGCGCAGCCGTGCTCGATGGCGGCTTCAAGGCGTGGACAGCGGCGGGACTGCCGACTTCGAGTGAAATAACGATGCGCAATCCCTCCACATTCGTTGCGCGACCGAACCGCGATCTGTGGGTCGACGCCGACGAGCTGGCGCAGCGAGTGCGAGATCCCGACTGGCGCGTGCTCGATGCACGCGCCCCAGAACGCTTTCGCGGCGAAGTCGAGCCCATCGATTCCGTCGCCGGACATGTGCCTGGCGCACGGAATCACCCGTTCGCGCTCAACATCGTGGACGGACGATTCGCTGCAGCCGACGAGCTACGGCGCCGCCTCGACGCTTCGCAGAACGGTGTGCCGGACGAGCGCACGATTGCCATGTGCGGATCCGGCGTCACTGCATGCCACCTGTTGCTTGCAATGGAGATCGCAGGCAAACGCGGCGCACGACTGTATCCAGGCTCTTGGAGCGAATGGATCCGCGATCCGTCGCGGCCGATCGCTCGCGGCTGACGGCCCTGCACAGACTTGCGATCGTTGCGGCAAATTCGAACGACATCGCGGGCCCTTTCGGCGCAGTCTCTTTCTGTTATCGTTCGCGCCATCGCAGCCGGAGTCCCGAGCGTTGGAGCACGGTTCAAAAAGGTTCTCTCCGAACGGCCACTGGAGCATCGAGGACTCTCTCGAGGTCTACCAGGTGCTCGCCTGGGGTAAGCCCTACTTCAATATCACTGCCGCCGGTCACGTCGTCGTTCGTCCGGACGGTTCGCCAGACCGCGAAATCGACTTGTACGAGGTCGTCGAAGGATTGCGGGCGCGCGACTTGAGCACGCCGGTCGTCATCCGCTTTTCGGACATCCTGCGTCATCGCCTGCAGAGATTGCAGAAGGCATTTGCAAACGCGATTGCGGAAAACGATTACAAGGGCGAGTACCGAGCGGTCTTCCCGATCAAGGTGAATCAGCAGCGCCTCGTCGTCGAAGAGGTGTACCGCTACGGCAAGGAATTCAATTTCGGGCTCGAGGCCGGCTCCAAACCGGAGCTGCTCGCGGTGATGGCGCTCACCGAAGACGCACCGGATCGCATGATCGTCTGCAACGGTTTCAAGGACGACAGCTACATCGAAGCCGTCATCCTCTCCACGAAGCTCGGACGCACGATCATTCCGGTCATCGAGAACTTCGAAGAGCTGAAGCTCGTCCTCAAGCACGCTCAAAAGTATCAGGTCAAGCCTCGCATCGGTGTCCGAGTGAAGCTCGCGTGCGAGGGTGCCGGACGGTGGCGCGATTCGGCCGGCGAGAAATCGAAGTTCGGTTTGTTCGTGAGCGAGATGTTGGAACTGGTGCAGGTGCTCAGGGAGCACGACATGCTCGATACGCTCGAGCTCGTGCATTGTCATGCGGGCAGCCAGCTCCAGGACATCCGGCGCGTCAAGGATGCCATCAACGAGCTCGCGCACGTTTACGCAGAGCTCAAGCTCATGGGCGCCGGACTCAAGTACATCGATGTCGGCGGCGGGCTCGGCGTCGACTACGACGGCAGCGGCACGAACTTCGAATCGTCGATGAACTACACGATCGACGAATATGCGAGCGATGTCGTCTACCGTATCGCCAGCGTTTGCAATGCGCGCGGTATCGAGCATCCGATGATCGTCAGCGAATCCGGGCGCGCCACCGCCGCACACCACAGCGTGCTCGTCTTCAATGCGCTCGGCTCATCGAAGCTCGATCAGTTCCGAATTTCCGGCAGCGTCGAACAGGACTATCACGGCGATCAGGAGCTGCCGCAGCCCGTGCTGGATTTGTTCGAGGCGTTCCGCTCCGTGTCGGAGCGCCGCCTCGTCGAGTGCTATCACGATGCGATGCAAGCGCGCGAACAGGCGCTGCAGATGTTCAATCTGGGATTGCTCAGTCTCGAGTTCCGCGGCCTCACCGAGCGTCTTTACTGGGCGACCTGCTCGAAGATTCGCGATTACTGCCGCAAGCTCGACCGCATTCCCGAGGAGTTGGAACGGCTCGAGCTCATTCTTTCCGATACATACTTCTGCAACTTCTCGGTGTTCCAGTCCTTGCCCGACAGTTGGGCGATCGGGCAGGTCTTCCCGATCATGCCGATTCATCGTCTCAACGAACGGCCGACGCGTAACGCCGTGCTCGCGGACATCACCTGCGATTCGGACGGCAAGATCGATCGCTTCGTGAGCCAGCGCGATGTGAAGCGCACGCTCGAGCTGCACGAATTGCGTCCCGACGAGCAGTACTACCTCGGCGTGTTCCTGGTCGGCGCCTATCAAGAAACGCTCGGCGACCTGCACAACCTCTTCGGCGACACGCACGTCGTACACATCCGGCTGCACGACCAGGGCGGCTGGTGGATCGACGAGATCGTCAAAGGCGACACTGCGGGCGAGGTACTTCGCTACATGCAATACGACGTGGACCGCCTGTTCCCGCAATTCGCGCGGGACTGCGAACGCGCAGTGCGGGAAGGTCGGCTGACGCTGGCGGAGAGTCAAGCGCTGCGCCGCTTCTACGAGTGGGAGCTCAACGGCTACACATACCTCGAAGCAGATTGACGCTGCATCGCATACATAAAGCGCCCGGCTGCCCGGGTCTGCGATGCGATGCGGCACGATCCGGGTTAGACCTGCACAACGGACCGACCCGGCCGCAAGACGGCTCTGCTCCGCGCGCCTTTTGACGAATCCACGGTCTCGATTCCAGGCCTCGCTTTTTTCTGCACTTGCAAAAAAAATCGCGCGAGCACTCAGCATTGCAAGGGCGAAAACCCTGACGTAGTATCGACCGCGGTCCGCTAGTAAAGCATTCAACTCACCGGCGACCCGTCAACAACTACTTTTATTTCGTTTCGCCCGTCCGGGACCTTCCTCTCCACGTTTCGGAATCCGTTGATTGCAAGCGACCAAGCGCAGTTTGGCCCACATGCTTTTCGGGACTTTGCATCACCCCGAGGGCGGCTTTGCTGCATTTCGTGACTGGCCCTTTAGAGTGAAAAATCGATGACGACGATCTACGTTGGGAACTTGCCCTTTAGTGCTACCGAGGCAGATGTTCGTGCGCTGTTCGAAAAGCACGGCACGGTGCAGTCCGTGAAGCTCGTGAACGATCGCGAAACCGGCCGCCCGCGCGGCTTCGGCTTCGTCGAGATGCCGTCGAGCGATGCACAAACTGCCATTCAGCACATGAACGGCTTTCAAATGAACGGCCGTCCGCTGCGAGTGAACGAAGCTCGCGAGCGCGAGCCGCGTCCGCCGCGTCAGAACGGCCGTTGGTGAGCAATGCCGGGGTCCGCGTCTTCTGACGCGGACTCGAGCTCGCCGCATGCGGAGCATGCGGCATCCGACACCGGACGCCGCTCGCCTGAGCGACCGCTAGTCCGCTATCTTCGCTTCCTTCGCGATCGGGGAGGAAGCGATGAGGGGAGTGTGCAATTCGATCGTCTGGGCAGCCGCCGTGCTGCTCGCCGGTTGCGCTACGCAGCGCGTATCGGTCGATGCCAAGCTCGATGAAGTCCTGTCGGGCGAGCATCGGTCGCAAGAACATCGCGCTCGCGACCGGTTTCGTCACCCCAAAGAGACCCTCGCCTTCTTCGGCCTGCGCGACGACATGACCGTCGTGGAGGTCTGGCCCGGCAACGGCTGGTACACCGAAATTCTCGCTCCTTATCTTCGCGATCGAGGCAAGCTGTATGCGGCTCAACTCGACCCTTCAGCTGGCGAATACGCAAAGCGCACCGTAGAGGACTACCGCGCGAAGCTCGCCGCCCGCCCGGATCTTTACGGCCAGGTAATCGTTACGACGTTGGCGTCGCCGCCCGCGAAGAGCGAGATCGCGCCGCCGGGTTCCGCGGACATGGTGTTGACGTTCCGCAACCTGCACAACTGGATGACCTTCGGCTGGGCTCGTGAAGCGCTGCAGTCGATGTATGCAGCATTGAAACCCGGAGGCATTCTCGGCATCGTCGAGCACCGTGGCGATCCGAACCGCGAGCAGGATCCCAAGGCTGCATCGGGATACGTGAACGAAGCGTATGCGATCGAGCTGATCGAAAGCGTCGGCTTCGAGCTCGTCGCCCGCTCGGAAATCAATGCCAACCCGCTCGATACGAAGGATTACCCGCAAGGCGTCTGGGCACTGCCGCCGAGCTTTGCAGGCGGTGACGCGGATCGCGCACGGTATGCGCGCATTGGCGAGAGCGACCGGTTCACATTGAAGTTCGTCAAGCCCAAGGAACCGCGACCGTAGAACACATTGGCTCGATGAATACGTTCATGCATCCATGAATACATTCATGATCCGATCGGCGATGGTCGTGCTGCTCGCACTTGCTGCCGGCATCGGCGCTGCGCAAGAAAGGCCGTCCCCCGAAACGGCGGCGCTCAAGCCCAAAGGACGGGTACGGCTCTTGGGTGCCGAAGTCCCGCCGGGGACGAAGAAGCGGTTGACCTGGACCGGCGGCACGGCAATGCAAGGATTCGTATCGCCGGTCCCCGTGTTCGTCTTGAACGGGACCGGACCGGGGCCCGTGCTATGCCTGACGGCAGCCGTGCACGGCGATGAGCTCAACGGCATCGAAGTCGTGCGCCGCGTGATCGAAGATCTCGACGTCGAGACATTGAACGGCGCGGTGATCGGCGTCCCCGTCGTCAACATTCAGGGCTTCTACCGCGGCACGCGCTATCTGCCCGATCGGCGCGATCTCAACCGCTTCTTTCCGGGTAACGCGAAAGGCAGCTCCGCCACGCGCATTGCACACTCGTTCTTCACCGAAGTGGTGAAGCACTGCTCTGCGCTCGTCGATCTGCACACCGGCTCGCTCAATCGTACGAACCTCCCGCAGGTTCGTGCAGATCTCAACGATCCGGCCGCAGCCCGAATGACGAAGGCATTCGGCGCCACGGTCGTGCTCCACAGCAAGGGCGAGACCGGCTCGTTGAGGCGCGCAGCGAGCACCGCAGGCATTCCGTCGGTGACGTTCGAAATGGGCGAGCCGATGCGCGTCCAGCCCGAGCACGTCGAGCATGGCGCGAAGGCGATCGAGACTTTGCTCTACTCGCTCGGCATGACCAAGCAACGCCGATACTGGGGCGATCCGGAACCGGTCTACTACTCCTCCAAGTGGGTACGCGTCGATCACGGCGGAATTCTGTTCTCCGACGTCGCCCTCGGCGAGCGCGTCACCGAAGGCGAGCTGCTCGGGGTCGTCACCGATCCTCTGACGAACCAGCAGCATCGGATATATGCGCCAATGAGCGGCCGCGTGCTCGGCATGGCCTTGAATCAAGTCGTGCTGCCCGGCTTTGCCGCCTACCGTATCGGCAGCGAAACCAAACCGAAAGCACGTGCCGAATCCGATGCGGAAGCGGAAGATCCGGAAGAAGCGTTGGATGCGGATGAGTTGGAGTAGGGCTCGTGATTCGTAAGCGCGCACAAGCGCGCGTCTTCCCTCCTTCCCTCCTTCCCTCCTTCCCTCCTTCCCTTTTCCCCTTTCCCTCATCCCCTTGCCCTCGCCCACTCGGCAACTCTCTCGACAATCTCCCCGACTCTCTCCGGGGTCAGCTCGTCGGTCTCGAACACGATCAGCTCACCCGGCAGTGGGAGCGGCTGCGCTGGGCGGGTTTGAAGCTCGCGCACGATTTCGTCGCGGCTTGCCGCATCGGCATGTCCCGCGTGGCGTTGCCTGCTGCGTGCATCGAAGCGCGCGATCAGCGTCTCCGGTCGAGCGGTAACGAAGACTTGGAGTAGCGCAAGATGTGGATCGGAAGCGAGCTGCGCGAAGCTCATGTGCTGTTCTTCCCAGCGGAAGTTGCCTTCAACGATGCAGCTTCGCCGAACGGCAAGCAGCTCGCGGGCCGCCACGAACATGGCCGCGTAGGCTGCACGGCTCAACTGCTTCGACCATTGGCGGTCGCGCCAGCCGAGCACGTCGAAGAACCGCTCCTTGTAGTCGTCTTTCGCGAGCAGCGGCCAGCCGAGCGCGGTTCGCAACGATGTCGCAAGCGTGGACTTGCCTGCACCCGGCGGGCCGCTAACGACGATGAGCGCAGCCATGGTGCGAAGGTTCACCGGGCGGATACGGCCCAATGGTATGGTCGCGGCTCGTACCGCCAACCTCGTGCGTCTTCATCATGACCATTCTATCGATCGACACGGTATTCACCGGGCGCGTCATCAAAGTCAATGTCGAGCACGTGCAGCTGCCGAATGCGAGCATCGCCGATCTCGAGATCGTCCACCATCCCGGCGGTGCGGCCGTCGTCGCCGTCGACGCGGATCGCAACGTGTGTCTGCTCCGCCAATTTCGTCACGCAGCCAATGGCTACTTGTGGGAGCTGCCCGCCGGCAAGATCGATCATGGCGAGCCGCCCTTCGACACTGCGCAGCGCGAGCTCACGGAAGAAGCCGGCATGCGTGCGAGCCGCTGGGAATCGCTCGGCGACTACGTGAGCTCGCCGGGCGTATTTACAGAAGTCGTTCATCTGTTTCTCGCAACCGGTCTCGAACGCGTGCCCGTACAGCCAGAAGAGCACGAAGTGTTCGAGGTGCATTGGAAGCCGCTCGACGAAGTCGTGCGGATGGGACTGGACGGCGAAATTCGAGACGGAAAATCCCTCGTCGGGATTTTCCGTGCGGCCGCACGCCTGAGCAGCGCGGCGGCTACTTACGTCAAACCCTGAATGTTGCAATGCATTGCGTCGTGAAGTTCGACACAGCAATTCGACGGCGTCTGCACTATCGTGCGCGCAGTTTTTCCGCATTTCCCTGAGAGCACAGTTGAACGACGACGAGCTGAAAAACCAGCTGCGCAAGCTCGGACTGCGTCTCCGCCCGCGCTCCACGAGCAAACCCCCTCAGGACGAAACGCCAGGCAGGATCGAACACGACGCGCGCGGCAACCCCATCTACCAATGGAACGATCCTTCGCTCGCTGAGGACAGCGAGCGTGCGGAACGCGCTCGCAATCGCGCGCTGAAGTATCACGGCCTCGCCATCGTCGAAGACGAGCCGCCGGCCAACGCGCCGATTCGAAACAATCCGAAAGGCCTACGCCTCGGCTACAACCCCTACGAGAGCGGCGTGTTGGGCAACAAGCCGCGCCGAAAGAAGAAGGACTTGCGCGAGCTGTCGAAATGGATCGAGATGCAGCGCAAGCTGAAAAACAAAAAAGACTGAAGACTGAAGGCTGAAGGCTGAAGGCTGAAGGAAGAGCGCGCCTGAGCGCGCGTTGCTGTCGCCTGCAGCCTGTTGCCTGTCGCCTCCCACTCACCGGCTCGCCGCCAGCAACTTCTGCTGATGCGGAGCCCGGAAGAACTGGCGTAGCTCCGCGACCCATGCTTCCGGTCGAGAGCGGCGCCGTCTGAGGAACCGTTCGTCGAGGCTGCGGCAATAGCGGGCTGCATGTCGGTTCGCTTCCTCGTAGCGTCGTCGCACCTCGGGATCCAACTGCGGCACGAAGCTCACGCGATCGAACATCGCGGCGTGCAGCGCATGCGGAAATTCGCCGCCGCGTTGCTGCATGAGGAGTGCAAGCGCGCTGGCGTACTTGTCTACTTCGGCCTGCAGCTCGAGCTCGAGCAGCGATACGCCGCGGCCGCGGCTCAGGCTCCAAAGCAAATAGTGGAAATGGCTGACGCCCTCGAGCGCGGTGCAGAAATCCTGCAGGTTCTGTTCGCTCAGCGACTCGAGCGGATCGTGCTGCGACAGACGCTCCAACACTGCGCGTTCGATGAACAGGCCCACGCTCACACCGTCGTCGCCAGGAACGATGAATACATGCTCGTCGCTGACGTTCGCCGCCTCGTGACCGAGAAGGCGTTCGAGCTGCCGGCGATCCGAGACGAGAAACTCCTGCGCCTGATGCTCGATGTGAACATCGTACAGCCGAGCGAGCAAGCTCTGCATCCGGCTAAGAATCGTCGGACCCCTGGTTTGCGATTCGAGGCCGGCGGGCATTGGCGACCCCCGTCATTGAGGCCGTGCGCGTGCAGCAATGGGCTCGACGCCGAGACGGCGCAGAATCGAGTACGCTCGCGGACTGCCGGTCTTCATCCAGATTTCGTACAGACGCAAGATGTCCTTGTCGCTGTGCTCGTAGGCCATTTCGGCGACATCGTTGAGCACATCGACTAGGCGCTGAAACTTTTGCGCCAGCTCGAGGAACACGGCCGCAATCGCCTGCCCGCGCCATGAGCCGCGCATCGATTCGGCAAGCGTCCCGTAGGCGCGTCCACCCATGGCAATGTGGTAATCGATATCGACCAACTTGCGCGCAAAGCTCTGGGCGAAGAACCCGGCGATGAACAGCGACACATCGCCCAATCGGCGCAGCGCCTGATCGCGAAGATGAGAGCTCGGCGCATCGAATGCATCGGCGAGCATGTGAGCGAGCGGTTTGAGCCTCACGCCTTCCGCCGTCCGCTCGTAGAGCTCATCCGAGCGGGCGAACATCGTGAGTACGTTCACGACGTAGTGCTCGGTATGGTCGTCGACATCGACGTGCTGATTGCGCAAGGCCGTCTGCACGGATTCATGGAAGAACTCGCGCAGGTTCGTCACCGCCACTAGCGACTTTACTTCTCTGCCTTCCTCCATCGTTCGACACCTCTTCACCGGCCTTCGTCCGTTGAAGAACTACAAGCTCTCCTCGCGCGCTTCGCGGCCTTGCATCGGCCTCCTTCGTTTAGATCCGCACGTGAAGATCGCAGTTCCGATACGAGCGAGACATAGGTTCCGCGATTCGCGCGAAGCGTCTGTGCGCTAGCTAGCAGAAAAGCACATTTGCGGTGTCGTGCAAAATTAGCAATCGGATGAGGTGAGTGCTGCTAAGGCTCAACGCTCAGCAACGGCACACAGAACGCACGAGCTACGTGCACTTCGCAATGTCGCCGCACCAAGAACGCAAAGACCCCGCGGCACTTGCGTGCCGCGGGGTCTTCTTTCGGCTGCGTTACTCTAGAACGCGAACGCGTTACCAGCGACCGCCACCGCCGCCCGAGCGCGGACCACGACCACCGCCACCTTGGCGTTCCTGCGCTTCGTTCACGCGCAGCGGGCGACCGCCCATCTCCTTACCATTCAACGATTGAATGGCTCGTTGAGCATCGGCGCGCGGCATCTCCACGAACCCAAAGCCGCGAGGACGGCCCGTTTCGCGATCGTTGATGAGCGCGACGGACTCCACGGTGCCGTGTTGCTCGAACAGCTGGCGCACCTGGCTCTCGTCAGCCGAAAACGGCAGGTTACCCACGTAGATCTTCGTCATAAAAATGCAATCTCACTTCAGAAAAAGCCTCGAGCGCGAAACGTCATGCGATCGGCACTACGAGGCCTGGTTCAAACAAGGGCTGTCCCGCTAGCCGAATCGGCGTTGCAGTAGGCCCCAGGCCTAACGTTCGCGGTCTCGTCGGATTTTTCAGAAGTTGGCCGATCGGAAGGTCATCAATGACCCGGCTGGCCAAGCCAGAGAAAAAAGCAGGCAAGGGCAACGAACGCGCGCAATCTATCCTATGCGGAAAATGAAGGCAAATGCCGCGAAAGCCGGCCTCTGACCGGCAAGGGCATGCGCAATCCGTGGCTGCGGTCTTGACGGAGCAACAGGCTAGTCGCGTTGCGTCAGCGCGACCAAATCATCCAGGGAGGCGATCGCTTGCAACGGAGGCTCCAGGTCATCCGGCCATGCGGCGCCGGTCCGGTTGATCCAGACGGGATGCATGCCGGCGCGACGCGCTCCGACGACGTCCAGCAGCGGGTCGTCCCCCACATAGATCACTTCATGGGGCTCCAGTCCGGTCCCCTCGATGGCCTTTTGGAAGATGACCGGATCGGGCTTGGCCGCCCCTACATCGCGAGCCGCCACGCTGCGTTCGAACAAGTGCCCGATACCGATCTTGCGCAAGTCCGCGTTGCCGTTGCTGGCCGCAAACAGCCGAAACCGCTGGCGGAGCGTCTCGAGCGCGGGCAGAACCTCGTCGTACAACGTCACTTCGTTGCGCACACGGATGAAGACCTCGAAGGCCTCTTCGGCCAAACACTCCGGGTACGCATGCATCTCCGCGAGTTTGCGCAGCGATTGTTTGCGCAGGAACGTGAAATCATGACGCATCTGCGGAAATTCGTGCGCTACGGCATCGCGCACCTCTCGCAGCGCCTCGACGGTCAGGTTCGCGACCGTCTTCGGGTAGCGCTCGGCGAGGAAATCGTACATGGCGCGCTCGGCTCGCATGATGACCGGCCACACGTCCCACAACGTGTTGTCCAGGTCGAAGCAGATGGCGCGAATTCGGGTCAGCGGCATTCGGCAGGAATGGAATCGGCGGACGTCATTGCAAGGATATGCGAGGACGCGTGCGGCTCACGCACGCCGCACGGCTTGCAGGCCGCGCTCGACATCCGCTTTGAGATCGTCGATGTGCTCGAGGCCGACGGCGATGCGCAACAGGCCTTCGGTGATCCCGGCTCTCTCGCGCTCCTCGGGCGTGATCCGAGAATGCGTCGTCGTGGCCGGATGGGTGATCGTCGTTTTCGCATCGCCGAGGTTCGCCGTGATCGACATGAGCTTCAGCGCATCGATGAAGGCCCAGGCGCCGCGCCGCTCCTTCTCGACCTCGAATGCAACGATACCGCCGTGCCCGCTTTGCTGACGGCAGGCAAGCTCATGGCCCGGATGCGACTCGAGACCGCCGTAATATACCTTGAGAACCCCGGGCTGTTGCTCGAGCCACCGCGCCAGCGCCAAGGCCGCCTCGGAATGCGCCCGCATGCGTAGCTCGAGCGTTTCGAGCCCTTTCACGAACACCCAGGCGTTGAACGGGCTCATGCTCGGTCCGGCCGTCCGAAGAAAACCGAACACTTCCCGACCCACCAACTCTGCGCTCCCTACGACCGCACCGCCGACACAACGACCTTGGCCATCGAGGTACTTGGTCGCCGAATGAATCACGAGGTCCGCACCGAGCGAGAGCGGCTTCTGCAGCGCCGGCGTACAGAAACAGTTGTCCACCGCCAGTAGCACACCATGCGCGTGAGCAATGTCGGCAATGGCGCGAATGTCGGCAATCACGGATAGGGGATTCGACGGCGTCTCGAGCAGGAACAAACGAGTATTCGGCTTGACCGCGCGCGCCCAGGCATCGTTGTCGTCGGGCCGCACGTAGCTCACCTCGACGCCGAACTTGGTCATGTATCGGTTCAACAGGGCAATCGTCGAACCGAAGACGCTGTCCGAGCACACGATGTGGTCGCCGCATTTCAAGAGCGCCATACAAGTCGACAGGATGGCAGCCATGCCGGAGCTCGTCGCCACGCAAGCGGCACCGCCTTCGAGCGCAGCCAGCCGCTCCTCGAAACAACGGACGGTCGGATTCGTGAATCGGGAATAGATGTTGCCCTTGTCCGTCTCGGCAAACCGCGCAGCCGCCTCGGCCGCGTTGCGAAACACGAAGCTCGAGGTCGGAAAGATGGCCTCGGCGTGTTCGCCCTCATGGGTGCGCGACTGACCGGTGCGGATCGCCAGCGTCGACAGGTGATATTCGGACATCGGAAGGAGCAACAATGAAAAGGGCCGACAGTGTAAGGAATCTGGAAGGCAGTCGGCGATAGGCGGTGCCGTTTCAGGCGTCATGCCGCGAGGCTCGCCGTAGAAGGCGCAACGGACTTTCCCGCAGCGCATGGCTAGAATCGATCGCCTGTGCCCTTCCGAACCGGATCAGCCGCATGCGCTGGGCTTCTGCGATCGATACGGATTCGTCCTTGAGCTTCGCCATCGAGCGAGCCACCGAAAAGATCTTTACCGATCTCGATCGCCATGAGCCCGACCTGCTCTTCGTGTTCGTCAGCCAGCATCACGCCGCCCGTTTCGATGCGGTCTCGGAGCTGCTTCATCGGGAATTCGAGAACGCGTTCCTGTTCGGTTGCTGCGCGAGCGCCGTCATCGGCGCCGGGCGCGAGATCGAGGATCAACCGGCGATCTCTTTGATGGGCGCGACCTTGTCCGGCGTGAAGTTTCGAGGGCTGCATCTCGATGCGGCGCAAGTGCCGCCCGTCTTTGCAGCGTCGCGGATCTGGGAAGACACGGTTCACCTGACCGCCTCTCAGCAACCTTCGTTTCTGATCCTTGTCGACCCGTTCAGTTTCGAAACCGAAGCGTTCGTACGCGGCCTCGATCGCGTGTTTCCGACTGCGGTCAAGGTCGGCGGTCTGGCGAGCGGGGCTCGGCAAGTCGGCGGCACGACGCTGTACCTCGGCAGACAGACGTATCGTTCGGGCGCCATCGTGTTGGCGCTCACCGGCGACATCGAAGTGGATGCGATCGTGGCGCAAGGCTGCCGTCCGATCGGCGATCCGATGTTCGTGACGAGCGCTCACGAGAATTTGATTCGCGAGATCGACGGTCATGCACCGCGCGACGTTCTCGCGGATGTGTTCGAACGGTTGAGCCCGAGCGACCGAGACTTGTTCACCCAATCGCTGTTTCTCGGCATGGCGATGCGTGAAGCGAGCGAATTTGCTCCCGGCGACTTCTTGATCCGCAGTATTCTGGGGATCGACCCGCAATCCGGAGCGCTATGGGTCAACGCGCAAGTGCCGCCGAACAGCGTCGTGCAATTTCACGTGCGGGATGCGAATACATCTGCTCTGGACCTCGAACGCGCTCTCACCAGCTACCGGACCTCGCCTCATTTCGGCCGGACGACTGCCGCGCTGCTGTTCTCGTGCGCCGGCCGCGGCATGGGGCTGTACGGTCAAGCCGATCACGACAGCAATGCCTTCCGGCGTCTGATCGCCGACATCCCCCTCGGCGGGTTCTTTTGCGACGGCGAGATCGGACCCGTCCAGAACGCCACGTACGTGCACGGGTATACAAGCTCCTTTGCGGTGTTCCGGGAGCGCGGATGAGAAGCGGCCACGGCACAGGCTCTGGTCGGAACGAACACACTTGGTTGTTGGCGTGCAGCCACGAGCCCGCGGATAACGCTACGATAGCGGCCTTCTACGACCCTACTCGCACTGGAGTCCGCGCTCGATGCTTCGTCTGGCCGCCCTACTCATTGCCTGCTTGTTCGTCCTGCAACCCGCCGCGTTTGCCCAAGACAAGCGTCCATTCACCGTTCACGACTTGGTGCAGCTCAAGCGCCTTTCGGAGCCGGCACTGTCGCCCGACGGACGCACGGTCGTGTTCACGCTGCGCGAAACGGATCTCGAAGCGAACCGCGGACGCACCGATCTATGGGCACTCGACATCGCGACGAAGGGCGCGATGCCACGCCGACTGACCAGCCATCCCGCGAACGACAGCAGCCCGCAATGGTCGTCGGACGGGCGATACATCTATTTCTTGTCTACCCGCAGCGGATCGAGCCAGGTGTGGCGCTTGAACCTGGGCGGCGGCGAAGCCGAACAGGTCACGAACCTCCCGCTCGACGTCGGCTCGTTCAAACTCGCACCCAACGACGCGACGTTGGCCTTCACCGTCGAAGTGTTTCCGGATTGCGAAGACTTCGCATGCACCCGTGCGCGGCTGGAAAACAAGAAGCAGTCGAAACAGACCGGCATGACGCACGACCGCTTGTTCGTGCGACATTGGGACACTTGGGCCGACGGCCGCGTCTCCAAGCTGTTCGCCTACACGTTGCGCAACGGACGCATCGATGGCGAAGCGATCGCGCTCAGCGGCTCGCTCGATGCCGATGTTCCATCGAAACCCTTCGGCGGTGCCGACGAGTACACGTTCTCGCCCGACGGATCCAGAGTCGTCTTCTCGACGAAACTCAAGGGCAGCGAGGAAGCGTGGTCGACGAACTTCGATTTGTACGAGGTTTCCATCGAGGGCGGCGAACCGCGCAATCTCACCGCTGACAATCCGGCGTGGGACACGCAACCCGTGTTCTCACCCGACGGCACGCAGCTCGCCTGGCGAGCAATGTCGCGTCCCGGATTCGAGTCCGACCGCTTCCGCATCGTCGTTCTGGATACGAAGACCGGCGAACGGCGCGACTTGACCGAAGAGTGGGACCGCTCGGTGAGCACCATCGCCTTCTCGAGAGACGGCAAGACGATTTACGCGACCGCCGACCATTTCGGTCAGCATCCGCTGTGGGCCATCGACGTGAAGACCGGCAAGCCGACGATGCTCACGGGCCCAGGGCGCGTCGATTCGTTCTCGGTCGGCGAACGCGAGATCGTGTTCGGACTCGCCTCCCTCAAATCGCCTGTCGAGCTGCAGGCGCTCACCATTCGCACCGGCGAGTTGCGCGAGCTCCCGCGCGTGAATGCCGATGCATTAGCGGACATCGAGTTCGGCGAACCGGAGCAATTCACATTCCTAGGTGCGAACGACGAGCAGGTGTACGCCTATGTCGTGAAACCCGCCGGTTTCGATCCGAAGCGTAAGTATCCGATTGCGTTCATCGTGCACGGCGGACCGCAGGTCTCGTTCGCGAATGCCTGGAGCTATCGCTGGAATCCGCAGGTCTATGCCGGTGCCGGCTTTGCGGCAGTGTTCGTCGATTTTCACGGCTCGCCGGGATACGGCCAAGCATTCACGGACTCGATCAGCGGCGATTGGGGCGGTAAGCCGCTCGAAGATCTACAAAAAGGACTGGCTGCCGCGCTCCAACGCTATCCGTGGCTCGATGCCGATCGGGCATGCGCCCTCGGCGCTTCCTACGGCGGCTACATGATGAATTGGATGGCCGGCAACTGGTCCGAGCCGTTCAAGTGTTTCGTCACTCATGCCGGCATTTTCGACAACCGCGGCATGGCGTACTCGACCGAAGAGCTGTGGTTCGACGAATGGGAGAACCACGGTACGCAATTCGAGGTGCCCGAGAACTACGAGAAGCACAATCCCGTCAATCACGTCGCGAACTGGAACAAGCCCATGCTCGTGATCCACGGCCAGCTCGATTACCGAGTGCCCTACGCTCAAGGCATCTCGGCCTTCACAGCTCTGCAACGCCGCGGCATCCCGAGCCGGCTGTTGATCTTCCCCGACGAGAATCACTGGGTCCTCAAACCGGCGAACAGCATTCAGTGGCACGAGGAAGTGCTGGCGTGGCTGAGGCGCTGGACGGATTGAGTCGTGATCCGTGATCCGTAAGTGAGTGGTGAGTAGTGAGTGGTGAGTGGTAGCTGCAGCGCAGCCGCCTTCGCTATCAACTATCCACTATCAACTATGAGCGGGACGCCTTCGGTGTCCCGCTCTTTTCGTACTTGCCGGCAATCTCCTTTACTGCTCTCGCAGGATCGAGATCCAGGGCTCGAGCGATGGCGAGAAACTCGACGACATCGAGCCGGCGCTCGCCGCCTTCGTACTTGGCGACGAAGCTCTGCGGTCTGCCGAGACGATCCGCGAGCTGCTGTTGCGTGAGTCCGGCTTTTTCCCGCGCCGCCGCAAGTAGCGCAATCAGGCGGGCATGTTCGGCTGTGCGTAAGGATTTCAAAGACCAGGGCTCCTGTCAGGGGCCCTTGTCTATAATCCTCATTTAGGATTATCCCAATTTGGGATAATATGTTCCCGGCGGGATAACCTCCTTGGGCTCGCCGCGATCATACCCCGAGCAACGGACAGTGCCGATGGTGCAGCAACCTGCCTTGGACCCGAGCGAACTCGCGCGACGCGAGCCCGAGATCGAGGCCGAGTTACGCGATGTCGTCGCGCGACGATGGCAGGGAGATGAGCGACCCGTGGCTCTAGCGCTGAGCGACACGTTCGCCAAGCTGTTCGGCAAGGAACACAGCCGCCGCGAGCGCGCCGACTTCTTCTTGTTCGTCGCACCCCGCATTCGGCGACTCACGATCGAAGCCGGCCGCGCCGGGCGTGCCACCGGAACGCTCAATCTACGTGCCGTCGATCTGGATCAATGGCTCGCAAGGCTCGAAACCGTCGATCCCGAATGCGTGCGAATGATCGAGCTGCACTATTTCGCCGGCCTCAGCACGCGCGAAACAGCCGCCGTCCTCGGCTACCCCTCCTATTCCGTGATCCGTGAGCTGAGATTCGCGAAAGCGTGGCTGCAGGCACGAGTCCGATGGACGGCCCCTGACGAGACTCGTGACTCGTGACTCGTGTCGGCGGTCGTCTTGCGACCGTGGAGCTTCACTGCTTCATGCTTATGTTGGTCGGTCGCTCCGCTTGCGCATGAATCACGATTCGCGGATCACATCCGAGTCACTAGTCACTAGTCACGTATCGTTGATTCTCCACGCCGCCTGATACGAAAGCCCGAGCCGGATGATTTGATTGAGCAGGCTCGGATAATCGATGCCGACGGCACGGGCGGATTCGGGGAAATCTTCCAGTTCGCTGATGTTCGGGTTGGCGTTGGCCTCGAGCACGAACACACTGCCGTCGGGACGCATCCGGAAATCCATGCGTGCGTAGCCGCTCAAGTACAGCGCGCGATAGATGCGCTTGGAGAGCTTGTCGAGATAATCGCTCATGCCGTCCGGCAGGTTCTGCGCGGCGGCCGTGCGGATACCGTGCTTCTCCTGATAGCGGCGATCCCATTTCACTTTACGGGTTGCGATGCCCGCCATGACTTCCGGCAGCGTGCCGAAATCCATCTCCCACACCGGGAACGTTCGCAAGCGTTCGTTGCCGATCACGCCCACGTACAGCTCGCGGCCTTCGATGTATTCCTCGACGAGCGCATCCGAGTTCGTCTGCTCGTGAATGAACTCGATGCGTTCTTTCAAGCGCTCGGCGTCGTGAACGATCGAAGCCTGCGCGATGCCGAGCGAAGCATCTTCCGTCGCCGACTTCACGAACAGCGGGAACTTGAGCTTGCGCGGCACTTTGTAGCGCTGTCCGCGCCGAAAGAGCGCGAACCCGGGCGTCGGAATGCGGTGATACGCGAGAATCTGTTTCGACAAAACCTTGTCGCGCGAGATCATCATCCCGCGCGGATTGCAGCCCGTATAAGGTTGGCGCATCAGCTCGAGGAAGGCGACGACGTGCTGATCGTACGTGACGATGCCTTGGAACTCCTCGAGCAGGTTGAACGCGATATCGGGCTTCCATTCCATGATTGCCGTACGCAGGTCCGAGAGATTGTCGCTGAGACCCAGCGCGCGCACGGCGTGACCGGCCCGCATCAGACACTGAGTGACGTCGTATTCCGTTCTGAACTCGTCGATCTCCTTCTCCGTATAGCCCTCGAGGCTAGCCGGCGGCACGAGACTCTCGTGCATCAGAACCAATACGCGCAGCGGTTTCATAGAGCGTACCGCTCGCGGTCGCGACGTAGGATATCCATGAGGATGCGCTCCAATACGCCGAGCACGGCGCGTTTAGCTTTGCGTTGCGAAGTATCCACGACGAGATCGAGCTCGCGACAACGGAAGATCACCGTGCGCAGTACGTGGTGCACGAGATACGGATGAAGCCGCGAGCGTCTGATCAAGAAACGCTCCAGCTCCGGTCGACATTGTCGAACGAATCGACTGGCTTGCATCAAGCGTTTTCCTTTGCGGCGTTTGCCGAAGATGCGCTTCAAGCGCAAATCATAGGCGCTCGGCACCTCCAATTCACAACGCGCCCGTTGAATTTTGTAGTGCTCGGCCAGCGTACGTCGATTCTCGCTGAGCGGTTCGACTTCGATCCGATTGTCGACGACGGGACGTTCGCCGCGAATCGATTCCATGAGTCGATCGACGTACTCCAACTTACGCAGCGCGGGCCAGCCCGCATAATCGCGGCGCCAACGCGCTTTCGGCTGCATCCACACCGCAAACGTTTCCGCGAAATCCTCGGTCGGATGGCTTTGTGCATACCAATGACCGAGATGCAGCACGTAACTGCGGCTCGCCGGACGCGCCCGATAGATGTCGGGATACGGACGCGATGCCTTACCGAAAATGCGTCGCCAACCCTTGCGACGACGCAGCCGAAAGGCATTGTCGAGCGCATGTGCGAGCTCGTGGCGCAGAATCCTGAGCAGCCAGTTTGCATTGCCGCCCTCGACCTGAGCCATCTGTTTTCTCTCGAGCCGCATCAGACGCGGATGCGCCATGTAGAACGGCACGGCAATGCCGGGAACGCCGTCCGGCGAGAACCATTCGGTCGACAGCCACAAGTGCGGACGGAAACGAATGCCACGGCGACGCAAATCGGCCACGAGCTTGCGTATGTGCCGCTCCACCGGTGTGCGTTTGAGAGACAGTCGTAAATCGCAGAACCGTTTTTCGAGCAGCTGTTCGTCGCTCAAACGCACCCAGGCCGGCTCGCGTTTGCGTATCGTCCGACGCCGAGTTTGTTTCTTCCGTGCCGCCATGGCTTAACGAACGAAGCGGATGGCCAACTCTCTCAACGTATCGCGCTCTGACAATGCGCGCCGCCACTCGGCCGGCACGGACAGACTGCCGTAGAAGGCCCCAGCGAGCGCACCGACGATTGCACCGCAAGTGCTGTGGGTGCGCGCCGCTTGGCGCACCGCGGACTCGAACGAATCGGCGAACTTGAAAATCTCGAATGCGTTCGCCAGCAACGCGGGCGCGCCAACTGATGGTTCGGCCGGCCGCCAATCGCCTTTGAGAAGTCGCGCGAGCGGCGGCTTCAACGCGCGTCCTGCAAGCGCTTCCCGAGCGGCGCGCAGATCGATCAACTCCGCCTTGGGCGCGCCCTGCAGCGCTGCATTCAACGTTGCGGCCAAGATGCGGCAGGCATCGAGCACGATCGGCGATTGCTGCGTCGTACGCGACACCTCGACGGCCAGGTCCGCAGCGGCGCGCACATCTCCGCGCGCGAACATCGCAGGTGCGAGCGATCGTGCCAGCGAATGCGGATCGAGATTGTTCGGATCGTGCGATCCCGCGTTCGGTTTGCGCGACCACTGCCACATGGCCAACACGCGCTTGAGCTCAGCCGGTACGAGCGACTGGACGCCGGGCCGCTGCGTCCAAGCGAGATATCTTCTCAGCTCGTCGTTCGGATCGTGCCGTCCGCAAGCGAGCAAGCTTTCAGCGACGGCAATCGTCATCGCGGTGTCCGCACCTGTCGGCCAGCGCTCCAACTGCTTCGAATCGGCGAGCCAGGCAGCCTCGCCGAGCCCATGCTCGGCAGTCGCGAGCACCGCGCCTTCGCCGATGGCGAGCCCGACCAGCGCACCTTCGGCACGTTGCACGGCCGACGACGCACCGGACGGCGGAATCCAGTTGCGCACGTACTCGACTTGCTCTTCCGTTTCCGGAACGCTCGGCCAACTGCGCGCTCGCGAGCTGCGCCTCCAGAGCGTTTGCAGCCGATCGAGCGCGTGCGATGCGTCCAAGCCCCGATGCATCAGGTAGCAAGCGATGGCCATACCCGTTCGCCCGATCCCGGCCCGGCAATGGACATACACGCGGCGACCGGACTCGAGATCGCTCGCGATGGCTTCCACGATGTCCGCCATCGTCAACGGAGAGTCGGGCACGTCGTGATCGACGATCGAGAAACGCCGATGCACGACGTCGAAATCCCCGAACCTCTCGAGCTCTGCTCGATACGAAGGCAACTCGTCCTCGGCCGTCAGATCGATGAAGCTCGTAATCCCGGCTTGCAGCAGCGCCTGGATCCGGCTGGGCGAGTCGGACCAGACCGCGCCCGGATATTCGCCCGCGAGCAGCCGTCCGGGCTCCACCCAGTAGCTGTTGGGCACCGGCGTCGGCGGCCAGTCGGAGTCGGAACCGAAAAGAAACTTGATCACAGGTCGATCATAAGCGATGGGCGCGGGCGAGCGTCACCGACCATAGCCCGCAGCCCGGCGAGGCTGTAGCCTAAGCTCACTCATACCAAGAAGGATTCCCGATGTCCTCACTCCTGCAGCGGTTGTTCGCAGTTCGCTCGGTCGACGCCATCGTCGGAGATCTCGAGAAAAGTCCGCCGCTCAACCGCGTACTGACCGCAAAGTCCCTGACGGCCATTGGCCTCGGTTCGATGATCGGGACCGGAATTTTCATTCTGACCGGCACGGTCGCGGCCAACCATGCGGGGCCGGCGCTGACACTCGCGCTGCTCATTGCAGCCATCGGTTCCGGCCTGGCCGCCATCTGCTACGCAGAGTTCGCGGCCATGATTCCAGTATCCGGCAGCGCGTATACATACGCCTATGCGACCCTCGGCGAAGCCGTTGCCTGGTTCATCGGCTGGAACCTGTTCCTCGAATACATGATGTCGGCGTCCGCCGTCGCCGTCGGCTGGTCCGAATACGTCGTCAATCTGCTGGGCGATTGGGGCGTGCACTTTCCGCAGGCATTGACCAATGCGCCCTTCGGCAAGACCGAGGACGGCACGCTCGGATTGACGGGTGCCATCGTCAACGTGCCCGCCGTACTCATCATCGTCGCGCTCGGCACGGTGTGCTACGTCGGAGTTCGCGAGTCTTCGCTCGCCAACAACATCATGGTCGTGATCAAGGTCGCGGTCATCGTGGTGTTCGTGCTCGCAGGCCTTGCATTCGTCGACCCCTCGAACTGGAGCCCTTACATTCCGCCGAACACGGGCAAATTCGGCGAGTTCGGCTGGAGCGGCGTGCTGCAAGGCGCAGGGATCATCTTCTTCTCGTACATCGGCTTCGATGCCGCATCGACCACTGCGCGCGAAGCGCGCAATCCGCAGCGCGACGTGCCGCTCGGCATTCTCGGTGCGCTCGCGATCTCAGCCATTCTGTACATCGCAATGGCCGCGGTGATGACCGGCATGGTGCCGTATCCCCAGCTCGATGCGCCGGCGCCCGTGGCCGTTGCGCTCGATGCGCATCCGCAGCTCGCCTGGCTCGGCCATCTCGTCAAGCTCGGCGCAATCGCCGGCATGACATCCGTCATTCTGATGTCGCTGCTCGGCCAACCGCGCATTCTGCTGGCGATGGCGAGCGACGGCTTGCTGCCCGGTACGGTCAGCAAAGTACATCCGCACTATCGAACCCCGTACGTCGCCACTGCCTGGACCATGGCGATCGCCGCGCTCATCGCCGGCCTGTTCCCGCTAGACGTGCTCGGCGAGCTGATCTCCATCGGCATTCTTCTCGCATTCACGATGGTGTGCATCGGCGTGCTCGTCCTGCGCTTCACGAGACCGGATCTCCAGCGTCCGTTCCGCGTTCCTCTTGCACCGGTCACGTGCGTGCTCGGCGCCATCGTGTGCGGCGGGATGACGTACTTCCTGCCCACCGACACGTGGTGGCGGCTCGGTATCTGGACCGTGCTCGGCTTTTCGATCTACGCCGCGTACGGCTATCGCCATAGCCGCCTGCGCACGGAAGGCAACTAAGTCGTTCGTGTGCGCGTCCGATTTCATTCCGTGCTCGCGGCGCGCTCTGAGGAATCGACCATGCGCAAACGTTCAGTCCCCGAAACTTCGGCCAGCGGTTACGACCTGCGGCCCCTCAGCCCTGCGCGGCGAGAAGAGCTCGCAGCATCGTTGACGGCGGAAGAACGCCGCGTGCTACTGCTCCAAGGCACCGAGCCGCCGTTTTGCGGAACGCTGCTCCACAACAAGCAAGCCGGTTTGTACGCCTGCCGCCTCTGCGGACTGCCGCTCTTCAAAGCGGACTCGAAATTCGAATCGGGTACGGGTTGGCCGAGCTTCTACGAACCGTTCGATCCGGATCATATCCGCGAGCTGCTCGACGAGAGCCACGGCATGATCCGAATCGAGATTCGTTGCCAACGCTGCGACGGTCATTTGGGGCACGTTTTCGACGACGGTCCGCCGCCCACGTACAAGCGTTACTGCTTGAATTCGGTGTCGCTCGAATTCTTTCCCGAAGGCGAGCTGCCCGAGCAGCGCACGGGATGAGTCGGCGCATTCCGATGCAGCCCGCGTCTCGGGCTTCGGCGCAGCAGATTACCGGCCGGTGGCGACGAGCGAGTCGCGAAAACGCTTGGCGTTCTCGATGTAGTGCTGAGCCGCGTTGACGAGCATCTCGCGATCCTTGTCCGTAAGCTCGCGTACGACCCTGGCAGGCGATCCCATGACGACGACGCCGTCCGGTACGGTCTTGCGCGGCGGTACGAACGCACCCGCCGCCACGATGCTGTAGCTGCCGATCTTCGCGCCGTCCAGCACCATCGCGCCGTTGGCGATCATCGAACATTCGCCGACGGTGCACGCATGCAGGAACGCGCGATGCCCGATCGTGCAGTTGGGTCCGATGATCACCGGTTCGCCCTCATTGATATGGATGACCGTACCGTCCTGGATGTTCGTGCCGTCGCCGACTTCGATCCAGTCCGTGTCGGCGCGTAGCACGGCATTGAACCAGACGCTTGCCCAACGGCCGAGCCGGACCGTGCCGATGACATCCGCGCTCGGGGCGACGTAGAACTCTTCGCCGACGGTCTCGATGCGTCGCTCGCCCAATGTGTAAATCACGTCTCACCCCTCAATCGTGATGACTCTTCGACTCTTCGCGATGCGAAGCAAACGCAATCTTGTCCAGAATGCCCATGAGCAATGCCGAAACGACGAATGTGAGATGGATGAGCACATACCACATGAGCTTGTCGTTCGGCACCTCGCGCGCATCCATGAATGCACGCAGGAGATGGATCGAAGAGATTGCAACGATCGACGAAGCGACCTTGAGCTTGAGCGAGTTGGAATCGAGCTTGCCGAGCCAGCCGAGCTTTTCTCCGTCCTCGTCGATGTCCATCTTCGACACGAAGTTCTCGTAGCCGGAGAACATCACCATCACGATCAAGCTGCCGACCAGGACGAGATCGACCATGGCCAGCAGACTGAGCACGAGCTCGGCCTCCGGATTGCGCGTCGGTCCGGTGGCATGCGCCGTCTCCGCGGCGCCGGACGCGTGCGATAAGACGTTATGGAACACATGGCCGAATACGTTGAAGATTTCGGCAAAGAAGGTGATCGCCAGCGCGATCAGCGCCAGCGCCAGGCCGAGATAAACCGGCGCAAGGATCCAGCGGCTGGAGAACAACAGCCGCTCCAGAAATCTCTCCATCGAATGGCTGCCCCGAAAGAAAAGCAAAGAGACGCGAATTCTAGCCGCCCAAATCTGCCGAACCTACCATCCGCATGCGCTTGGCGCGGTTCAGCGACGGGCGTAGAGTCAGTGTGAGCGAAATTTCAAGGGAGGCGCGCATGGAAAACACGCGGACAACGCCAGGGGAAATCACGGGAGTCAGCGGTCCCGATGCCGATGCCCCTGCACCGTCCGATGCGACTTCTTTGCGCTTCGAGCCGGCCCGTTTGAAGCTCGCCCGTTTGCACGCAAGGGGCGTACCTCTGAGGGAGCTCTGGGAAAGCCTGGCGCAGATCGTTACTGAAGCGCTCGACATCGACCGGATCGGCGTCTGGGTCGTCATCGATGAAGGCCGCGCCATCCGTTGCCGCTACCTGTATCAGCGTTCGAACCGAGAAATGTTCCAAGGCGCCGTGCTACGGGCGCAAGATTTCCCCGCGTACTTTGAAGCGCTCGAGTCGCGCCGGACGATCGCCGCAAGCCACGTGCTCGAATCGGAACTGGCCCGGGAGCTCAGGCAGGCCTACTTCGAGCCGCTCGGCATCACCTCGCTCCTCGATGCACCCATCTACCTCGACGGCCGTGTCGTCGGCGTCGTGTGCCACGAGCACACCGGCACGCCGCGGCAGTGGAGCGGTGCCGAGTGCGACTTCGTTTCCTCGGTCGCCGATACGATTGCACGGCTTTACCAGGAGCACGAGCGATCGAACGCACAATCGGCGTTGCGCATGTACGAAGCGCATCTGATGGAGCTGCATCGCATGGAAGCGGTCGGCCGAATTGCCGCCGGCGTCGCCCACGATTTCCGCGGCATCTTGTCCGCGGCCAACGGCTTTGCCGAGCTGATCCGTCGTGTCCCCGATCTTCCGCCCGACGCCGACCGCTACGCGTTGCGCATCATCGACGCCATGCAGCGCGGCCAACAACTGACTCAGGAGATCGTCAACTTCGGCAAGGACATGCCAGCCATGCCGCGCGTCATCGATGCCTCGCGTACAGTCGAGTCGATGCGCAACATGTTCAACGTGCTGCTCGGCAATCGCGTGACGTTGTTCGTCGACGCGAAACACCCGGTGAGCCGAGTCTTCATCGACCCTTCGCAGCTCGAGCGCATGCTGTTGAATCTCGTCCTCAACGCCCGGGATGCGATGCCTTCCGGCGGCATGCTCACGATCACCGTGCGCGACGTCACGGTCGAGGAAGGCGACGAGACGGCACAGTATGTCGAGATCGCCGTGATCGATACCGGCACGGGCATGGACGAAGAGGTGCGCAAGAACATTTTCAAGCCGTTCTTCACGACGAAGGGCGAGCAAGGCACCGGCCTGGGCCTGGCGATCGTAGATCAAATCGTGACGCGGGCAGGCGGATTCGTTCGCATCCAAAGCGAAGTGGGCCGCGGCACGACGGTACGCATTTTCCTGCCGCGAATTGCCGGCGCTGCATCATCGGCCGCCGCATGAGACAAACGCGGGCGCGTGCGTCGCAAGTCATCGAGCCTCGATTTCGGTCTCCTCCGCTCGCTCCTGCTGCGGCCTCGCCAGATCCGTTGCGCTGACTTCGACATCCGGATACGCCTCGACGAAGGCGCGCCACTGTTCGTCGGCCTCGGCGGTCTTGCCCTCGCTCCGCAACGCTCGAATCCGTTCCAACCACTCTTCCGCGGGCAATTGTGGAGCGGCTGCAGGCGGTGCTGCGACCTGTTCGACTGCAATCGCAGGCGCGGCCCGCTGAGCGACGACATCGGCAGACAACCTTCGCTCCTGTTCGACCGCGGCACGAGCAGCAGCTGCCGCCTCGCGTGCTCGCGCCTCTGCGACCCGCGACGGTGTTCCCGGCTGCGCCGCACTCGGCGCCGATTGAGCAATCGCGGGCTCGCTTGGGACGATTTCAGCAGGCCCGCCTTGCATTCGTGAAGCATCGCTGGAGTCTTGCCCAATCGATGCCGATGGCGGCTCCTGCGGCGACAGAGTGGGCATGACGACCTTCTCGGCCGGCAGCTCCGCGACGGAAGGCACCGGTGCCGGAGCTTCGGCATGGCGCTCGATCCGAGGCGCCACATCGAACTTCGGTTGCAAGCCGACCTCCTGCTCTGGTCCGGCATTCAAGAGGATCGAAACGACGAGCACCGCAGAAGCTGCAGCCGCAAGCGGGGCGCTCCATCTGATCCACCTGCTCGTCTTCGAATGCCGCACCGTGCGTATTGCCGGCGGCTCGATCGCTGCACGCGCGCGCGCAATGACGGCCGCATCGAGATCTGCGGGGACTTCGTCCCCAGGAAGCTCCCGATAGCGCGCCGAGATCACCGACTCGCCCTTGAGATACTCCTCGAATGAACGATCGTTCGGTTCGCTCATGACACGATGCTCGCTGGTTGATGCGGCTCGAGCACAGCCCTGAGCTTGCTAACCGCATAGCGCAGACGGCTCTTCGCCGTCTCCTTGGCAACGCCCGTAACGCGGCCGATCTCCTCCAGGCTGAGTCCGCATTCTTCGTAAAGCAGGAAGACGTCGCGCTGTTCCGGCGGCAACGCATCGAGAGCACGCCGGAATGCCGATTGCACTTCCGCCGATGACGCTCGCGATTCCGGCGCCTCCGCTTCTTCTCCCGGAATCATGTCGGCAAGCTCCGCGATATCCGCGCTGTGATGAGCCCACGAACGGCCGATGCGGCGGAAATAGTCGACTGCGCAGTTGTGCGCGATCTGAAACAAGAACGTCTTGAACTGCGCCCGTACCTCGTACCGATCGCGGCTCGCAATTATCTTGCCCCAGACCTCCTGGAACAGATCGTTCGCCGCTTCCGCATCCCGCGTCAGGCGCTGCAAATAGCGATACAGCGCTCCTTTGTGCCGGGCATACAGCAGCTCGAATGCACGCAGATCGCCATCGCGATAGCGAAGCATCAAAGCGCTGTCGTCGAGGGCGAGCGAGTCCACGTGATCAGTTGACAGTTGGCAGTTGACAGTCGATAGCGCGATCCGCCGAGATTGCGACGACAGCCGAACCGGTCATCGGCGGCCTACCCTCTGACGCCTCGTTCTCAGTTGCCATGCTCGTTCCTCAATTGCGCGCTCGTTTGCGGCGTCAGCGCACTGGCCAATTTGACGAGCGAAACGAACTCGCGCCGATAGCCTTCCTCGTCTTCGCCGAGCGCCGACTTTGCGAGCGTCTGAACATCGTCAAAATCGAAGTCCGAGAGGTACTTGCCCCCGCGCAGCATTTGACCGAAGGCGGCCACGCTCGCCGCAAAGCGAAAATCCGTGGACGCACGCTCCTTCGGCACGACGGCGCTGCTCGAGATCGGATACTCGAGCAACCGGCTTTCGTCCTCATCGGGATGCTTATACCGCAACCGCAGGTGCGCAAGCTCGCCATTCTTGTTCGCCGGCGCTGCGGAAGGGCCGTAGCGCAACGGATCGATTCGGCCTTTTCGCCCGACCGGCACGATCTCGTACAACGCCGTCACGCGATGCCCGGCGCCGATCTCCCCTGCGTCGACTTTGTCGTTGTTGAAATCCTCGCGCGCCAGCATGCGGTTCTCGTAGCCGATCAATCGATATTCGAGCACCTCGGCCGGATTGAACTCGATCTGGATCTTCACGTCCTTCGCGATCGTGAACAGCGTCGAGCTCAGTTCCGAGACGAGCACTTTGCGCGCTTCGGAAAGCGTATCCACATAAGCGTAATTGCCGTTGCCCGCATCCGCGAGCCGCTCGAGCAGGCGATCGTTGTAGTTACCGGTGCCGAAACCGAGCGTCGTCAACGCGATGCCGCTTGCCCGTTCCCGCTCGACGCGATCGATCAACTGCTCGAAATCGACGATGCCGACGTTGAAATCGCCGTCGGTGGCGAGCACGACGCGATTGATGCCGCCGGGGACGTGCGCATCGCGCGCAAGTTGATAGGCGAGATCGATGCCTGCACCGCCGTTCGTCGAGCCGCCCGCTTCGAGCCGATCGATCGCCGCGCGGATCTTGTATTTCTGATCGCCCGGCGTCGGCTCGAGAATCACTTCGGTTCGGCCTGCATACACGACGATCGATACGCGATCGCGTGAGGTGAGCTGGTCGGTCAACAACCGAAACGCATTCTTGAGGAGCGGCAGCTTGTCCGGCGAGTACATCGAGCCCGACACATCGATGAGGAACACGAGATTCGCCGGCGGCCGCGCTTCCGCTTTGACCTCGTACCCTTTGATACCGATGCGCAGCAGCAAGGCGTCGTCGTTCCAGGGCGCCGGCGCAAGCTCCGTCGTGACCGCGAACGGCGTCTCGCGAGATTTCGGCGCGGGATACTGGTAATCGAAATAATTGATCAGCTCTTCGACACGCACGGCGTCTTGCGGAGGCAACCGGCCTTGATTGAGAAAGCGCCGCACGTTCGCGTACGAACCGGTGTCGACGTCGATCGAGAATGTCGACACCGGATGCTCTGCTGCAAGCCGCACCGGGTTGTCGTCGCGATGCTCGTAACGTTCCGTATCGACCCGCGGCGAGTACGTCGGAACGCAACACGGCGCGACGGGAGCGCGCAACGCTCTACCGACGGCCAGCTCCTGAGCTTGCGCAACCGCCGAAGCGTGTGCATGCGACGCATCTTGCTTGACGGCGTCGTGCACGCGAGGCCTCACATCAGGCGGCGGCACCGCAGCCGCTCTCTCGGATCTCGGCTCCTGCGAGCCTGCGCAGGCCGCAAGCAGAATCGCAGACACCAACGCAACGTGACGTGACTTAATCTGGACAGGACGCTTCATGGCTCTCCCTCGACGCGCTGGTGGGCGCGTTTCTCGAGAGCTTTAACGACGGACCCGTCCGAAAAGGGTTAACAGCTCCGCGCGAGCGGCTTCCAGAGCAGCTCATCCAACGTGACGTCGCGAGGCGGCCACCCGTAACGTTTCAAATCGACGCGGTCGCCGCGGAAGATCACGCCTTCCGCTTCGAGCTTCCTGCGCTGCTGTAAATAGGCGTCGCTGCCGGCAGGCAGCGAGATCCGGCCGTTCGAATTGATGACTCGAAACCATGGAAGCGTTCGAGACGCGGGTGCTTGCTTCAATACGGCGCCGACCAACCGTGCCCGCCGCGGCAATCCCGCAAGCTCCGCGACTGCTCCGTATGTGCTCACGCGTCCGCGTGGAATGCGCTTGACTGCTTCGAGTATCCGCTCCGCCGGCGATGTAGCTCGCGCGGCGGACTTCTTCGCACGCCCCATTAGATCGGCACTCGATCGTGAACGGTTTCATCGGCCCGATCCGCCCGATCGGGATTCCGTCGCCGTTCGCCGCCCGTGAGCGCTATGCCGAGCGCGGCGACGAACGGCAATACGCGCTCTAGAAAATCGCCGGGCGAATCCGGCAACAAATGAAACACGATCGTCAGGATGGCACCGGCCCAAATGGCTGCAAGCGCAGGACCTGGCCGAATCCTTTTTCCTGCAATGCGCACGAGCACAAGTGGCCCGAATGCAGCACCGAGCAGCGTGTAGGCGAGAACGCTGCGCTCGATCGACATGTGCGGCCCGTACAACGCAAGACAGGCCGCCGCGACAGCCGCAATCACGGTCGCGATACGCGCAGCGGTGAAGGAGACGTTCGCGCGCTCGCGTTTGAGATCGGCAGCCACGAGACCGGCGAGCACGAGCAGTTGGCCGCCGACCGCTGCGAGGACGGACGCAACCAGGACCCACGCAAACACCGCGCCGACGCTCGGCGGCAAGATGCGCGTCGCCAGCGCGAGCAGGGCCAGCTCCGGCCGTTCGAGACCCGCATACAACACCTGCGCGCACCAGCCGCACAACAGCATCGTCGCCAGCACGACGGCGAAGAAGATCACGGCCAACCAACGCGCGCGGTTGAGCGTGGGGTCATCGCGTACCGCGATGAAACGATTGAGTGCATGCGGTTGCCCGCAAAGCGACAGGCCGAGTCCCAGCGTCCCTGAAGCAAATGCAACGGCGACGACTCCGGTTCGGCCGCCGAACAGATCCACTGCCCGATCGCCGAGCGCGGCGAACCCGATCTGCAATTGTTCGATACCGCCTGCCGCAATGATGGCGGGCACCAACAGGAACAGACCGGCGATCACGAGCGCGACGACGACAACTGCATCGGCCAAGCTTGCGGCCCAGTATCCGCCGACCGCGATGTACAGCGCGTATGCTGCAGCCGCGGTGACGATCGTTGCGGTCGCACCGAACCCGAGGGTGCTCGTACTGATCGCGCTCACGAGATGAAGCTCGCTCGCGATCAGCACGAACAAGGCAATCGAAATCAGCAACGCGCTCGAGCGGACGAGCAGCGGCTGCAATCGCTCGCCGACATCGGCACCGAGAATTTGCAGCACCGAGAGACTGCCCTGCCCCGCAGCCATCTTCCGCAACCGTGGCGCGATGTAGAACCAATTCAATAGCGAGCCGGCAAACAAGGCGATCGCCATCCAAATCGCCGACCACCCCCACGCAAAAGCGACCGCAGCCAGCGTGAACAACAACCATGCAGGTGCTGCATTGGCCGTGTAGCTGAGCGCGGTGAGCAGCGCATTCAGGCGCCGGTTTGCCGCCAAGTAATCGCTTGCGTTGTAGGTGCGGCGCGCTCCCCAAGCGGCGCCCCAGACGAGCAGCAGCCCAAGCAACGCGGCGAGAACGAAAACGACTGCGCTGCGCATCACGCAAGCACTTCGGCGGCGCGCGAAATGCCGCGTGAGGCGCGAGATCGCAAACGCATCGAGCTTGATTTCTTCACGTTCGACATCCCTTCTTCATCCTGTGCGTACCGCGCAGCGATCGCGCGTAGCGACTCGCTCGAATCATCCCGCAAATTACATCCGCGCCGCCTTGCGAGCGCGAGCCGTTTCCAATACGCGACACAACATGGCGGCACCATCGGCCAGGCGCGTGCTCGCCTGCGCAAGATCGCTCGCGGGCAGTTGGTACAAGTTGTCGGTACGGACGGCTTCGAGATGCGTCCACTTGCGCCACTCATCGAGCGCGCCCGGCTCGCCATCGTCGGTGACGACGATGACATCGGGATTACGCGCAATGACTGCCTCGAGAGAAACCTGCGGCGCGAGCTGACTCAAGTCCTCGAACACGTTGCGTCCGCCGCAAACTTCGAGCACCTCGCTCATGAGCTGACGTCCGTTCACGGTGTAAAGCGGTCGGCTGTTCACTTGCAGGAACACGCGCAACGGCTTGCTTTCTCGATGGTGTACCGCGAGCTCGGCGACGGCAGCTTCGAATTCGCTCGCCGCGTGCTCGGCTCGAGCCTCGGAGCCCGCCAGCGCGCCCAACTCGCGCACCGTACGCGGTATGTCCGCGAGACGCTGCAGCTCGAACTCTCGAACATTCAAACCGAGCGAACGCAGGCGCTGAATCGTTGCCGGAGGCGTTCCCGTCGTCCACGCGAGCACGAGCTGTGGATCGAGCGCGACGATGCGTTCGACGTCCACGCGAAATGCATCGCCGATACGCGGCACTCTGCGCGCCTCGGGCGGATGGTCGCTGTACTCTGCAGTACCGACGATGCGATCGCCGGCACCCGCTGCAAACGCAAGCTCAGTGAGATTCGGCGCAAGGCTCACGATGCGCTCGATGCGTTCGGCGCTCGCTGGGACAAGTTGCAGCAGCGCGAGGGCAACGAGCGTGCGAGCGAGAATGCGCATCATCGCACTTCGTGAAAGCGCAGCAGCGCCATGAGCCTGGGCCAATCGAACGCGATGCCCGGATCGGTCTTGCGTCCGGGGGCGATGTCGCTGTGCCCGACGAGCCGCTCTGCCGATAAACGCGGATACGCCTCGCACAATTCGGCGATGACCTCTGCCAACACGCGGTACTGCGCAGGCTCGTACGGCTCGGTGTCCGTGCCCTCGAGCTCGATGCCGATCGAAAAGTCGTTGCAGCGCTCGCGACCGCGGTAGCTCGATTGCCCCGCATGCCAAGCCCGCTTGTGGAAGGGCACGTATTGAACGCACTCGCCGTCGCGCCGAATCAACAAGTGCGAAGACACGCGCAACGTTGCAATCTGCGCGAAATACGGATGCTCGTCCGGCGGCAACGTATTCGTGAACAGCCGATCGATCCAAGGGCCACCGTACTCGCCCGGCGGCAAGCTGATGCCATGGACGACGATCAGATCGACGACGCTGCCCGCGGGGCGCTCGTCGTAATTCGGCGAAGGCACGTAGCGTGCGCGTCGCAGCAATCCGGTATTGGTGTCGATCGCCGGTAACGAATCGAGGGCCGAGGGTTCGATGGATCCGCGCATACGCGAATGATTGCACAGGACGCACCGATCCGGATCGTTGTGGAACGGTCCTTGCTTGTCGGCGATACAATGAGGTACGCGAGCTCAGTCCAACCCCCATGCGAATCACCCGAATCCACTGCGAAGGTCCGCTGAATGCCGGCGCCGAAATCGCGCTTCCTGCAGCGGGCGCGTATCACGTTGCACGCGTCTTACGGATGCGTCCCGGCGCACCGTTACGTGTGTTCGACGGGACGGGCAATGAATTTCAAGCGGAAATCACGCGCATCGAAGGCGATGCAGTGACGGTGCTGGTCGGATCGCCGACGGCAGCCACACCCGAGTCTCCGCTTCGCATCACGCTCGTTCAGGGTATCTCGCGCAGCGAGCGCATGGATTGGACGCTGCAAAAAGCCACCGAGCTCGGCGTGAGCGCCATCGCACCAGTTCTGACCGCCCGCAGCGTCGTGCGCCTCGATAGCAAGCAGGTCGAGCGCAAACAGACTCATTGGCGCAATATCGTCATCGGCGCATGCGAACAATGCGGCCGTTCGCGAGTACCTTCCGTCAGCCCTGCCATGACGTTGCGCGAGTACTTCGCCAACGTCCGTAAGGAGGGCATGCGACTCGTGCTCAGCCCAACGGCTCCAGCATCGCTTGCCGGCTTGGCGAGCTTGCCGGCACGCGTCGATGTGCTCATCGGACCCGAAGGCGGCCTCGACGACGACGAGCTCATTGCCGCCGAGAAAGCCGGCTTCATGCCCGTCCGTCTCGGACCCCGCGTGCTACGCACCGAAACCGCCGCCGTCGTGGCGCTGACGGTGTTGCAGGCGTTGTGGGGAGATCTGCAATGAGCGCGAGGCTGAAGGGTGCAGGCTGAAGATTATTCGCAGCGGAGCCGGTGGCTCCGCGCATTCACAACCTTCGGTCTTCAGCCTTCAGTCTTCAGCCTTCAACCTTCAGCCTGCCGCGAGCCGCCTCAGGCGGCTCGCGACTCCTCGCTGATTCTCTCCTCGATGCAATCGAAATCCGGAATCAGCGGCGACTCGTTCAACATCCGCACTTGGCAGAGAATCGGGCCGCGTTCCGTGAACGAGCGGCTTGGATCCGCTTTGACGACGTCGGGATTGACGCGCACGAGCTGCGGGAAACCTTGGGTGATGATGCCGAAGTAACCGACGCTGATCTGATTCGTCAGACCGACGAAAACGACGATACGTGTGCGGCTGCCGGGCGGCGGACACGGTTCCCCGCACAGTGCCTCGAACGAAATCACCGGCACCGAGCGACCGTTCCACCGAACCGTGCCGAGCAACCAAGGCGGCGTACCCTCTGTTGCTTCGGGCTGTTGCCAGGTGATGACCTCTGCGACGCACGCGCGCGGCACGATGAGCCGTTCCTGCGCGAGCGGGATCAAGAGGCTGTACAGCTCATGGAAGTCTCGCATCGATCGCTCCGCAACAGTCGCTCTACGAGCGCCGTCGAATCGAAACACCGAACGTCAGTCGACGCACGCTGCACGCTCGCGCCGCGCTCATGACACCTTTCTCCGCCGCGCCTCGACCAACGGCTCGATCGCATCGAGGAGCTGATGTTCCTGGTACGGCTTGCCGAGATAGTCGTTGACGCCGATCTCGATCGCTCGCGCACGGTGTTTCTCGCCGACGCGCGAGGTGATCATCACGATCGGAATGTCCGCCCAGCGCGAATCCGAGCGCACGTGCGATGCGAACTCGTAACCGTCCATGCGCGGCATCTCGATGTCGAGCAGGATGATGTCGGGCACGTGCTCCTGCAGGATCGAAAGCGCGTCGACGCCATCCTTTGCCGTGAGCACGCGCATGCCGTGACGTTCGAGCAACCGCTGCGTCACGCGACGCACCGTGATCGAATCGTCGACGACCAGCGCCAGCACGCGTCGCTCCGCTTGCGGCACTTGCTGCTCCAGCTGCATCTGCGTGCGCCACTCCGAACGCACGAGCGCACCCATGTCCAGGATGATCACGACGCGCCCGTCGCCGAGAATCGTCGCGCCGGCAATACCGCGGATCGAGGCAATCTGCGGCCCGACGGACTTCACGACCATTTCGCGATGGCCGACGAGCTCATCCGTAACGAGCGCCGTCGAGTGTTCACCGGCTTTGATGAGGACGAGCGGCACCGGAACGTCCGCTTCCGGCAATTGCGAGGGACCGCCGCCGATGAACGCACCGAGATACTGCAAACGATACGTCTGACCGCCGTAGCTGAAGGTCGACTGCTCTTCCGCCAGATGTTTCTGGACCTCCGAGCGCGGAATTCGCGCCACGCCCTCGACGGTCGGCAACGGCAGCGCGTAGAGCTCTTCGCCGGTGCGCACGATGAGCGCCTGAGTGATCGCCAACGTGAACGGCAATCGGATCGTGAACTTCACGCCCTTGCCGAACACCGATTCAGTGAACAGGGCACCGCCGAGTTTCTTGATCTCGGTGACGACGACGTCCATGCCGACGCCGCGGCCGGCGTGTTGAGTGAGCTTCTCGGCCGTGCTGAAACCCGGCTCCATGATGAGCTGCAGCGCTTCCTCGTCGGTCAGCGTGCGGCCAGGTTGCACGAGCCCGCGCTGCTTGGCGCGCTCGCGCACGGCGTTCAAATCGATGCCGCGGCCGTCGTCCTCCAGCACGATCACCATTTCGGAGCCTTCGCGGTGCAAGGTCACCTTGATCGTGCCGCTCTCCGGCTTGCCTTTCGCGCGGCGCTCCTCGGGGGTCTCGATGCCGTGCACGACGGAGTTGCGCAGCATGTGCTCGAACGGCGGCAGCATGCGCTCGAGCACTTGGCGATCGAGCTCGCCGGATGCGCCATTGACGACCAGCTCCGCCTTCTTGCCTGTCTCCGACGCCACTTGGCGCACGAGACGGCTCAGTCGCTGCACGTGCCGCTGGAACGGCACCATGCGCGTACGCATCAGGCCGCTCTGCAACTCAGTGACGACGCGCGATTGCTGCATCAGGAGGTTCTGCGCCTCGCGCGTCAAGTTCTCGAGCAAACCTTCGATACTCGCGACGTCGCTCACCGACTCCGCAAACGCGCGCGTCAGTTGTTGGAGCGTCGAATAGCGGTCGAGCTCGAGCGGATCGAAATCCGCACGGCCGGGATGCTCTTCCTGATGGCGGTGCAGAATTTGCGCTTCGGTTTCGAGCTCGATCTTGCGCAACTGCTCTTTCAAGCGCGTGACCGTGCGTCCGAGCTCGGCCAAGTTGAATTCGATCGAGCTGATCTGTTGCTCGAGGCGCGAGCGGAAAATGCTCACTTCGCCGGCGTTGTTGAGCAGGTTGTCCAATAATTCGGCATCGACGCGCGCGAACTCCTGACGCTCCTGCGCCACCGGTTCGCGGCCCGGCGGTAATGCGGGCGCCGGTTGCGGTTCTTCCGGCGCCTCCGCTGGCGTGTCGGGCGGAAGCTCGGGCGCGAGCTCGGCCACATCGAATGAAGCCTTCAGCTCCTGCGATTGAACTGCCGATTCCGCTACCTCGGGAGCAGCCTGCGCCACAGGCACATGGAGCTCGTCCGCACCGAACTCCACTTCGATCTCAGGCGCTGAAGCATCGGCACTGGGTTCGGGCGCGACAACTTCGACCGGTTCGGTCAACGTCGGGACGGAGGCCGTCGGCGACGAATCCTCGATTTCTTGCGCAGCAATCTGCGCTTCAGGCTGCTCGATGACCGGCGCTTCGACGGAAGCGGCTGGCGCAGGCGTCGGCGCAGCGGCAGGTGCCGGCGTTGGTGCTGGCTCAGGTGCAGGCCCTTGGCCCGACAATGCGCGGATGCGCGCGAGCAAATGGGTCGCTTGCTTGCAACGGCCGCCGTTGGCGACCACGTCGCGCATGTTGTTCAACTCGTCGAGACTCGCCTGCAAGACTTCGAACACTTGCGGCTCGGCCGGAACCTGCCCCGATTCGACCAGACCCATGAGCGTCTCGAGCTCATGGCTCAAGTTGCCCATCGCCATGAGACCTGCCATGCGCGCGCCGCCTTTGAGCGTGTGCACGACACGCTTCAGCTCGAAGACGAGCGAGTTGTTGTTCCGGTCGCGTAGCCAGGCGTTGAGCGCGGAGTCCGCCGTTTCGAGCAGTTCCGTTGCTTCCTCGGTGAAGATCGCAGCGACTTCGGGATCGAAATCTTCATCGACGTCGGCTTCCGGTTCGGGCTCGACGGCGGCGACTGGTGCTACGGGAGCGGCCGGTGCAGATGTGCTGACGGGCTGAATGGGCTCAGGGGCTTGTTCCGTCGCCGCTTGCGGCTCGCCGATCGCACCGATCTCTTGCTCATCGATCTCGGCCTCGATCGATGCATCGCCGAGCACGATTTCTTCGTCGGCAGCGACGGTGGTCTCGACCTCGAAGCCCGAGGAACCTTCGAGTACGACCTCTTCGACTGCTTCCGCGCCGAGTTCCGATTCGGACGCATCGCTGAGCACGATCTCTTCGCCGTCTGCTGCCGCATCGAGCTCGGAGTCGAGCGAATCCGAGAGCACGATCTCATCCTGAGGCGGCTCGTCGACGGCGAGCGCTCTCGTCGAACGGGTCGGCGCGGTATCTCGCACCTCTGCGAACGTCGGCGCGCTCGTCTCGGACGAACCGTCGTCCACAGCGACGAATTTGAGACTACGAACGGTAGACGATGCGTCGACCGATCCGGTCGCATCCGCCGCACTTGCTGCAGCAGCTGTTTGCGTGTCGATCGCCGATGCATCGGCGGCGGGCGTTTCGACCACGTCCGACAGCACCGGAGGTTCGAAATCTGCCGTCCATGGCGCCGTCTCGACGGCGTCCGACTTCGGAATCTCGAGCTTGCGCTGCGTTACCGTCGGCTCGGGCGCTTCCTCGTCGCGCAAGACCGGAATATCGACGGCGACGTCGGTGCGGCTCGTCGCCTCGAGGCTCGCCTCATCGACGCTGGTCGTGGCTTCCAAGTCTGCGTCCGACGACGATTCCTGCGACGGCTCTTGCGGAGCGGCCTGCGCTGAAGATTTCTCCGGGAAGTTCTCGAAGCTCCAATTGAGCATGTCGAGCGCCGCGGGATCCATCGGATCGAGCTCGATCACATCGCCCTCGTCCTGAGCCTGCGCCCCGGCTTTCGCCGCCGACGGTGCCGGGAACGACTCCGGCTCGAAGACGTTGGTCGCACCGCCGATATCCTCGCGCAAGACCGGCGCTTCGACGGTGCCCTCTTCGCTGCCTGCACCCATTGCAGCGCCCACATCGAGCGTTTCGGCCAGCCGCGCAATTTCGGCATCGAGCTCGTGTTCCAGTTCGCTGAGCCGCGCCACGATGGCGTCGTGCGTCGTGAAGAAACCCGTGTCTTCGTTGATGTTGTCGACGACCTGCTGGATGGCGGCCGCGGCATCTCTCAACACCTCCAACCCGGCCGGCGGCAGGGAAATGGAGTTGTCGTAGAGCTTGCGAATGTAGCGGTTGAGCGGTTCGGCGATCTTGATGCCTTGCCGGGCGCCGGCGGTTTTCGCCGTGCCGCTCAGCGTGTGACAGGAGCGATAGAGGTGCTCGGTGATCGGATACGGCGCACCGATCAGCTCGCAGCTCGCGATGAACTCACGGATGGTGGCGAGATGGCCCGCGGTTTCTTTGGCGTAGATTTCGTGCAGCGCCGGATCCATCGCGGTCGAGGCGGATGATCCCGGCGGCTGGTCGTCCGACGGCGGCTCTGTTTTTTTTTCAGCCGGTTCGGCAGACGCCTGAGCGGCAGCCTGCGGCTGCGGCGCCTCGACGGCCGGCTGCGCAGGTGCAGCGCGCGTCGGCGTGCTGTAGTTCGTCCCAGGCTCGGGTGCGCCGGCCGGTCGCCCACCGGCCAACGTGTGCGCTTGAGTAATCGTCTTGACGATGTCGATGCGCGGCTCGCGTCCGGTCTCGAGCTGCTCGACGAGCTCGGGCACAGCGGCAACCGCCTCGCGCATCAACGCCATGATGTCCGGTGTGCGCTCGAGCGTCTTGTTGATGACGCGATTGAGCAGATTCTCGATCGCCCAGGCGAATTCGCCGATGAGCTGTGCACCGACCATCCGTCCGCTGCCCTTCAAGGTATGGAAGGAGCGGCGAACGTTCGTGAGCGCTTCGTGATCCTGCGGATTCGTATCCCACAACGGGAAGAATTGCTGCAGCTTGGCGATCTCGTCCTTGGCCTCCTCGATGAACAGCTCGAGGAATTCGGGATCGATCGGACGATCGGCAGGTGCAACGACTGCAGGTGCCGGACTGGCCGCCGCCGGCGCAGCTTGCTCCGGCGGCGACGGCTGCAGCTGCGGAGCGACCGGCGGCTGACGATCCAACACGGCCGTTCTGTCGTGCTCGGTCGGCGCCGCAACGGTTTGCGACATGGGCTCGATGACGATCGTCCGAGCGTAATCGGATTGCGGCGCCATGTGCTCGACGCGCGGCACGAGCTCGGCCTGCTCCAGATATCGCAAGCACGCTTCCGCGTTGTCGAGCATGTACCAGGGGTCCGAGCGGCCTGCCTGCAACGTCTCCATGTAGTACTCGACCGCAACGATCGCATCGGCGAGCCGGTCGACGGCGTCGGGCGGCAGCGTCAAGCCGTCCGAACGAATGAATTGCTGCAACGCCTTGTCGATGCCTTCCATCACTTCGACGGCGCGCGTCTTGTTCAACATCATCAGACCGGCAGTGATGCCGCGCACGAGCTGCGGAATCTGATCGAGGCCTTGCTGCGCCTCTTGCGGCTTTTCCATTGACAGCGCGATCGCCTCCTTGATGCGCGCCATGTTCACGATGCATTCGCGCAGCACCGCTGCCGCGACTTGGCGGAACTCGACGTCATCCTCGCCTTTCGCTTGTGGCGCGGGCTCGTCCGTGGGGACGATCATGCTCACGAGCTGCTCGTCGAGGCTGTCTTCCACTTTGATGAGCGTGGCCGCCATGCGTAGCAACGTAGTCTCATCGACTGGCTGGCGCTGCGAGACGATCGCCTGCAAGGCCGTCGCTTCGCCTTGCACCTTGTCGCGAAGATCGCCGAGCCCGAGCACACCGAGCGTGTCGCCGATTTTCTTCAGCAGATCGAGCTGCGGCGCGAGCTCCTCGACTTGCGTGCCGCCCTGCCGCACGAAGATGTCCAACGCGTCCTTGACGCGGCTCAAGTCTTCCTTGATGGCGGCTGCCACCGTTTTCATCAGCTTGACGGACGGCGCGGAGAGGCTCTCGCGCGCTTGCTCGACGTGATCGTCGACCGGCAGCAGTTCATCCAAACGGAACGAAGCGCGAACCGCCGAAACGCGCGGACCGGACGACTTCGCACGTGCAACGTAATAAAGGAGATTGTTCAGCAGCTCGAGCGGCGGGCTATCTGCGTAGCGCGCTTCGCCCTGCTCGTACAGACGCTTCAAGTCGCGGTCGGCTTGTCCGAGCAATCGCTTGACCGATGCCGTGCCTTCCAAGCCGCCCTCGCGCAACGCTTCGAGCACGGCACCGACGACCCACCACAGCTGGAACAAGGGCTGCGTCGTCGCAATCTGTTCCATCTTCTCGGCCGTGCGTGCGAGCACTTCGAGGTTTTGCTCGACGCGCTCGCCCTTGATCCAACCGAGCAATCCCAGCTGAAAACGCGTCCGGAGCTTGCGCGCCCATTGCGGGACCGTCAGGCGCGCTTCGCCCGGCGCGGCAGGCACCGGATTCGCCTGCTGATCCGACGTGAGATTCAACAGCAGGAGCGTACCTTCGGACAGAAGCGCATGTCCGCGCACGGCACGCAGATCGTTCAAGAGCGGCAACAAGATGAGCGCCATGTCGCGCCCGCCGCTCAGCACGCGCTCGAGATACGTCGGCAACTGCACCATTGCGCGCATGAGCGCGTCGAGTCCTTCGGCAAGATGACGCTTCTCGGCGAAGTTCTCGATCAGGTAGCGCGTGACCTGCCCCATTTCCTCTGCGAGCAGAGCTGCACCGTAAACCTCGGCGACGCGCAAGGCACCGTGCACCAGATGCAGGTGCTCTGCACACTTGCGCAGCAGCGCAATGTTCTCTTGCTGCTCGCCGAACGTCTCGAGCGCAGCGCGCGCCTCGTTGAGCTCGTTCGTGAGCTCGCGTGCGACGATGTGCAGCGTTTGCGAAGAAACCTCGGCCATGAGTTAGACAGCCTCGTGCAGGGCGGGCAGCTCGGGAATTCGGGCCATCAGCTTGCGGCCCCACTGACTTTCTTCGGAGCAGGGCGCGATACGGCAGCAACCGGAGTCGCAGGTGCCGAAGTGCGCACTGAATCCGTCAACAGCTCCGTCTTGCCGGACGCAGCATCGGGAAGCCGGAATCCCGCAATGGACTTGCGCAGGCCGGCAGACAGCTCGGCGAGCTTCGCCACGGAGCTCGTTGTGGCCGCCGAGCTCTCCGCGGTTTGCGCACTGATCTCGCGCAGCACCTGCATGTTCCTCGAAATGTTTTGCGCAGCCGACGCCTGCTGGCGGGCGCTCGCGGAAATGTTCTGCACGAGGCTGGCGATCTGGTTCGACACCTGCTCGATCTCTTCGAGCGCGGCGCCGGCGTTCTCCGCAAGCAATGCACCGCCGACGACGTCCGTCGTGCTGCGCTCCATGGACACGACTGCCTCGTTCGTGTCCGCTTGAATCGTGCGCACGAGCACTTCGATCTGTTTCGTTGCGTTCGCGGCGCGCTCGGCGAGGCGCTGCACTTCGTCTGCCACGACCGCGAAACCGCGCCCGGCCTCGCCGGCCATCGACGCCTGAATCGAAGCATTGAGCGCGAGAATGTTGGTCTGCTCGGCAATGTCGTTGATGAGCTCGACGATGTTGCCGATCTCTTGCGAGCTCTCGCCGAGGCGCTTGATGCGCTTCGAGGTTTCCTGAATCGTCTCGCGGATGGCGTTCATGCCGTCGATCGTACGGCGCACCGCATCGCCGCCTTTGTGGGCCACGTCCACGGCGTGACGCGCGACGTCGGCGGAACGTTCGGCATTGCCGGACACTTCTTCGGTCGATGCCGCCATGGCGGCTGCCGATTCGGACGCCAGCGCGATCTGCCGCGACTGCGCGACAGAGGCCTTGGCGAGTTGGCTGACCGAAACCTGCGTGTCCTTGGCCGCCACATCGAGCGTCACCGCCGACTCGTTGATCGTCGCGACGAGCTCGCGCAGCGCCTCGATCGCGTAGTTGATGGAGTCTGCGATCGCGCCGGTGATGTCTTCGGTCACGGTCGCCTGCACCGTGAGGTCGCCGTCGGCGAGACTCGACAGCTCGTCGAGCAGGCGCAGAATGGCTTCCTGATTGCGCTGATTCTTGCTCGCCTGCTGCTCCAAGCTACGGCGCAGATTGCCGGTCATCTTGTAAATCGCGGCGAGCGCGATCAACACGAGCACGGCTGCGATCAGCAACCCGCCGATCACCGGTTTGCTGCCGAGAATGTCGGCGGCACCGCTCGCGACGCCGAGCCGGCTCTCGAAGTGCGAATAGATCTTGTCGGCGCTCGTGGCGAGCGCAGCGTTCGCATCGCGCGCAGCACGGATGCGATCCGCCGAGCTGATCGCAGTGCGCACACTGCCGCTCAACTGCGCGTACAACTGACTCGTCTGCTTGAGCCGCGCTTGACCGTCGGCACCGCTCACGACGGGAAGACCGAGCGCTGCGTCTTCGCCGCTCAGTCCGCCGACGACCTGACCGAGATAGTCGATGCCGTCCGCAAGACGACGCGCGATGGCCGCAGTATCGCCGACGCCTCCAGCGAGCGCTTCGGCGTCTTGAAGCAACCGTTGACCGGTCACCTCGAAACGCTCCAGGTGCCGCGCGATCGCATCGACGTTCGCCGGTCCGAGCACGCTGACGACGTTGCCGAGACTCTGCAGGAGTTGCGGCAATGTCGCCGAAATCTCATTGGCCGATTTCTGTGCGGCTAGCGTCGCTTCGCGCGCGCCCAGGATGGCCTGCGAGTGACGCAATAGCTCGGTCGAGGCGGCGAGATTCTGCGCGCTCTCTCCGATTGCAGCCGTCAATCGCGAGTAGCGTTGGCGCGACGCAGCGAGCGCATCGAACGCGGCGGCGTTGCCCGATAGCGCCGCGCTCGCCTGTGCCGGAATCTTTTGCGACAGCACGACGAGCTCATTGATCTGCTTTATTTCATCGGCGCCGTCGGCCGAGTCGCGGCTCGTAAACCAGTAGAGTGCGGTGGCCACCGTGACGCAGACGAGCGCGACGCCCATCAAAATCGGCAGGAACTTGACGCTGTAATTTTGTTTAGCGTCGGTCATGGCAAACCCCGAGCGTCAGCACCGACTTGCTTGCGCGCAGGCAGGCGCGAGCGTAAGCCGATGCCGGAAAAATGACGATCCACGACCTCGTATTCCACGCCTCGCCGCTTCATGTCGCGGCCGCCTGTAAGAACTCCGGGCTCTCGAGGAGCGACCGCAAGCTGAATACGGGCCAACCTTCCTGTCCGCGGCGAAAAGCGCCGGCAAGATACCGCTCGCAACGAATGATGGTCGGAGGAACCAAGGTCGAAAACTCCCCATCCGAAAAGCGGCGAAACCCGAGCACCTCATCCACGAGCAACCCGGCGGGTATCTCGCGATGGTTGGCGACCAGAATGCGCGACGAGCGGCCGGTCGCCGTGACTCCGCCGCCGAGAAACGCCCTCAAGTCGACGACCGGCAGGAGCGTCCCGCGTACGTTCGCGAGCCCGCGAATCCAACTCTTCGCGCCCGGCACTCGCGTCAGCACTGTCGGAAAGCCGAGGACCTCGCGCGTTTCCTCGCGAGCGACCAAGAAATTCTCCGAGCTCAGGCGAAAGGCGACACCGACCCACTCGCGCTCGCCTGCGGCATCTCGCCCTTGACCGCTCAACGCCGCACGGGCGAGCTGCTCGAGCTGCTGCAAGAGCTCGAACGGCTTGTCCCGGAGCGACTTGAGCTCGGCTGCGCTCGTCATGCCGTCAGCCCGCAAGTGCGGCCTGAGCCTTCTCGATCAGCTTGTCCATCGACACCGGCTTGACGAGATAGTCGATCGCGCCCTGGCGCATTCCCCAGATCCTGTCGGTCTCCTGATCCTTCGACGTCACCATGATCACGGGAATCGATTTCGTCTCGGGATCGGACGCGAGCTTGCGCGTCGCCTGGAAACCGTTGACGCCGGGCATCACGACGTCCATGAAGATGAGATCGGGCTTCATCTCCTTGGCCTTGCGAATCGCTTCTGCGCCATCGCCCGCGCACGCGGTCTGATACCCGTGGCGCTCCAAGGCCTTCTGCATGACGTGCACTTCAGTCGGCGAGTCGTCGACGATGAGGATCAGGGCCATACCTTGCTCCGACCTTGCATGTATCGCTTGTCCGGGCATCGGTTAACGGATCATGTGCCCGACGTGCGTCTCGATCGCATTGAGCAGCTCGTCTTTGGTGAACGGCTTCGTCAAATAGTGTTCGGAGCCGACGATGCGTCCGCGCGCGCGATCGAACAATCCATCCTTGCTCGACAGCATGATCACCGGAATCGAACGAAACACCTTGTTGTGCTTGATGAGCGAGCAGGTCTGGTAGCCGTCGAGTCGCGGCATCATGATGTCCACGAAGACGATGTCGGGCTGGTGATCGGCGATCTTCGACAGCGCATCGAAGCCGTCGACCGCCGTGTACACCTCACAGCCCTCCTTTGCCAGCAACGTTTCCGCGGTACGCCGGATCGTCTTGCTGTCGTCGATCACGAGGACTTTGAGCCCAGCCAGGCGCGGGCTGCTGCTCGCTGCTACGTTCTCCATCGGCTTTCCTCTCGAGCAATCGCGCTCATGTTCGTTCACGCCGCCGAATTGCGGTCCCCGTCAGCTCACAATTTCTGCGTAAATCCTGATACTTGCGCGACGACCGAAACTTTTAACATATTGGTCGGGGGGCCCGCCATTGGCTGCGTGCCTATAGTATGAAGCTTGTCACACGCGCGGCTCGGTGACGTGATGCGCGTCTCACGACGGCAGATCGGGTCCAGCGAGCGCAGCGGTCTTTCCGCGCTTTGCCCGCACACGTTTACAGGAATCTCTCATGTCCATTCAGATCGTCGTCGTGATGGATCCCATCGAATCCATCAAACCCGCCAAAGACACCACGCTCGCGATGATGCTCGCGGCACAGAAGCGCAATTGGACGCTCTGGTACGCCGAACAACGCGATTTGTGGCTGAGCGACGGCACGGCGTTCGGGCGATTGCGGCCGGTGCGAGTGCGTGACGATTTGCAGAGCTGGTTCGAGCTTGGTGAACCCCGGGTGACGAAGCTCGGCGAAATGGACGCGATCCTGATGCGCAAGGATCCGCCCTTCGACATGGAATACATCTATACGACTTACATTCTGGAGCGCGCCGAGCTCCAGGGCGCTCTCGTAGTGAATCGACCGCAAGGTCTGCGGGACATGAACGAAAAGGTGTTCACGGCCTGGTTTCCGCAATGCTGCGCGCCGACCCTGATCACGCGCGACATGGCCGACATGCATGCGTTCCTGCGCGAGCACCTGAAGATCGTTTGCAAGCCCCTGCACGGTATGGGTGGCCGGTCGATCTTCGTCATCGACCGCGGCGACAAGAACGCGAACGTGATCTTCGAAACGCTCACCGACTACGGCTCGCGCTATGCGATCGTGCAGCGGTACATCCCCGACATCATTTCGACCGGAGACTCGCGCGTGCTCGTCATCGACGGCGAACCGGCGCCTTATGCCCTCGCGCGCATTCCGACTGAGGTCGATAACCGGGGAAATCTCGCCGCCGGAGCCAAGGGCGTCGGACGCGAGCTCACGGAGCGCGACCGATGGCTCGTCAGCCAGATCGGCCCCACGCTGCGCGATCGCGGCATGCTGTTCGTCGGGCTCGATGTGATCGGCGGCTACGTGACCGAGATCAACGTCACGAGCCCGACCGGCGTGCGTGAATTGGACAAGCAATTCAAGACCGAAATCGCCGGATTGCTGATGGACGCCATCGAAAAGCAGGTTGCCGCTCGGCGCTAGCGCGCCTTTCCGCACGCGTGGCCTGAGGAAATTTCTGCTCGCTTGCGCCGAACCACGTACGATTAGTGATCCGATCGACTGCCGTCATGAGCGCTGCCGCAAACGACCTCGGTTTGCTGACCGACACCCAAGAGGGTGCTGCGCCGGTCAAGGATCGTCTGACGACCACGCTGTTTCTCGCCGCGCTCTTTCACGGCATCGTGATCCTCGGCGTGACGTTTGCTGCGCCGCGAGGCCCCAAGCCCACGACGCCGACGCTCGAGGTCATGATCCTGACGGGCCCCGATCTCCAAGCCGCCGACAATCCCACTGCGCAATATCTGGCCCAGCGCAATCAGATCGGCAGCGGCACCACGAACGAACGCGTCCGGCCGGCCAATCCCGCCTCGTCGCCCATGGCGGCAGCGCAAGACGGCGTTCCCGACGGTAATGGCGACGAATATCGCGAGGCGGTGACCGGGCAACACTCGACGGAGTACCTGACGGCTCGCTCGGATCGAAGCGAAGTTGCTTTTCGCAGCGGCGACGATCGGCCCGCGCAGGAAGCGCAAGTTCCGCTGGCACTGACGCCGATGACGCCGAGCCCGGTGACGACGAGCGCGACCGATCGCTCCTTGCGGCTGCGAGGCCGTCACGACGGCAAGTACGAAGTCATCCCGAATACTCGCGAATCGAAGATCGCACCGTACCTCGATGCCTGGCGACGCAAAGTGGAACGCCTCGGCACGATGAACTTCCCGCAAGTCGCCCGACAACGAAATGCCTCGATCGGCAACCCCGTGCTCGAAGTGTCGATCAGCGCGGACGGCAAACTGAACGGCAGCATCGTGCGCCGATCGAGCGGTCACAAGGACCTGGACCAGGCCGCGCAAGCCATCCTGCGGCTGGCATCGCCGTTCGATCCCTTCCCGCCCGAGCTGCGTAAGCAATACGACGAGCTCAGATTCGCCTACGAGTGGCGCTTTCTCGGCGGCGAAGTCGGGCAAGGAACGCTCACCGTGCCGGCGGAGTGAAGACGGATTACGAAGAATTGCAGTGCGTCTTGCGGTCGGTGCTTGGGTTGGGGCACTTAAGTCTTAAATTGCTTGAGCCGTCCCGAAACCGGTCGGATACTCGAATCCATGTCTACCGGCTATCTCACCAATCAGTTTCTCGTGGCGATGCCCACGATGATGGACGTGAATTTCGCACAAACCGTCACGTTCATCTGGGAACACAACCATGAAGGCGCGCTGGGCATCGTCATCAATCGCCCGCTGCGCATGCGCCTGGCGGACGTGTTCGAACAACTGAAGATGCCGATGGCGCCGGGCGTCAGCGGCGACGAGCCCGTGCTCCAGGGCGGGCCGGTTCAAACCGACCGGGGTTTCGTCGTGCATCGCGCCGGCGGCCATTGGGAGCACACACGCCTGGTGTCCTCGACGATCCAGGTGACGACATCGCCCGATATCCTGGACGCGATGGCGCGGGGCGCCGGTCCGAAAACCGCAATCGTTGCGCTCGGCTATGCGGGCTGGGGTCCGGGCCAGCTCGAAGCCGAAATCGCGCAAAACGCGTGGCTCACCGTGCCCGCCGACGAACGGATTCTTTTCGACATCCCGTACGAGCAGCGCTGGCACGCTGCCGGGCGCCTGCTCGGCATCGACGTCGCCACCATCAGTCCGCACGTCGGCCACGCCTGACGCTTTCGCGTCGCCGCGGTACGCTTGCTCGGTGAACCCGAGCTCGAGCCCGCAAATCGTCCTCGCCTTCGACTATGGCACCCGCCGCATTGGGATCGCTTCCGGCGACACGCTCACCTGCACGGCGCACGGGGTCAGCACGCTCGAACGAACGAGCGATATCCCCTGGAACGCCATCGCGGCGCTGATCGAACAGTACCGGCCGGCCCAGTTGGTGGTCGGCCTCCCCTATAATATGGACGGTACGCCGACACTCCTGACCGATGCGGCGCGCAAATTCGCCCGCGAACTGAGCGCCCGTTTCGCAATCCCCGCGTGCCTCGTGGACGAGCGCCTGAGCTCGCGCGAAGCGGAAGCGCAGCTTCGCGAAGCGCGCGCGAGCAGACTCAAGCGCCGCCGCGTCACGCATGCGGACGTCGACATGACCGCGGCGAAAGTCGTCTTGGAGCGCTGGTTTGCCGATCCTGCCGCCGCCGAGAAAGTCTGAGCGGCCCGAGACTCGAGGGCACCTTTTGAGCACAAATCCGAACAACGACGATCCGCGGACGCGAACGCAGCCGTCCGTCGCCGGATTCGCCAGCGAACAATCCGCCTCACTGAGCGCCACTGTGCAGCGCGACAGCGAAGGTCGGCTGCAACACCTCATCACTTTGGAAGGACTGACGCGCGAAGAGCTCACCGCGCTCCTCGATCTGGCGCAGTTCTATGTCCGCGACCCCGGCGACCTGCCGGCACGGGATCAGACGCTCGCCGGCCACACGGTCGCAAACTTGTTCTTCGAGCCGAGCACGCGCACGCGCGTGTCTTTCGAGCTCGCGGCACGACGCCTCGGCGCCGAAGTCGTGAACCTGGACATGCAATCCTCGTCGCGCGTGAAGGGCGAAACGGTGCTCGACACGATCTACACGCTGCAAGCGATGCATGCGGACATCCTGATCATGCGCGACGCCGAGCCGGGCTTGCCCGCCTTCATTGCTCAGCACGTGGCGCCGCATGTTTGCATCCTCAATGCCGGCGAGGCGCATCTGTCCCACCCGACCCAAGGCTTGCTCGATGCGCTGACCGTGCGGCAGGTGAAGGGCGGATTCGAGGGTCTGCGGATTTTGATTGCCGGCGACATCGCTCACTCGCGAGTCGCACGTTCGGCTTGGCACGCGTTCACGACGCTCGGCGTCGAAGAGCTGCGGATCGCCGCGCCGGAAGACTTGATGCCCGGTCCGGACGAATTTGCGAATGCCACGCGCTTCTACGACATCGACCAAGCCATCGAAGGCGTGGACGTCGTGATGACACTTCGCATCCAACGCGAGCGTTTCGGCTCGGCCCGCTTCCCCGACGAGCTGACTTACCACCGCAAGTTCGGCATCACCGCCGAGCGCCTGCGCAAGGCCAAACCGGACGCCATCGTGATGCATCCCGGCCCGATGAATCGCGACGTGGAGATCGCGAGCGAGGTGGCCGACGGACCACAATCGGTGATCCAACGCCAGGTCACGAACGGCGTGGCAGTGCGCATGGCCGTGCTTGCAACGATCGTTCGCAACGTACAGGCGAGGCGGCAGCTTAGGTAAGGGAACGGGGAAAGGGGAAAAGGGAAAGGGAATGATCCGTGATTCGTGATTCGAAGTGACCGGCGACTCGTGACCGGTTTGCGCGATAAGTGACACAGAAACCTCTTCTTTTCCCGATTCCCCTTTCCCTTTTCGCGATTCCCTTGTCCCAATTACCGTCAAACAATGAGCCCTAAATGACATCGACGACCCATCCAGCACACCGCGGCTCGATCTTCCTCGAAGAGGCCGAAGTGCTCGCGCACGAGCGCTTCGACGCCAATCAGTACGTGCTCAAGCTCCTTGCGCCGAAATGCGCGCGTGCCGCCACGCCGGGGTCGTTCGTGCATTTGACGTGCGACGAATCGCTGCCCATGCGTCGTCCGTTGTCAATCATGCGTGCCGACGTCGGACGCGGCACGATCGACGTTCTCTACAAAGTGATCGGCGGCGGGCTCGCGCTGCTCGCGAAGAAGCGTCCGGGCGATCGCATCAGCTCCTTGGGTCCGATCGGCAACGGTTTCGTTGTGCATCCGGAGAGACCGCGAGCTCTGCTCGTGGGTGGCGGTGTCGGCATCCCGCCCATGATCTTCCTCGCCGAGCGCCTGCGTGAGCGCAACGACGCATCGTGGAAGCCGCTCGTATTGATGGGTTCGGAAGTGCCGTTCCCGTTCCGCGCGCGCCCTTCGACGATCGTCGTGTCCGGAATGCCCGAAGGCACGATCGCCTGCATGCCGATGTTGGACGAATGGGGAATTCCCAGCCGGCTTGCGAGCCTCGCCGGATTTCCCGGCTGCTTTGAAGGATACGTCACCGACCTTGCCGCGACTTGGCTTGGTTCGTTGGACTCGAGCGCCCTCGCCGAAGTAGAGATGTTCGCCTGCGGTCCGACACCCATGCTCAAAGCGGCGGCCGCCGTCGCACAACGCTTCGGCATTCCGTGTCAGGTGTCGCTCGAGGAGTTCATGGCGTGCGCGGTGGGCGGCTGCGCTGGCTGCGCAGTACGCGTGCAAACACCGACGGGTCCCGCCATGAAGCGGGTCTGTGTGGACGGCCCGGTCTTCGACGCCAGGACGGTATTCGTGGCCTGATCGCGGCGATCAGCCGAAATTGATCTTCGCTTCGAGATTGGTGCGCGAATCGGCGTAGGCCAACGCGTCTTCCATCGTGATTCGACCCGCCTTGTAGAGCTCGTAGAGCGCGGTGTCGAAGTGCTGCATGCCCTTCTCCGAGCTCGTCCGCAGCGCTTCTTTCGCGCCGATCACATCGCCCTTCTTGATCAGCTCCTGCACGTGCGGCGTGTTGATCAAGAGCTCGACCGCGGCGACGCGGCGCTTGTTCTTACCGGGCACGAGGCGCTGGGCGATGATCGCGCGCAAGTATTGCGACAGATCGAGGAAGATCTGCGGATGCTGATCGCGCGGAAACATGTTGATTATGCGGTCCAGCGTCTCGGCGGTGTTGTTCGCATGGAGCGTCGCGAGAACCAGGTGTCCGGTACCCGCCAGCATGATCGCCGACTCCATCGTCTCGCGGTCGCGGATCTCGCCGATCAGCAGGACGTCGGGCGCGGCGCGCATCGCGCTCTTCAGCGCACGTGCATACGACTTCGTATCGAGACCGACTTCGCGCTGATTGATGATCGACTTCTTGTTCGTGTGCAGGAACTCGATCGGATCCTCGATCGTGATGATGTGATCGGAGGAATTCTCGTTGCGATAGTTGATCATCGCAGCGAGCGTCGTCGATTTGCCCGAGCCGGTTGCGCCGACCATGAGGATGAGGCCGCGCTTGAGCATGACGAGCTCTTTCAGAATCTCCGGCAGGCCGAGATCGTCGATGCGCGGCATGTCTGCGGTGATGTACCGCAACACCATCGCGGGATTGCCGCGTTGATGAAAGACGTTGACGCGGAAACGACCCAAGCCGGGCTCCGAAATCGCGAAATCGATCTCCAGCTCCTCGTTGAAAGCATCGATCTGCTCCTGCGTCATCAAGCCGTAGGCCGCCTGCCGGACGACTTCGGGCGTCAGGATCTGCTTGTTGACGGGATAGATCTGACCTTCGATCTTGATCTTGATCGGCGCGTACGAGGTGAAGAACAAGTCCGAAGCGCGCTTGTCCACCATCAGCTTGAACAAGGGCTTGGTATTGAGGACGACAGGACGTTCCTCGGTGCCGGTGCCCCCGCTCACTTCGTTGTCGACCGTATCACCTTCTGTAGACATAGAACTTCGAGATCGTGACAACCTTTCGACGGGCTGTGGGCTGCAGGCTGCAGCCAGAGGCTTTCGCCTTCAGCCTTCAGTCCTAGGCCTCAGCCTAACTCCTGCCTCCGATGACGCCTTCGACGTCGTCCTCCATGATACGCAAGCTGCTGGCCGCATCGTCCGAAATCTTCAACTCACGCTTGCTCTCGAGCTTGATGCGCAGCCGCACTTCGTTCTTCGAGTCGGCGTTACGCAGCGCTTCCTCGTAGGAAATCGCACCGGATTCGTACAGCTCGAACAGCGACTGGTCGAACGTCTTCATGCCGAGCCGGTTCGACTTCGCCATGACTTCCTTGATCGCCGCCACTTCGCCCTTGAAGATCAAGTCGGCGATCAGCGGCGAATTGAGCATGATCTCCATCGCGGCGATACGGCCCGAGCCGGACTCGCGGGGAATCAGGCGCTGCGAAATCATGGCCCGGATGTTCAGCGACAGGTCCATCAAGAGCTGCTCGCGGCGCTCCTCCGGGAAGAAATTGATGATGCGGTCGAGCGCCTGGTTGGCGCTGTTCGCATGCAGCGTCGCAAGCACCAAGTGGCCGGTCTCGGCAAACTGGATGCCGTATTCCATCGTATCCCGATCGCGGATCTCGCCGATCAAGATGACGTCGGGCGCCTGGCGCAGCGTGTTCTTGAGCGCCATGTGCCAGCTCTCGGTATCGACGCCGACCTCGCGGTGCGTCACGACGCAGCCCTTGTGCGGGTGAATGTACTCGACCGGATCTTCGATCGTGATGATGTGCCCGCGCGTCTTCTCGTTGCGATAGTTGAGCATCGCCGCGAGCGTCGTGGACTTACCGGAACCGGTGCCGCCGACCACGATCACCAGGCCGCGTTTGGACATGACGATGTCCTTCAGGATCGGCGGCAGTTGCATCTCTTCGATCGTCGGGATCTTCGCATTGATCATGCGCACGACGCAGCCGATCAGTCCTTGCTGCACGAATGCGCTGACACGGAAACGCCCGATGCCTGCCGGCGCGATCGCGAAGTTGCATTCCTTGGTCGCATCGAACTCGCGCGTCTGCTTGTCATTCATGATCGAACGCACGAGCACCGCCGACTGCTCCGGCGTCAATACGCGCTCGGACTGGGGACGAATCTCGCCATCGATCTTGATGGCAGGAGGGAAACCCGCCGTGATGAACAAGTCCGATCCCTTGCGCTCGACCATGCGCTTGAGGAGGTCTTGCATCAACTTGATGGCTTGTTCGCGTTCCACGTGTGTGCTCCCGGCCTCGCGGCCTCCGCAAGGCTGTAGACTGCAGGCTCTAGGCTGTAGCCTCTAGCCGAGACGCGCCGCATCGCGACGCGAAGGTGATTGTCCCGAGGTTCATCGCCGAGCTCTTTGGCATTCGACTACAGCCCACAGCCTACAGCCTGCCTTCTTGGCTACGCCTAGAAAGCGTCCTTGTTCTGCGCCCTGAAGCGCGCCTCTTCCTTCGTCACGATACCCTTTTGCAGCAGCTCGGCCAGACATTGATCGAGCGTCTGCATGCCGTCCCGCTGACCGGTCTGGATCGCCGAGTACATCTGAGCGATCTTGCCCTCGCGGATCAAGTTACGGATTGCCGGCGTGCCGATCATGATTTCGTGCGCCGCCACACGGCCGCCGCCGATACGCTTGAGCAGCGTCTGCGAGATCACCGCACGGAGCGACTCCGAAAGCATCGTGCGCACCATTTCTTTCTCGGCCGAAGGGAAGACGTCCACGATACGGTCGATCGTCTTGGCGGCGGAGCTGGTGTGCAGCGTGCCGAACACGAGGTGTCCGGTTTCGGCCGCAGTGAGGGCCAAACGAATGGTCTCGAGATCGCGCATTTCGCCGACCAGGATCACGTCCGGGTCCTCGCGCAACGCCGAGCGCAGCGCTTCGCTGAAGCCGAGCGTATCGCGGTGCACTTCGCGCTGATTCACGAGCGAGCGCTTGCTCTCGTGCACGAATTCGATCGGATCCTCGATCGTGATGATGTGATCCGGCTTGTTGTCGTTGATGTAATTGATCATCGCCGCGAGGGTCGTCGACTTACCGGAACCGGTCGGACCCGTGACGAGCACCAAGCCGCGCGGCTGCATCGCCAGATCCTTGAAGATCTTCGGCGCATTCAAGTCGTCGAGCGACATGATCAGCGAGGGAATCGTTCGGAACACCGCAGCCGCCCCGCGGCTCTGATTGAACGCATTGACGCGGAAGCGAGCGAGCTTCGGGATCTCGAACGAGAAATCGGTTTCGTAGAACTCCTCGTACGCCTTGCGCTGCTTGTCATTCATGATGTCGTACACCATGCTGTGCACTTCCTTGTGAGTCAGCGGAGGCATGTTGATACGCTTCATGTCGCCGTCGACGCGAATCATCGGCGGCACGCCGGCAGACAGATGCAGGTCGGAGGCGTTGTTCTTGACGGCGAATGCGAGAAGCTGCGCAATATCGACAGGCATGCAATCTTCCTCGGGCTTACTTAGCGACGCTGGCGGATCGCGCGATCGGAACGCACTCGCTGTAGCATTTCGTATCTGGCACTGGTTCGACTCGAGTCGAACACCGCAGCGGCTCGCGCACTGCACGCACTCTCGACGCGCACAATCCGCGAAGCGCGCAAGTCAGTATAGCGGAGCGGCATTGCAGCCAATATGTTAACTGGTGCTCAGTTTTCGGCTGATCGGCGGCGCCAGAGCGCGATTTTGGATGTCATGCACGCTCGCACGTCCGCCGGTTGCGGGAACGCCGCAGCTGGACGCCGAAGTGCCCCAATCGGCCTCGGCGCAACTACGCAGTAATTCCGTCCACGACATGTACTCCGATCCCTTGTTGCAGCGCTGGACCGCAACCAGGCAACGAATTCGCGAAGCCGCGGTGCGTTACGGACGCAATCCCGAAAACATAGGCCTGGTCGCCGTCAGCAAAGGCCAGCCGACCGAGAAGTTACGGCGCATTGCCGAGGCCGGTCAGCGCGATTTCGGCGAGAACTATCTTCAAGAAGCGCTCGCGAAAATGCGCGAGCTCGCCGACCTCGATCTCACCTGGCACTTCATCGGGCAGATTCAGAGCAACAAGACTCGGCCCATCGCCGAATACTTTCAGTGGGTTCACACGGTCGATCGCGAGCGCATCGCGATCCGCTTGAACGACCAACGGCCGCATCACGCTCCGCCGCTCAATGTTTGCATCGAAGTGCTCCTCGAAGACGAGCCGGGCAAAGGCGGCGTGCGCGAATCCGAGCTCCTGCCGCTTGCGCAGCGAATCCGCGAGCTGCCGCGCTTACGGCTGCGCGGCCTGATGTGTATTCCGCCGACGCGCGAGACGTTCGAGGAACAACTCGCGCTGTTTCGCCGCTTGGCGGATCATTTGCAGGCGCTGAACGCGCAGGGTTTCGAGCTCGATACGCTGTCGATGGGCATGTCGTCGGACATCGAAGCCGCCATCGCCGCGGGCGCCACGTGGGTGCGCGTCGGCACGGCGATCTTCGGTGCTCGCAGTTGAGCCGAAAGGCACATCCTGCCACTCTGCACGTTCTCGTTTGGCGCGGGGCACAAACACGATCCCGCATCGATGAGTTCGGTGCGCTCTCGCTCCTTCATCGAGAGCTGCACGAAACACGACAGGCAACGACAAGGGCACGACTTCCATGGTCTATTCGATCGGGTTCATCGGCGGCGGCAACATGGCACGCAGTCTCATCGGAGGGCTCGTCGCGCGAGGCACCGATCCCAAGAGCATCATCGTCGCCGATCCGATCGAGACCCAGCGAGCGAGCCTGGTTGCGCGTTACGGCGTTGCGGTCACCGGCGACAACTCGGCTGTGGCGAAGGACTCGAAAGTCGTCGTCCTCGCCGTCAAGCCGCAGGACATGCGCAATGCTGCGACGGCCATCGCAACCGACTTGCGCCCCGATTGCCTCATCGTGTCGGTCGCCGCCGGAATCAGGGCCAGCGACATTCAGCGCTGGGTCCGGGGCCGCGCCGTGGTTCGTTGCATGCCGAATCGACCTGCCCTGGAAGGCTGCGGCATGACGGCTTTGTACGCATCGCCCGAGATTGGTGCAGACGACCGCCGCCTTGCCGAGGAAATCTTGAGCGCAGTCGGCGCGACCGTCTGGGTCGATGAAGAAGCGCATATGGATGCGGTCACTGCGGTATCGGGCAGCGGCCCGGCCTACTTCTTCTTACTGATCGAAATTCTCGAACAAACCGGCGTCAAGCTCGGCTTATCGGCGGAGGTTGCGCACAGGCTCGCCGTCGAGACCGCATACGGCGCGGGCAACATGGCGCGCCTATCGGACGAAACGCCGGCAACCTTGCGCGAGCAAGTGACCTCGAAAGGCGGCACGACAGCCGCCGCCTTGCAACACCTGGAGGCGCACAACGTCCGTGCTATCTTTGCCGACGCCATTACTGCCGCCGCACGTCGTTCGGCGGAGCTCGCAGAACAATTCGGAAACGATTGAAGCCCGCACCCTCGCCTGCCGATGGACGCCCTCAGATTCATAGTTCACGCCCTGCTGCAGGTTCTGCTCGTCATCGTGTTCTTGTTGCGCGTGCTGCTGCCGCTCGTACGGGCCGATGCGCGCAATCAGTTGTCGCAGGCGGTCATTCGTTTCACGAATCCACTGGTGCTGCCGTTGCGGCGCATCCTGCCGCCAATCGGCAAGGTCGACACCGCTTCCATCGTTGCGCTTTTGATCGTGCAAGCGGCCGCGACAGCGGTGCTGTGGCTGCTCGACGCCTACCCGTGGATGTTCACGGCAGGGCAATTCGTGCATACCGTACTGCTCAACCTGGTCGTCACCGTTCTGCAGTTCTATACGTTCGCCCTCTTCTTATATGTGCTGTTGAGCTGGGTCGCTCCTGGGACGTACAGCCCGGCGGCGGCGTTGCTGTCCAGCCTCTGCGAGCCGCTCCTGCGACCGATCCGCAGGGTGCTCCCTACCTTCGGCGGTCTGGACCTGTCCGCATTGATCGCGATCATCGTGCTGCAGGCGCTGATCATCCTGATCACCTAACCCCTGCCGAGCGCCAGGACAAGTACGGGACTGATACTGGCGGGCGATTGGTCTATAGTCGTCACAGCCCGTGCGTTGTGAAAGGAATCCGGGCATCCAAATGCAGCATCCTTGAGCTCATTGCGGAGTACGACGGCATGCAAACAAGAATGATCCTCTGCGTTTCGTTGCTCGCCCTGTCGGCCCTGACCGCCTGCAACCGCACCCCACCGGCACCGGCAACCCAGCCGGCCCAACGCGCCACCGAGTCGTTCCAGGACTTCGGCCAGTACTCGGTGCATTACAACGCGCTGCGGACCGATGCGCTCACGCCCGAGGTGGCACGCTCTTACGGCATTCAGCGCAGCGGCAACCGCGTCATGCTCACCGTGACAATGCTGCGCAAGGACGGTCAGTCGCCCGGAAAACCCGTCGACGGCACCGTAGAAGTTTCCGCTTACAACTTGAATGGCCAAATGAAAGGCATCGAGATGCGGCGTGTCTCCGAGGGCGATGCGATCTATTACATCGGCGAGGTGTCGATCAGCGGAAACGAGCATCTCGTCTTCGACATCAGTGCGACGCCGACAGGCGAAACCACCCCCCTCAAAGTGAAGCTCCAGCGCGAGTTCTTCGCGAGCTGACCCTCCCCGCGCGCCATTGTGAGGTAACGAGACGGTTGCGTTCGCAGCGGCACAGCCCTGCGAGCGCAGGACGGCATCCATTCGGTGATAGGCGACACCATTCTCACGGTCACAGGGGTTCTCGCAACCGGCAACGCACCGTCGCGACCGCAGGATGCAAGACCGAGCGAACGCGCGCGGAGCCTAAAAAAACAGGGGAAAAAACTGTTCGCTAGTTAATCCTCGCCGAATCTTGTGATATTTTCCCGCGCGCATCGATTATTGATCGCGTCCACCATAGAAGACGCGTCTCGTCACCCACACAGGAGATTGCAAGATGGCGAAAAAGAATGCGGCACCGACGAAGTCGGAGATCCTGAGTCAGATTTCCAAAGACACCGACTTGTCCAAGAAGCAGGTGGCCGATGTTTTCGAGTCGCTCAACACCATCGTCAAGAAGAGCCTGCGGAGCGCCGGTCTGTTCACGCTTCCCGGTCTTCTGAAGATGAAGGTCGTGAAGAAACCGGCAACCAAGGCTCGCGAAGGCATCAACCCCTTCACCGGCGAGAAGATGATTTTCAAGGCCAAGCCCGCCAGCAAGAAGGTACGTATTTCGCCTCTGAAGAACCTCAAGGAAATGGTGAACTGATTCGGTTCGCATCCCTCCGGCGTTCGTCATGCGTCGCGCCGGAGGGCCCCCACTCCTTCCGATCGCCTGCTCCACGTCAGGCGAAAAACCCTGTAAATCCAGCGTTTTCGACGAGTTCTCGATCGGCCCGTGCACCAATCCGGCTCGCCGGCTGACTAGCGGTCAACGACCACCTTGACCTTCATGCGGATACGGTCGCGATCCGAGATGTGCAGCAACCCTGCGATCCGTGCGACCAAGTGCTCTTCGTGCTTGTCGACGTGTCCATCGGCATGACTTACGCGCCAGAGCATCTCGATGATCGCCAGTTTGTCGGGCTCGGATAGTTCGCGATTGAGCCGATGAGTGAATTCGTGCAATGAGACGGCATCGTTGACCCGCCGCTCGGCGTCGGCGATCAGCAGATCGAGCTCGGGTTCGCTGAGCTTGAAGCGACGTTCGAGCAGATGGCGTACTGCCAGCCTCTCCTCCGGCGACTCGGAAAAATCCGAGCGCGCCATCTCGATCAAGAGTGCAGCCGTCGCGAGCTCGACCGGATCGCGCTTTTCGAGCAGTCCGGTGACCTTGGGCTCGCTGCCGAAGATTTTCTTGAGCTGCGCCAACATCTTCACTCACCTTGACTGGTTCGCACCCATTGCAGGACGGTATCCCGCAGATCATTGAGCCGACCGTGGAAGAAATGGTCGACTCCAGGAAGGATGGCGAGTTGCGGACGCGGGTTGAGCGTCCGAGCCCACGCCTCGACGGATTGCGCACTCACGAGCTCATCCTTGTCGCCCTGCACGATCAGCCAGGGACAATCGGGGAGCGCCACGCGGCTGACGTCGACGCGCTGAATGGCCGGCGCGACCGTGACGAGCCGGTCGGGGCGAACCTGCGCTGCCGCACGTAACGCAATCGCACCGCCGAACGAAAATCCTGCCAACCACAACCCGGCCTGCGGCCAGCGGCTGCGCGCCCATTCGATGGCCGCAAGCGCATCGAACGTCTCGCCTCGACCGTCGTCGAAGGCGCCGTCGCTGCGTCCGACACCTCGAAAATTGAAACGCACGGTCGGCGCGCCGAGCTCGGTAAACGCTTTGGCCAGAATGTGCACGACCTTGTTCGTCATCGTCCCGCCGTAAACGGGATGCGGGTGGCAGACGACCGCAACGCGCGTATCGTCCGCGTGCTGCGGCGTCTCCAGCATCGCTTCCAGGATTCCGGCAGGACCCTTCAGCTCGAGCCGTTCGACGCTCGTTTTCGTGACGACATCGTTCATTTCGACCTCATCGAGGTAGGATCGCGCACGTTAGCCAAAGTTGCCGCGGAGCGCCATCGTGCGCGGGGCGCGCATGGCTATTGCCGATATCCCTGTTTACCATGCGCCGACATCGCCGTCGTCCGCGGAACTTCGTGCGGCGTACGGCAATCATTGGTCAACCATCGACACTGCCGAGAATCACCATGAAGCTCACTTCCGCCAGTTTTCTCGACAATCAGCGTATTCCGGAGGAATTCGCCTTCGGTGCTCACGATCCCGTCCTGCACGTGCGTTTGGCGGGCAACCGCAATCCGCATCTGAAATGGTCTGGAGCGCCTGCAAACACCAAATCGTTCGCGCTGATTTGCGTCGATCCCGATGCACCCACCAAACCGGACGATGTGAACAAGGAAGGCCGCGTCGTGCCCGCAAGCTTGCCGCGCGCGAAGTTCTACCACTGGGTGATGATCGATATTCCGCCGAACGTCACGGAGATCGCTGCCGGCGAGTGTTCCGCAGGTGTGGTTGCTGGCGGCAAGAAGGAGCTGAAGGGACCGCCGGGATCGCGCCAAGGCGTCAACGATTACACGGGCTGGTTCGCGAACGACGCCGACATGGCGGGTACGTATCGCGGCTACGACGGACCGTGTCCGCCGTGGAACGACATGCTCGCGCATCGCTATCAGTTCACGGTGTATGCGCTGAGCTGCGAACGATTGAATGTCGAGGGCGATTTCACTGCACCGCAGGTGATCGAGGCAATGCAGGGTTTCGTGCTTGCCGAAGCGACGCTCACCGGCACGTATGCGATCAATCCGGGCGTGAAGTGAATGAACGGCTCGAGTGAGACGGCTTCATAGCCGCCTCACTCGATGGCCAGCAGCTCGATATCGAAAAGCAGTGTCGCGTTCGGCGGGATGGGACCGCCTCCGCGATCCCCATATCCCAAGTGCGGCGGGATGATGAGGCGACGCTGACCGCCGACCTGCATGCCGACGACGCCTTGTTCCCAGCCTTGAATGACCTTGTTGTCGCCGATCTTGAATCGGAACGGCACGCCCCGCTCCCGCGAGCTATCGAACTGCCGACCTTTCTTGTCGGACGCCGTGTCGTCGTAGAGCCAACCGGTATAGTGCACGACCGCGACCTGGCCCTGCTCGATGGCCGGACCCGATCCGATGAGGCGGTCGATCTTTTGCAGCTCAGTGACAGCAGGCGCGCTCGCGGGCACCGGAGGAACACGCGAGCTGTCGCCGCAGCCGAACAATACCGCGCAGCCGACTGCGGCGGCGAAGAGCTTGAATCGCATCGTCATGCTGCTCCTGCATTCGCCCAGTGCATCGGCGAATTATGCACCGGTTGCGGGGGTTCCGCCGCCCATCGACAACAGGACGCGATTCAAGCGCTGCACGAACTCGGCCGGTTCCGCGAGCTGTGCGCCGTCGGCGAGCGTCGCCTGGTCGAGCAACAACAGCGAGAGATCGCTGAAGGCGGCATCGTCGTTCGTCGCGGCGAGCCGGACGAGCAGCGGATGCGTCGGGTTGATCTCCAGCACGGGCTTCGAAGACGGCACTTTCTGGCCCGCCGCCTCCAGGATGCGGCGCATCTGCACACCCATGTCGTACTCTCCCAGTACCAAGCATGCTGGCGATTCGGTCAAGCGCGTCGTCACCCGGACGTCGCTCACGCGATCGCCGACCGCCTTCTTCACGCGCTCGACCAACGCGCTGTGCTCTTTCGATAGCTCTTCCTGCGACTTCCTTTCTTCCTCGGTCTGCACGTCGCCGAGATCGAGATCGCCCTTGCTCACGTTCTTGAAGAGCTTGCCGTCGAACTCGCGCAAGTGCTCCATCATCCACTCGTCCACGCGATCCCACAGCAAGAGCGCCTCGATGCCCTTCTTGCGCAGGATCTCCAGGTGCGGGCTGGACTTCGCGGCCGCGAAACTGTCGGCGATCACGTAGTAGATGTATTTCTGTCCGGCCTTCATCCTCGAGACGTAGTCCTCGAGGCTCACGTCCTGCTCGGCCTTGTCGGTATGGGTCGAGGAGAAACGTAGGAGCTTCGCGATTCGCTCGCGGTTCGCATGGTCCTCGGCCGGACCCTCTTTGAGCACATTGCCGAACTCGCGCCAGAACGTCTGGTACTTTTCCGGCTCGTCCTTGGCGAGCTTCGCTAGCAAATCGAGCGCGCGGCGAGTCAGACCGGTGCGCATCGTGTCGATTTGCGGATCCTGCTGCAGCATCTCGCGCGAGACGTTGAGCGGCAGATCGGCCGAATCGACCACACCCTTGATGAAACGCAGATACAACGGGAGGAATTGCTCTGCATCGTCCATGATGAAGACTCGGCGCACGTAGAGCTTCAAACCGCGCGCACCGTCGCGATTCCAGAGATCGAACGGTGCGCGAGACGGTACGTACAACAGCGCCGTGTATTCCTTCTTGCCTTCCACCTTGCCGTGCGACCAGGCGAGGGGCTCGCTGAAATCGTGCGTGATGTGCTTGTAGAACTCCTTGTACTCCTCGTCCTTGATCTCGGTCCGCGGACGCGTCCAGAGAGCCTGAGCGTGGTTCACGACTTCGTATTCGGAATCCGAACCGCTCTTGCGCATACGCACCGGAAAGGCGATGTGGTCGGAGTACTTCCGCACCAGCGTGCGAACGCGCCAGTCCTCTGCGAATTCGTGCTCGCCCTCTTTCAAGTGGAGCACGATCTTCGTACCGCGTTCGGGGCGTTCGATGGTTCGCACCGTGAATTCGCCGTCCGCCCGCGATTCCCAGTGCACGCCTTCGCTTGCGGGCCGACCGGCACGGCGCGAGAACACTTCGACACGATCCGCGACGATGAACGACGAATAGAAGCCGACGCCGAACTGACCGATCAACTGGGCGTCCTTCTTCTGATCGCCCGTCAGCTTTGCGAGGAAATCCGCCGTCCCCGACTTGGCGATCGTGCCGAGATTCTCGATCGCCTCCTCGCGGCTCATGCCGATGCCGTTGTCCGTGATCGTGATCGTGTGAGCCTTGTCGTCCGTGTCGATCGTGATGGCCAGCTCGCTTTGTCCTTCGTACAGATCGGGATTCGCGAGCGCCTCGAAGCGCAGCTTGTCCGCGGCATCCGAAGCATTGGAAATCAGCTCGCGCAGGAAGATCTCCTTGTGACTGTACAAGGAGTGGATCATCAACTTGAGGAGTTGTTTGACCTCGGCTTGAAAACCGAGCGTCTGCGCACCCGTTTCGGTCATTGTTCTTTCCTACGATTGGAGCCCGGCGAAGGGGCGGCATGATAGTCGCCGGGCGCGCGTATAGGGATACGCAAAGGGATTTCAAGGGCTGCGAAGCAGCGCAGCCCGAGCCGACGAAGCATCGGCGATAGCGGGGCGAAATGCGCTGCGAGCGCGGAGACGCCCGAGCCGCGAAGCGTCAGGACGCCAGACTTAAAACGGCGGCCGACGCCTCGGGCACCCACCGAACGGCGAACAACGCGCCGGTCAAGGCAGCTACGGTTCCGAGAAAGGCAAGGATCTTCGGCGCAAGGTGGCAGAGCACGCCCACCGCATCGTCCAGTTCATCGATCCAAAGCAAAAAGATTTCCATACGACTTCTCGTCTTCCTGCCGGACCACTCTACGCCGCCCTTTATGGGATCGATGTGCGCCGCCTCACAGGGCCACTCACCTGGGTGAACGACCTGAATCACAAGTTGCTTGCAGGGATCGGGCCACGTGCTAGGCTCTGAAGGAAATCTCCGTCACGAGTGACATAAGGCGGCCCGTTTCAGCCTTCGGCTGATTGCACGCGGTCGGCGGCGCCCGTGAAGTGGATTCGATCGGCGACGATGGGTCGCAGTTTGAGCCGACACTGCATGCAGAAAATCGTCATATTGAATCCGAAAGGCGGCTCGGGAAAGACGACGATCGCGACCAATCTTGCGAGCTACTATGCCGTTTCCGGCATGCGTCCCACGCTCATGGACATGGACGCGCAAGGCTCTTCGACGCGTTGGCTCGGCAAGCGCGCGAAAGGACAGCCCACGATCTACGGCATTGCCGGATTCGAACGCAATCCGCGCGTGACGCGCAGCTTTGCCACGCGCCTGCCGATGGACAGCGAGCGGCTCATCGTGGACACCGCCGCAGCGATCGAGCCGCAGCGGCTGCCCGATTTGACGCGAAACGCAACCGCCATTCTCGTCCCGGTCCTGCCGTCGGACATCGACATTCATGCCGCCGCGAAATGCATTTCCGATCTGCTGTTGATCGCGAAGGTTCGGCGCGAGGAGCAACGCGTTGCGGTGATTGCCAACCGCGTCAAGAAGAACACGCTCATCTTCAAGTCGCTGATGCGATTCCTCGAGACCCTGCGTATTCCCGTGATCGCCACGTTGCGAGACTCTCAGAACTACATTCGGGCAGCCGAATCGGGCATCGGCATTTTCGAGGCCAAGCCCTACCAAGTCCGCGAGGATTTGGAACAATGGCTGCCGCTGATCGGCTGGCTGTCGCAGCGCAAGCCGCTCGACATCCAGGCCGGCTCGCCTGCCATCACTTCAACGCTCACCGCGGGCGCAATCGTTGCGCCGAGCGCGCCCCCAGGCCCCACCCCAGCACCAGCAGCGTCACCGGAAAGGGCGACGTTGGCGAATGGGGAGTGAGGGAGAGGGAAAGGGAAAGGGAAAGGGGAAAAGGGAATGAGGGAAGAAGGGAAGAAGGGAAGACGCGCGCTTGCGCGCGCGTACGAATCACGATTCACGGATCACGAGCGGCGCCCTACTCACCACTCACTACTCACGACTCACTCCGAGTCACGAGTCACGACTGGCTATTTCTTATCCTTATCCCAATTGCTCCGCACCTTTTCCGTCCAGTTCTTGTAGCTGGACCAGCTGTACAGCGAACGCGTGATTGCGCCGTGGCGCGAGCTCGCTTTGGGACGCTCGATCCAGTTGTCGTGCGGGGTGTTACCGCGTAGAACCGATCCGACAGGTTCGCCCGTCCACGCTCGATGCGTGCCGGTCGCCAACAAATCATCGCCTTTGTGTTCGGACATGGCACTCGCTCGAAAGTCACCGTTGCGATGCACGGTACGGTCGAGAGCCGAAGCGCGTGAGGAACTGGATCACAGCGGCGCGAATGCGTCGCCAGAGTGCGACCGCCATCGCAATAGTGCGCGGACGATGCTGCGAGAAGGCGTCACAAAATGACGCACACGGACCGCAATTGCGCTAGCTATTTAACCGGCGATTATTGTTGCGCGCGAGTTACGAGCATCGGGAGAGGACGAATCGGATGGGCGCGTCACGACGCTCCGCGAGCAAATTCGTTATTCGCTCGATGCTCCCTGCGCGAGCAATGCATCGAACGCCGGTTTCACTTCGTCGAGGATGTCGTGGATCGCAACCGGCACGAGACTGCTGTACACATCGAGCAGCACGATCGCATTGACGATTGCGTCCTGGCGACTCGCGGCACGTAGCCGTTGCGCCATACCGCGGTTCACGGCATGCACGCCGCGATAGACGCTTTCGAAGGACTCCAATTTGAAATCCGCCGGCTCGCCGTTACGCGCTTTGAACTGCTGCGCGACGAGATACATGGAGGCGACCCGATACGCGGTTTCCGCCTCGCTCGAAAACGGCAAATGAAAGCGCGCCATGGGACGAAACACCGCCGTGCGCGGACAGCCGCTCGAGGCCATGATCAATCCCATCAAAGACGCGAGCGCCTGCTGTGCGGAGAGCGTCGCCACCACCGACCGCTCCTCGCTCTCGACCGTCACTCGCACCTGATCGTACGACACGAGATCCGTGAATCCGTCGATCACACCCGCCAGATGAAGCGCCGCCGGACAATGTGTCGTCGAGCCGTTCAACGGACAGTCCTTGCATTGATTGAACCCGAGTGCGGTCCAGTCGGGCGGATTAGCCGGCGGTTTGGAGATGAGCTGTGCGCTGTCGCGGTCCAGCTCCAAGCGGAAGACGCGCTCGCGAGAATCCGGCGTCGCCACCTTGTACGTGATGACGAGCGGCGTCATGCGACCAACCGGTAGCAGGGCCGATACTCGCCGGCCAATTTCATGCGCTTCTGGGCAATGAATGCCGATAGGAGCTCATCGAGTAGGCTCATGATCGTCTTGTCGCCGCGCAACTCGAACGGACCGTGCTGCTCGATGGCTTGAATCCCCTGCTCCTTGACGTTGCCAGCAACGATGCCCGAAAACGCACGCCGCAGATTCGCCGCCAAGATGTGCGGTTCGAGGTCGCGTTTGAGTTCGAGCTTGGCCATCGCATCGTGTGTCGGCTCGAACGGCCGCTGAAACTCCGGCGGAATCTTGAGCAGCCAATTGAAATTGTAAGCATCGCTCTTCGCGCGCCGAAACTCGCGGACCTGTTCGATGCCGCGCACCACTTCGCGCGCGGCTTGCGCCGGATCGCCGATCACGACCTTGTAGCGCGACTGCGCTTTCCTGCCGAGCGTCGCGCCGATGAACCGATCGATCTGCCCGAAATACTCTGCCGATGACGGCGGACCGGTAAAGATCACGGGCAGCGGCTGCTCCGCGTTCTCGGGGTCCAGGAGAATCCCGAGCAGGTAAAGAATCTCCTCGGCCGTGCCGACGCCGCCGGGAAACACGACGATCGCATGCGCCACACGCACGAATGCTTCGAGGCGCTTCTCGATGTCCGGCATGATCACGAGCTGATTGACGATCGGATTCGGCGGCTCGGCGGCAATGATGCCGGGCTCGGTCATGCCGATGTAACGACCGTCACGGATGCGCTGCTTGGAGTGTCCGATCGTCGCTCCTTTCATCGGCCCTTTCATTGCGCCCGGACCGCACCCTGTGCAGACGCTCAATGCGCGCAAACCGAGTTCGTAGCCGACGCGCTTGCTGTAGTCGTATTCCGCAGAGCCGATCGAATGGCCGCCCCAACACACGACGAGATCGGGCTTGCCCTTGTAGTCGAGCACGCGCGCGTTGCGCAGGATGTGATAGATGGCATTCGTGATGCTGGAAGGGTCCGACAGATCGAAACGTGGGCTGTCGAGAATGGCATCGTGGATGTACACGATGTCGCGCAGCACCGCGAACAGATGTTCCTTGATGCCGCGAATCATCTGTCCGTCGACGAAGGCGCTGGAGGGCGCATTGCGCACCTCGAGCTTCACGCCCCACGCCTGGCGGCCGAGCTTGATGTCGAAATCTTTGTAGCGCTCGAAGATTGCACGAACATCGTCCGATTCGAGACCCGAGGCGAGCACTGCGAGCGCACAGCGGCGAAACAAGTCGTAAACCGCCCCTTGCCCGGCCGTGAGCAGCCGCTCGACTTCGCGTTGCGAGAGATTTTCGAGGCTACCGAGCGGAGAGACTCGCGCGTCGACCAAGCCCTCACTTTCGAGCTGGGAAAGCGAGACTGAGGCGCGGTTGTCGCTCACGGGTGAATCTCGATCGGCGTATCCGGCTGAGTCATCAACCAGATCTCGACCATGTCCGAGTTGGACACGGCGATGCAGCCCTCGGTCCAATCGACCGTCTGGTAATAGTCCCTGGACCGTGTCGGCACGTTCGGCTGCCCATGAATCATGATCGCACCGCCTGGGCTCAAGCCCTGCTTGCGGGCGCGAGCAATGTCCTGCTCGTTCGGATACGAGATTTGAATCGACAGGAAATACTCGCTGTTCGGATTGCGGCGCGTGAGCCGGTACTTGCCTTCGGGCGTCCGATAATCGCCCTCATACTGTTTGTGTCCCTCAGGGCGAAGGCCGAGCGCAATCTTGTAGCTACGCAGCACCTCGCCGTTGCGCATGAGGTAGAGCCGGCGCTCGCTCTTGCGCACGATGACGCTGTCGGCGATCGGCAACCCGGCCTCGAACGACGTCAGGTTGGCGCTCGGTGCGGCGATCGCCGACGAAGAAAGCGGCGCTTCGGCGTATGCGCAAGCCGCACCGAAGAGGATGAGCAAGGCAGCAAACCGTCGCATGTACCCGTTCAGCGTTCTCTGTAGTCGACGAAGTATAGCGTGCTTGCGTGTGCGGACAGCCGGTCCGCAATGGCAGCTGCACGTCGGTGTCCGACCGCGCGGCCGGCTGCAATGTCCGTCGGTCATCGCCAATCGCCGCTCGCTTCCAATCGGACGTCGGCGCATCCCTGCAAGCCGGGCCTTGTGTCCGCAACGAGACGATAAGCGCGTCCTTCGTACACGTCGACTTCGATCGAGTGCCGCGTTACGGCACCCGTCTCCGGAATACGACAATCGACTAGCAACAGGTGCGTTCCCGGCAAGACTTCCACGGAGCTCTGACCGGCACGCAATGTAATGCCGTCCACCTGACGCAGGATCACGCTGATGGGTGCGTTTGCGCTGATCGCGGCGACGTCGCCCGAAATAAGCGCAACCTCGCTGCGCGGACGGCGCTCTCCTTCGTAGACCTGCACCGTCATGCATCCGGTGATCGCGAGCGCACCGAAGATCGCCGAGTATCGAAGACGCGCCGCGAGTTTCATGGTGGGCTCCGTTCGACTAGGCAGCAGGCTCGGCGCCGGCATTTCGCTCGACGGTCGGGATCACGAGCTTCGTACCGGGTTTGATCGAGCCCAGATCGAGATCCGGGTTGTATTGCCGAAGCAGCCAGATCGGGATGTTGTAGCGCTGTTGCGCGAGCACCCACACCGATTCGCCGCGCTTGACCACGTGCGTCTCGTTGCCGGTGATGCGGTATTCGGTGAAGAACGCTTCCTGCAATCGCTTGTGATACTCGACCCGGCGCGCCTCGAACTGGTCGCGCGATACTTTGGTGAAATCGAGCTTCACCTTGCGACCGATCACGACCGGCGTCGCGGTGGACATCCGATTGAGCTGGCGCAGCCGGCTTGCGCGCACATTCAGCCACTCGGCGTAATGACCGAGTGTCTCAGCCGCCTGCACGATCACCGTATCGTCGCCGTGAACCGAGTAATCGCTCGGATCGGCGGATATCGCCGCCTGAACGCCCGGAACGAGCGCAGGTCCGAGCGCTTCCGCCTCGCCTTCCGAGACCGGTTCGCTCTCTTCGGCCGCGGCAACGAGCTCGGTGGCAGGCGGTGTCGGCACGTTGTCGACCGGAACTCGCGCTTCGACCGGCGGCGCCGAGCGTGCGGCAGGCGCGAGCGCCAACACCTGACCTTCGTAAATGAAGTTGCGGTTCTTGATGTTGTTCAGCTCCATCAGCGCCTCTTCGGTCAAACCATGCTTGGCCGCGATGCGCGAGAGCGTGTCGCCGCGCCGCACGACGTAGCGGTCCGTTCCGGTGACGCCCGTCGGAGGCGCACTCGTCTGAGCGGCGGGCGCGGGGGGGGTCGGCGTTGCCGCCGCCACGGCGGCAGCCGGCTGACCCGGCTTGCCGGGCAACGAAAGGACTTGCCCCACGTAGATTCGATACGGCGGCGCAAGCCCGTTCAGCTCCGCGAGCTGCCTCAGGCTGACGCCGTAGCTCGCCGCAATCGACGAGAGCGTCTCGCCGCTCGTCACGCGGTGCTGCGATTCGGTGAGTTGCGCTGCCACCGGACCGATGGCGGAGAGCTTTTGCAGAGCTGCGGTCGCATCGATGTGTGCCGGAACTCGAAACTCGAAGCCGCGCGGCACGTTTCGCGCTCCGCGCCAGACCGCCGGCAGCAGCGACGGGTTCAAGCGTCGCAGCTCATCGAGCTCCACGTTCAATGCCGAAGCAATCCGGCTCGCAGGGATGAAGTTCGGCAGCTCGACGACTCGGCTGTCGTCCACCGGATCGAGCTTGATCGGCCCGAAGAATTTCTCGGGGTTCTGATCGATTTCGAGCGCCGCCAGGAACGCGACGTAGAAGTTGCGCGAGGCAAACCCGAAGGTTCGGCTGGAGTACTTGCGCACGATCGTGGTGATGTCGCTCGTTCCCATCACTTCCTGCGCACGCCGCATCCCGGCCGTACCGTGGTTGTACGCCGTGAGCGCGAGCGGCCAGCTGCCGAGCACGATGTAGTTCTGTTCGAGGAATCGCGCCGCCGCCTTCGTCGAGCGATAGGGATCGAGCCGTTCGTCGACCGTCGCGTCGATGCGCAGGAACCGGCGTCCGGTGGAACGCATGAATTGCCACATTCCCGCGGCACCGACCTTGGAGTACGCGTACGTGTTGAATGAGGATTCCACGTGCGGCAATGCGACGAGCTCGCGCGGCAATCCCATCTGCTCGAATGTTGCGATGATGTAATCGCGGTACGCGCCGGAGCGAATCAAACCCTCGCGAAACCGATCGGCTTGACCGAGCTGAAATCGAATCTCCTCGGCCGCCTGTTCGAAACGCTCGCGGCGCGTGCCCTTCGGCCACAAATCGCGAACGCGCTTCTCCTCGTCCGTCAGCTCGGATTCGTCGAGCGTGGCGATCCGGTCGAGCATGCGCGCGTATTTCTTCTTGAGCTGATCGACGCGCTTGCCGCGCTCGCGCGGCGACAGGTCGGGCGGAAATTGCACGACCTCGTACACGACGTCGAGCCGTACGGGATCGTGCAACAAACCGCCGTTCGTGGTGACCTCTGTGTAGACACGACGCCAGAACGCGATGTCGGGCTCGAGCTCTGCGGGTCGCGGAAATGGCGTAGGGCTATCGGCCTGCGCGGCGACACCCAGCGCAAGCAAGCACACACATATAAGAAACCGCACCCGTCGATGGATCATGGCGAGACGCGAACAACTCAGGCCAGCGTGGTCGCCGTAAGACTATGTAAAGTCGCCGACGGTCCTCAACCGCTTTGGGTCGAATGCTTGACGTGCGTCGCCCTTCTTTACAGGTCCGCTTCGCAACCGTTGCGCCGACTGTCTGCGCACAGCCTCTAGAGCGAACTAAAATGTGACTCACGTCACAATTTCGGCGCACCCGGAATGTCGATTCGCGGGCTTATGTCGCTTCCGCGCGTAAGCGGTCCTCGAATTGCACGCCACCGAGGTGCCCGTGCATCGGGGGATGGTACGAGCATGAGGAGCACATCGATACCGAGGGCCGTCTTCGTCTTCGCCGCATCGCTGCTCTGCGGCGTGTACAGCTCACCGAGCGAGATCGAGACGAGCGACTCGCGGAACGTGCTGCGCCAGCGCGAGCTGGCGGAGAAAGATACGCTGAAACGGCTGCGGCTCGATGAGTTCTATCTTCCTCAGCTCGATGTCAGTCTGCCGGTGCTGTTCAAGTGGAGCGACGCCGAGCGTGTCTATTTGGCTCGCCGCGGAGCGAACGCACTCGACGGGCATGCGTGGCGGCTCACCGACTTGCGAGGGGCAAGCCGGCATTTAGAACGCGGCCGTTTTGCCGCAATGTCCGAAGCCTGATCGGGCTTCGATGAGCTCAGCCGACTGGAGCCCCGCCCGCGCGGGGCTTTTTCTTACCTTGCTGTTCTTGCGCGAACGCATCGTCGCGTCTGACGAAGACCGAGCATCGGGCATTTGCCCGGCAGCCGGCTCGCCGCCTCGGAATAATCCATCTTGAGATCCGGGCGCCTGTCCCTATCTGCCCAATTCCTGTTCGCCGCGAGGCCGGAAACTCACCAAGAATATTGCCGAACTTACGAACCGCTCGCGCGAACGAGACGTCTGGAGGAGGTCACATGAAGATCGCGCAAGTGGCGCCGTTGATCGAGAGTGTGCCGCCCAAGACTTACGGCGGCACCGAGCGCATCGTCTCCTATCTGACCGAAGAGCTGGTGCGCCAAGGCCATCAAGTCACGTTGTTCGCGAGCGCGGATTCGCAAACGAGCGCACAACTCATTCCGATCGTGCCTCGTGCGCTGCGCCTGGACCCGAGCGTCAAGGACTACGCGCCCTACTCCGTGCTGGCGCTCGAGAGATTGCGGCAATACGCCGAGGCGTTCGACGTGATCCACTTTCACACGGACTTCGTGCATCTGCCGCTCGCACGCGCGCTGATGCCGCAGCGAACCCTCACGACGATGCACGGACGGCTCGACCTGCCTGACTACCGACCGCTGTTTGCGGAGTTCTCCGACACGCCGCTCGTTTCGATTTCGAATCAGCAGCGTCAACCGCTCGCAGACTGTAATTGGATCGGTACCGTCTACCACGGCTTGCCGCCGAGCGTGTGCAAGTTCACGTCGCAACCGCGCGGCGACTACCTTGCATTCCTCGGCCGCATCTCCCCGGAGAAACGGCCGGACCGCGCCATCGAGATCGCCGCCCGCGCCGGCATGCGCTTGAAGATCGCCGCCAAGGTCGACGCCGCCGACGAGACATACTTCCGCTCGCACATCGAGCCGCTGCTCTCGCAACCGCACGTCGAGTTCATCGGCGAGATCGACGAAGCGCAGAAACCGGAATTCCTCGGCAACGCGCTTGCCTTGCTGTTCCCGATCGACTGGCCGGAGCCCTTCGGTCTCGTCATGATCGAGGCGATGTCGTGCGGAACTCCGTGCATCGCTTGGCGCGCAGGCTCGGTTCCCGAGATCATCGATCACGGCATCACCGGTTTCATCGTCGACAGCATCGAAGATGCCGTACACGCAGTGCGACGTGCCGGCATGCTCAATCGCACTGCGATCCGTACGCGGTTCGAGCAGCGCTTCTCCGCAGAACGGATGGCGCGCGACTACGTACAGATCTACGCTCGACTCATCGAAGAGAGACGCAAAGCCGCATGAGGATGTCGCATGGACCTGCAGGCTGCGACCGCATCGGAGGCTGAACCGACACCTGGGGTCTACATCGCCGCGAACGCGTCGCTGGCGATGCTTCGGCCGCGCACGCTGAAGCACGGCGACACGTTCGCGCTCTTCGATCAATTCGGCGACATACGCGCCGGACAAGGCCGCCCGGACGGCCTCTACCACAACGACACACGCTTTCTGTCGAAGCTGCGTCTGACGATCGACGGGCAGCCGCCGCTCCTGCTCAGCTCGACCGTGCAGAGCAACAACGCGGTCCTCGACGTCGACGTGACGAACTCCGACCTCATTCGCGGCGACGCCATCGTGACGCCGAAGGACACGTTCCACCTGGCTCGGATGAAATTCCTGTGGGACGCGAGCTGCTACGAAATGCTCGCGATCCGCAATTTCGACGAGCGACCGCGGCAAGTGCGCGTCGCGCTCGAATTCGATGCCGATTTCGTCGATCTGTTCGAAGTACGGGGCTTTACGCGCACGAAGCGCGGCAGCATAGACGCACGCATCGTCGCGCCCGACCACGTGCGCTTCGACTATCGCTCGCTCGACGGGCTTGCGCGGGCCACGCAACTTCTGTTCGAGCCCGCGCCTTCGAAGCTGAACACGCATTCGGCCGAATTCGAGCTCACGCTGCAACCAGGCGAACGCCGTGCGATCGCCGTGACGGTTCATTGCACGATCGATGGACAGCAACACGAGCGCCGCTTTCGACTGGCCATGCGCAGGGCACGCCGATCCTTGCGGGAATCGGTCATGCGCGCTGCGGCAATCGAAACGTCGAACACTGTCGCCAACGAAGTGCTCTGTCGCTCGATGGCCGATCTCAACATGCTCGTCACCGACACCGAGCACGGTCCTTATCCGTACGCCGGCGTGCCTTGGTATTCGACGGCATTCGGCCGGGACGGATTGATCACTGCGCTGCAAATCTTGTGGGTCTACCCGTCGCTCGCCCGCGGCGTCCTGAAATATCTCGCCGCGCATCAGGCGACGCACGAAGATCCGCTCCACGATGCGGAGCCCGGCAAGATCCTGCACGAAACGCGCGAGTGCGAGCTCGCGCGTCTCGGCGAAGTTCCGTTCGGGCGCTACTACGGCTCCATCGATTCGACGCCGCTGTACGTCGTGCTCGCAGGCTTGTATTGGCAATACACCGCAGATCGATCCACGCTCGAATCCATCTGGCCGAACATCAAGGCTGCCCTCGCCTGGATCGACAGATACGGCGACAGCGACCGCGACGGCTTCGTCGAATACCGGCGCCGCAGCGACGGCGGCCTCGCGAATCAAGGCTGGAAGGATTCGAGCGATTCGGTGTTCCACGAAGACGGCCGGCTCGCAGAGCCCTCGATTGCGCTGTGCGAAGTGCAAGGCTACGTGTACATGGCCCGTCAACTCGGTGCACAGATCGCTCGCGCTCTCGGCGAACATGCGCTTGCCAGCCAGCTCGAAGGACAAGCGCAGGAGCTGCGCGAGAAGTTCGAAGCGACCTTCTGGGACGATGCGCTCGGCACCTACGTGCTCGCGCTCGATGGCGAGAAACGGCCGTGTCGAGTTCGCACTTCGAATGCGGGACAAGTGCTGTTCTCGCGCATCGCAGACCCGGCGCGCGCTGCACGTGTCGTGAGCAGCCTGATGAGCCGCGAATTCTTCACCGGCTGGGGCATTCGCACCGTCGGCATGCGCGAGCGCCGTTTCAATCCGACCTCGTATCACAACGGCTCGATCTGGCCGCACGACAACGCGCTCATCGCCCTCGGCTTTGCCGCCTACGGCTTTTCGGCCGAAGTGAACACGCTCACGACCGCGCTGTTCGATGCCGCCGCGCACATGGATTTGCGGCGCTTGCCTGAGCTGTTCTGCGGCACGCGCCGCCGACGCGACAAAGGCCCGGTCCTGTATCCGATTGCCTGCTCGCCGCAGGCGTGGGCCGCCGCAACGCCTTTCGCTCTGTTGCAAGCGTGCCTCGGACTCGAAATCGATGCCGGACAGCGCATCGTCCGGCTGCGACATCCACGTTTACCGGAATTCCTGGATTGGGTGCGCGTCAGCAATCTGCGCGTCGGTCAGAACGCAAGCGTCGATCTACTGCTGCGCCGGCACAAAGGCGACGTCGCGGTCAACGTGCTCAAGCGGAGCGGCGGAGCGGCGGTGGTTGTTCGCCTGTAGGCTGGGAAAGGGAAAGGGAAAGGGGAAAAGGGAAGAAGGAAAGGCGCGCGTCCGCGCGCGACTATTGCTGTCGCCCGTCCTGTCGCCTGTAGCCTCGTCAAAACTTCACATGCCCCGCCATCTCAAGCCGACGCGTGCCGGCTACAGTTCTGCGCAGCTTGGACGAAGGGCTTGGGCATGAGTCAGCGAGATCTCGGTGCGAGACGCGAACGCATTGCTTCCTCCAGCCTACGGTCTACAGCCTACAGTCTGATCGCAGTCGCGATCCTGCAGCTTGCCGTCGCTGCACCGAACGATCCGATCGAAGCTGCGATTGCCAGCGAGGAGCGCATGCCGGGCGATCGGATCGAGGACACGTGGCGCAAGCCCGCCGAGATCCTGCGTTTCCTCGAAGTGGCACCGGGACACGATGTGCTCGATTTCTATGCAGGGCCCGGTTACTACAGCGAGCTGCTATCACGCATCGTGGGGCCGACAGGCAGCGTGATCGTCTACAACAACGAGCTGTACAACCAGGCTGCGAACCATGAGCTGCTGATGCGGCTCGGGAGAAAGCGTCTGCCGAACACGCGCCGTCTGAATGCGCCGAGCAACTACATTCCGCTCGAGCCGGCGTCGCTCGACCGTGTGCTCTTCATGCTCGTCTACCACGATCTGTACTGGCTGCCGCGCGGCTCGCCCGAACCCTTGGGCGATCCCGCCAAAGTGCTCGCCATTCTGCATACCGCATTACGCGAAGACGGTCTCGTGGTCGTCGTGGACCACATTGCACGCGAGACTCCGCGCGAAAACACGAAGGCCGTGGCCAGCCGGCTCCACCGCATCGACCCGAGGATCGTACGGGAGGATTTCGAGCGCGCGGGTTTCGAATTCGTCGGGGAAAGCGCTGCCCTGCGCCACGAGGACGACCCTCTCGACACGTCCGTGTTCGATCCCAGGGTCCGTCATCGCACCGATCAGTTCATCTACAAGTTCCGAAAGCGCTGAGCGCCGAATGCCGGCGGAGACAGCTCGCGCATGCCTCGGCTGCGCCTTGTGGCGCTGTTCTTGCGCGGCTTTGGGCGCCATGTATAGTGACGCCCGGCTCCAGGATTCGACCTGTCAGATCAGGGGTCGCCTGCCGTAGCGGTCGAACCGCCGACGATTGCGACCGCCGCCGGCGTTCAAATTTGGCGGCGTGCGGTTTACAGTCCGGCACACAGCCGAGGTACAGGTCGCGTTAAGTTTCGCGATCTACCATGCGACGCTCGTCGGTGCGAACCATCTTGTAGAACGCACACCGTCGCACAGCTCACATGTACTTGGGAGGCGGACTTGTCCTTTCGATTCTCTAAGGCGCACCGCGGACTCGGTGCGATCGCATTCGCGTTCTTGTGCGCATGCTCGAGCAGCGGCGACAACGACGGCCGCCAATTCCAGCTCTCGACGCAGACGCTTGAATTCAGCGTCGCCTCACCCGATGCCGAAAGGCCGGCCCCACAAGTCGTCACGGCAACATTTGGCGCAGGCGTGACGAACATTGCCGCCATACATACCGGTCCGGCAGTCGAGCGAGTCGATGTGACGCTGTCCGGTTCGTCGGCCGAGATTTCAGTCGTTCCCGCGAACCCGAGCGACATCGGTTCAGGACGATTCACGAGCGCGATCGCAGTGACGACGTACGTGTGTGCCGATCCCGGATGCACTCGGCTTGCGGCCGGCGAGACGCACACGATCCGGGTGAATTATCAGATCTCTCCCGTCGTCAATGACGTCGCACCGAACGTTGCAGTCGCGGGAACACCGGCGTCGGCGATCATTCGCGGCGTGGGATTCGAAGGCTTTGCGATCGACGGTGTGAGCGCCGGCAACACGGCGGCCAGCACGTTCTCCGTCGTCAGCAGCACGGAAATACGTGCAACGTTCCCGGAGCTCGCCGCAGGTACGTATCCCATCAACATTACGGCGTCTGCTCATGAAGGCCCCGTGCCGACCTCCGCAACATTGACGGTCGTCGACGCCATCACTCATGCACCTGCAACGCTCGCATGGCCGAACACCGTCACCGCCATTCACGCGCTCGAATACGATGCGCTGCACTCCGCATTGGTGGCTGCGACCGATGCACAAGGCGGACAGATCGTGCGGTTTGCGTTCGAGAACAACGTTTGGCAACCGCCGACGAGCGCAACGATCGCCGGCCTCAGAGACGTGGCGCTGACGACCAACGGGTCGCAGCTCATCGCGATCTCGACGAGCGACATCATTCCGGTCGATCCGGTCGCCCTCACGCTCGGCACACCGGTACCCGCGCCCGATCTGCCCGAGAACAGTTTCCTGAAATCGCTCGCATTCCAGAACACGAACGTCGCCCTCATTACGACGGGCATCGGCGAGAACACGACCACGCCGCTGTACTCGTACGTGCCGCGCACAGGCGCTGTCAATCGGCTACAGGTCAATCTCAACAACGCCGTCGCCGCAGGCGTGGCGAGCGGCGCCATCGTGACGCTGATTCAAGGACATCCGTCGCTCGAGACGCCGCCGGCGGTTTTCCTCGCGAACGCTTCGAACGGCACGATCAGCGCCGCGGGAATCACCGCGAATTACAACGGAATCGCACCCGCATTCGATCTGAATGCATCGCGCGTGGTCCTGAACGGCTTACGCGTCTACAACTCGTCGTTCGGCTTGCTCGGCACGCTTCCGGAGACGACGGCCGCCGTCGCACTGCACCCGGACGGCAAACGCGCCTACACCTACGACACGGAGGCGAATGCATTGCTCGTGTTCGACATTTCGGAGGCGCAGGAAGACGGCGAGGAATACGCGCCGATCGGTGCGCCGGTGCCGCTCGTCGCTTCGCCGGGCAGCAACGTCGTCATGACGATCTCGCTCGACGGAAACACGCTGTTCATCGCCGGCACGGCGCAGCTCGTCGTGCAGCCAACACCTGCTTCGTGAGACCTGCCATGAACTTCAACAGGACTGCGATCGGCGCGCTCGCCGTTTGTCTGCTCGGCAGCAATGCGTTCGCACAAGAGCGCGCAGTCGAGCGGACGCATTTCCAACTCGGGGTCGCGAGTGTCGAAACGGATACGTCCAACAGTACTTCGAGCGGCGCGATCGGCGCCGATCTCTTCGCCACCTTGCCGCTCGGCCGTTTCCTCGGCGTCACACTGGGTGGAGGTTATGAGCGATCGCGCATACGCACACGCGATGTCCTCGAGGACGAATCGGGACAACTCGCCGGTAGCCGTCCTGCATGCACCTTCGACAGCCTCACCGGAACGGCATCGCTGTTCGTGCGCATACCGTCGCTCGGACGCGTGTCCGCCGGCTACGACATCGGCGAGCTTTCGGCGGACTGCGATGGTGTTGCGCTGTTTCCGCTATCCGGCAAGGACGAACAGGCCTCGGACGGCTATCACTTCGCTGCCGAGGTCTATCTGGGCAACTTCACGATCGGTGCCAATTACGTCTCGACTCAATTCGAAAACGGACCCGAATCGGAAGCGACCACGGTATCGGCGAGCTGGTATCCGCTCGACAGCTTGAAGCTCGAGCTGTTCGGCAACGATCTGTACGACGAGGATACGTACGGACTGCGTATCGAGCATCAGCCGGAAATCTTCGGCGACGGCCTCGGCGTTCACTTGTCGTTCGCCACGACCGACGCCACGCCTTCGATCAAGACTTGGGAGCTCGGCATCGCGTACTACTTCGGCCGTCGAGTTGCTTTGAAGACGCGCGACCGGCAGTACAGATAAGAGCGGATGGCGCCGGCGCGGACATGCCGGCACGATGAGCTGATCGTCGTTGCAGATCCTGCCGCCAGATGAGCTCACAGCCAGATCCTTACGATCTCGAACGCTTCGTCAGCGCACAGGATCCCGTTTACGACCGCGTGTGCGCCGAGCTGCGCGCAGGCGAGAAACGCAGCCACTGGATGTGGTTCATTTTTCCGCAGCTTCAGGGTCTCGGCTCTAGTCCGATGGCACGCAAGTACGCCATCTCGTCGCTCGACGAAGCCCGCGCCTATTTGGCTCATCCAGTGCTCGGACCTCGATTGAAGGAGTGCACAGCGCTCGTTCAAGCGATCGAAGGACGCACGCTCGAGCAGATTTTCTACGAGCCCGACAACTTCAAGTTCTGCTCGTGCATGACGCTCTTCGCCAAAGCCGCCGACGATCCGTCGCCGTTTCTGGCCGCACTTGAGAAATACAACCAGGGGCGGATGGACGGGAAGACGGTGCAGCTGTTGGCGGAATAGGGAAAAGGGAACAGGGAAAGGAAGAAAACCGTTCCCTCTCCCCTCGCGGGATAGGGTTAGGGTGAGGGGGCTACTCGCCCGCACGAATCACGAGTCACGGATCACGAATTGCGTAGCCTGTAACAATTCCGCCCGCGCGCACGTCTACTGACTGTTGCCCGTAGCCTGTCGCCTGTAGCCTCAAAATGGACTCCCTCCTCGAACCGCTCCTCAGCATCGCACTCGGGCTCGGGCTCGCTGCAGCGGCAGGCTTTCGTGTGTTCGTGCCGTTACTGTTCGCGGGGCTTGCTGCGCGCGTAGGTTGGCTCGAGTTGTATGACACCTTCGCATGGCTCGGGACGACGCCGGCGCTCATCATACTCGGTGCCGCAGCCGTCTTCGAAACGCTCGCTTATTACGTTCCTGGTGTGGATCACTTTCTCGATGCGATTGCCGGACCCGTTGCGGTCATCGCCGGCGTGATCGCAAGCGCCTCCGTGATGACGGACATCCAACCGATCTTGATGTGGCCGCTCGCAGTGATTGCCGGCGGCGGCGCAGCCGGCCTCACGAAAGCCGGTAGCGCACTGATACGCGCGAAAACCGGCATTGCAACTGCCGGCCTCGGCAATCCTGTCGTAAGCACCGCAGAAACAGCGAGCGCTGCAGGTCTATCGCTCCTCGCGATCCTCGTACCGATCTTGGCGCTCGCAGTCGTGATCCTTCTCGCCGTGCGGGCTGCCCGCCGCGCGCTGCGAGCGCGTAGCGCGAGCTAAGGGAAAAGGGAATAAGGGAATGAGGGAAGAAGGGAAGCGGGTGCGTTCGCGCGATTATTACCCCTCGCTTCGCTGCGCTACGCAAGGAAGGAGCGTCGGCGCGCACACGAATCACGGACCGACGACTCTACTCACCACTTACCAATCACGAACACCATCGAGTCACGAATCGCGGATCACGCTTGCTTGCGCCAGCAACTCCTCGACCTCCCGCAAATCTGCCGGTTTGACGAGGTGTCGGTCGAACCCGGCCGCGCGCGATCGTTCGCGATCCTCGGTCTGCCCCCAACCCGTCAGCGCAACGATCGTCATGTCGCGACCGAATGGAGAAGCGCGTAATCGCCGGCACACTTCGTAGCCGTCGAGCAACGGCATGCCGATATCGAGCAATGCCACGTCCGGCTCGAGCTCTTGCGCAATTCGTAACGCCTCTTCGCCGTCGAACGCCGTACGCACCTCGTGGCCGTTCATCTTGAGGAGCATGGCGAGGCTGGCGGCGGCGTCTGCGTTGTCGTCCGCGACCAGTATTCGTAACGGCTCGACTGTACCGGCCGTTGCGACTTGCTCCTCAGTGGAGGACGCGACGACGCCCGCAGCGCACAAGGGCAATCGCACGGTGAATTGGCTTCCGGTCCCGAGACCTTCGCTGTGCGCTTCGAGCGTTCCACCATGCATCTCGACCAGTCGTTTCGCGATGCTGAGGCCGATCCCCAAGCCCCCTTGTGCCTGTTGCATCATGTGGTTGGCTTGCGTGAACAATTCGAAGACGCGCGGCAACACCTCCCGCGGGATACCGATGCCGTTATCGCGCACGACGACGCTCACTCGATCGCCGTCGGTGCGCGCAACCAACCAAATGCGGCCGCCAGGATTGGTGTACTTCGCGGCATTGTTCAGCAGATTGCCGAACACTTGCGCGAGCCGCAGCGGGTCGCCGTCGACAATGAGCGGCCGCTGTGGGACCTCGATCGTGATCTCGTGCCCGGCCGCGTCGATCAGCGGCTTGCTCATCTCGACGGCCGTCTGCAGAACGACCGACAGATCCGTCAGCTCGCGATTGAGCTGGATCTTGCCGCTCGTAATCCGGCTGACCTCCAGCAAGTCGTCGATGAGGCGCACGAGTTGATGAAGCTGGCGGTCCATCATGCTGCGCGCGCGTTCGGCAACCTCGGCGTTCGGGGCCAACCGCAGGATCTCCAAGCCGTTGCGGATCGGTGCGAGCGGATTGCGTAACTCGTGCGCGAGCGTTGCCAGGAATTCGTTCTTGCGCCGATCTGCCTCGCGTAGCTCCTCTTCGACCTGCTTGATCCGCGTAATGTCGATGCTGATGCCGCGCATTCGCGTCGCACGACCTCGCGCATCGCGCTCCACGTGCCCGGAAGCATGAATCCAACGCACGCCGCGAGAGGGATGCACGATACGGAACTCGCGATGGAACTCGTTCGTACCGGGTTTCAAGCGACCCGAGAAATCCGTGAGCATGTGCTCGCGATCCTCAGGGTGAAGTCTTTCTCCCCAAATTTTGCGCGAAGGCTCCACCGAGCGGTCGTAACCGTACAGATCGCGAAACTCGTCGCTCCAGAACGTCTCGCCGGTCAGCAGGTTGATCTCCCAGACGCCGGCATTCGCAGCTCGCAGCGCCAATCGCAACCGATCGTCGCTTTCGCGCAGCGCAAGCTCCATCCGTTTGCGGTCATCGATATCGACGGTCGCACCGACCATCCGTACCGCGCGTCCGTCATTGCGGCGAATGACCTGCGCAGTCACGTAAATCCAGACCACTTCGCCGTCCGTCCGCAGCGTCCGAAACTCCGCTTCGTAACGAGGTTGACCGCTACGCAATGCCGCGACGATGCCTCCTTGCACGGTTTCGCGGTCTTCAGGGTAGATCAGCTGTGCGAGTGCGGAGGCCGGCATCTCGCCGAAGATGCCCTGCTCGATGCCGTGAATTGCATAGAGCGCGCCGGTCCAGGTGACGCGGTCTCGCTCGATATCCCAATCCCACACCCCGACCTTGCCGGCTTCCGTCGCAAGGCGCAGTCGCTCTTCGATCAGTCGCCAGCGTTCCTCCGCCTCGCGATGCGCCTTCGTATCGAACACGCGTGCGAAGCCGCGTCGAAGTGCGGCGCCGAGCTTTCCGAGTATCTTTGCCATGTTCCCCGCGAAATCGTCGACGCGCGACTCGCGCGCTTGAGTCTGCTGGAGCGGCACGAAAGCGGCGCACGGGGTATCGGCGGCAACTCCATGGCAGGGCGGCGGGTCCCTCCCCCTCCTCAAACCCCGGCAGCCCTCGACGAAACAATCGCGCAAGAGGGGGGTTCGCATCCATCGTGGCATTTCCACGAGGGTCGGCTTGTTGCAGCGCCATGAGTGCCGATAAAGCTCGCTTCCGCGGGCGCGCGAGGATCGAGGTTCTAGGCGAGACAGCTCCCGCTGCGGTTGCATACAATGAGAACTGCGTCTCACTGGCCGCTGAATATGTCTTATAGATTCCCCGCCGACCTGGATTGCTCGACACACGCATGCGCCAGCTCGTCGACTTGCTGAACAACGATACGGGGTATGTGCGGATCTTCGCGGACCACACGGGGTTCGGTTACGAGCGCGCCACGTACCAACCGTGCGAGATCGGCGATCTGTTCGATCGCATGAGCGGTTATCCCACCATCGCCAAGGCGCGCGAAGCTGCACAGTTACAGCTCCAAACCCCGCTCGGACCCGAGCGCGCGCGTCGCCGACGCCGCTCGCCGGGCCGATAGATCTATCTGCCGCTCAATTCATATGCCGGCGCGCACCCGCGCCACCGCGATGACACATCCGAGATTTCCTGACGAGCGTCACATATTGCGACGCAGTCCGTTTCGTTGCCGGGATGCGCGTGCAACGATCGCACCCGACTTCACTTAAGTCTCGACGACCATGAGCTCACCGAACTCACCCGATCCGTTCGAAGTGGAAGTGGAAATCGATCTGACGGGCGAGACGCTGCTCCAAACCGAAGAGCAGCGCCGAGCGGTGCGCCACGAAACAGCATCGTCGCTCATCGGTACCGTGGAGTTCCGCGACAAGCGCCTTCCTGTGCGCATCAACGATCTGTCGCTTTCGGGTGCGGGCGTCACGCTCGATTCGCGCCTGCCGTTCAACCAGGAATGCAAGCTCACGATCCAGTTGTCGGTCTGCGGGTCCGACTACGAGCTCGCGATTCAGTGCCGCGTTCGCCACTGCGATGCCGTCAACAGCAAGACCTATCACGCCGGTCTGCAATTCATCGATATGCCGCAATCGACGCGGGACACCCTCTCGCTTCTGACGACCGGACGCTGATCGCCGACCGGCCGCCGTTTCGGTCGCGATCCGACGAGTTCAGCAACAGTCCCCGGCGCTGGCTGCGCCAAATCTTTGCGATGACCGGCCGAGCACCAAGCTCGCGCAGGCCCCGGCCGTGGACGCCTCAACTGTAAATTCTGCTAGGCTGACGACTTGCGGGACATGGCACCGGCCCGAAGGGAGTGGTCATGAAATACGCAAAGCGCGTCGCCATTTCGCTCGTCTGCTCGCTGATCGCAACAAGCCCTCTCGCGCAAGACACGCACGATCATGCAGCACATCCTGCAACGCAACTGACAGAAGAAAACATCGGCGTCGCCCGCTTCGAAACCTCCTGTGCCGCGGAGGTGACGGAAACTTTCAATCGCGCCGTCTCGCTGCTGCATTCGTTCTGGTTTCCCGAAGCCCGCGCAACGTTCGAGCGAGTGCTGAGCACCGATCCGCAGTGTGCGATCGCCTATTGGGGCATTGCCCTCACGCATTGGGGTAATCCGTTTGCGGGCCTGCGTTCCCAACAGCTCATTGCGCTCGGCCAGGCGGCGCTCGAGAAAGGCATGCGCACAGGCCAGCCGACCGAGCGCGAGCGAGCGTATCTCGCCGCCGTCGCCCGCCTCTTCGCTAGCGCCGATCCGAGCACGCAGCGCGCACGCATCCTCGAATATGAAGCCGCGATGGAGGCGCTCGCAGCCGCCTATCCGAACGACGTGGAAGCGCGGATCTTCTGGGCGCTCGCCATTTCGCAGGCGGCTGAGCCGGAAGACAAGACGTTCGTCCGGCAATTGAAAGCCGGCGCGATTCTCGAACCGTTGTTCGAGCGGATGCCGAAACATCCGGGCCTCGCTCACTACATCATCCATGCGTACGATGTGCCGCCGCTTGCAGAGAGAGCGTTGCCCGCGGCACGCGCCTACGCGGACATTGCACCTGCCGTGCCGCATGCGTTGCACATGCCGTCGCACACGTTCACGCGCGTGGGGATGTGGCGCGAATCCGTGGCAACGAATCGCAGATCGGCGGAAACGGCGGAACGTACCAAGGAACCCGGCGCCGTATTGCACGCGCTCGATTACATGGCTTACGCCTATCTGCAGATGGGCATGGACGCCGAGGCCAAGGAAGTGGTCGAGCGTGCGAACCGGCTCGTCTCTACCGGGGCGAATCCATTCGCGCTCGCAGCGATCCCCGCGCGCTACGCACTGGAACGCCGGCAATGGAAAGATGCGGCAAACCTGTCGATACCGGGCTTTTCCGCGCCGCCATACGTCGAAGCGATGACGCGTTTCGCGCGCGCAGTCGGTGCCGCGCGCTCGGGAAATCCGCAGGCTGCCGCACCCGAGATCGACCGCCTGCAGGCGCTTCGCGACCGCGCGCTCGCGATGCAAGACGCCTACTGGGCCGAGATCATCGACATCCAACGCCGCGGCGCCATCGCGTGGGTGCAATTCGCCGAAGGAAAGATTCCGGAAGCGCTCGAAACGATGCGCGCCGCCGCGGACGCTGAAGATGCCACCGAAAAGTCTGCGATTACTCCCGGGCCGCTGGCGCCGGCTCGCGAGATGCTCGGCTTCATGCTGTTCGAATCAGGAAGGTTCGAAGAGGCACTTGCCGCTTTCGATAGCACCATTGCGAAAGAACCGAACCGCTTTCTCGCGCTCTACGGCGCCGGACGCACCGCCGAGCGGCTGCAGCGGACCGATCTTGCGCGCAAGTACTATCGCCAGATCGCGGCGATCTGTGCCGATGCGTCAGGAGATCGGCCCGAGCTCGCTCATGCGCGCCGCATGGCGACTTGAGCGCGCCGGACGCTAGGACAATTGAAACGCCGGAGATTCGGGCGAGCCCGCTAGCCGGCCGCGCCGTCCTCCGGCAAGGGCAACGTCAAGAAAAAACACGCGCCCTTCTCCGGCTCGCTCTCGGCCCAGATGCGCCCGCCGTGCCGCTCGACGATCCGGCGCACGATCGACAAACCGACACCCGTGCCTTCGAACTCCGACTGCGAGTGCAAGCGCTGGAAGACGCCGAACAGCTTGCTGGCGTAGCGCATATCGAAGCCCGCGCCGTTATCTCGCACGAACAGCACGACCTCATCCTCGGATTCGGCATCCGTCGTGCCAAGCTCGATCACCGCCGGCGATCGGTTGCGGGTGAACTTGAAGGCGTTCGATAGCAAATTCGTCAGCGCGAGCTCGAGCAATGCGGCATCCGCATCGCAGCGCGGAAGCTTGCCGATGCGTAGCTCGATCGGGCGTCCGGCATTCTCCGCCTGAAGTTCCGACAACACTTTCTGCACGATTTGCTCGAGATCGACTGGACGCTTGACCAAAGGCTGACGGCTGCAGCGGGAAAACCGGAGCAGATCTTCGATCATGCGATCCATGCGCACCGCGCCGCTCACGACGCGATCGAGCAACGCTCGTCCTTCAGGCGGCACGTGTTGGCCGTAATCCTCGAGAAACATCTCGCAGAATCCGCTCACGGTGCGCAATGGTGCACGCAAATCGTGGGAGACCGTCCAGGAGAATGCTTCGAGATCGCCGTTCGCCGCCTCGAGCTCAGCGATATACGCCCGCTCGCGTCTCACCAATGCGGCGTTCTCGACGCGCAGACGCCGAATCTCCAGGGCCCGCTCGATGACGGGCAACACCGTGGAGAGTTTGAACGGCTTCAAGATGTAGTCGAGCGCGCCGCTACGCATGGCATTGACGGCAGAATCGATCGTGCCATGACCGGTCATCAGGATGGCGACGATGTCCGGATCGATTTCGGTCGCAGCCTTGAGCAACGCAATGCCGTCCATTTCCGGCATCATGAGATCCGTCAGCAGCAAATCGAACTCGCTAGGACGCAAAGCATCGAGCGCTCTCTTCGCCGAGGTGTAACCGGTCGTTCGATAACCTTCACGTTCGAGCGTGTCGCACAGCGCCTTCATCTGCTGCGCCTCGTCGTCGACGATGAGCAATCGTGCGCGCAGCTCGGCATTCATTCGACAAGCTCCCTGATGGCAAGGCGCACTTCGTGCAGCCGCGGCGGCTTGCTGAGGACGCGATCGACGTTCGGCGGAATGTCGTTCTCGGTCAGCATGCGCTGCCCCCAACCCGTCAACAGCACAACGGGTGTGCTCGGCGAAAGACGCTTGATCTCGTCCGCCACTTTACGGCCGTCGACCCGCGGCATGCCGAGATCGGTGAACACCAGCGCGAACGCGTTGGCCGTGCCGAATGCTGCCGTAAACGTATCGATGCCTGCTTGTCCGCTGTTCGCAGCGACCGTCGTATGTCCATCCGCCTCGAGCGCATCCTGCATCGCTTTGATGATCGTCGGATCGTCGTCGATCAACAGCACTCGCAAACGCCGTTTGGGCAACGCCGCCGTCGGCAAGCGCATGGTCTCGTGGAGCGACTGCTCGTAACCCGGGAAGATGAGTCGAACCGTCGTACCTTGGCCCGGAGCGCTCTCGATCTCGAGCTCGCCGCGATGACGCTGAACCATGCCGTAAACCATGGCGAGGCCTAGGCCGGTGCCGCGCTCGCCCTTCGTCGTGAAGAACGGCTCGAGACAACGTCGCCGTGTCTCCTCGTCCATGCCGACACCGGTATCGATCACTTCGATTTTCGCGAGCCGCTCGCCGGACGCAGCTTCCAGAGCACTCGTACGGATCGTCAACGTACCGCCATCCGCCATGGCATCGGCGGCATTGAGCACGAGATTCGTCAGTGCGTCCCTGATCTCGCCTTCTGCGCCCATGATCTCCGGCAGCTCCCGATCGAGCTCTTTGTTCAGCTCGATCACGGCACCGCGCTGCTGAGGCACATCCAACCATCGGGCGCGCGTCAACTCGAGAACTTGCTCCACCATCCGGTTGAGATCCACTGCCCCCAACGCGAGCTCAGGCTCGCGCTTGCGATAGAACTCGCGCATGCGTGCGACCGTGCTCGCCACGTCGTCGATCGCCCGTTGGATGACTTCGAGGGAAGATCGTGCGCGCGCGCTCAAATTCGGCTCGTGCTCGAGGAGCGACTCGGTATAGAGCGAGACCGGCGAGAGCGCATTGTTGATGTCGTGTGCGATGCCGCTCGCCATTTGTCCGAGCGCGCGCAGACGCTCCTGCTGCATCACGGCGTGCTGCGATTGGCGCAGGTCGTCGTAGGCTCGCTGCAGGGCATTGTAGAGCTGCGCCTGGTGGGCAGCGAGCGCGACGTGCTCGCTCAACTGTTTCAGGAACTCGCAATCGGCGCTCGTGAAGGCATGCGGCTCGCGGCGCGCGCTGATGAATGCGCCGAAGACATTGCTCTCCACGCTCAAGGGCGCGATCACGAGCGATCGCAAACCGCCGTCCGCGAGCCGCTGCGGAAACGGGAACGGCACATCGCGCACGTCGGGCTCGTAGACGAGCTGGCCGTGCATGCACCGAGACAGACCGTTGGGATCGATGGGCAGACTCGTGTGCTCCGTCAGTCCGAGCGTGGCCGCAAGCGGCTGGCTCGCCGCGCCGACGGCCTTAACGGTGAGCGTATCGTTCGCGCCCTCGTGCAGGCAAAAACAGCCGAAATCGATCGGTAAGTTCTCCTCGACGCTGCGTAGCACGACCTGGAAGATGCTCGGCAGATCCTGACGATCGCCGATCGCAGAAGTGATGTGCTGAAGCAGGCTCAAGCGGCCCATTTGCGCGCGCAACCGCGATTCCGAACGCTCGATCTGCGTCAGCATGTGGTTGAAGGCATCGGTGAGCGAATCGATTTCACGCGTTCTAGACCGCTCCGCGCGCACCGTGTAATCGTTGTGATCCGAAACCGCTCGCGCCTTCTCGGCCAACGCCAGAATCGGTTTCGAGATGCGCGATTGCTGCCGGTACGAGACGAAATAGGCAAGTAACGCGGATAGCGCAATCACGATGCCCGTGATCAGCCCATAGGAACGGAAACGCTCGCGGATGGCGCTCAAGTCGGATTTCAAGAACAAGGTGCCGAGCGGACGACCCGCCTCCATGACCGGCTCGAAACCGAGCACGTGCCCGTCCTCGAACCGATAACCGTTCGACTGAACGACGCGCGGCAGATCGTCGGGCGTGAGATCGTCCGGGTACGACGCGAACAAGTTCCCCGAGCTGTCGTAGAGCGCAGCGGCCACGATTGATCGATCGGCGCGAAACGCGGACAGCACTGTCTTCGCATCGCTGGGATTGTCGAAGGCCAACGCCGCCGTACTGTTGGCCGCAATCGCTTGACCGAGCGTGGACAAATGGCGGGTGGTCGATTGCCTGAAGGTCGTCAGCTCGTATGTGACGAACGCCGCGCAAGTAAACAGCAGAACCATTCCGCTCGTGAGCAGCAGCATTCTCATGAGCTGCGCACGAATCGGTACGGTTCGAGCGGTCATCTTCAGTCCCCCGTGGATCCGACGAGCTCCGCTGCGCGCAGCAGATTGGATTTGATCTTCAAGCGAGCGGCGCGCGCGGCATCCACGTCGATGCGCAGACGAATGCGGTCGTTGTCCGTGATCAGACGAATCACCTCGCCGCGCCGTACGCCGCGCACCGAATCGCTCACGGTGAGCGTGCTGTTGCGGCCCAAAGTTGTAAGAATTTCAGCGAGCCGTGCGTCCTCCGAGCGATGCAAGAACAAGATATGGCATTCGCGCGCCTCGGTAACGTTGAAAATCCTGCGCGCCAGAATCGGATGTTGACCCTGCATCTCGCCGCGTACGGCAGCATCGAGGGCCTCGCCGAAAGGATCGTGACCGAACACGCATACGACGAACGGCGCATCCGGTGCCGTAAAAGCTTCTGGCGGCCATTCGACGAAGCGCGAGAAGTGCAGCAGAAAGACCGCCTTGATCTCGTATTCGGTCGGTGCACCGACCGCTTGCCCCGTCGTCAGAACCGCGCCGAGGAGCAGAGTGCGCAGCAGTCTCAGAAACGCCATCGCACCTGACCGTAGACGTTGCGTTCGATCTCGCTGCGCGGCAGCGGATCGCCGTACTCGGGGTGCGAGTCGTGCAACAGATTGCGCCCCACCAGCGAGAGCTCGACGCGCGGAGTGACGTGCCACGACACGCGGACGTCGAGCTCCGTGTAGGAAGGCACGACCGGCTGCGGCAACGAGCCGACCCGGAACAGCTTGAAATCCAACTCGACGTCGTGCGGTAAGTCGAAGCTCGAACGCAGCAGCCAGTGGTAATCGGGATCGTTGCGCAGCGTCGGATTGTTCACGCCGACCTGATCGGTGCTGTCGCGCTCGAGCTTCAAGTGCTCGTCGAGATAGGTAAGGCCCGCCGACAGAAGCCACCAGCTCACGGGCTGATAATCGATCGATGCCTCCACACCATAGATTTCGCCTTCGATCTTGTTCTCGATCTCGACCGGAATCGCCGAGCCGCTGCGGAGCTTGTCCCAGAAATGCACGAAACCCGTGATCGAGTAGCTGATCGTCTGCCCTTCGCGCGCGCGAAAGCCGAGCTCGACGACCTTGGCGACTTCCGATTGAAAGTTCGGTCCGCCGACGACGAGAAACGGCGGATCGCCGGGGAAACGCACGTCTCGGTCGTATCGCGCGGGCGCGCGCACCGCCCGGGAAAGCGAGCCCCAAAACAAACGGTCGTCCGTCATCTGCCAGGCCACGCGCAGACTCGGTAGATACTCGACGCCCGTGTAGTCGTTGTGCTCGAACTTCAGTCCAACCGTTGTCCGCAGGTTTCTCGCAAGCTCGATTTCATCCTGAACGAACAGATTCGCCCAATGGAGCGTACGCTTCGCAGGCACGAACACGGTCGCAAAGCCGGGACCGACGTCGTCCCGACCGTAACGATAGCCGCCACCCCACAGCACATGGTGGGTCGTCCCGGGAATCGAATGCTGGAACTCGAGGTCGGCGATGCTCGCAGTCGGCTCGTAGAACAAGCGATCCTCGCGCTCCGATCGGTCGACATATGCCTGAACCTGAAGCTCGGAGCCGCCGCTCAGCGTGCGCCGCCAGCGACCCAGCAAGTTTGCACCCGCAACCTTGACTTCGGGGAACTCGATGCCAGCCACGAACCCACGATGCTCGGACCTGCCCTCATATGCATCGCCCTGCAGAGTGAAGAGCCCTTCCTCGTTTGCCCAATCCGCACGGAAACCGAACTGCACGCGGCGCCATTCGTCGGGAACGCGCGATCCGTCTGCGCGCTTCGTGTGATCGAAGCCCGCATACTTGCCGTAGAAGCGAATGGCACCGCTGCCGATGTCGGTGCCGAGTCTCAACGCAGCGCCGCGCTCGGAATCGCCGACTCTGCCGACCAACATTTCGCCCGTCGTTTCCGTCGCCGGGCGTGTGATCACATTGATCACGCCATTGACGGCATTTGCGCCCCAGAGCGTCGCGCCGGGTCCGGTGATGACCTCGATACGCTCGACGTCCTCCAGCATGACATCCTGCTGATCCCAGAAGACGCCCGAGAAAAGCGGCGTATAGATGGTGCGGCCGTCGACCAGGACGAGCAGCTTGTTGCCGATTGCGTTGTTGAAACCGCGCGCGCTGATGGCGTACTGCACCGAATCGATTCGGGCGATCTGCAGCGAGGGCGCCAGGCGAAGCGCTTCAGGCAAGGTGGTCGCACCCGATCGGCGAATCTCCTCCGCAGTGAGGACCACGATCGAGGCAGGCGCTTCGGACAGCGGCTCGCTGTGCTTCGAGACGGAGGTGACCTGAATGTCCAGTAGCTCATCGAGCGAGAGCTTCTTGAGCGCGTCTATGGACTGAGCTTGCGACTGAGCCGCGATGACGCACGACATCGCTGCGAGCACGAATTCCTTCCGTTTCATGTCGAAGCCATTGTCCTCCGGGCCCAGACGCGCAAGCGTCTGCGGACTGTCCAAGAATGCAGTGTCCGCACGCTGATGTTCGACAAGTCGCATCCCGCGACGAACCGTGGGGCCATTCAAGCACAGGAACGACGGTGCTTCCAAGCCGCCCGACCGTGCGCTTTTGTCAACGGAGCAACCAGTTTGCAATCGGGACTGTCACGAATGACAGCATAATTCCGATCCCGAGCACCGCATTGGCAAGCTCTGTATCGAGCTCGTGATCGCTTGCAAGTATGGCTGCGGAGACCATCGGTCCCATTGCCGATTCGAGCACGCCCACTGCAAGCAACTCGCCTTCCACACGCAAGGCTGCGCCAGCGCCGAATACGAGCAGCGGTGCGAGCAACAACTTCCACGCAAGCCCCGAAGCCATTGCCTGAACCTGGCGTCTATCGACGCGCAGATGAAATTGCAAACCGACGGAGAACAAAGCGAGCGGCACGAGCGTCGCGCCGATGCGCCCGAGCATTTCGTCGACGAACGCGGGCCAGGCACCGAACGCACCGACGATCACGCCGACGATCAACGCTACGAACGGCGGAAACATCAGCACTCTGCGGGCGATGCTTCCCACCGTCACGCTCTTGCCTGAATACGCTGCCGCCACGATCGTGCCGCCGACGGCAAGTGCAAGGAAGCATCCGGCTTGGTCCGCCACCAAGGCCAGCTTCAACCCCTCTTGGCCACGCAGTGCTTCGATCAAGGGAAAGCCGACGAACGACGTGTTTCCTAGACCGCAGACCAACGTGAGTGCACCGATGCGCGATGGTGGCCAATGGAACACTCGGCCCAGGAACGAACAGAAGACCCATGCGCCAACGAAGACGAACCACATCGATGCAGCAAGGAACCAAAGATCGAGCCGCAGATCGATGCTCGGCACCAGCTGCAGCACGAGTGCCGTCAGCGCAACATTGATCACCCACCAGTTCAGACTTTGTGCAAAAACGCGCGCCGGCTTGCCCAGGCGCGCGACGACCACGCCGAGCGCGAAGCACACGATGAGGAGGAGAATCGAAGACATTGTTCTTAGGCCGTAGGCTGGAGGCTGTAGTGGCGCGTGCGTCGAATCAGACTGTGGGGCTGGAGACTGTAGGCTGTGGTCGCGCGCCTCAATCTCGATACATGCGCACTCTCGCATCTAGCGCTGCATGAAGACGCGATGCACGAGCAGCGCAAGTGTAGCGGACGTACGGCGACTAATGCCGCGACGCTTCGCAAGCCGATCCGGTAGCAGAGGATGCGGAGAAAGTTTGAGTTGAGATCGCTCGAAGAGTCGAGTAGCTCCAACTTCGGTCTACGGCGAGAGCGCACCGCCCCCGAAACGAAAATCGCGCGAGTAGCCACTACTCGCGCGATTCATCCGTCTTGCGGAGAAGAGGCGCGCCGCGCCTCTCTTCTACAGCCTACAGCCTAAAGTCTACAGCCTGACTTCAGGCCGCCTTCTTGGTCGGAACCGGCGTCAGCTTCAACCGCCGATCGGGCAGCTTCGTGACTGGGCCCAGTGTCGCTTCGAGCTTTTCCAGGCGCGTCTTCACCACGGCCGCGGTCGCGCAATTCGTCGCCGCCCAAAGCGCCGCCAGCGCAGGGAGCACCGCCCATTTCCAACCAACGAGCCACCAGAGGAGGCAAGCGCACGTGGCGAGCAAACCCGCTGCACCTGCGTCGTGTTCGGCAGCAAGTGCGAAATCCTTGGACACACGGCCAAGGGCGTGCGCTTTGCGAGCCATCGAATCGAATGCCTTCATCGTTTTTCCGATCCGCTTATACAGGGGAAGTATCAGCCAGGGGCGCGGATTCTGCGATCAGAGTCCTATAGCTTGTGTGATTCAGGTCGCAAAATCCATTGCGCTTTGTGACGAGTGCCCACTTTCGCCAGACATTGTTAAATCCAGCGCGCCTCGCACTTCCGCAATGCACCAACTGCGGCGCGTATTCCGAGATTAAGTTAAGGACTCTCCTTCGCTCGGCGGTGTTTTGGTGCGAGGCTCGACGCCGCGCGGCTGCCATCCGCTCTTGTTGGAATACTCCGGGAGCACTCTTCCGACGATCGTCCCGGCGACCGTCGCTTTGCCGGCAGCAGCAAGCTCCGGCATGGTCGCGAAAAGAACGAGCTCGCCGGGCTCGACTTGCGACACCTTGTTGTCGAGCATCGCACTGAAGCACACGTGCGTCAGATCGGTTCGGGCGAGCAGCTCGTTCAATGTTCCGGTCGGAATGGACTTGTCGTCTCGATTTGCGATCTTGACGGTGCACATCCGGCCCTGCACGGCCAGGACGATCGCCAGTACCGGCTTGCCGCCATCGAGCGAGCAATCCAAATGCTCGCACGCAAATTCGAACGCTGCGGCGTTCGTTTCGAAAGTCCGCACTTCGGCCATATCAACTCCACGAGAAAAGGGTGCGCAGGGTCGCAGATGCGAGCGGCGCATCGCAAGCCGCTGCATCGACCACGCGTCGACGAGGAATGATGCGGAACAGCTCTGTTGTCGTTAGAGCTTCTCGGCAAACCAGTTTGCCATGGCTTCAACCGCCCGAGCGCGATGCTCCGGATTGGTAAAGCCGTGGTCGCCGCCTTCGATCTCGATGAACTCCGCGACGGCACCTGCCTGCTTCAATGCTTCGTAGATCGAGCGGCCGCTCGAGATCGGCACGAGCGTGTCCGCAGAACCATGAATGATGAGCGTCGGCGGGTCCGATGCATCGACGAACAGCAGCGGCGAGACATCGGCCGCGAGCTGATTGTCGAAATCGAGCGCCGGAAACCGGCGGTTCGGCCCCGTCATACGGCGAAGATCGACCGGCGGGTAATATGCCACGACGGCTTTGACCTCATTCGAAACCCGCTCGATGGGATCCTTTGCCTCGGGATTCCCTCGATCGCTCGCCAGCCCGAGCATGAGCGCCAGATGCCCGCCCGCGCTGCCGCCCCACACGCCCAACCGATTCGGGTCGATGCCGTAGCTGGCCGCGTTGCTGCGCACGTGCCGAACGGCGCGACGCACGTCCGCGACCGCATCCGGCACTTTGAACAACGGCGCAGAGCCGTGATGGACTGCAAACACTGTAATCCCGCGATCGAGCAGCCGCTGGAAAGAACCGAGCCGCTGCTCGGGCGGCTGCCACCGTGAGAACCACCCGCCCGACACCATGAACAAGACCGCCTGCCCAGTCTGGTTGCGCGGCGTGAATACGTCGTAGAACAAAGCCATGCCGTCCTTGTGGCCGTAAACGACATCCGCCGTGATCGTGACGTCCCCAGCCTGTTGGAGCGCGCCCGGCGGATTCGCAGGCGGCGCGCTCACGCACGCCTGGAGACACGCGACGACGATGAGCATCAGCAAGCAACGAGTTCTCATGCGATCCCCCACTAGCACTGCCTTCTTACTTGCGCTGCGTTGGTGCGGCAGCGGCTCTCTTGAATCGCCGGCAGTGTAGCAGCGGCAGCGTGAGGCTCGTGTTTAGAAGAATCGACGGCCCGCGGAACACCACGCGTATCCGGATTCTCGGACAGCTCGACCACACTGTGCATGTCGACTCCCTCGATTGCTTCGCGGCGGCAAGCGCTGGTTCGGGATTGCTCTGCATAGCAGTCCCCAGGGCGATGCACGGCAAGTTCACAGATCTGCACGCAGCCTTGAGATACCGAAGCGCCGACTTCTGGCACACTGTCGGCCCGCGAAAATCAACCACCGAATCGGGGGGATCCTATGCCACGCCAGCTCGATCGCATGATCGGTTCTCTCGTCGCCACACTTGCGTGCGCGACCGCGTTTGCGCAGTCGCCGACGCCAGCAGCGGCGCGCAACGACTACAGCAAACCCGAATCCTGGCTGTGCCGTCCCGGGCGCCAGGACGCCTGCACGATCGATCTGACGACCACGATCGTCGCAGGCGACGGCACGTTGACGCGCGAAGAGTTCAAGCCGAATCCCGACGCGCCCATCGATTGTTTCTATGTGTACCCGACCGTGTCGCTCGACCAGACCGGCAACAGCGACATGCAAGCCGGACCGGAAGAGCACAGCGTCATTCGCGCGCAATTCGCGCGCTTCGGTTCGCAGTGCCGGCTCTTCGCTCCGCTCTATCGCCAGGTCACGTTGACGGCGTTGCGCGCGAACCTCACGGGCAACTCGACGATCAGCGTCGACCGTGCGCTCGGCTACAACGACGTGCTCGATGCCTGGAACTATTACTTGAAGCACGACAACAACGGCCGCGGCGTCGTGCTCATCGGCCATTCGCAAGGGTCGGGCGTGTTGACCCAATTGATCCGCAACGAGATCGACGGCAAACCGATTCAATCGCAGCTCGTGTCCGCGCTCTTGATCGGTAGCAACGTCGCCGTGCCGAAAGGCAAGGACGTGGGCGGCGCGTTCAAGAACATTCCTCTGTGCCGCTCGACCGATCAGACCGGCTGCGTCGTGTCGTATGCCTCGTTCCGGTCGAACGTCCCGCCGCCGTCGAACAGCCTGTTCGGCAGAGTCCCGGGTCAAGACATGACCGCCGCATGCGTCAATCCGGCTGCGCTCAAGGGCGGCAAAGCGGAACTGCATTCTTATCTATCGAATACGCCGGCGGCGGCGACGATGCCCGAGCCTCTGCCGTGGGTAAACCCGCCGAAGAAGATCGATACGCCGTTCGTCAGCACGCCAGGACTGCTCACGGGAGAGTGCGTGGAACGCGACGGCTTCTCGTATCTGTCCGTCCACGTCAACGCCGATCCGAACGATCCGCGCACCGACGACATCACGGGCGATGTGGTCCGCAACGGCCAAGTTGCAGCCGAGTGGGGCCTGCACCTCATCGACATGAACGTCGCGATGGGCAATCTCGTGTCGCTGGTGGGCAGCCAGGCGAAGGCGTATCTGAAAAAGTAGGCTGAAGGCTGAAGACTGAAGGCTGAAGGAAGCGCACGGTCGCGCCCTTCAGGCCGTTGGCTGTAGGAGCCGCGCAGGTGCGCGGGTCCCTGCAGGCAAATAACGACGCCGGTGCAATTGCACCGGCGTTTTTGTTTGTGCTCTAGGCACACCGGCTACGTTCGACGGTCGCACACGCGGATGCGCGTCCTGCTACAGCCTTTGGCCCAAAGCCTGCAGCCTGAGGCGGGCGCGCTTTGTACCTATAGCCGACAGCCTCCGGCCTACAGTCTATTTCTCCCCCATGGCCACGAATGAAGGGATCTCTTCCCTGCCCCCCACTCACGTGTGGGGACTGTTGAGCAAAGAGCGCGTCCTCGCGCCAAGCGGATTCAATCGTTGGCTCGTTCCGCCGGCGGCGCTCGCCATCCACCTTTCCATCGGGATGGCGTACGGCTTCAGCGTGTTCTGGCTGCCGCTATCGCGCGCCATCGGCATCGACGCGCCTGTCACGTGCGAAAACGTCGGCTTCTTCGAGCGCATCTTCTCGACGCAGTGCGATTGGCCGGTCTCGATGCTCGGCTGGACGTACACGTTGTTCTTCGTCTTTCTCGGCTCGTCGGCAGCGTTGTTCGGTCGTTGGGTCGAGCAGGCGGGTCCGCGCAAAGCCGGTTTCGTCGCTGCGTTGTGCTGGTGCGGCGGTCTGCTGATCTCGGCAGTCGGCGTTTACATCCACCAGATCTGGCTACTCTGGCTCGGTGCCGGCGTCATCGGCGGCATCGGACTCGGGCTCGGATACATCTCACCGGTATCCACGCTCATCAAATGGTTTCCGGATCATCGCGGTGTCGCGACGGGACTGGCGATCATGGGATTCGGCGGCGGCGCAATGATCGGTGCACCGCTTGCCGACCGTTTGATGAACGCGTTCGCAACCGATCAAAGCACAGGCGTTTGGCAGACGTTCGTCGTCCTGAGCGCAATCTATTTCGTCGCAATGATGCTCGGCGCGTTCGGTTATCGCTTGCCGCCGGCGGATTGGAATCCGGCCCCAGCGAGAACGCAGAAACCGCGCGCCCTGGTGACGGCCGGCCATGTGGATGCAAACACGGCGATCCGGACGCCGCAGTTCTGGCTACTCTGGGGCGTGCTTTGTTTGAACGTGAGTGCAGGCATCGGCGTCATCGGCATGGCATCGCCGATGCTGCAGGAAGTGTTCGGCGGACAGCTCATCGGCGTTCCGGCGCGCTTGGGCGAGCTCGACAATGCGCAACGCACGGAAGTAGCAACCATCGCCGCGGCGTTCGCGGGGCTCCTGTCGCTGTTCAATATTGCCGGACGCATCGTGTGGGCGTCGGCTTCGGATGTCCTCGGCAGAAAGCTCACGTATACCGTCTTCTTCCTGCTCGGCTTCTTCTTATATGTATCTGTTCCGATCGCAGGCGAGGCCGGCCGCATCGCCCTCTTCGTCGCGGTCACGTGCGTCATCTTGACGATGTATGGCGGCGGCTTCTCGACGGTCCCCGCCTATCTCGCCGATTTGTTCGGTACGCAGCAGGTCGGCGCAATTCACGGCCGCTTGCTGACGGCATGGTCGGTCGCCGGCATTCTCGGGCCGGTCGTCGTGAACTACATCCGCGAGTTTCAGTTGCAACGAGGCGTCGCACCTCACGAAGCCTACAACTTCACGATGTACGTGCTCGCCGGAATGCTGATCGTGGGCTTGATCTGCAATGCCTTGATCAAACCGGTCGATCCCAGGCATCACATGCGCGTAGAGCCCGCTCCGGCACGAGACTCGCCCGAGCTCGGCGCGGACAGTCGCCCGTCCGTCCGAAGCGCGCGGACGAGCGCGATCTCGCATCGCGTTCTTCTGATTGCAGCGTGGACGGCAATCGCGATTCCCCTCTTATGGGGCGTTTGGATCACGCTGAGCAATTCGCTCGTATTGTTTCGCTGATCGTCGCGATCAATGAAAGAACGCTTCCCAGAGGAGGCGAACGCCGACGACGATCATCAGCACATAGATCAGGATGTAGAACTTCTGTGCGTTCACGCGCCGCACCAGCCACACACCGAGAAACGTCGAAGCGATCGCGATGGGCATGAGCGCGGCGGCCGCTAGCAGGTTTTCGCGCGTGAACTGTCCGAGCGCGAAATAGGCCGGGACTTTGAGCCAATTGATGACCGCAAAGAAAACGGCTGTGGTGCCGGCCAGTACTGCGGGCGGCAATCCTTTCGGCAGCACCCACATCTGAAACGGCGGCTGCCCCGCATGTGCGATCTGCGATGTGAATCCCGCAGCGATGCCAAGCGCCGTGCCCAGAACCGGCGATGAGCGGCGCGGCGCAGGCACTCGCCCGCCGCGGGATGTCCACAACCGATAGACGGCGAAGACGATCGAGATTGCGCCGAGCGCACCGAGCACGGCCTGCGGGGAAACCTTTGCCGCCAAGAGGTAGCCGAGCACGATCCCGACGGTCGCACATGGGATCATGAGCACGAGCGTGTCGCGATCGAGATTCTTGCGAAACGCCCACACACCGACTGCATCTTGCACGAGCAGGACCGGCAACAGAATCGCGGCACCTTGAACCGGCGATACGACCAACGCAAGCAACGGCATTGCCATTGCGCCGACACCTGCGAATCCGCCCTTGGCGAGCCCCATGAGCACGACCGCCGGAACGGCAGCCAAGTAGAAGAGCGGATCGGTGAGCACGAAGACGATGGCGGAAGATGAACCGCGCCATGGTACCGCAAGTCGGTGCATCGCATGAGCGAGGAGACGCAAAGATGGTCTATCAAAGCGCGTAAGCGCTTCGGCTGGGGTGCCCGCAAGTTGCTGAAGATATTCCTCACTCAGTAAGCACGCATTCGCGTGTTCGCTCCCTCACCCGCACGCTCCGCTCTGCACACTCTCCCGCAAGGAGAGGGAAACATCGCGCGCTCCGCGTGCCCTTTGCTCCGGCCTACAGCACCGCAAAAAAACGGCAGCGCCAAGCGCTGCCGCTTCTGAGCTGCGTCCGTGCTCTCGGGCGAATCAATGGTGGTGCGCTTCTGCGCTCCACACGAAGCGCTCGCCTTCCTTCACGAATTTACCCAAGCCTGGGAATGGGAAGTGAACCGCATAGATGCGTTGTCCGCTTTGCGCGTAGGTCGCCAGCACCTCTTTGCGACTCGCTTGCGCCGTCGGTGCATCGCCGTCGAACTGGATCGTCCAATCCGGCTCCTGCACGGACACGACATAGTGATGCGCAGCATCGCCGATGTAGAGCAAGGATTCGTCGCCCGAGGAAATGAGATATCCCGAGTGACCCGGCGTGTGACCTTTGATGTCCACGGCCTTGACGACGTTCGGGATGATTTCCGCATCGGGCGCGAACGTTTCGACCTTCGGTGTAATCGCTTGAATCATTGCGTTACGGCCCGCGTCATCGCCTGCGGATGCCTGCAAAGACTCCCACTCGTTCGCCGACATGCGCACAGTCGCATTGGCAAACACGAGCCCACCGTTCGCATCGACCAACCCCCCGACGTGGTCGAAATGACCGTGCGAAATGAAAATGTCGGTGACGCTCGCCGGATCGATGCCGGCCTCGTTCATCGACGCAAGGAGCTTACCGCCAGCCTCGCCGGCGCCGGCTCCGGTACCCGTATCGAACAACAAGACCTTGTCCGCAGTCTTCACGAGTAGCGGCTGAACGCTCAACGTCAACTCGGCAGTAGGTAGCCCCGCCTCGCTCAGGAGCTTCGCGATGTCCTCCGGCGCACGATTGATGCCGAACACCTTGCCGTCGTTCGGAATCACGAACGTGGCGTCCTTCAGCGCATACGCTGTCAGCTCGCCGATCCGAAACTCATGGACATTACCGCTCTCAGCTGCGGCTGGCGTTTCGGTCGACGCAGTGGACTGCTGCTCGGCACCTCGACCGCAGGCAGCGAGCACGACAGCGGTGGCAACAACAGGCAAGAGTCGCATGTGCATGGTCTCCCCTTGGCTTCGAGTTATTCGGACCGCGCATTGTCGGACGAAATGCCCGGGAGATCCATGCCAGAGGGCGATTTGAGTAGCAGTGCCCGATATGTACGGCGCTGCCGCCGACAGCCCAGCAACGAAAACGCACTCGCTCGATGACGAACGATATGGACAGTCGAGTCTCAGATGCGCGCCAGAGCCGTGGCGAACAGCTGGCAGAACAGCGCGCCCACGATCACCATGGCAAAGCCCCAGATCAGCATGCAATTGAACAGCTTGCGCGCGGTCGCAGCTTCGCTCACCGCCGCAACACACAGTGCACCGATCGTCGAGAGCGGCGACACGTCGACGATCGAGGAACCGACATTGATGCTGAGCGCGATGGCGAGCGGATCGCCGCCGCCGAGCTCGCGAACCAGCCCTGGGACCGTCGGCAGGAAGGCAGGCAGCACGACGCCCGAGGTACTGCTGTAGGTTGAGATCGCGCCGGTAACGAAGGCAATCACGCCGTTCACGGTGCTCGGTGTCGCAACGGTCGCGAGCAACTTGGTGAAAAGATCCATGCCGCCGCTCGTCTCGAGTATGGAAATGAGCACGGCAACACCGGTGACCATGAGAATGATGCCCCATGGCATCCTCTTGATCGCAGCGAGCTCGTCGCCGGCGCGCGCGACGATCAAGATGAGCGCCGCAGTAAAGGCGCTGAGACCGACATGCAAGCGGAAGAACACGACGCCGACCACCCATGCGGCCAGCACGACCAACGTCCAAACCTGCGCGCGATCCAAGGGCGGGACCTCAGCGTCGACCGGAGCGACCTTCCTGACTTGCGATCGCATCCAGAACAGGAAGTAAACGTACGCCATCCCCGCGACGGCAGCGTGAGCGAGAAAGTTTGCGAGCATGACGATGCCTTCGTGACCGCCGATGCCCGCCGCCTCCATGCGCGAGTTGGCAATGATGCCGACCGCGCTGATTGGCGACAGGTTGCCGGCATTGGCGCCGTTCGCAACCATGAGCGCCGTCAGAAGCGGCGGAATATCGGCACGCGCCCCGAGAACCATCGCCAGAGGAATCAGGAGCGCCACTGCTGGCACTGCGCCAGGACCGATGGCCGAGAAGAAAAATGCCAGGACGAAGAACACGATTGGAAGCACGCGCACGCTGCCGCGCGCGAGCGTGAAGGCACGGCCCGCCACCGCTTCGAAACTGCGATTGACCTCGGCGACCGCAAAAAGCAGCGTCGCGCCCACCAGCGTGAGAAACAGTCCCGCCGGAAATCCGGCAAGCACCTTGTTCGCATCGAGACCGACGACGTAGACGCCGATCAGCCATGCGGCGGCGATTGCAATCAATCCGACGTTGATGCGCGAGACCATCGAAAGGACGATGGCCGCGAGCAAGGCGATGAGAGACGCAATGGCGCCCGTCATGATGATCGGCTCAGCAGGAAATTGGGTCTCCGCTCGAGCTATGCCCGGCGGCAGCGAACGGCGTGTGCAAGAACGATGCGTGAAAGCGCCAGAACCGACTTCATCATCCCCCCTGAATTCTTCTTCGTGACAGGACCCTAACGCGCGCAGTCGGCGCGTGCAACTCTCTCGCGCAGAGGGATGAAGCGCCGCCGTTACGGCGGCGACTTCGGCAGCACCGCGAGCAGGCGGTCGATGTCTGTGGGGTCGTTGAAGATGGCGACGGACACACGGAAACGATGCCGCGATACGGTGATACGGACTTTCGCATCCGCAAGAAGCTTCGCGAGCTTGGTACGTGCATCTTTCAGCGCAAACGCGACCATCGGCGTTCGCGAGTCGGACGGCGTCAATGGCTCGTAGCCGCGGTGCCGCAGCTCCTTCTGTAACGTGTCGATCATCGGCTGTCGCCACGCTTGAATCTTCGCGACGCCGATGCGATTGAGCCAGGCCAGCGAATACTCGAGCTGCACGAGCTGCGGCCATGAGATCGTGCCCATCGCGAATCGGCCGGCTGCACTTGGTGCGTTCGTGTAGGTCGCGACGTCATCGCCCGGTTCGTCGTAGGGAAAGACGTGCGTTTGGAAGCTCGCCAGCTGGTGATAGCCCCACCAAGGCGTGCGCAGCTTCTGCTGCACTTCTTTGCGCACATAGAGAAAGCCCAGACCGAAATCGCCCATCAGCCACTTGTACGAAGAGCCGGCTGCGAAATCGACGCCAGTCGCGTGCAGGTCGATCGGTATGGCACCGGCCGCATGCACGATGTCGGCGTAGACGTAGGCACCTTGCGCATGGGCAAGATCGCAGATGCGCTTCAGATCGTGCTCGAAACCGTTGACGGTCGAGACGAGGCTGACGGCGACGAGCTTCGTGTTCTTGTCGATGGCTCGCGCCATCTCGTTCATGTCGATCCGGCCGTCGCGCGTCATGCGCAAAGTCACCACATCCATGCCCTGCTTGCGCAGCTCGCCGTAGGTGTAGAACGAGCCGAAGAAGTGCAGCACATCGGTAACGATGCGTCCGCCCGCGCGCGGCAGATCGAGCGCCTGTAACACCAGGTTCTCGCCCATCGTCGTCGACTGCACGAACGCAATCTCATCGACGTTTGCGCCAACGAGGGCGGCATACTCCTCGAGTACACGCTCCTCGACCGCGCTCATGCTGAGCGTTTCGGCAGAACCGTCGTAGGTGCGATAGCGCAAGTACCGCTCGAGCGCCGCCTTCGCGCCGAGGCTGAGCGGATGAATGGAGCCGGCATCGAGATATGCGAACGGCATCGGCGCGAATTGATTCTTCGCCGGCAGCTCGGTCGATGCAGCCGCCGCGGCTGCGCTCGCGGTCATGAGCGGCGTCAGTGCCGCCCCCGCCAACAGCTCTCGTCGCGTGAGACTCACGGCGTCCTCTTGCTGTTCGTACCGACGATGAGCGCACGAACGTCTGCCGCGAATTTCGCCAGTGCCGTTTCGTTCGTGTACGCCATGTGGCCGCCTTCGTATTGATGAAGCGAAACACGATCTCGCGGATAGCGGCTTTGCGCAACGAGATAACGCGCCGGTCCGATCGTCGTCGTCAAATCGTAAATGCCCGTACCGATCGCAAGTCGAAAGCGAGGATTCGCCTCGAATGCCTTGTCCAGCGCGGCCTGGTAGTCGTAATCGAGAAACGGGCCGCCGACCATGCCGCCGGTCGCCTCCCACTTCCAGTTGCCCGTATCCGGCGCGCTCGCGCGATATTCCTTTACATTCTTCACGCCGAGCGCCTTCTCCAAGTAAACAGCGAACAACGGTTCCTGCGAGGCAACCGCAGCAAAGAAGGGATCGGCGGCACGCTCACCCGACGCCGGCGCAGGACCGCTGTATCGCGCATCGTATTGCGCCACGATGCGGTTGCGGTCGCGTAAGAGCTCGCGCGCGAAGGCCACCTTCGTGATCTTGAGCTCGTTAGCGAAGTAGTACTCAGCAGAGATCCCGGTCAGATCCTGCAATTGCTTGGCGATGCGTTGCCGGTCGGACGCGGGCAAGTCGTTACCCTTGAGCAGCGCGTTCAAGTACTCGGTCATCCCCCATGCGTACACGTCGTCGATGAACTGCTCGATCGAGCGACCGCCGAGATCGGCTTTGCCGTGATATGCAGCGATGGCCGCGAGCGAAGGCAAATTCGTCGGGTAGCTGACGATGTTCTTCGCTCGCTGCGTCGTTTCGACGATGTTCACCGCCTGACCGAACAGGTAAACGCCCTCGAGCGGCATCGTCTTCGCCAGCCGTTCTGCGACGAGCGCAGCACGAATCGTTCCGTAGCTCTCGCCGAGCACGAATTTCGGAGCGCCTTCGCGTCCGTGCTTTCGGGACCATGCTTCGATGAGCTTGGCCACCGAGTCGGCATCGCCGAAAACGGAATACACGCGTTCCCGCGCCTGCGGATCCAACACTCTGCTGAAACCCGTTTCGGCGGGATCGATGAACACGAGATCCGCGACATCGAGCACCGTGTAAGAGTTGTCGAGCAGTTGCGGCGGCGGAGGCGGTTGCGTGACGTCCTGCGCGACAGCAATGCGTTTCGGGCCGAGACCCACGATGTGCAGCGTCATCGAGGACACGCTCGGTCCGCCGTTGAACAAGAAGAGCACGGGGCGGTCCTTTGCGCCTCGTTTGCGTATGTACGACGTCGTTACGAAGCGAACGGGCGGATCGTCGATGACGATCGCTTCGACGGCCGCCACATACTCGACTTTGACGCCGTTGAACGTACCGACGTGTTCGGTCGTGACAGGAAGCGAATCGGATTCGGCAGCCGCGGTCAGCGCAAATGCAAGATAAACGACGGACACGACACTGCGTAACGCCCTTACGTTCAGCAGTTGCGGGAAAAAGGATCCGATGAGCATTTCGTCTACCCTTTTGGTCGCTGGGCGCTGAGCTCCTCGAATGAGGCTACGGGGCGACAGGCTATAGACAACCGTCGCCCTCTTAGCTCCAGATGCACGAATGCCGCAGACGCAGGATGCATGGAGCGACCTCGCGCAAGGGCGGTGAAACCATGGGCCTCTCTTGTTCCACGCCCCGAGCCCCACGCCCTCTTGGTGTCGCCTGCAGCCACCGGAAGCAACGGCTACGCAGCCTACTCCCCCATCCGCGCAATTTCTTGTCGTTGTGCCGGCCCAAGCAAACCGTTGCGGCATTGTTTATGCGACAGGAATTGCCGAACCCGGCGGCTATCGAAGCTTGCGCACTTTGAGCGGCAGCGCCGTCGTGTTCTTCATTTCGACGAGCGTCACGATCGAGCGCACATCCTGCACGCCGGGCAATTTCATGATCGTCGAGAAAATGAAGTCCTGGTACCAGAGCACATCGGGCGCGACGACTTTCATCATCACATCCATCTCGCCGAACACCGTGTAGCACTCGATGATCTCGGGGATGTTCTCGATCGCACGGACGAACTCGGCACGCTGTTCGTCGGTCAGTCGCGTCATCTTCACCTGCGCAAAGATCTGCATGTGCAGGCCGAGCTTCAGCCGATCGACGAGCGCGACGGTACGTTTGATGTACCCCTCTTCGCGCAAACGCTGGATGCGCCGCCAACACGGAGACTGCGACACCCCGACGCGCTCGGCCACCTCCGCAGTGGAGAGCGAAGCGTCCTGCTGTAACAGCTCGAGGATCTTGAGGTCGATGGAGTCGAGACCTTCAGGCATTTTCTATGCTCCTTTCCGCCGGTCTGAGCATAACAAATGCCTGACTCCGAACGATCAGGAATTGAACAGCCATGGGACGATGTCGCACGAATCTTCCTCGAAGGCCCGATTTGGCGGCAAACCGGTGCGCCGAAACGGTCATACGAGCGGCAGTTCGGCAAGAAAATGCGCCGCGGCCCAAATACGATGCCGGAACACTCCTTCTTATAAGAAGTAGCGCATGACCGAATCTTCCTCCCGCCTCAAGACCGGCGTCGGCTTGCCAGGCGTCGTCGCCCTAGGTCTGGGGACGGCCGTCGGCGTGGCGATCTTCGCCGTGATTGCGCCCGCCAGCGCATTAGCTGGGCCGGGCATGCTGGTCGCGGTCGCGCTCGCCGCCATCCCGATGTTCATCATCGCCGTGACCTACGCCTTCATGGGCTCGGCGTTACCAGTCTCGGGCGCATCGTACGAATGGCCGCGACGCTTCATTCATCCCACGTTCGGTTTCTTCATCGCATGGCTGCGCATTGCCGGCAGCGTCGGCGCGCTGATCGTGCTCGCGCTCGTCATGGTCCGTTACCTCTCGATGCTGATCGACGTGCCGACGCGCCCGACGATGTTCGCGGCCTTCGCGATCGTGTTCATTGCGAACTATCTCGGCGTGACGATCGCCTCGCGTCTGCAGACCGCGCTGATGGGCAGCTTGATCGTGCTGTTCCTCGTGTTCGCTGCATGGGGGACCCCGCACATCGAAGCACAGCATTTCGAACCGTTCCTGCCGAACGGGTGGTCCGGCGTCCTGGCCGCCCTGCCGCTCCTCATCGGCCTGTTCTTCGGCATCGAAGCAGCAACCGAGGTCGGCGAAGAAGTGAAAGACGGACGCGCATCGATTCCGCTCGGCATCGCCATCTCGATCGTCTCGGCCGTGTTGCTGTACTTGCTCGTCGCCGGCGTTGCGCTCGGCGTGCTCGGGTCCGCTGCAATTGCATCCAGCGATACGCCCCTGCTGAGCGCGGCGGCAACGTTCATGGGTCCCGTCGCGAAGCCTTTGATCGTGGGCGCTGCCGTCATCGCCATCGGCAAATCCCTCAATGCGCTGTTCCTGATCTTCTCGCGCAACCTGTTCGCGATGGCACGCGCCGGCGCACTGCCATCCCCGCTCGCGCGTATTCATCCGCGCTTCGGCACGCCTCACATCGCGCTCGCCGTTACGTTTGTGGCCTGCATCGGCGGACTGTTCCTTCCGATGAACCTGACGAGCCTGTTCCTCGCAGTGAATATTCCGACGCTGCTCAAGTACGCATCGACGAGCATCTCAGCCGCGCTCGTGATCAAGCATCATCCGGCTGTCTACGAAGCGGCAAAGTTCAAGCTGAATCGTCGCGCGACGTCGGCTTGGGCTTGGGCCGGCGCGTTCGCAGCGCTCGTCGTCGTCCTGCTCGGTCTGCAAGCGGATTGGCGCCCTTACGCCGCACTGGCCGCATGGGCCGCCATCGGGCTCGCCTACTACGCCGCATGGAAACCGAGGCAGGATCGCATCGCGAAAGCCGTGCCTGGCGCATGAACAATTCTCAGGTGCCGGCTATTGCCGCACGAAACGCAAAGAAAATCCGGCACGGGCGGCGGAGAATGCCAACGCTGTTGATGACACGTTGAGCAAGAACCCCTCATGAGCTCGCATGGCCCGAACAACATCCTGGTCATCTCCGGCAACGACGTGCGCCGGTTGCTATCGATGGAGCAATGCATCGAGCTGATCGATGCGACGATGCGCACTGTCTCGCGCGGGGGCGCGCAATTGCCGCTCAGGATCGGCGCGCCGATTCCGGGCGGCAACATCGTTGCCGTTATGCCAGGCGTACTTGATCGTCCGGCAGCCGCCGGCGCCAAAGTCATCGCCGTTTATCCGAACAATTCGCAACGCGGACTGCCTTCGCATCGCGGCGTCGTGGTGTTGTTCGACATCGAGCACGGCACGCCGATTGCGGTCGTCGATGCGACGGCCATCACCGCGCTTCGTACCGCAGCGGCCAGTGCAGTTGCAACGCGAGCGCTCGCACGACCGGATGCCTGTTCGTTGGCGATCCTCGGCAACGGGGAGCAGGCCGAAATGCACCTGCGCGCGATCGTCGCCGTCAGAAACTTGCAGCGCGTGTGTGTATGGGGCCGTAATCGGGAGCGCGTCGAGCGATTCGTCGAATCGTGCCAGCATCATTCTCCGGTTCGCATCACGATTGCAGCGACCGTGGAGGAAGCCGTTCGCGACGCCGACATCGTGTGTACGACCACGAGCTCGCGCGAACCGATTCTGCGCGGCGCATGGTTGCGGCCGGGCACGCACGTGAACCTCGTCGGCGCAAGCGCGGCAACGGCGCGCGAAGCCGACGATGAGCTCGTCAAACGTTCGGAGTTCTTCGTCGATTTTCGCGGCTCGGCACTTGCACAGGCGGGCGAGTTGCTGGGCGTCTATGGCGAGCGTGCCGCCGAGCACATTCGTGGCGAAATCGGCGAAGTGCTGGGCGGCAAAGTCCCTGGTCGGCAAAACGACACGCAAGTGACCGTTTACAAGTCGCTCGGCATCGCCGCCCAAGACCTCGCTGCTGCCGAGTACGTCTATGCCGCCGCACAGACGTCCGGGCTCGGCGTACTCGCCAAGTTGTAATCGATGCGCGTTCAGACCAAGACGAGCTCGCCTCCGCTGTCCGGCACGGCGCTGTTCTCGAATACGAACTACGTCTCGTGGTATCGCGAGCTGGCCGAGTCGTTGCGCGGCAATCATCACGCGACGCTCTTGTTCGACAGCACGATGCAGGAGCCCAGCGAGCTGATTCAACTGCACGCCCGACGCGCGTTGCACGACGACTACACGGAGCGTTTCCCGAGCACGTTCGGGTACGGCAGTCCGCTGCTCATTTCGGCAATCGCCAAGCGCTACAGTGTCGACGAGCGATCGATCCTGACGACCTCGGGATGCACGGCCGCCATCAGTCATGTCTATGCGGCGTTTCTCGAGCCGGGCGCGCATGTCGCAATCGAAACACCGCACTTCGACCTGCTCTCGCGTCTTGCGGCATATCGCGGCGCGCACGTCACGCACTTTCGACGCGAACCGGGCACGTTCGCCATCGACCCCGAGCGCCTCGCCAAGGCGCTGACGCCGCAAACGCGCCTCATCGTCCTGACCAATGCGCACAATCCGTCCGGCGCGTATCTCGACGACGAGTCGCTGCGCGCAATCGCCGCGGTCGCGAATCGCGCGGGCATTCCCGTGCTCGTCGACGAGGTATACGGCGATTTCGTGCCCCCACCCGAACGCAGCGGACCGGCTGCAAAGCTGGATCCCTGCTTCATCAGCATCAGCAGCCTGACCAAGGTCTATGGGCTGCACGCGCTGCGCTGCGGCTGGATCATTGCTTCGGAACCGATCTTGCGGCGCATCCGCCCGATCTACGCCGATCTCGAGTCGGGTTCCTCGAAACTGACCCACGGCATCGCGGCGCTCATCTTCAGCGAGCTGCCGCTCTACGAACGATTCTGGCAATCGCTGCTCGCGAACAATCTCGCGGTCGTACGGCCGATCAGCGAAGCGCTCGTCAGCGAGGGTCTCTTGGAGGGTTTGCCGCCCGTTCACGGCAACATGTACTTTCCGCGTCTGCCCCGTACGAACGACACGCGAGCGCTTGCGGCCTGGATGTGGGATCACGCTCAAATCGCGCTCGCGCCGGGCGATTTCTTCGGCGCACCGGGCTATCTGCGACTCGGCTACGGACAACGAACCGAGGAGGTGAAATCCGGATTCGAGCGCTTTGCCGAGGCCTTGCGTACGTATTGCAGCGATGTCAAAGCGAAATCTTAGTGGCCTTCGTCTCGGGTGGTTGGCGGCAGCGGCGCTGCTCGTCGCGTTGCCGTCGATTGCGCTCGAGCTGACGGCGGACATGACGACCGACGAGCCGCTGCTCGCGCCGCCGGCAACCCGTCATTCCGTGCGCGTGGACGGCCGCGAGCTCCGATACGAAGCGAGCTTCGTCGAAATGCCGCTCGTCGATGACGAAGGCAAGACGCAAGCAACGATCTCGGCGACGTGCTATGTGCTGCTCGGCAAACACGACGTTGCGCGGCGTCCTGTCCTGTTCGCCTTCAATGGCGGTCCCGGCGCGTCTTCGTCGCCGCTGCATTTCGGCGCCTTCGGTCCGCGGCGCTGGAGTCACGATTCGGGCGAGGCGCGCCGCATCGTTCCCAACGAGCACAGTCTCATCGACGTTGCGGATATCGTGTTCATCGATCCGGTCGGCACGGGCTTCAGCCGGGTGCGTCCGGACGGCGATGCATCGCGCTACTGGAATCCGCAAGGCGATGCACAAGCGGTCGTGACGTTCATCCGCACCTGGCTGAATCAACGCGGTCGCACGCAATCGCCCGTGTTCATTGCCGGCGAAAGCTACGGCGGTTTTCGCCTGGCCATGAGCGCACCGCATCTGAAAGATCTCGAGATCGCCGGCCTGATCTTCATTTCCCCGCTGCTCGATGCGAGCGCAAGCGCCTCGGCACCCGGCAACGAGCTGCCGTACATCTTCGAGCTGCCGACGCTTGCAGCCGGTGCGTGGTATCACAACCGGATCGATCGAGCCGGACGAACGGTCGATCAACATTTCGAAACGGCAGCCAAGTTCGCGCAAACCGAATACGCAGCTGCGCTCCTTCAAGGCAACACGTTGCCGCCTGCGGAGCGCAAGCGCATTGCGCAGCGGATGTCGGAGTTGATCGGGTTACCGGCCGCGACCATCGAGGCGGCGAACCTGCGAATCGACAGCGAGCAGTTCCTCAATACCCTGCTGGCAGACGAGAACAAGATCGTCGGCCGGCTCGACATGCGGGTCACGGCGCCGAAACCGATGCAGAGAGATGCTTCGCGCCCTGCCGGCGCGGACGATCCTGCGCTCGGCCTGCGCGGCTCGAACGTGATCAAGTCCGAGCCGATCAAGAAATATTTCTCGGAACAGCTCGGCGTCGACACGGAGCGCGACTATCTGTCGCTGACGCTCGATGTGAACTTCCGCTGGGACTGGCGAGGACCGGCCTGGCCGCCGCAGTACTACGTCAATCCGACCGTCAACGTGACGAAGCTACTCGAAGAGAAACCGCAAGCCCGCGTGCTGTTGCTCGGCGGCTATTACGACTTGGCCGTACCCGTGCTCGCGCCGCGTTACGCATTCGCGCATTCCGGCATTGCGCCGGAACGCGTACAGATCACCTCGTTCGTTGCGGGACATTCGCCGTTCGACGGCGAGGAGAACCTGCCTCGTTTCAACGATGTCGTGCGCAAGTTCGTGCTCGCGCATACGCCCTCGCGATGAAATGACATGAACATCGACCGATTCCGCACGCTGTTCGCCGCCGTTCTCTTCCTGTCGCTGTCGTTTTCAGCGCATGCGCAGGATGGCGCGCCGCCGAAACTCGAGCTGCACCTGAAACCGCACGTGACGGATGGCCGCGTGGACTACGTTGCGGGCGAGCTGCACTTGCAATCGCCGAACGTCGAGGCCGGCGGCACGCTGCTCCGCATGCCGCTCGTCATCGTGTCGATTCCGACCGCACGGTACGACGGCAACGCGATCTCGGCACGTGACGGTGCTGGGGAACTGCCGCTGGAGTTGGAGGATGAAGCACCGACGCCGACCGGCACGTACCGCCGGTGGCGCATCCAACGCGCGACGTCGGGCGATGTGCACGTTTCCTTCAAAGCGCCGCCCCGCGTCGTCGATGCGAACACGCGCACCGGGCCGCTGTTCGACTTGCGCGAAGAAGCGGGCGGAATGTTCGGTGCAGGCATTACGTTCTTGCCGTTGCCGGACGGCGAGCAACCGTATCGCTTGCACTTGAAATGGGATCTGTCGGACATGCCTCCGGGCTCGCGCGCAGTGACGAGCCTCGGCGAAGGCGACATCGATACCGCCGGTCCCGCGACACGCCTGGCTTTCATTTTCTATGCCGCCGGACCGCTCAAGCGCTATCCGCCGACCGACTCGCCGGACTTCGGGATCTATTGGCTGACCGACCCGCCGTTCGACATCGCCGAGCTCGCCAGCGGCGTGAAGTCGCTGTACGACTGGATGTCCAAGTTCTTTCGCGACGAAGGCAAACCGTATCGCGTATTCATTCGCCACAATCCGCATCGCGATGGCGGCGGCACGGCGCTGCCGCAATCGTTCATGTTCGGCTGGAACGAAGCGACGGCGCCGACGACGGCAAACCTGCAGAGCCTGCTCGCGCATGAGATGGCCCACAACTGGCCGTCGATGCAAGGCGAGCACGGCGACATCGCCTGGTACACGGAAGGCGCCGCAGAGTTCTATTCGTTGCTCTTGTCGCATCGCGCCGGCGTGCTGTCCGTCGATCGGTTCTTGGAAGAGATCAACGAACGCGCAGCGGGTTACTACACGAACCCGTACCGCGACGCGAGCAACGAAGAAGCCGCCAAACATTTCTGGAACGATTGGAGTGCGCAACGCGTGCCCTACGGGCGCGGCTTCATGTATCTCGCAATCGTCGACGCGAAAATTCGTGCCCGTTCCGCAGGCAAGCGCAGCCTCGACGACGTCGTGTTGGCGATGTACGAGCGACAGCGTTCCGGCAAGACCTACGGCATTCCCGATTGGCTCGGCTTGGTCTCCGCCGAGCTCGGCAGCACAACGACGCGCGAAGACTTCGAAGCGATGCGCTCGGGCAAGCTGCTCGTTCCGCCGCCCAACTCCTTCGCGCCGTGCTTGCGCCCCGCCCCGCACAAAGACCGGCCGTACGAGCTCGGCTTCGATCATGCGTCGTTGCGCGGCGAGCCGAAGATCGTTCGCGGCCTCGTCCCAGGTTCTGCCGCCGAGAAGGCTGGATTGCGCGAAGGCGATCTCGTCGTCGCGAACGACGATGTGCTGCAAGTGCAACGCGATGAATCGCTGGCGATGCATCTCACCGTACGGCGCGACGGTGTCGATATTCCGATCAGCTACGTTCCGCGCGGCGAGCCCATCGACAGCTTCCATTGGGAACGCGTTCCCGGCGTGAAAGACAGTCAGTGCAAGCTCTGATGCGTACGCTTTTCCTCTGCACCGCGCTCGTTGCGTCCTGGGCATGGGGCGCCACCAGCGAGCGCTTCAGCGTCGTCGCCGAATCCGAAATCGTCGGCTCGCTCGACGCCGTTCGCGACGGAGACACGGTCACGATTCGATACGCCGTCGACAACAACGGCCGAGGCCCCAAGCTGAGCGAGCGCATCGTGCTCGGCGACGATGCGTTGCCGATCGCGTGGTCGATCGACGGCACGACGGCGTTCGGCGGCCGTGTCGCCGAGCGGTTCGAACGCAAAGGCAACACCGCCACATGGGAAAGCCAGGCGGATCGAGGACGATCCGTCCTTGCACAGAACAAGCTGTACGTCGCCAACGATGCCAGCCCGTGGAGTATCGGGCTGTATGCGCGCGCGTTGACACAAGCCCAGAACAACACGCTTGAAGCGCTGCCAGCAGGAAAACTCAGGCTCGAAGCCGTACGCGAGCTGACGATCGGCGATACGCAAGTGACGGGCTACATGCTCACCGGCGTCAACCTCACGCCCGACATCGTCTTCCTCGACCGCTCGGGCAATTTGTTCGCCACCGTCGATCTGCCGACGACGGCGACCGTTCGTGCAGGCTACGAAAAGCATGCACGCGAGCTGATCGATCAGGTCGGCAAACTAGAGCTCGAGCAGCTCGAACGCGTACAGAAACAAACCGCGCATCGTTTCGACACGCCGCTTCGTATCCGCAACGTGCGCATATTCGATCCCGTCGAGCGGCGTCTCGGGCCGCCCGTCTCGGTCGTCGTCTTCCGCGATCGTATCGCGAGCATTCAGCCGTTCGATCCGAACGACGCACACGACGACGAGCACGCCATCGACGGCGAAGGCGGCACGTTGATTCCCGGCCTGCACGACATGCATGCGCACATCACCGGCTGGAGCGGCGTGTTCTATCTAGCCGCGGGCGTCACGAACGTGCGCGATGTCGGCAATTCCAACGATGAGCTCTTGCGACTCGTCGAAAAGCTGGACAGCGGCCTTTTACCCGGACCGCGCGTCGTCCGTGCCGGATTCCTCGAAGGCCGCAGTCCCTATTCCGCCCGCTACGGACGCATCGCCGATTCGCTCGAAGATGCGCTCGACAGCGTGCGCTGGTACGCCAACCGCGGCTATCGTCAGATCAAGATCTACAACTCGATGAATCCGGAATGGGTCGCTCCTATTGCAGCCGAAGCGCACAAACTCGGTCTGCGCGTGAGCGGACACGTGCCCGCATTCATGTCGCCCGATCGCGCGATTCGCGACGGGTACGACGAGATCAATCATCTCAATCAGCTCGCGCTCGGCTGGTTGATCGGTCCCGGCGACGACACGCGCACGCCGCTACGATTGACCGCGCTCGGCGAGCGCATGGCCGATCTCGATCTATCGAGCGAGCGCGTGCGCGCGACCATCGAGCTCATGAAGTCGCGCGGCACGGCGCTCGAACCGACGATCGTCATCCTCGAGCGCCTGATGCTCAGCCGAGCCGGGAAAGTGAATGCCGGCGATGCGCCCTATCTCGATCACACGCCGATCGGTTATCAGCGTTACCGGCGCCGCTCGTTCGTGAATTTCGAATCGCGCGAGCACGAACGAATCTACGAGCGCTCTTTCGCCAAGCTCATGGAGCTGATCGGCCGGTTGTACGCGTCCGGCATTCGGTTGCTGCCGGGCACCGACGACGGCACGGGCTTCACCGTGCTGCGCGAGCTCGAGCTCTTTGCGCAGGCAGGCATTCCGTCGAACGAGGTGCTGAGCCTCGCGACGTTGGGCTGCGTGCAATATCTCCACCGCGATCAGGAGCTCGGCACCATCGAGCCCGGCAAGCGCGCCGATTTCGTGCTCCTGGACGGCGATCCGACGCACGACATTAGTGCGATCCGCCGCGCGCGGCTCGTGATGAAAGACGCCGCGCTGTACTTCCCCGCAGAGCTTTACGAGGCGATCGGAATCCGCCCGTTTGTTGCGCCGCCGGCAATCCGCAAGCCGAAATGAGCGACCCGCGGTGCCCGCATAACGAATGCAAGGCGACGCGCATTCGCACATAAAAAAGCCCATGACCCGCACATTCTGCGCGTAAAACGCAGAGAAAATTCGCTACCGCCGCCGTAGGCTCTATGGCGTGCGGCCGCCCGTGTGCCGCAATAACAACGTCGGGGAAATCAATGGGCAGCGAACGAATTCGACTCTGGCCAATTCTTGCCGGTGCCAGTTTCGCGACACTGGCGACGGCTGCGTATGCGCAGGACGTCGCCGAATCGAGCGTCGAGGAAGTCGTCGTGACAGGCTCACGCATTCGGCGTACCGATACGGAGACGGCGGCACCCATCACCGTCGTCGGCCAACAGGTGATTGCAGACCGCGGCTTCGTCCAGGTCGGTCAGTTGCTGAACGATACGACCGCAATCAACCGTTCGCTGCCGATCCGGCCCTCGGACGGATCGAGCAATACCGCCGGCGGCGGCGAGCAGGTTCCTTCGCTGTTCGGTCTCGGTCCGGGCCGCACCCTGACGCTCGTCAATGGTCGCCGCTTCGTGAGCACCGCGAGCAGCTTCGGCGTGCCCGGCGTGCTCGAAGGCAGCACGAACGACGCCGTCGTCGATACGAACGTGATTCCGGTCGGCCTGATCGAACGCATCGAGATCGTGCAAGGCGGCGGCGCCGCCGTGTACGGCTCGGATGCGATGGGCGGAGTCATCAATTACATCCTGCGCGACGATTTCGAAGGGTTCGAGATCGACGGTCAATACAGCCGTTCGGAAGAAGACGACTATCCGGTTTCCAATGCCCGCATCACATGGGGCATGAACTTCGCCGACCGCGGCAACATCGCGATCAACGCCGAATGGTCGAAGACCGAGCCGTTGCTGACCGACGCGCGTCGTCGATCGGCGCTCGGCCGCGTCACATCCGCGAATCCTGCGGATACGGGCCCGAACGACGGCATCCCCGCAGTCGCGGAAGTGCTCGATGCACGTTTCTGGGAATTCAACACGACCGGCGTGCTGTTCGCGCCGCCGAATCCAGCCGCGTTCCCGAACCGCGCGTTCATCACGCTCGATGGCGTGCCCTATAACCAATTCGCCGGCACCGGCATTCCGGCGCAGTTCAATGCCGCAGGCACCGCGCTCGTCCCATACGATCCAGGCACGTTCCCGAGCGCCGGTCCGTCGATTCCGTTCGCCTCCGGCGGCGACGGCTACCGTTATCGCGATCTCGGCTCGCTGTATGCCGGCGTCGAACGGCGCAGTTTCAACGTGCTCGGTCATTACGATCTGACCCCGACGCTCAAGCTCTCGACCGAGCTTCTGTACTCGAACGTCGAAGGCACGGATCCGCGCGCAGGATTCGTGAGCAACACGATCCTGAACTCCGCCGATACCGGCTCGGGCGCGATCACGATCTCCGGTCTCAATGCGTTCCTCACGCCCGAGGTGCGCGACGCGATCGTGAACTTCTTGAACACATCAGGAATATTCGGGCCGGGAGCCGGCTTCGGTTGGGCCGCCGGCGCACCGCTGCCCGTCACGCTGTCCAAAGTGTTCCCCGACTTGCTGCCGAGCCAGACCGGCACTCGCGAGCTCGATACCTACCGAGGCGTTCTCGCGCTCGACGGCGAGTTCACCGCGGCCGACCGCGATTTCTATTGGAGCTTGTCGGCCAGCTTTGCGAAGACCGAAGGCGCAACGCGGACCTGGGGCATCTGGCAAGAACGTTTCGACAACGCCATCGACTCGCGTCTCGTGAACGGCACACCCGTGTGCGCCATCAACGCCGATGCGTCGCCCGACAACGACGATCCCTTGTGCTCGCCCATCAATCCGTTCGGCGTCGGCAACATCAGCGATGCGGCACGCAATTACGTGAGCACGCTGTTCGGCCTCGATTACGAGAACGAGCAAGAGGACTATCTCGCGACGCTCGGCGGCACGCTGTTCTCGCTGCCCGCCGGCAACGTGGGATTCAGCGTCGCCTACGAACATCGTTCAGAGCGTGCGAGTTACGTGCCGCTCGAAGCGAATCAGCTCGGGCTCGGACGGCTCGGTGTGCCCGAACAACCGCAGTCGGCCGGGTATTACACGGATGAGCTCTCGGCCGAGCTGCTCGTGCCGATCTTGGGCGGCAATGTCTCGTTCCCGGGCGTGCAAGCGCTCGATCTCAGCGGCGCGTACCGCTACGTCGACCATTCCACTGCGGGCTCCGAGAATGTTTGGAGCGCAGGCCTGCGTTGGCGCGTGGTGGACGACGTGCTGCTGCGCGTATCCCGCAGCCGCAATTTCCGCGCGCCGAATCTGGCGCAGCTCTATTCGCCGACGACTGTCGGACTCGAGGCGATCCTCGCCGATCCGTGCGATGCCGATCGCATCAACTCCGGACCGAACCCCGCAGTTCGCCGCGCGAACTGCGAAGCGCTGTTTGCGCAGCACCCGGAATGGGGTCCGCTCGATTCGTTCCAGGATCCCGCGGAAAACTTCCCGACCACGCAGGTGACGCGCGGCGGCAATCCGAAGCTCAAGAACGAGATCTCCGACACATTGAGCTACGGCATCGTGCTGCAGCCGAGCTTCGTGCCCGGGCTCACGATCATTGCCGACCGGATCGAAATCGATCTGGAGAACGGCCTGTCGTTCTTCACGCCGCAGGACTTCCTCGCAACGTGCTTCGACAGCGTCGTGCAACCGGAAGACATTTGTGCGGTCTCGGTTCGCAACGACCAGGGACACGTGATCGCAAGCTCCGCGCTCACGTTCAATGCCGGCTCTATCCAGTTCCGCGGCGAGACCTATCAGATCAATTACACGACTGCACTCGGCGGCGGCAATCTCGAGCTCAATCTCGAGGCAACGCACGTTTCGAAGCTCGAGACCTCGGTCACCGGCGTCGACCGCGAGCGCACCGAAGGCACGGGCGAGCAACCCGACTGGCGTGCGCGCTTCGACGTCCGCTATGGCTGGGGACCGCTGCGCGTCACGTATGGCGTGAGCTATCTGCCGAGCGTGCTCGCCGCCGTCGGTGCGACGATCGAGAACAATGCGCATCCGCGCATCGGCTCGAACTACACGCACAACATCGGCGCTCAGTACGACGTCACGTCGTATCTGACGCTACGTGCAGGCATCGAGAATCTCACGGACGAAGAGCCGTCGTACCCGACCATCTACTACGGGGACATTCTCGGCCGTCGGTACTACATGGGGGTGCGGGCGAAGTTCTGATGAGCGGACAGCGTTCGCTCGTTGAAGGCTGAAGGCTGAAAGTAGGAGCGCGCGTTGCGCGCGCGGGAGAGGGCCGGGCGAAGTTATCAGGCGAGAGGCAAGACCGCTCACGGAGCGAGCAATACCTCGTTTGGAGGGGGCTGGGATGAGGGTCGCGTTCTCGCCGCGCCCCTCATCCGACTTTTCAGCTGCAGCCGCATTGGCAACGTCTTCTCGAAACTCGCATGTTTCGTACGCCGGCTTCGGAAGTTGAAGGCCGCCTTCCGCAGCGCCCTCGATCAGCGCCCAGTATTCCGCTCGGCACCCGTCCCACCCCGGCGGCTGCGGCCGCGCTTGTGCGACCTCATATCGACTTCCGAGATCGAGCATGGCGCAGCGCACGAGGACGTCGCTTTGGAATGACTTCTCGAGCTCCCTGCCGCGCAGGGTCGCGACAGTTTGCCAACCATCTGCTCGCCCCTCTTGCGAGGAAGAGGAACGAACCCTGTCTGCTGCGCCGCGCCGACTCGGTGTAATCCGCAATGACGTAGCTCTATTCGCGCGTCACGATGTGCGCTTGTTGATCGCGCATCAATAACGACGTGCGGAGGCCGGGCCGGCGTCCGCCACAACAAGCGAGGTTCACCATGTTCGCGAAGGTCATTGCTGAGTTTCTCGGAACGTTCTGGCTGGTGCTGGGCGGCTGCGGCAGCGCCGTGTTGGCAGCTGCATTTCCGGAGCTGGGGATCGGTTTGCTCGGCGTTTCCCTGGCGTTCGGTCTGACGGTGGTCACTGGCGCGTACGCACTCGGTCCGATCTCAGGCGGTCATTTCAATCCCGCCGTCTCGGTCGGCTTGTGGGCGGGCGGCCGTTTTCCCGCCTCACAACTGATTCCCTATATCGTCGCGCAAGTGATCGGCGGCATCGCTGGGGCCGGCGTGCTGTATCTGATCGCGAGCGGCAAAGCAGACTTCAGTCTTGCAGGCGGTTTTGCGTCGAACGGCTACGGCGAACATTCGCCTGGAGGCTATTCGCTTGCCGCAGGATTCACGAGCGAGCTCGTGATGACGTTCATGTTCCTCATCGTGATTCTCGGCGCGACTCACAAGCGAGCGCCGGTCGGATTCGCGGGTCTCGCCATCGGCCTTGCGCTCACGCTGATTCACTTGATCAGCATTCCCGTCACGAACACATCCGTGAACCCAGCTCGCAGCACAGGACCCGCACTGTTCGTCGGCGATTGGGCGCTTCAACAGCTTTGGCTGTTCTGGCTCGCTCCGCTCATCGGCGCAGCAATCGCAGGCTTGGTCTATCGAACATTGCTCGAAGGCGAGCGAGAGAAACCGGAAGTGACGGGACGGGACTCGTAATTCGTGATTCGTGCAGAGGGGCTGGCGCCGCCGTTGTCGATTGCCCATTGTCAATTGTCGATTGACGGCCCGCCCTTCCCCTCCTTTCTTCCCCTTTTCCCATTTCCCATTTCCCCTTCCCTTTCCCCCCTCCCTAGCTATGCTCTCCACACTGTGAGCACGCTCGAAAGCCTATTCGATCCTGTCCATTGGGAGATTGCATTGCGCCTCGTCAGCGCGCTGTTCATCGGCGCGCTGATCGGATTGGAGCGCAGTTATCACGGCCGTCCTGCCGGCTTCCGTACGCATGCGCTCGTTTGCATGTCCACTGCGCTGCTGATGCTCGTGACGGTTTACGAGAACCGCTGGTTTCCAGGCGTCTCCCAAGGACGCATTGCGCTCGATCCGACGCGGCTCGCGCAAGGCATCATGACGGGCATCGGTTTCCTCGGTGCCGGCACGATCATGAAGGAAGGGCTGACCGTTCGCGGCCTGACGACGGCAGCATCCATTTGGACGACGGCAGCGATCGGCATCCTCGTCGGCATCGGGTTCTATTTCCCGGCAATCTTCGCGACCGTCATCACTTTGGGAACGCTCTCGCTCTTCCGCTGGATCGAGAACCGCATGCCGGTGCAGTTCTACGCACATTTCCTCGTTCGGTTCGCACGCGACGTAGCCATGCCCGAGTCCGAAATGCGCGCCTTGCTGCGCGAACACGGCTTCACGATCGCCAACCTCAACTACCGATTCGACGCCGAGCAGGATTTCTTCGAGTACCGGATGGTGATCAGAACGAACAATGCGGACAACGCACGAGCGCTGAGCGATGCTTTGAGCGGATTGTCTTCGGTCGTCGAGTTCCGGGTCTCACCGATGAGCGACTAGAGCGCACGCCGATCCGGTCGCCACGCTACTTCATCGTCGGCATCACGAACTCGGCCCGTCCCGTCGTCTCTCTCGGCCACCGCTGCGTGACGGCCTTGAGCCGCGTGTAGAACCGGACACCTTCGCGTCCGTAAATGTGGTGGTCGCCGAAGAGCGAAGCCCGCCAACCGCCGAAGCTGTAGAACGCCATCGGCACCGGAATCGGCACGTTGACGCCGACCATGCCGACTTCGATTTTGTCCACGAACGCTTGGGCCGCAGCACCGCTACGCGTGAAGATGGCCGTGCCGTTCGCGTACGGATGAGCGTTGACGAGCCGAATCGCCTCTTCGAGGCCACCCACGCGCACGATGCCGAGCACGGGACCGAAAATCTCTTCGCGATAGATCTTCATGTCCGGCTTCACGCGATCGAAGAGCGATCCGCCGAGGAAGAATCCCGAGACGTTTTCGTAGCCTTCTCGTCCGTCGACGAGCAGAGACGCGCCCTCTTCCACGCCGAACTTGATGTAATCGCACACCTTCGCGCGATGCTCGGCCGTGATCAGCGGTCCCATCTCGGTCTCGCTCTCGGTGGGCAGACCGACGCGCAACGCCTTGACCATCGGCACGAGCTTTTCGACGAGTCGCTGCGCTGTCTCTTCGCCAACGGCAACCGCAATGGAAATGGCCATGCAGCGCTCGCCCGCCGATCCGTATGCAGCGCCGACCAAAGCTTTGGCGGCGTCATCGAGATCCGCATCGGGCATCACGATCGCATGATTCTTCGCGCCGCCGAGCGCCTGCACGCGTTTGCCGTTGCGAGTTCCCTCGACATACACATGCTTGGCCACGGGCGTCGAACCTACGAAGCTGATCGCCGCAATATCAGGATGTTTCAGCAAACCGTCGACGGCCTCGCGATCGCCGTGCAACACGTTGAACACACCCGGCGGCAGTCCGGCTTCCTGAAGCAGTTTCGCGAGCATGATCGACGCGGACGGATCGCGCTCCGACGGCTTGAGCACGAACGTGTTTCCGCAGGCAACGGCGACGGGGACCATCCACAACGGCACCATTGCGGGGAAGTTGAAGGGCGTGATGCCTGCGACCACGCCGAGCGGCTGGCGAATACTGAATGCATCGATGCCGGCACCGACATTCTCGCTGAACTCGCCCTTCAGCAAATCCGGAATGCCGCAAGCGAACTCGACCACTTCGAGACCGCGCGTCACTTCCCCCTTTGCATCCGCGAGCGTCTTGCCGTGCTCGCGGGAGATCACCGCCGCCAGCTCGTCGCTCGCTTCCTCGAGCAATTGCCGGAAACGAAACAGGACGCGCGCTCTGCGCAACGGCGTCTGCGCCGACCATGACTCGAATGCTACGCGCGCGACGCGCACGCATTCTTCGAGCTCAGCCGCGTTCGCAAACGGAACCTGACCGATCGCCTCTCCGGTGCTCGGATTGAACACTTTGCCGAAACGGCCGGAACGTCCGGCGACTTCGCCACCATTGATCCAGTGCGAGAGCGACGAGAGCTCCGGAGCCTGCTGCAAATTTGCTGACATGATCTCTGCTCCGAATCGTGGACACTCTATTGAAGGCCGCGCAGTACCGCGCGGATGATCTCCACCATTTCAAGGACTCGCTCTGGGCAACTCAGGCCGTGCAGCGCATCACACCTGTAGGTAGAGCGTTTCCTTGATTTCTTCCATGACGACATAGCTGCGCGACTCGGCAGATGCCGGCAACCGTTGCAGGATGTCTCCCAACAATCGCCGGTAGTCGTTCATGTCGGCAAGTCTTGCCTTGACCAAATAATCGATATCGCCGGAAAGCAGATGGCATTCCATCACTTCCGGCATTCGCTGCAGCTCGTCCTTGATCTTCTTGAAAACCTCATCCGATTTGACCGAAAGCTTGATCTCCAGGAACACCAGCAGGTTCTTGCCGAGCGCCTTGGGTGCGACATGCGCATGGTAACCGGTGATGATGCCGTTGCGCTCCAGCCTTCGGACACGTTCGGCACAGGGTGTCGCGGACAACCCCACGCTCTGGGCGAGGTCGGTGATGGAAATCCGTCCGTTGCGTTGAAGAATGTCGAGAATCTTTCGATCGACACGATCAAGCTGACTCATGAACGCCTTCGAAACCCAATGCAGCGCCTGCCGCCCCGCTAGCATAGGGAAGAGCACCGACAGGGTCGAGCCGGCCGGGCCGCCGTGCTGCCAGTGTTTTTCCCTGCCGATGGCGGCCGCCCCAGCCGCTTCTCCGCAAAAGTCACTACCGGGCACGGCGAAACGAGAGAAAGTCACTCCCGCCAGATTTCTACAATCCTGAGCATCCAGGCTTCCGAATGTAGGCACCCATGCACGTAATCGTTGTCGGCGGCGGCGTCATCGGCGTAACGACTGCGTGGTATCTCGCGCGGCGGGGCGCCAAGGTGACCTTGATCGATCGCCAATCCGGCCCTGCACTCGAAACCAGCTTTGCGAACGCCGGCCAGATCTCCCCGGGTTATTCGACGCCGTGGGCGGCGCCCGGTATACCGCTGAAAGCCTTGCGTTGGCTGTTCGAGCGGCATGCCCCACTTTCCATTCGACCGGATGGATCGCTGTACCAATTGCGCTGGTTGGCGGCGATGCTGGCCAACTGCTCCGCCGAGCGCTATGCGATCAATAAAGAACGCATGCTCCGGCTGGCCGAGTACAGCCGCGATTGCTTGCGCCAATTGCGCGACGAAATCGGTATTCAATATGAGCAGCGCACGGGCGGCACTCTGCAGTTGTTCCGCACGCGCGATCAGTTCGCGACAGCACGACGCGACATCGCGGTGCTCGAGAGAACCGGCGTTCCTTACGAGCTGCTCGACTCGCGACAGCTCTCGCGCGTGGAACCGGCGCTCGAAGCCGCCCAGCACAAATTGACCGGCGGCCTGCGTTTACCGAACGACGAAACGGGCGACTGTCATCTCTTCACGCAACGACTGGCTGACACAGCAGCCGATTTGGGTGTGACGACTTTGTTCGACACGATCGTCGAACGATTCGAGCTTCGCGGCGATCGAGTCGTCGGCGTTCGCACTCGCGATGAGCTGTTGGCTGCAGACGCTTACGTCGTTGCTTGCGGCAGCTATTCGAGGGAATTGCTCGCACCGCTCGGACTCGACATCCCAGTCTATCCGGTCAAAGGCTACTCCCTGACCGTGCCGATCGTCGATGCATCCAGTGCGCCTGTCTCCACGGTGCTCGATGAGACCTATAAGATTGCGATCACGCGTTTCGACGATCGCATTCGTGTCGGCGGAATGGCGGAGCTCGTCGGTTTCGATCTCAGCCTGCCGCCGCGCCGCCGCGAGACATTGGAAATGGTGACGAACGATCTGTTCCCCGGCAGCGGCGATCTTCGGCGCGGCAGGTTCTGGACAGGCTTGCGACCGATGACACCGGACAGCACGCCGATCGTCGGTCACAGCGGTTTCGGCAATGTGTACATCAACACCGGCCACGGCACGCTCGGCTGGACGATGGCGTGCGGTTCGGGTCAGCTCATCGCGGACCTCGTGACCGGCAACCGCCCGGCGATCAGCACCGAGGGCCTGGACCTCTCCCGCTATCGACGAATGAAGGTGCGGCATGCACCGCTCACAAGACCTGGCGAGAACCCGGCATGACGCGTCCGACGGCTGTACACATCGATCTCGATGCGCTGCGCGAGAACTATCGCCTTGCGCGACGCTTGCATGGCGCCCGCGCGCTCGCCGTCGTCAAGGCAAATGCCTACGGTCACGGCGCCATCGCCTGCGCCGAGGCGCTCGCCGACGAAGTGGATGGATTTGCGGTCGCGTTCCTGGATGAAGCGTGCGCGCTGCGCGAGAGCGGAATACGCAATCCCATCCTGCTGCTGGAAGGTGTTTTCTCGAGCTCGGAGCTGAAGCTTGCGAGCGAGCTCGGACTCTGGCTCGTCGTACATCATGAAGCGCAGCTGCGGATGCTCGAGACGACGAGCATTGCCGCGCGCAGTCTCGACGTGTGGCTCAAGATCGACTCCGGAATGCATCGCGCCGGGTTCGACTGCGCTGATGCGCCGCGCGTATATCGGCGCTTGCAGGAAACGAGCAAGGTTCGCTCGATCGTGCTGATGACTCACTTTGCCCGCGCCGATGAGCCGAACGATTCCATGTCTGCCGAGCAGATCGAGCGTTTCGATGCGGCGACCAAGGATTTGCCGGGTCCACGCAGTCTGTGTAACTCCGCCGGTGTGCTGAATTGGCCGCAAGCTCGCAGAGAGTGGGGACGTCCGGGGCTCATGCTCTACGGCATCTCACCAGGCAACGAAGAGCAGCCGAATCTCGTACCCGCGATGACTTTCGCCAGTCACGTGTTCGCTGTGCGTTCGGTGCAACCGGGCGATGCGATCGGATATGGAGCGACCTTCGTCGTCGATCGACCGATGCGCATCGGCTTGGTCTGCGCGGGATATGCCGATGGGTATCCGCAAACCGCACCTTCGGGAACACCAGTCGCCGTCGACGGCAAGCGCACCACGATCGTAGGACGCGTATCGATGGACATGCTGACCGTCGATCTCACGGATCTGCCGAACGTCGGCATCGGCAGCGAAGTCGAGCTTTGGGGACGAACGGTTCGCGTCTCCGAAGTCGCAAAAGCGTCGCAGAGGATTGCGTACGAATTGGTGTGCGGCGTCAAACGTGCACGGCTCGTCTATAAAGGCGCCGCGGCTCAGTCCGAATCAGCCACCAGATTGCGCCAAGCCGGCCGTTGATGCGGCTCGAAGCGCTTTGGCCACTCGGGCTAGAGCGCTTCGTAGTCAGCCGATTGCGCCTGTAAATTTCGTAGAAATTCTTCGAGCTCCCGTGCGCGCGGCTCGGCGCGCGCCTTGCCCGCCTTCGATACGATGCGCGGCGGAACCGTCTTCAACGTGCTCTCCAATCTTCTTGCGATCGCAGGTCCGTCGGGACTACCGCCATTCGCATCGACGAGCGCAAACACGCGAGCAATGCCGATCGCACCGAGCCAGTCGAGCGCATCGGCATCGTGAAGATAGATCGCCTCAGGCCCAACGGGGTCGCGCCCGTACATGTGCGTGCGGATCGCACTACGCACCGCATCGATCTTCTGCATCGGGAAGCCAGTTCCTTCGAGCATCGATTGGACGATGTCGGCGGCCTGATCCTGATGATCGACACCCGGCTTCGCGAAAGGACTAAATGCAGCAACGTCGTGCAAATACGCCGCCGCGTACAGAACATCGTCATCGACAGCCACACCGTCGACCGCAGCCAACTCTTTCGCGAGCCGATAGTTTCGCAGCGAGTGCGATGCACCCCAGGCAGGATGCTTCAAGTTCTCTTCGGCGAAGCGCCGCACGGCCGCCCGCCAATCCCCCGTGCGCTCGATGACCGGTATCGCTGCGCTCTGCTCGGCTGCCGCGGCGGTGAGCGCAGTGCCGTGAGCGGCAACCGCAAGAAGCACGATTCGAGCGAAGTTCGCAATGGACATGTGCAGCCCCGAAAGGAGACGCTCGACGCCTGAGCCCCGATCTTACCCTCTAGTTTGGACACCCATCGATTAGGCCGACCCAACCCGCCCATCCGCATGAGTTGGACACCCGTCCATCCTGCAGTGCGAGGTCGGACGCCCATCCCACCCGTCGAGTTTGAACACCCACGAAAACCACACCCACGAAAACCACAACCTCGCCGGGCGACCGCGCCGGTCCCGACCTGAGCATCCGCCCGTCGTAAGCCCGAGACGTTCCACCGGGTAATCCACGTGTCAGGCGTCCATGAACCGGACCGGGATGCGGGAGCCGCGATGTACCGAGATCGATGGATGTCCAAGCTGAGTGAGTGATGAGGGATGAGTGGGTGTCCAAACTGATAGAGATCCTGGGTGTCCAAATGACGTGACGAGTGAGCGCCACGCGATACGTTTCACATGTCGGAATCGGGAGGTGGGCGGCTTAAGGGCGGCTGCTCGTCACATCAGCGCCGAGTCGCACCCGATCGTATACTTCCCCTGTCGAACAACAATTAAGGGGGATCCATGAAGTTGTCCAAGCTGGCGACGGCAGTCGCGTCTGGCGTCGTTGCATTTGCTCTTGTCGCGTCGGTGCACGCGCATTCGAGTCACGATGCCAAACAACAGCCGAAACCGAACTCGCACGCGCACCCGCAGCCACATCCGAATCCGCCGCCGCATGCGAACCCGCAACCACACCCGAATCCGCCGCCGCACGCGAACCCGCATCCGCACCCGAATCCGCCGCCTCATGCGCATCCTCAGCAGCATGCGAAGCAGCTCGAAGTCGCCACTCAATACGGCCCGGTGATCGGATCGGCGGATGACGGGATTCGCCAGTTTCTCGGTATTCCTTATGCCGCGCCGCCGGTCGGCAAGTTGCGTTGGAAAGCGCCGCAACCGCCGGCGAAGTGGACGAAGCCGCTCCTTGCTCAGCAATTCGGCTCGTCCTGCCCGCAGTTCGGTTCGCCGTTCGGCTTGGAAAGCTTCGATGAAGACTGCCTTTATCTGAACGTCTACACGCCGGATAAGAAGAACGCCCACCATCTTCCCGTAATGGTGTGGTTCCACCCGGGTGCCTATCAATTCGGCGAGGCCGACGACTACGATCCGCGCCGGCTCGTCAAGCGCGGCGTTGTCGTCGTCACGGTGAACTATCGACTCGGCGCGCTGGGTTTTCTCGCGCATCCCGCCCTCACGAAAGAGGCCAAGCCGCGCACCTCGGGCAATTACGGTCTGATGGATCAACAAGCAGCGCTGCGCTGGGTCAAGAACAATATCGCCAAGTTCGGCGGCAATCCGCACAACGTGACGATCTTCGGCGACTCTGCCGGCGGGCTGAGCGTGCACGTGCATCTCGTGTCGCCGGAATCGCAAGGCTTGTTCCACCGAGCCATCATTCAAAGCGGCGCCTATTCGCTGCAACAACCGACGCTCGCCGAAGCAGAGCAATCCGGAATCGCCTTCGCCAATGCGACAGGCTGCACGACACAGGACGCTGCCTGTCTGCGTGCGCTTCCGGTCGCTACGGTCCTTGCGAATCAGATCCCTGCCGCCCTCGGCTTCCTACCGAACGTCGACAACTACATCTTGCCGCGCTCCATCGGCGACGCGCTCGCCGCTGGCAAATTCCATCGCGTACCGGTCATGCAAGGCGCCACGCGCGACGAGTTTCGTTTGTTCATCCCGCTGTCGTTCGATTTCGTCAGCGGCCCGGCGACGCCGGAAATCTACACGTTCGCCATTTCGGCACTGGTCGGCACGACGCTCGACCACGCCGCGGTCATCGCGCAGGAATATCCGCTCGCGAACTACCCCGACACGAACACGGCGCTGGCCGCTATCGGCACCGACGCCGTCTTCGCATGCAACATGCTGAAGTCTTCGCGCTACTTGGCGCGCTACGTTCCGACGTACGTGTACGAGTTCAACGACCGGACGGCACCGCAACGATACCTGCCGCCGGCGAGCATGCCCTACGGCGCATCGCACGAAGCTGATTTGCAGTATTTGTTCGACATCGTCACGAACATGCCGCCCATTCCGCTCAACGCACAGCAGCGCGCGCTTGCCGAAGACATGGTGACGGCGTGGACCAACTTCGCATACACGGGCAGTCCGAATCTCGGACCTCGACTGGAATGGAACCTCTGGCTGCCCGCACAACTCGGATTCGTGCGACGCTGGAATTCGTCGGGTCCCGCACCGTATTCATTGAGCGCCTACAGCAACGAACATCGTTGCGAGTTCTGGCGCGATTGATTGCCAGGGCGTCGCCGAGCTCCTCGGCGACGCCTCGCACCTGCTGCATTCTTCTCCCGCTCCCTGCTTCACGGCAGCGCAGCGAATATTCGTGTTTTCGTATACGCTTGAATCGCTCACTCAAACACAACAAAGCTGGGGGCATTCATGTTCAATCACGTCATGGTCGGATCGAACGACATCGAGCGATCGAAGCGTTTTTACGATGCAGTACTGGGAACGCTAGGCGCCAAGGAGGGCATCAAGAACATCTCTCCGTCCGGCCACATACGTTATTTCTATCGGCACGACGGCAATACGTTCGGCATCACCCAGCCCATCAATGGCGAACCGGCGACGCCGGCGAACGGCGCCACGATCGGCTTCAAGTGCAACTCGCCGGAGCAAGTCCAGGCATTTCATGACACCGCCGTCGCACACGGCGGCACGTCCATCGAGGATCCGCCGGGCTTGCGCACGAACAACATGGGGAAGATGTACCTCGCGTACGTTCGCGACCCCGACGGCAACAAGCTGTGCGCGATCTATCGCGTGAAACAGGAAGGCTGATTCGATTGTCGGGGCGCGGAGCCTCGCCCGCCCCTGCTTGCATTGAGCGTTCAAGCAATCGAGGCAAGCATTTCGTTATAGCGCTGAGAGGGTGCTTGTGCCCCAAGCACCCTCCAGCGGTCTGCCTATTGTTTACCGATAGTTCGCGCCAGGAAATCGAGCATCAGCTGCGCGATTTCTTCGCCTTTGTCCTCGAGTGCGAAATGCCCCGTATCCAGCAGATGTAGCTCAGCCTCCGGCAAGTCGCGCAAGTACGCGCGAGCACCATCCTCCGGAAAGATCTTGTCGTTACGGCCCCACACAATGAGCGTCGGCGGCCGGTACTCGCGGAAGAAGGCCTGAAACTTCGGGTAGAGCTCAACGTTCGTCCGGTAGTCGTAGAACAGATCGAGCTGGATCTCCGTGTTGCCCGGCCGATCGAGCAGCGCCTGATCGACGAGCCATGCAGTCGGATCGATGCGCGTCGGATCCTTGACTCCCTCCAAGTATTGCTCCCGAGTAAAGGCAAGCGTCGTCGCCGCACGCATCGCCTCTCGATCGGCTTTGGATCCGCTCGCCCAATACGCTTTGATCGGCTTCCAGAACTCTTTCAACCCTTCTTCGTACGCATTGCCGTTCTGTACGACCAACGCGGTCACGCGCTCCGGATGCTTCAGCGCCAAGCGAAAGCCGACCGGCGCACCGTAATCCATCACATACAACGCATATCGCTCGACACGAAGCTTCGACAGCAAACCGTCGACGACCTGCGCGAGATTGGCGAACGAATACTCGAATTGCTCGCGAGGCGGCGCTGCGCTGTGTCCGAATCCAGGATAGTCCGGTGCAGTCACGCGATAACGCTGGGCGAGCACCGGGATCAAATTCCGGTACATGTTCGACGACGAGGGAAAGCCGTGTAGCAACACGATTGCGGGAGCATCCCTCGGCCCTGCTTCCCGATAGAAGATCTCCACGCCTTGAATCTCGGTCGTTCGATAGCTGACCTCATGATGTCGGACGGTCGCCGATTCGGCAGGCTCCTCGGCAAGGACGGCGCGGAACGATGCAAACACAAACAATGCAAGCATCGTGAGCGACGAGCGACCGCGAATTGATGGATGGCTCATGACTGAACTCCTGGCAGGGAAATGCCTGTAACCTTCATTCTTTCGCTTTTCACGTTACGCATATCGCCGTAACGTGTCAATAAGCATTTAATGGGTTACAATGAACCGCACCCAAGCGGAGCGTCGCAAATGAGTCATGTTTTCGTAGGGAGCCACCCTGCCGTGGACTTTCTCAACACCGTCTACGGGCCGGAAGGTCGGAAGATCGAGACGATCGGCAACGGCAAAGACTTTCTCGAATGGCTTCAGGCGGCCGGGCTCTTGGATACAAACCAGGCAGCGAGGCTGCAGCGCAAGCTTGGAGCGCGCGGGCTCGATACGGCAGCAAGCGAGGCACGCGAGCTACGCGATTGGGCACGTACCTGGTTGGCACGTTGGCGTTCGGCCCCCACACGCGCCTATGCCATGGAGATCGAAACGCTGAATCGGCACCTCTCCCACCGAGTAACGCGTCAGGAGGTCGTTCGCACGAGTGACGGTCTGCACATCGTCGAACGGCCGCAGTTGGAATCCGCGAAAGATTTGCTCGCTTTGCTCGCCGAACAGATCGCCAAACTCGTTTCCGAGGAAGATCCGGCGCTTTTCAAGTCGTGCGCGGGCTCAGATTGCACTTTGTGGTTCTTGGATCGAACGAAAGCGCATCGCCGGATGTTTTGCAGCCCGGCGACATGCGGGAATCGAGCGAAAGTCGCCGCCTTCCGGGAACGTCAACGGAAGTGATACTCAGGACGCTCGAGTCTCTTCTCCGTGGTGCGATCCGACACCTGTGCGTGCGTCCTTCACGAGTACAGCAGCTTGGCGGCATCTTCTTGCTTCAATGGAATGTCAGTCGGCCGAGGCTTGCGTTATGCCGTCCGAGCGATGGCAATGTCGGCTTGCGTTGGAGGTTCTTCTGCAACCGCGGCAATGCGGAAGTCCTTGTCGATGAATCGACGCTGCCAAAGCTCCAAACACACGAGCGTCCAGAGTCGATAAAGCTGCTCTCGCGGGTACGGCTTTCGCGCCGGGCGGCGACGAACCGCGGCGATGTAGTCCGGATCGATCAAGTTCCGGCGCGCGACGGATCCTTTATCGAGCAGCGTTTCCGCCATCGAATCCAAGACTTCGCTGACCAGCAATTCGTGCTTGATGCGCTGGAGCGATTTGCCTCTTGCTCGGACACGCGCAGGCAATAAATCCCTCATCGCCAAACGCAACACACGTTTCTGCTGCCGGAGGCCGACGTTCAGCCGCCCCGGCATCTTGAGCGCCAAGTCCATGATCTCCGTCGTTTGGAAAGGATCGCGAAACTGCGTGCCGCCAAGCTCCAGCGTCGGTTCGATGTAACCGCAATCCTGGGCCTCGCAGATCTGTTCGGCGACGTACTCATCGAGCGAAGGCAGCTCGTGAAGTACGGGCGCGCTGGCACCGTTCACGATGGGCGGCGGAACGCTGCCGTCGCGGAAGATCACACGTTCGCCGATCCTTCCGAGCAACGTCGTCGGCGGCGCGCCCATCTGCGTCAGATGAAAAATCTCGCTCAGCGGACGCGCGAGCCACGGGAAAAGCTCTTTGAGCCGGATCAACCGATACCGCGGCATGCCGCAGAACAACATGTCCGAGCCGTAGCCGCCGAACACGACCGGCGCCGAACGTCCTGCTTCTTGAAGCACCAAATGCTGCAAGATCGACTCTTCCCGTCCCGCACAATCCTCCATCAGCCACACGAGCTGCGGCAGATGCTCTGCGATGGTCGCCGGATCGAAGATCGTCTCGCGATGTTCGGTCCCGAAGATTTCGGCGAGCTCGCGACCGCCGATCAGCTCCGGATCGTCAGGACATGAACCGATCGTATGCGAATACAGCTTGAGCTCCGGCCTGACGGCGCGAAGCAACGCGACGACGCACGCCGAGTCCAACCCTCCGCTCAATGTGATCGCTGCCCGATCGAAAGGTTTCGATTGTCGTTCGACGTTACGCGTCAGCGTCGCACGAACTTGAAGCGCATACTCTTCGGCCGAACGCGCCTCGATCCGACGCTCAGTCGGCCAGTACACGACTCGTTCCGTGATCCCGCCTGGATGCACGATTACCGCGGTGCCCGAGGAAACCGTCCGCACACCCTGCATCAATGGCAGATCCATGCGGCACGAGCGCGCGGCGAGATAGTGCTGCGCAGCTTCTGGATCCAGCGCCGGGCGAAAGTCTTCGAGCACCAGCAGCGCCTTGTATTCGCTCGCAAATGCAATGCGAGTCGGCAAGACGGCGTAGTAGAGCGACTTGAATCCGGAGGTATCGCACGCGAGCACGACGCGGCCGTGGCGATCGTACTGCGCAACCGCGAAGTACCCGATCACTTTCGCCAGACCGAAGACATCTCGTTCGAGAATCTCGGCAAGCTCCGCACACGACAGCTCATCGAGCTGGGCATCGGCAGCGAAGTTGTCGCCGTGTGTTCCCTCTGCACCTCGCGCCGCGAAGTACACGTTGTGTGCTGGACTCCAGGTGCGTAAACCCGCGCCGCGATGCGACAGCATCTGCGCCATTGCACGCACTTCGTTCAGCGAACCTTCGCCTATCAAGCCGACGATGCCGCCCATGTCACGTCACCGACTGCGCCGATTTGAAGAACCCAGCCCGACTCTCCTCCGCAAGGAGAGCGTGGTCGCGAGATTGGAGATGCGCAGATCGATCCTTTCGCGACTTTCGTGCGTTGTGTGCGCCGGGGAGGGAATGATGGAAACGATGCTGAGCGCGCCAATGGGCTTGGAGTCCATCGACAAAAACGAAGAATCGAGGCCAGATGATCGTTCTCGATCTCATGTTCGCTGCCAGACGAAGGCACCGAGCCTTCGCCGCACTGCGTCAGGACTCTTGCCACACCCATGTGAGCAACTTCTGACAACGTCCAAGCTGCTATGAAGTTCCTCTAACGGATAGGAGTAGCACTTCTGGCCAACTCGATTTTCCGAACCTTCGGCAGGGCAGCCTGGCTCATGGGCGGACGGGCGATCAGCGATGCGCTCGCCTTTGCGCTCTTCGTCGTACTCGCTCGCGCCTTCGGACCGGAAGGCGCGGGCGCTTACGCATTCAATTTCGCCATTGCGACGATCCTGTACGAGCTGGTCGCCTTGGGCGTCGAGGAATACGGAGTTCGCGAGCTCTCACGCGATCCAGTCGGCGGTCCGCGGCTGATCGGCCGCTTACTCAAAGTACAAACCGTATTCGCCTTGCTCGGTTGTGCAGTGTTGGCGCTGTTGAGCCCCACCCTGCTCGATGCGAACCCGGTATTGCTCGCATTGCTACTGCTCTATCAACTCGCGTTCGCTGCAGCTCGCACGCTTTTCATCCCCGCTTTCGTTGCCGGCCATCTCGCCGTTCAGACCATCGGCGAAATCGCGGCCCGGTCAGGCGCCCTACTCTTTGCGGTTCTCGTGACTCAACACAGCGCAATGCCCTCGCTCACCAGAGCGGTGGCGGGATTGCCGCTATTCGCATTGGGTCTGTTGGTCTTGGCACTGAGTAGTGCGGTCAAACACGGCGGCCTGGCCCTCGGCGGCACCTCCCTCAAACACGACTTGAGTGCCATAAGACCGATTTGGTCGTTCGCCGGCGCGAATCTTCTTTCCAGCGTTTACGGCCGCACGGGCATACTCGTCTTGTTTCTCATGCTCGGCGAGCGTACGGCCGGACTGTTCTCGAGCGCGTTCAAGTTCATGGAAGTCGGCTGGACGGTACTGGCGCTCGTACCGTGGGCGGGTTTTCCGCTGCTCGTCCGCGCCTTCGTCCAGCGCTCGGATGAATTTCGCACCACTGCAAGACACGTACTGCATGGAACGGTGCTCTGCGGCGCATTAATGGCGTTGACCTTGTTCTGGATCGTGCCGCTGTTCATCGGTCCGCTGCTCGGCGAGGAGTTCGCACCGGCGGTACCGGTACTCAAAGCGCTCGCAGGAATCATGGTGCTCGTGGCCATCAGCGAATATCTCGAGCGCATGATGATCGTCGCCGATCTTCACGCGGCAAGGCTGAGGATTCTGACCGTACAAACGACGCTCAATCTCGGCCTGAATATCGGATTGATTCCCTGGCTGGGGATGTTCGGTACGGCGATCGCTTTCGCGCTCACTCAATGCAGCACGATCGGTTCGTTCTTCTGGATTCTGCAATCGCGCAAGCAGATGGGCGGGACTGTGCGAGAAACCGGGCTCATCGGTCTGTGCGTCGTCCTCGCGATTGCCGCTGGAGGAGCGGTGAGCTACCTCCCCTTCGACTGACGGCTCGACCGGCAAGTCGCCGATCGAGCCGATTTGTCCGTATCAATAAATGTAGACGGCCCCGGAGTTACTTGCACAGTTGCTGCCGGTGCCGTTGATCGGATCGCAATCGTTGAACTGATCGCCGTTCAACCCGGTTGCTGCGCTGTCCTCCCAGGGTGCGCCCACAACCATCGTCAAACCGTCCGCGCTCAATGCAACCTGCATTCCGAATCCGACGTCGGAGGTCGGATTCGGCGCCTTCACATACGTCGGCGCAGACCATTCCGTGGCCGATCTCTTGTAGACATATACGTTGCCCGAGTAAGCGATCGGTGCATCCGTTTCAGCGCCGATATGCGCGGTAGGAGTGCTGTCCCACGACGCACCCACGGCCAGCGTGTTGCCGTCGCGGCTGAGCGCAACGGCTCTGCCGAATTCCGTATACGTATCTTCGCTCGGCGACGTAATGGAAGCGAACAAGCTCCAGGTGCCGTTGGAACGCACGTAGGAGTGAACGGCACCTCCGTTGTCCCCCCAAGGCTGAGTGACTGCGAGAAGATTTCCGTCATCGCTCAGACTGAGCGACCAGCCGAAATTGCTGAAGTTCTCGGCTTGCGGTGCCTTGATGTACACCGGAGTCGAAGACCACGTCGCGCCGTTGCGGGAATAAACATAAACGGCTCCGGAACTCAAAGCGCAATTCGTCGGGCCCAGCACGCCGCAATCCGGAACTTGGTTACCGCCGATGCCCGTTGCCCCGCTGTCCTCATCGGTCGCCCCCACTGCGAGCGTCGTTCCGTCTGCATTCAGCGCCAACGAATATCCGAACCATGCATATGGATGGGTATTCGAAGCTTTCACATAGACCGGACCTGACCACGTCGAACCGGAGCGCGTAAACACATAAACGGCGCCCGCCCAGGGCGCGTCGTCATTGGCAATGCCACCGATGCCTGTCGCACTGCTGGCTTCGCCCGTCGCGCCGACCGCGAGCACGGTTCCGTCACCGCTCAACGCCACACTGGTTCCGAAGTAGTCGAATTCGCCAGGATTCGATGCCTTCAGGTACTGCGGGCCCGACCAGTTGCCATCCTCTCCGCGCGTGTACACGTACACGGCACCGGCAGAGGATGCTCCCTCGTTCGCTGTCCCTGGCGAAGAGCTGTCTTCGTACGGCGCCCCGACGGCGAGGACGTTACCGTCTGCGCTGAGCGCGACGCTCGAGCCGAAATAGTCGAAGGCGTTCGTCGTACCTACGTTGGTTGCCTTGATGTAAACCGGCGCAGACCACGTCGAACCGGTTCGCGTATAGATGAACACGGCACCCGAATCCGGCGAGCAGTTCGTCGGTGTCTCTGCATCGCAATCGTCGACCGGATTGCCGCCGACACCCGTTGCACCACTGTCCTCATACGGCGCGCCCACGACCAAGGTATTGCCGTCGGCGCTCAACGCGATGGCCTCGCCGAACAACTGATCGTCCTTACGATGCGGCGGCTTCAAGTAACCGATGAGCGGCACGCTCAGTCCGGCAACGCTCAAGGATTCCGATTCGGTGCAACCGCCGCTGCCTCGGCGCTCGCACATGCTTGACCCCGAATCCAAGTCGGGCGAGAAAGCTGCGGCATTCCAGATCCAGCGCACGCGATTTCGTTGAGCGCAACCTGCAGACGAAGCCCGCCGTCTGCTTAGCGCAGAAGCGATCGCCTATCTTCGATGCGAGAAACGGGTGCCGCCGAAGTCTGATTGGTTCTTGAGGGGCAGTCTACCAAAGAGGCGTGATCTATCAGAAGTGACTGTGACGGGGCGGCCTGGAGGCGGCAGCCGACAATCTGCTTGACGACTCCATGCCGAAGGGATGGGAATGCGCGCCTTTAGGGCACCCGAGCCCAATCACACCGCCTTCTTGGTCTGCATGGCATCTGTCATCTCTGCGTGCGGCAGCGTGAAGAAAAATTTCGCCCCGACATCGGGCTCGGCTTCGGCCCAAATCTCGCCGCCGTATCGGTGAACGATGCGCGCGACGGTCGCAAGCCCGATGCCGGTTCCATGGAACTCATCGGACGAATGAAGCCTGCGGAACGCCTGGAACAGACGCGTCGCATTGCTCATGTCGAAGCCTGCACCGCGGTCCGCGACACAGTAGACGGTTTGATCTCCGCGTCGACTGCAGTCGAACCGAATCCAGATCCGCTCGCGCTTCTTACTGTATTTCCAGGCGTTGTTGATCAAGTTATCGACGAGCGAGGTCATGAGCCCGCGATCGGCCATTACGACCATGCCCGGCTGAACGTAAGTCTCGACCTCGATGTGCCTGTCGGCTTCCTGAAGCGCTTCTAGCGCGGATCGCGCGATCTGCGACAGATCGACGGGTTCGGACTTGAGCTCCTGACGAGTGATTCGTGCCAACGACAGCAGCCCTTCGATCACGACCGAGGCGCGCATGACGGCATCTTGAATGCGTTGCAGGCGCTCCCTTTGCTTACCGTCGAATCGGTCCCGCAACGCGATCTCGAGCATGCCCGCCTGCCCCGAAATGGTGCTCAACGGGGACCGCAGGTCATGCGAGGCGGAAGCCGCGAACTCTTCGAGCGCACGATTGGCCGCGGCCAGCTGCGCGTTTGCCTGCTGCAACTGCGCCGTCCGTCGCGCGACGCGCATTTCGAGCTCTGCATTCAGCTTGCGAAGCTCTCGCCTCGCCGCTTCCTGCTCGCTGATGTCGCGTACGATGGCGAGCATCACGTCGTCGCCCGCAATGGGAATGTTCGACAGGTTGACTTCCGCCTCGAACGGCTCGCCGGTATCCGCACGCTTGAACAGCCACTGAAACGTGGCACCGCCTTCCCGCCGCAGCTTGTCTTCGTAGTAGGCGATCGCCTCCGGAGTGGAAGCGCCGTCGCTTTGGACTGCAGGCGATATATCGGCCACCTTGAGTCCATGCAACGTCCCGTTCGGCGGGAGTCGGAACGTCTGTTGTGCCTGCTCGTTGCTCTCGACGATGGTTCCTTGCTTGAGCAACAGAATGCTGGCCAGAGAATTTTCGAACAGCTTGTGAAACTGCGTCTCACGCCGATTGATCTCTTCGAGCGACCGGTACAACAACGTCGTCATGAGGATCAGAAAGGCCGACGAGCCGAGCGACAGCCACAGCACCATCATGGTGCTTCGACGCCACGGTGCGAGAATTGCGTCGAACTCGCGCGAGACGACCAGATTCAGCGGTACATCGTCACCTTCCCGTGCAGTCGCGAACAGCTTGCGCTTGCCGTCGAGCGCAGAGATGCCTTCGAGTACGTACGCACCGTCCGCCGGCAAGGAACGGATGCGGCCGACCAATTCGGTGTTGCTCAAGTCCTGAGCGGGCGGTGCGGTGCCGCTCGGTCCGGGGGTGCCGACCAACAACCAGCCGTCCGCGCGCAGCAAGGAAATCTGTCCGCGATCGATCCCGACCGTCAGATATCGATTGATCAACGGCTCGACATCGAACCAGATACCGAACCAGCCGTCTTCGCCTTGCAGTCCGCGAACGACGGGAATGACCTGCTGCGTCGCGCGCGTTGGATCGAGCATCGGCTCAGCGACGATGATTTCCCGATTCGCGGGTCGCGGCGGCATCCAACTCGGTACGCCTTCGATGTGCTCGACGAACGTCGGACCGACGATCACCGTGCGCTCTGAATTGCCGATGAAGAGCGCGCGAATGTAGTTGCCCGTGACTTGCTCTCGAAGCTGCTCGCCGATCTCTTCCGTCGAGATGGCTGCGAATCCTTTTTGGCGACGGATGGCGTTGACGGCGGATTCGGCGGCACCCAAACCATCGACCAGCAACGCCTCCATTTGCGCATTGAGCGACGTGGCAACCGTGCGCAATTGCTCCCCTGCGCTTGCCACGGTGCGTCTGCGGTCCTCGACGATGTACCACGTCGCATAGGCCCATCCGATGAGCAGCAGCAGACCGGCATACGCGAAAAACGACCGACGAATCCGCGATCGCACACGCGGATCGAGGGCCTGCGGTTCGAGGGCGACCCGGTTCCAGAAGCTCTCGGCCATTCCCTATCCTGATGTCTCGATGCCGCATTGTCCGTCAGCGTTTTCACTCAACGCTATCGAGCAGCGCACGTTCCGAAGCCGCTCCCCGGCCCCGAGCGCCAATTGGGCGCGGCGACTGCCCTAATCCGGCTCAGGCACTTCTATCCTGTTGAGCCGTGGAAAGCCAGCCGCGGCACTTCTTGCGTCGGCGGATCGCCGAGACTGCGGATCTCCCGTATCCGGCCGGCCCTATTAATAAGAAGCTTATTAATAGGTAAGCGTTCTAGATCGCCAGCACCGGTGGACTGGGCTGCCGAGCCGTCCGTCGAAAACGAGATCCACGAGCGACAAATGTAAGCGCCGTCCGGATCGCTCGCCACGGCGCAACCACTCACCACTCACGACTCTCGGCTCACGAGATCCGCGGCCCAACCGTTTCTACCAACCAATCGATGAACACACGCACGCGCGGCGAGAGCTGGCGGTTGCTCGGATAGAGCACCGACAGCGGCATTGGAGTCGGCGGGAAATCCGGCAGAACTTCCACGAGCGCACCGCTCGCAAGATCCTCGGCGAATCGATAGCGCGGCGCTTGCGCCAGCCCCATCCCGAGCCGCGCTGCCGCGGCACTCGCATCCGCACCGTTGACGAGCACACGTGCGGGTAGGTTGACTTCGATTGCTCGTCCATCCCGCGTGAACTCGAGCGGCAGCGGACGTCCGGTGCGCGACGACACGAAACCGACCATGTAATGACCGTCGAGATCGTCCGGCGTAGCCGGAACTCCGTGCTTCTTTAGATAGTGCGGACTCGCGACAGTGATTTCCTTCAACACGCCGAGTCGTCGCGCCGCCATGTCGCTGTCGGTCAGCTCACCTGCACGCACGACGCAGTCGACACCTTCGCGAATCAGATCGACGAACCGCTCTCCCTCGCCGATGTGAACGGCGATCCCCGGATGTCGCGACAGGAATTCGGGCAGCGCAGGCAATATGGCCGTGCGTGCGAAATATCCGGGCGCATCGACGCGAACGACTCCCGCCACGACACCGCTCGCAGCGCGATCTGCATCTTCCAAGTCGGTGAGAATCGCAACACAGCGTCGGTAATACGCCTCGCCCTCGGCAGTCGGTTGAACATGACGAGTCGAGCGTTGCAAGAGTCGCGTGCCGAGACGTTTCTCCAGTTCATTGATCGCCGCTGTGGCCACCGGACGCGATACGCCGCAATCGGCCGCTGCGGCACTGAAGCTGCCGCGATCGACGATACGAACGAAGAGCTCGAGGGTAGCCAACCTGTCCATGACGATTATTCCGTCCGAAGAAAAAGTGTTGTCGGAATAAGCGATCTAGTCTCTCGCGAGTGCGACGCCACAATGGAGTCACCCATCGAAACGGAGATCGCTCATGTCAACCGCCCCCATCGCACTCGTCACCGGCGGAAGCCGGGGTCTTGGTCGCTCCACCGTTGAGGCGCTCGCCCGCCGCGGCGTGTGGTCGATCCTAACCTACAACAGCAATCGCGCTGCGGCAGACGAAGTTGTGGCCAACGCCGAGCGCGCCGGCGTGCGCGCAATAGCGGTGCAACTCGACACCGCCAACACGGCTGCCTTTCCCAAATTTGCCGATGACGTTCGACGCATCCTGAGCAATTGGAGCGCGGAGCGATTCGATTACCTCGTCAACATGGCAGGCACATCGCACTCGGGCTTGCTCGGAGAAGTCACCGAAGAGGACTTCGACGCCGCCTATCGCGTTCACGTCAAAGGCCCGTTTTTCTTGACGCAAACGCTGTTGCCGTTGATCGCCGACGGCGGACGAATCGTCAACATCTCTTCCGGCCTCACGCGCATCATTTATCCCGGCCGCATTGCCTATGCCTCGATGAAGGGCGCGGTCGAGGTCATGACGCGCTATATGGCCAAAGAGCTCGGCCGGCGTCGCATTGCGGTCAACACGGTCGCACCTGGCGCCATTCAAACCGATTTCGGAGGCGGCATCGTACGCGACAATCCGGAAGTGAATCGTCACATTGCGGAAACGACTGCGCTCGGCCGCCCAGGTCTTCCCGACGACATCGGCCCGATGATTGCCTCGCTGCTGTCGGAGGACAACCGCTGGGTCAACGCGCAGCGGATCGAAGTGTCAGGCGGACAGTCGATCTGAGTCCAAGGTGACCGGCGACTGTCGTGATCCATGATGCGCAAGTGGGCGCGAGCGCAGGCATGAACTCGCGCGGCTGAAGGGCTGAAAGTAGGAGGCGCGCGGAGCGCGCCAAACTTGCTTCTCCTCGGGGAAAGGCGGCGAGAGCGAATGCGTCGCGATGAGGGGATCGCGCGAAAGCGCGTCTTCGCTGTCAACGATCAACTCGTCCTTCGCCCCCTCACCCGCACGCTCCGCTCTGCGACCTCTCCCCACGGGGAGGTGAACTCCATCTCCCATATGGGAGATGAGCCCGCTCGCGCCTCCTCCCTAAATTCATCGCTCGCAGTAGCAGATAAATAAGGAGAGCGCTCGTGGCTCAAGATTCGGTTCGACGTTCCGGTGCCTTGTTGGCGTCGTTGCTGTTCCTACCGTCCGCATTGCTGGCCTACCCGGCCCCGCCGCCCGATCCGTCGGTACCCTCGTCCGAGGTGCCGCCCGCCGTACAGCAGGTCCGGCGCGAGATGCTCGAAGCGCAGATCAACGCGCTCACGTTCCAGAGCATGGATCGGATTTTTACGACCCGAACCGTGCCGCGCTCCGGACGCGTGTGGCCGTTGCCGCGCGCCGACCATGCGCTCGACTTCAAGTATCAGTTCCAAGGACAGGAGTACACGCCGGACGATTTCTTGGAGCGCACCTATACGAACGCGCTCCTCGTCATGAAGGATGGGCGCATCGTCTCCGAGATCTATCGCAACAATTCCAACGAATCGACGCGCTTCATCGCCTGGTCGATGACGAAATCGATCGTCGGCTTGCTCGTCGGTTGCGCAGTGCGCGATGGACTCATCAAATCGATCGACGATCCCATCACGCGCTACCTGCCCGAGCTCAAGGGCAGCGGCTACGACGGCGCGACGATCAAGAACATCCTGCAGATGCGCTCCGGCGTCGATTACGAGGAGCGTTACGACTTCGGCAATCCAGGTGTCGCCGCACGCAATCACGAATTGGCGCTCGTGCAAAACGTCATCCGTTTTGCAGATGCCGCGAAGACCATCAAACGCAAGCATCGCCCCGGCGAAGTGTGGGAGTACAAGACGCTCGATACGGCCGTGCTCGGCTGGTTGATCGAGCGCGTCAGCGGCACCACGCTCGCTGCATTCACGACGCAACACTTGTGGGAGCCGCTCGGCGCTGAGAAGGACGCCTTCTACATCATGGACGGCGAGCCCGGCGTCGGCCGCGAGTTCTCCGGTGCCGGTTTCAATGCAACGCTGCGCGACTTCGCGCGCATCGGTCTGATGATGTTGAACGAAGGCCGCGCGAACGGCCGCCAAATCATCCCGGCCGAATGGGTGCGCGATTCGGTGCATCCCGCCGGCGGACCTGGGCCGGGCTACGGCTATCAATGGTGGATCAATCCGGACGGCTCGTATCAAGCGCTGGGCCTGCAAGGACAGTTCATCTATGTCGATCCGGCGTCGCGCACGGTCGTGGTCAAGCTGAGCTACTTCCCGCCCGGCGACACGCCTGCCGATGAAGAGACGGCCGCATTCATGTCCGCCGCCTCGAAGTGGCAGCCCGCAAAGCTCCAATGAGACGCATGGTGCTCGCGCGCACGGCGCATTGACTGTGCGTCGAGCGCCGATTCGAAGTTCTTCGATTGAGACACGAACATTGATGGGGGACTTATGCCGACCATGTCGCGATATCTTTGCTTGAGCGTTGCGTCGCTGGCAGCCTTGAGCCAAGGGGCGCTCGCACAAGAAGCGTCGAGCACGGCAAGCGACGTCGTGCTGCAAGAAATCGTCGTCACCGCGCAGCGTCGCGTCGAGAACCTGCAGGAAGTTCCAATCGCTGCAACCGCGCTCGATTCGCGGCTCCTCGAATCGAAACAAGTCTCGCAACTCGCCGACCTGCAAACGGCCGCACCTTCGCTGTCGATCACGAACGCGGGCCAGACACAGTCCGTGAACATTCGCGGTATCGGCTTGGCGAGCAATTCGCCGAATGCCACGGCGGGCGTTGCAACTTATGTGGACGGTTTGTTCCAACCGCCGATCGTGCAATTCAACAGCTTCTACGATCTACGCAGCATCGAAGTGCTGCGCGGGCCGCAGGGCACGCTCGTCGGCACGAACTCGACCGGCGGCGCAATCTTCATCAACTCGAACGACCCGAACGTGAATCGCACCGAAGGCTACGCGCAGCTCGGGTTCGGCAACTACGACTCGATCGAAGCCGAAGGTGCGTTGAACGTCCCGCTCGCCGACACATTTGCCGTGCGTCTTGCAGGCTTCCATCGCCAGCGCGACAGCTTTTACACGGACGTCGGCCCGTTCAACAACAAGGCCGGCGAGCTCGACGAAACCGGCGGACGCATCGGCATCCTCTGGAAGCCCGGTTCGTTCAGCGCGCTCGCCAAAGTGCAGCTGAACGATCAGGAAACGGGCGGCTATGCATACCGGCCAGTTCGCGGCACGTCGTTCGAAAGCCACCGTGTCGGCGACATCCGCACGCTCGCGTACGACGTCGACACGTCGCACCGCGAGAAAGCGTTGATCGCGGGCCTCACGCTCGAACAGGAGTTCGACAACGGCATCATTCTGCGTTCGCTCAGCGGCTATCAGCACAAGCGGATCTATAGCGTCGACGACATCGACGGCACGATGGCGGACGTGAGCGAAGGCGGCGATGTCTGGTGGGACTATTTCGCGAGCGAGAAGCAGTACAGCCAAGAGATCAACCTGATCTCCCCCACTTCAGGCACCGTCGACTGGATTCTCGGTGCGTACTACCAATATAACGACATCGACGTGCGCATTCGCGAAACGCAGGGCGGCTTTCCGCAAGACATTCTGCCGAAGAACAAGCGCGATACGTTCGGTTTGTTCGCGCAGGTCAATGTGGAGCTGACGGATGCGCTCGAGCTGCAAGTCGGCGCCCGTTACTCGCGGTACGAGGTCGAAGGTGCTGGCGTCGTGCTGATCGGCGCTGGCATCCCGGGCTTCCCGCCTGGCGGTCTCGAAGTCGCTGATCTATCCGGCAAGTACAGCGAAGACATGGGCACCGGAAAGATCGCGCTCAACTGGAAAGTGAACGACGACAACCTGCTCTACGTGTTCGCTGCACGCGGCTACAAACCCGGCGGATTCAATTCGGTCGACTCGCACTTCGATCCCGAAATCGTCATGAACTACGAGCTCGGCTGGAAATCGACGTTCGCGGGCGGCCAAATTCGCACTCAGGTCGCGCTCTTCTACAACGATTACTCGGACTTCCAGTTCGACGTGCTCGAGCCGATCACCGGGCAAGGCGGCATCAGCAACGTTGCGAACGCGACGATTCAGGGCGTGGAAGCGCAGATCCAAGGACAGTTCGGCGGCTTCGCATTCGATGCCGGCTTCGCGTACGTCGACTCGGATCTCGACGGCTTCACGTTCGTCAACGAGCGGCTTCTGCCGGCCGGCAATCTCGGTCCCCAATGTCCGGAAGGTGTGCCCTCGGATCCGCCCGTGTGCTTCGATTACACGCCGTTCCTCGTCACGACGACAGGCGGACCGAACTTGTACTCGCCTGAGTGGACGTACAACGTCGGTGCCGAATACACGTTCGAGTTCGGTGCCGATGCGTCCCTCACACCGCGCATCAACTACGCATACATGGGCTCGCGCTACACCTACATCGCGTATTCGCCGATCACGGACCGCATCGAAAGCAATGGCTTGCTCTCGGCGCTGGTGACGTTCCGCAAAGGCGCCTGGACCGTGACGGCCTACGGCACGAATCTCACGGACGAGGAATACGTGTCCGGTCATGCCTCCGCATCGCGCAACGAGTTCTACGGCCCGCCGCGCGAGTACGGACTACGCGTCGGCTATACGTTCTGAGCGCGCCATGTGCAGGATGACCGACGAGCACAACCGCTGCACCAACTGCGACTGCTTGCTCACTTGCATTTTCGCCATGATCTGTTTCAGTTGATAGCGCGCGGTACTGACCGTCACGCCCGCCCGAGTTGCGTACTCGTTCAACGTCGCACCGAAGCACAGCGACGAAGCGAGACGCGACTCGGCGGGCGACAATCCGAACAATTGTTTGAGTAGGTCAGGCGGTAAGCTCGGGCGGCTGTTCGGATCCATGAGAACCAGCAGCGCCCGACCTTCCGACGAACAGGGCGCTTCGGTCGACATTCCTCGTTGCTCCAATGCTTGCACCCTGACGTGCAGTGCGCCCGATCCCTTGCCGCCGAGCGCGAAAACCTGCGGCTCATCGCTGACATACGGATCGTGAGCTGCGTGCGCTATGGCCGCACGCAACGCAGTCGTCTGACTCGTGCATCTCGTCGTCAGCCGCCCATTGCCGTTCACCCATAGCACCCCTCCCCGTTCGAGAATGCTGCGTGCCGCGGCATTCGACCAATTGACCGAGCCATCTGCATTACAGATCAGCATCGCAAAGCTGAATCTGTCCATCGCTTCGTGCAGGTAATGCGCCTGGCGCTGCGCATCGAGCAGCGTGTCCGTCAGCTTGATGGTTTGATGAAAATGCGGCAGCAGCTCGAGCGCCAAGCGCTCCTCTCGCTTGCTGAAGTCCCGGTCGTCATTCGGATGACGATGCAGAACGAGCGTTAGGACTTCCGTGTTCGAGATGCGCGTGTGCGCACCCATGTATCGGCCGAGCCCTGCGGCAGCCAGTCGCTGGTTCAGATCGGAAAGCAACGGATCGTCGGGATAGAAAATATCCGGATCGCGCACGATCGGCTGATCGTCGCTGAACGCTCGATACGACACCAGCATCCGAGGATTGACGTCGTCGGCGAAATACCGGTCGTGGATCGCGCCAACCGCTTCCGAACGGGAGTCGCGAGCCATCCATCGCGAACGCAAGTGGCCGTCGTGCGGGTAAATGATCTGCAGGACCGCGCTCTGCACCTCGAGCGTCCTACGGACCTGATCGAGCACGACCGGCCAACGGCTCCTGTCGGTCGGACAGGAATAGAGGTCGAGCAGCAACCGATTGATCCGGAACATGATCCCCCCAGGAACATGAAAACCGGCAAGAAGGCCGTGTATCGCTTGTGCCTAGGGTAGCCGAAGTGCCGGGGGTGTTCGACTGAGGGCGTCGATCCGGCGACTTCACGTTTCGATCAGCAGTATCCAGCGCCCGTCCCCAACGCCTCCCTCAAGCGCCCCGGCGGAACGGCATTGGCCGGACGAATCGCTCCCTCGCCTCGACTCACTACTCACCACTCACTACTTACGACTTACTCGTGCCTGAATGAAGCTCACGATGCTCTCCTGCAGCTTCGGCGCAATCGGCAATGACGGATCGCGGTAAGACGCCATTTGCTTGGCCTGATCGATCGGCACGAGCTTCAACACGTGATTCATGCCCTCCACGATGACGAGCTTCGCGGCGGGCATCGCGGCATGCAGAGCATGTGCGGCTGCGACCGGCACTTGAATGTCCGTATCCACTTGAACAATCAAGCATGGCACGCGCAGCTTCTTGATCTCTTCGGTCGGGTCGACTTTGAACCAATCGATCAAGTACGGCTGGACGCTCGGACGAAACAGCACCATGAGCTGCGGCGGTACATCCTCTACGGGTTTTCCCGCCTCGAGCGAAGTCAAGATTGCCTCGCTCTTGCTTGCAAGATCGGGTGGCAACCGCCCGGCAAGCTGGTCGCGCAATCCGTCAGCAGCGCGCTTCCCCGGCCCCGCGATCGAGACATACGCCCTAACAGCCTCGTGTTGAGCCGCGAGCAATCCGATCGTCGCGCCTTCGCTATGACCGATCACGACGACATTGTCGAAACGGTCGTCGGCGGCCAATCGAGCGACCCAGGCCTTCGCATCGGCAACCAAATCGCTGAAGACCACTTCAGACTCGCTGGTCAGCGCGCCCGCACTCGCGGCGATGCCGCGTTTATCGTAGCGCAGCGAAGCGATTCCGCCATCCGCCAATGCGTGAGCCAACAACTTCAAGCTGTCGTTGGCCTTCATGGGACTGTTGCCGTTGCGATCGGTCGGTCCGGAACCGGCAATGATAAGCGCCACCGTCCGAACTGGCTTTGCGTCGGGGAGCATCAACGAACCGTGCAGCTCCCCGGAAGATGTCGCGAGCGAAATCGGCTGATCGGTCCCCGCCGAGGCGGACGACATCGCCACGGCCAAGAGACATGTTTGTACCAAGCGGAACATCGCGCGTGACATGAGTTACCTCGGATTGAATTGCGAGAGAGTAGCCGTAAACCGCGCCGCGGACTAATCGTCGCCTAACTTGTCGGGCATGAAACCGTCAAGGGCGGACGGCAACTATCCACAAAAGCCCCATCCCCACGTAACCTCTTCTTCCCCCCGCGCGCTTCGGAGAGCGTATGTCGTCACAGAAGTCGTCGTTCGAAGCCATCGAACGAGTGCGCCGCCTTTCACTCCGGTCCCTTGGTTTTCTCGCAGCCTTGACGCTGGGATGGACGCCTTCGAACGACGCACAGGCTCAGCAGTGTCCCGACACGTCTAGATTCGAGGAAGCGCGCGCGATCGTCGCGGACCTCGGCAAGATCGTGACGCCTAACGGCGTGCAGGAGACTTATAAAACGACGATCGGCGGTATCGAGCAGTGGATCAATGTGCGCGGACACGATCGGTCCAATCCCATCCTGCTCTTCATTCACGGCGG
>ERZ777003.109-NODE-109-length-161141-cov-9.212030_pt1 | contig 161141 bp, 157 predicted proteins | sample MGYA00374956_ERZ777003 | MGnify/ENA primary metagenome ERZ777003 (study PRJEB29302, sample SAMN06268252) | bioreactor metagenome | isolation source: Joint BioEnergy Institute, California, USA | place: USA:Joint BioEnergy Institute, California, USA | collected... | reverse complement strand
ACACCTCGCGTCCCGACGGCACGCCGCGCAAGCTGCTGGACGTCAGCCGCCTGACAGCGCTCGGCTGGACAGCCAAGATTCCGCTCAAGGAAGGCCTCAAGCAGGCCTATGACTGGTACGTCCGGAACGTCGCCGAAGCCGCGTAAGGCGGCCGCAGCACCCGTTCCGGGCATTATTGGCGGGGGCGGTCCCGGGACCCGCATCGCACGGGTTGCGACGATCCGTCCGAGCGCTTATGTTCGCCGCCTCGATTCCCGACGTGCTGGGGCGTGGCCAAGCGGTAAGGCAGCGGTTTTTGGTACCGCGATCCCTGGTTCGAATCCAGGCGCCCCAGCCATCCGAATCTGCCGGTACGTAACGACCGGTATTCGGTTGCGCCGGTCGTGAGTTCGGCGCCGAAAGCGGATTCAGCGGCCCGTTCCGTCCTTGCAATTCATGCGACTTATGCGACGCCGGTGCCCCGGCTCGTGGGCGACGTCGCGTATGACGTCCAGGGGATCGTCGCACAGGTGCAACCGGTCGCAGCCGACATGCGCAATCGCCGCCGGGCAGGATCCGGAAGTCGCATCCTGAGATGCGTGGCATGACGAGCTGTCGTTTGGGTCGATATCAGGAATCCGCGGCTGTTTCGCCACGACCGCGCCAACGGCGAAACGCGAGTTGCGACTTGCGACGTTGTGCGAATCCATCGGCGCGTATCGGTCTTTCGGCGGTCGATCTTGCGCGTGATCCGTTCTCGGGCACGTTCTGGCGATCGAGCCCGGCGTCCACGGCCTAGCCGCGGTCGAGTTCGCCGGCGGGTTGCCGTCATCGTAGCCGTTTCAGTTTCCGTAGCTGCAGCGCGTCCTCGCTTTCGGAGAGGTCCGGCCGTTCGCGTATTCGTTGGGGCAGGGACCACCTGCGCGGGTGGTCGGGGATCCGCTCCCCGGAAGTGAGCGGAGGCGCTGGCAGCAATTAAGAATAGCCTTCCCGAGAAACGGAACCGCCGGACCGGCTCGTCGTTCTGTTGCTTGCGAGGCAGTTGCGGCAGCGCCATTTCGCGCCTCCAGGCAGTCGTGACTGCATCCTGTCTCCGTGGTGACAGGGCCGGCGTCATCTTCCCCTCCGGTGGCGCCGGCTTTCTGTTTTTTTGCCCTGGCCCATCGCATACGGCGCCGGGGGAACGGCCCCGGAACGCCTCCGTTAGCCACGGTCAGGTACAAGCGCTGCAACGTTGCCGCGCTTCCGGTAAGATGCGGCACGCAAACGGCGGAGGTTCCGATGTTCGGCCGACGTCTCCCGCTCGTTCGACTGCTCGGGTTCGAAATCCGCTTCGATCTGACTTGGCTGATTCTCCTGGCCCTGATCGTGTGGTCCTTGAGCGCCGGTTATTTCCCGGCGAGCTACCGCGATCTTCCGGCGGGAACATACTTTTGGATGGGCGTTCTCGGCGCGATCGGTCTCGTTGTCTCGATCGTCGTGCACGAACTCGCGCATTCGGTGATCGCCCGGCGCTTCGGCATGCGGATCCATGGCATCACGCTGTTCGCCTTCGGCGGGGCCGCCGAGATGGCGGAGGAGCCGCCGACGCCGACGGCCGAGTTCTGGATGGCGATCGCCGGGCCGGTGACGAGCCTCGTCGTCGCGGCGCTGTTCTATGGACTCGGACTTGGGTTCGAAGCGATGGCGGCGCCCGAGGCGCTGACCGCCGTGATCTCCTATCTTGCCGGAATCAACGTCATCCTGGCGCTCTTCAATCTCATGCCCGCGTTTCCGCTCGACGGCGGACGCGTGCTGCGCGCCATCCTGTGGGGCTGGCGCCAGGATCTCCGCTGGGCGACGCGGATCGCCGCCACGATCGGCGGCGGCTTCGGCCTCGGTCTCATCGTGCTCGGCGTCCTGAACGCCGTCATGGGCAATGTCGTGGGCGGTATGTGGATGGCGCTGATCGGGCTGTTTCTGCGCGCCGCGGCCGCCAACTCGTACCAGCAGCTCGTTGCGCGTGACGTCCTCAGCGGCGCATCGGTTTCGCACTTCATGTCGCGCGATCCCATTGTAGCACCTGCGGAGGCGCGCGTCGCCGAGTTGATCGAGGATTACTTCCTGGGGCGTTATCTCAAGGCCGTACCGGTCGTCGATGACGGCCGCGTGGTCGGCATCGTCGACGTGCGCGCGGCCAAAACCGTGCCGCGCGATGCCTGGCACGAACGCCGGATCGTCGAGATCATGACGCCGCTGTCGGCAGAGAATACGATCGCGCCCACCGCCGATGCGGCATTCGCCCTGGATGCGATGCGACGCACCGGCAATGGCCGACTGCTCGTCATGGAGGGACATCGCCTCCTCGGCATCGTGTCGCTCAAGGATATGCTGCGCGTGTTGAGCCTGCGCCTCGACTTCGAGGAAGCGCTTCCCGCGCGCGACGGCCGCACGCGTCGGGACTGGACGCATCGTCCGATCTGAGGTCGTGCTTCAGCGCAAGTACCCGCGCTGCGGGCGAGAGTGAACGCAATCTGTCGTGAAGTCGTCGTCAGCGGCCTTCGCGCCGCCAGGCGAGGACGAGGGCGCCAAGTGCCAGTGCAAACAGCGCCAGGCTCGGCACCAACGGCACCTGCATGACGCCCGTGACGACATAGTCGCCGTTCGCACGGAAGCCGATCCAGCCGCTTCCGACCGGGCTGCGGCCGCCGGCATCCCGATCCGGTCGCACGCGCCGGATATCGGGCTGGCCGTCGCTGAGCCACAGGATATGGCCTCCCGATGCGACGACGATCGGCTTGGCGACTTCTTCGGTCGTCCGCACGTCCGCCATTTCGATCGGGTTCAGCGCCCCCACCGCCGCCAGCGCGATCTTGACGCCATCGGTAACGTGATAGAGGCCGGGCTCCTCCACCTCGAGGCGTCCCGTCGAACGGCCGCCGCGGCCTTCGGTCAGGCTTACCGTGCGCGTTTCGCCGCTCGGGGTCGTCACGGTGACGGTGCCGCCGCCCGGCTCGAGCGAGCGGCGCTGGATTTCGATGATGTTGCCGCGGGCGGTCGCCTTCAGGTCGTTCTCCTCGAGCTCCGGCTCCTTCATCAACCAGTGCGCGATCCGCCGCAGCAGTTCGTCATGCGGTCCGCCGCCCTCGAAGCCACGCGCCCACAGCCAGATATGGTCGGACATGATCTGTGCGACGCGGCCTTCGCCGACACGATCGAGAATCAGCAGCGGCCGGTCGCCGACGCCCGACATCAGCACATGACCGCGGCGCAGCTCGGTATCGACATGCCGGAACCAGCGGCCCCAGCCGGGCTCCGGTGCTTCCGCACCCGGCAGATCGGCCGTCACGGGGTGACGGCGCCCGATGTCGCTCAGGTGCGGACGGAATCCCTGCTCGTATGTCATGCCGGTCGGCACGCCCGGCAGGATCTGGCCGATCGGCGAATTGAACAGGTTGCCCGGCCCGCTCAGGTTCGGTCCGGTCGCGACCAGCAGCGCACCGCCGCCGCGGACGTAGCGCACGATGTTGTCGAGATAGATCTGCGCCAGCACGTCGCGGCGGCGATAGCGGTCGAAGATGATGAGGTCGAACTCGTTCAGCTTGACCTCGAACAGTTCGCGGATCGGAAAGGCGATCAGCGACAGCTCGTTGACCGGCGTGAAATCCTGCGCCTCCGGCGGACGCAGAATCGTGAAGTGGATCAGGTCGACGGCCGGATCGGACTTGAGCAGGTTCCGCCAGGTGCGTTCGCCGGGATGAGGCTCGCCGGTGACGAGCAGTACGCGCAGCCGGTCGCGCACGCCGTTGATCGCGACGACGGCGCGGTTGTTCTCGAGCGTCAGCTCGTTCGGACCGGGTTCGACTACGATCTCGAACAGCGTTTGGCCGCCGTGCTCGAGCGTGACGTCGATCGTGTGGGGCATGCCGGTAGGAATGCGCAGGGTCTGCGGCTCGCCGCCGTCCCGCCGGATGTCGACGCGGGCGATGCTGCCGGGCACCTGTCCGTCGTCGATCTTCAGCGTCATCTGCATCGGCTTGCCGACGATGCCGTAGCTCGGCGCGTTCTCGATGATGAGGCGGCGGTCCTTCTCGTCGCGTTCGCCGGTCAGCAGCAGATGCACCGGGCCGACGACCTGATCCGAAATCTCGGCCGGAACATCGTGGATCTGCCCATCCGTGATGAACGCGGCGCCGGCAATGCGCGAGCGCGGCACGTCGGCGAGCGCACGCTCCATCGCCGCGAACAGACGCGTGCCGTCGCCATCCAGTCCGCCGCCGGCGCGCACGACCCGGACTTCGAGGTCCTTGTACTGCGACAGACGGGTGCGCATGTGCTCGACCGTGGCCTCGGTCCGGCGACGCCGCTCGCCGATGGACTGGCTCTTGGATTCGTCGACCACGATCACCGCGACGTCCGACAGCTGCTGCCGCTCCTCCAGCACCGCGTTCGGGTTCAGAAGCGCGAGCAGGAATCCCAGCACCGCAACCGTGCGCCACACCGCGCCGCGCGCCCGCATCCACCACGTGATCACGAGCACGACGAGCGCCAGCGCGGCGAGGCCGGCAAGGACCGGCCATGGCACGAGAGGGCCGAAGCTGATGGAGAGTTCGCCGAACGTCATCGCTGCAGCCGCTCGAGAATTGCCTCGACATGTACCTGATCGGCCTTGTAGTTGCCGGTCAGCGCGTACATCACGAGGTTGACGCCGAACCGGATCGCCATTTCGCGCTGTGCCTCACCGCCGGGCACGGTGGCGAAGATGGGCCGGCCGGACTCGTCGATTGCCCATGCGGCCGCCCAATCGTGCGCGCCGATGACGACCGAGGACACGCCGTCATTGACCCGTCCGTCGCCCAGCTCGACCCAGACCGGGCTACCGGTCCACCGGCCGGGAAACTCGCTGATCAGATAGAACGCCTTGGTCAGGACATGGTCCTCGGGGACAGGGGCCAGCGGCGCCAGATTGATCTGACGCAGGATCTCGCGGAGGCGGGCCGACGCGGCCCCGCGTATGTTCGGCCCCGCTTCGCCCTCGCGCGTGTCGAACAGGATCATGCCGCCGTTGCGCAGGTATTCGCCGACGCGGCCGATCGCCTGCGCGGACGGCTGCGGCGCCTGGGGCACGATCGGCCAGTAGATCAACGGGTAGAACCCGAGTTCGTCCTGCTCGGGGTCGATCTCGACGGGTGGCCCAGGGTCGACCGCGGTGCGGCGCGACAGCACGTTGCCGAGACCGGTGAGACCGAGGCGCGAAACGTCGTCGATCTCCGAAACACCCGTGCGGACATAGGCGAACCGGGTCGTAAGGGTCGCAAACAGGGCGGCCGCGTCGTCCGTGCCGGCGTTGCCGGTCGGCGGCGCTGCCGGCGTCTGTGCCCCGGCCGGCAGTGCCCCAAAGAGGGCAAGGACCACGATGGCGCCGGTGGCGGCGCGCCGCAACCACACGCCGCGCAGCGCGAGACTGACGAGAAGATCGGCAAGGGCGAGGATGAGGCCGAGGCTCAGGAGCCAGGGCCGGAAATCGACCTCGCGCGCCCCGCGATAGGCGCTGCGCTCGATGCCGGTCGGAAGATCGGCGAGCACCTGAAGACTCCTGACCGTGCCGGTGAGGTTGAGCGCCCGCCGCGCCGTTTCGGTTCCGTAATAGCCGGGTGGCGTTCGCGGGCTTGGTGTCGCCCGGTCGAACTCGGCGCCTGACAACGCGATCGCGGCGGGCGGCGGCGACTGCAGGCGCCCGAAACCGTCCAGGGTCGTCAGCGGCGGCAACATCGCATCTGGTGCCTGGCCCGCGACACCCTGGGAGAGATCGACGAGACGCTGCAGCATCTCGACGAACAGACCTGACATCGCCAGCGTCGACCACGACGGACTCGCCGTCGTGTGGACCAGGACGAGCCAGCCTTCGTCCCGCTTCGCTGCGGTCACCAGTGGGGTGCCGTCGGCAAGCCGCGCCCAGGTGTGGGAGGACAGCTCGAGCGTCGGCTCGGCCAGCACCTGCCGCGTCACCCGCACATCGTCCGGCACTTGCAGGCCGGCGAACGGACTTCCGGGCTCGAACGGTGCCAGCGCGACCGGCTGGGCCCAGGTCATCGCGCCGCCGAACGCGCGGCCGCCCCCGCCCCGGATCGGCACGGGAACGAAATCGTCGGCGCCCTCCGCCATGCGCGCGCCGGCGAAGCGGACGACGACGCCACCGCGCCGGACCCACTGGTCGAGCGCGTCACGGTCGGCATCGGCGAGTTTGCCGACATCGGCCAGCACGATGACGGCAAGCTCCCGTTTCAGAAGATCCTGGATGTTCCCGCTGCGGACCTCGCTGAACGGGTTCAAAGCGCGCTCGAGATAGTACGTGTCGGCGAGCAGCGGCTGCGAGGCTTCGACCGATCCCCCTGAGACGAGACCGACCGGTCGGCGCCGCCAGCGCTCGTCGAGCAGCACGACCGTGCTGGTCGAGGATTCGCCTTCGATGTCGAGCCGGGTGATGCGGTTGCGCAATTCGGTCGGCAGGACGATGCGTGCCGTCGCGTTCACCTCACCGGCGGCCCAGCGAAGTTCTTCGCGCGCGAGCAGACGGCCATCGTCGGCCGTCGCACGCAATGTCGCGACGGCGGGCTCGCCGGGCACCGCGCGGACGGCGGTCACGACGAGGCTGCCGGCGTCGTTGGTGGGCGGCAGAAGAAGGCGCGGCAGCACTTCGGGTGCATCGGCGACAAGCTGGACTGCGCCGATATGCTGGAGCTGTTCGAGGAACGCGAATGCATGTCCGTCGTCGATGCCGTCGCTCAAGTACGCGATCGAAGCCTGTGCCGGAAACGACACGCCCCGCAGCGCGGCAAGCGCTGCGCTCCGGTCGACCGGCCAAGGCTTCGGCGCCAGGGCCGCCGCCAGCGCCTTCGCCTCCGACGCCCGCATCAGGCGGCTCATGCGCGGCGGCTCGCCCGTAATCGTCGGGGCCGTCGTGAGGATCGCCACGGGCCGTTCCTCGCGCTCGGCGCGGTCGAGAAGGTCGGCGATCGCGGCCTGACGGGCCGGCCAGTTGCGCGCGGCAGCCCAACCGTCGTCGACGACGAGCACCAGCGGCCCGTTCCCGGCAAGCCTCGCCCCGGGATTGGCGAGCGGATGGGCCAGCGCCAGGATCACGAGGGCCGCGATCAGCAGGCGCAGCAGAAGCAGCCAGAGCGGCGTCTGGGCCGGGGTTTCTTCCTTGGGTTGGAGCGCGAGCAGGAGCTGGACCGCAGGAAACCGTGTGCGGCGCGGCGCGGGCGGGGTCACGCGCAGCAGCCAGTAGAGAATCGGCAGTGCCGCGAGCGCGACCAGCCACCAGGGTTGCAGGAAGGCGAAGCTGGTAAACAGCGTACTCACCGCGACACTCCGCGCGTCTGCGACATGGCGACGAAAAGGGCGAGGAGTGCTGCTTGGGCGGGCCGATCCGTCCGGTGCGTCATGAAGCTCCATCCGACCGCGCGGGCGATGTCGCGCAGGCCCGACACGTGCGCGGCGACAAGCGATCTGTAATCGGTCCGAACGCTTTCGACGCGCGGAATGACGGCGACGCCGTCGGCCTCGAGCCCTTCGAAACGAACGCGGCCCGAGAACGGAAGATCCTCTTCGGCCGGATCCAGGACCTGCACGATGTGTCCCTTGACGCCATGGCCGGCTATGGCCCGTACGGTCCGATCGACGTCCGATAGCGGCGACAGGAAATCGCCCACCAGCACGACGTCGGCGTGGCGCGGAAGCGGCATTGCCGACGGCAGGCCGGTTTCGTCCTTGATGTTCTGCATTGCCTGCGCAAAGCGGGACAGCGCGGCGCGGCCGGAGCCGGGCGGTAATCCGCTGCCGATCATGCCCACGCGCTCGCCCCCGCGCATAAGCAGCGCCATGAGGCCGAGGGCGAGCAGGTCGGCGCGCTCCTGCTTTTCGGGCAGGGTGCGGCTCGACCGGTAGCGCATCGACGCCGAACTATCCCGCCAGATCCAGACGGTCTGGGCCGCTTCCCATTCGGTCTCGCGAATGAAGACACGGTCGCGCTTGCCGGTCTGACGCCAGTCGACGCGCTGCAGCGAATCGCCGGGTTCGTACTGGCGGAATTGCCAGAATGCTTCGCCCTGGCCGACGCGTCGGCGGCCGTGGACGCCTTGGGCGACAGTGGCGGCGACGCGCTCGGCGGCGACCAACAGGGGCGGCAGGCGGCTGGCAAGCTCTTCGGCCTGCTGTTGTGCCGCGACCGCATCTTTCATGCGATTGGCCACGGTTGCGACGCCGGCCGTCAGGCCAGGGGTTCACACAGGCGGTCGATTACCTTGTCCATCGTGATGCCGTCGGCCCGCGCGGCGAAGTTGAGTGCCATGCGGTGCCGGAGCACCGGATGGGCCAGGGCAAGAACGTCGTCGACCGACGGCGCAAGCCGTCCGTCCATCACCGCCCGTGCCCGCACGGCAAGCATGAGCGCCTGGCTTGCGCGCGGGCCCGGTCCCCATACCACGTGGCGCTTGACCTCGGGCACATCCGACGTTTCGGGACGGCCCGAACGGACAAGGCGCAAAATCGCATCGACCACGCTGTCCCCGACCGGCACGCGCCGGATCAGATGCTGCGCCGCCCGCAGTTCCGACGCGGTCATCGTCGGGATCGGCTTTTCATCGTCGACGCCGGTGGTGGCGATCAGCATGCGCCGCTCCGCCTCGATGTCCGGATAGGTGACGTCGATCTGCATGAGGAAGCGGTCGAGTTGCGCCTCCGGCAGGGGATATGTCCCTTCCTGTTCCAGCGGGTTCTGTGTCGCGAGCACGTGGAACGGCGTGGGCAGCTCGTGATACGCGCCGGCCACGGAGACGCGATGTTCTTGCATCGCCTGCAGCAGCGCCGACTGCGTCCGCGGGCTGGCGCGGTTGATTTCGTCGGCCATCAACAGCTGACTGAAGACCGGCCCGGGTATGAAGCGAAACGAGCGGCGCCCGGACTCGGTTTCCTCGAGCACCTCGGACCCCAGGATGTCGGCCGGCATCAGGTCCGGTGTGCACTGCACGCGCTTCGCCTCGAGCCCCAGCACGGTGCCGAGCGTCTCGACGAGGCGCGTCTTGGCCAGTCCGGGCACGCCGATCAGCAGGGCGTGACCCCCTCCGAGCAGCGTGATAAGAGAATTATCGATGACTTGCGTCTGCCCGAAAATGATGCGTCCGACTCTTTCACGGACCTGGCGCAGGCGTTCGCCAAGCGCCTCGACGGCAGAGACGAGATCGTCGGACGCAGGCGGCACGGGGGCGAAAGTCGGCTCGGGAGCGTTCAATGCAGCCTCTCTCACGTAAGTGAGTTCGTCACCGGCGATGATCAGACCTCCGTTCAGCGAACCAGACGTCGATCCCGCCGAGCTCGCGCAGCATCTGGATGCCCCCGGTGGCGCCAGCGTCGCCGACTCCCTTCATCCCGACGCGTCCGCGTGCGGCCATTTCGGCATTCGCATCGCGCGCGATGGCACTTGGTTTTATCACGGCTCGCCGATAACCCGCAAACCGCTGGTGAAGCTGTTTGCCAAGGTCCTGCGGCGCGAGCCGGACGGAAGTTACTGGCTCGTAACGCCGGTCGAGCGCGGCCGCATCGACGTCGAAGACGTCCCATTCACGGCGGTCGAGCTCAGGGTCGAGGGCGAGGGTCGCGATCAGCGCCTGATCTTTCGCACCAACGTCGACGACGAGGTCGTCGTCGGACCGGACCATCCGATCCGGGTCGCGGAGAATCCCGAGACGGGCGAGCCGGCGCCCTATATTCGGGTCCGCGACGGGCTGGAGGCGCGCATCCTGCGCTCTGTGTTCTACGAGCTCGTTCAACTGGGCGTGGACGCCACGCTCGAGGGGCAGCATATTTTCGGCGTGTGGAGCAACCGGCAATTCTTCCGGCTCGGTAACCTGTCATGACTCGGCCGAATCTCGCCCTGGCAGCCGAGCATGTCGCACAGCGCCTTCTGGCCGCGGCCTCGGATATCGGCCTGCGTCGCGCGGGCGTGCGGGTGCGGGGCGACCACGACCTCAATCCGGGGTTGACGGCGGGAAAGCCGCTTGTGCCGGCCGCGGTGCTGGTACCGATCATCGACCGTCCGAACGGGCTGACGGTCCTTCTCACGCGGCGCACGGATCATCTTCACGCGCACGCCGGTCAGATCAGCTTTCCCGGCGGACGCGTCGAGGAATGCGATGCGGATGCGGTCGGGTGCGCGCTTCGCGAAGCGGAGGAGGAGGTCGGCATTCCGCCGGACCGGACGCAGGTGGTCGGCCGGCTCGACACCTACCAAACGCGCACGGGATTCGAGATCGTGCCCGTGGTCGGCATCGTGCGGCCGCCGTTCACCTTGAAACCCGACACGTTCGAGGTCGCCGAGGTGTTCGAGGTGCCGCTCGGGTTCGTGCTCGATCCGGGCAACCATCAGCGCCACAGTCGTCGCGACGCCTACGGGGTCGAACGCGAGTTCTGGGTGCTGCCCTACGGCGACTATTACATCTGGGGCGCGACCGCAGGGATACTCGTGAATCTGTCGGAAGTGCTTCGCGGCTGAGCGACGTGCCGCCATGGGCCGAATCCTGCTCTTCTACGTTTTGCCGATCCTGCTGCCGACGCTTGCCTATCTCGCGTGGCTGGCGGTCGAACGCCGCCGCGTTGCGCAGGCCGACGGCACCGGGAAACGCCCCTGGCTGGACTTGTCGTGGCTGTCCCTGATGCTGCTCGGGATCGTGCTCGCGGTGGTGGCCGGCATCGTCATACGACTGACCACCGTCAGCGGAACGCAGGGCGTCTACGTGCCGCCGCGCCTGATCGACGGCCGGATCGTTCCCGGCCATTTCGAGCCGGCGCCGCGCTGATCGGGCCGGCATGACGACGCTGCCCAAGCATCTGCCGGCGCAGTCATGGATGACCGCGCCGGAAACGCAGGCGGTCGTGGCCGCGCTGACGCGCGACGGCGGCCAGGTTCGGTTCGTCGGCGGCTGCGTGCGCGATGCCCTGCTCGGACGCGAGGTCAAGGACGTCGACCTCGCGACGCCGGATCCGCCCGAAGTCGTCATCGAGCGGCTCGAGGCCGCCGGCATTCGCGCGATCCCGACCGGAATCGAGCACGGAACCGTCACCGCAGTGATCGGCGGGAAACATTTCGAGATCACGACGCTCCGCAAGGACGTCGAAAGCTTCGGGCGCCGCGCCCGCGTGGCCTTCACGGCGGATTGGGATGCCGATGCGGCGCGGCGCGACTTCACGATCAACGCGCTCTCGGCCGACCCCGATGGCACGTTGCACGATCCGTTCGGTGGCCTCGCCGATCTTGCCGCGGGGCGCGTGCGGTTCGTGGGCGAGCCGGAGGCGCGCATCCGGGAAGACGTGCTCCGACTCCTTCGGTTCTTCCGCTTCCATGCCTATTACGGCCGGGGGGCGCCGGATGCCGCCGCGCTCGACGCCTGCGCGCGGCTCGCGGACCTGCTGCCGACGCTGTCGGGCGAGCGCATCGCCGGCGAGACCATGCGGCTCATGCTGGCGCCTGATCCGGCATCGACGATCGAGCTGATGATCGAGACCGGCGTGCTGGCGCATGTGCTGCCCGAATTCACCGAGGTTGCGCGGCTGCGCTTTCTCGTCGTCATCGAGGACGACCTCGGCGATCGCGATGCGTTGCGCCGGATGGCGGCGCTGATCGCGACCGGCGCAGTCGACCGGGCATGCGATGTCGCGCGCCGGCTGCGTCTTTCCAACGCCGACTCCGAACGACTGGCTGCCATGGTCGGGCCGCCGGTCCGTGTCACCCCCGATCTCGATGCGCGCGAGCGGCGCCGGGCATTGCGGCGGCTCGGGGCGCCACTCTTCCGCGATCTCGTTCTGCTCGACTGGGCGGAGACCGCCGGCGATGCCACGGGACATCGCGAACTGCTCGCGGAAGCGGCGGCGTGGACACCCGTGGTGCTGCCGGTGCGCGGTCAGGATGTGCTCGATCTCGGCATTCCGCCAGGACCGGAGGTCGGCCGGCTGCTCACCGCCGTCGAGCAATGGTGGGAGGCCAACGACTACCGCCCGGGCCGCGCGGAATGCCTGGAACGACTGCGGCAGTTGGCGCGTCCGCCGGCCGGTGACGCGGGCCGCGAGACGACGTGAGCACTGGCCCGCTCAGGGCCACATCACCTCGGGCGGCAGCGACATCAGGATTGCCTCGACGTTGCCGCCCGTCATCAGGCCGAACTTGGTGCCGCGATCGTAGAGCAGGTTGAACTCCACGTAGCGGCCGCGGCGGATGAGCTGGTAGCGACGCTGCTCGGGCGTCCACGGCTTGTTCATGTGACGGCGGACAATGACGGGATAGATCTCGAGGAAGGCGCTGCCGACGTCCTGCGTGAACGCGAAGTCCCGTTCCCAGTCACCGCTCGAGAGGTTGTCATAGAAGATGCCGCCGACTCCGCGCGGCTCGTTGCGGTGCTTGAGGAAGAAGTACTCGTCGCACCACGCCTTGAAGCGCGGATAATATGTCGGGTCGTGCGCGTCGCAGGCACGCTTGAGCGCGGCGTGGAAATCGGCCGTGTCCTGTGCGTCCGGGTATATCGGCGTCAGGTCGGCGCCGCCGCCGAACCACGCGTGCGTCGTGACGATGTACCGCGTGTTCATATGGACCGCCGGCACGAGGGGCGAGCGCATATGCGCGACCAGCGAGATGCCGCTCGCCCAGAAACGCGGATCCTTGGCGGCGCCGGGAATCTGGCTGCGGAACTCTGGCGAGAACTCCCCGAACACCGTCGAGACGTTGACACCGACTTTCTCGAACACCCGGCCCCGCATGATCGACATGACGCCACCGCCGCCGCCCGGGCGTTGCCATGCCGTGCGCACGAAGCGCCCCGGCGGCAGATCGGCATGCGTGCCGGTCAGTTCATCCTCGATCCGTTCGAACTCGGCACAGATCCGGTCGCGCAGCGACTCGAACCATTCACGTGCGCGGGCCCGCCGCGTATCGGCGACGTGCGTCATGGCGCGACCTCAACTTCCTGTTCGACGGGTTGTTCGACGAGTTGCGGCCATTGCCCCGTCTGCCGCAGCGCTTCGGCGACGGCGATCGCTGCCGCCAGCGCCACGTTCAGCGAGCGCAGGCCCGGCCGCATGGGGATGACGACGCGTGCATCGGCCGCCTCATGAACCTTGTCGGGTACGCCCGCGCTTTCCCGTCCGACCATGACCGTATCATCGGCGCGGAACTTGAAATGTGGCAGCGCCACGTCGCCCTTCGTCGTCAGCAGGACGAGGCGGGTCGGATCGCGGTCGCGCTGAAACGCCGCCCACGAGGTGTGGCGGCGAAGATCGACGTGGTCCAGGTAGTCCAGGCCGGCGCGCCGCAGCTTCGCCTCGGACCATACGAAGCCGCAGGGCTCGATCAGGTCGACGCTGATGCCGAGACAGGCGGCGAGGCGCAGCATCGTGCCCGTGTTCTGGGCGATATCCGGCTGAAACAGAGCGAGGCGCATGTGATTGTGGTGGTGTGACGTGGTCTTCGAGGGGGCGGAGATCCTGCCGTTATGCCCGGCGGGAAGTGCCGGCTCCGGGACGGCAAGGATCGTGCGCCAAGTACTTGGCAAGCCTGTGCCCTTTCATTATACCCATCGCCCGTCAGCCGGCCACGCCGGCGGACCCGCGTGCGCGTGGACTGCGGCAGGTTGTCGCACGGCCCGCGATCAACGCGCGGCGCAACTGATTTTCTGGTCCGCAGGTGTCTATAAAAGGCGCACTTTCGTGCAACGCCCGCGCGAAAGTGCCGGCACGACCTACCAGCGTCTTGTCGGCAGCCGTCCAGAACGACGAGGGAAGAGATATGGCGACTCCGATCCAGTCAGCGCCGAGCGACATCGCCGCCCACGGTGAGGTCAAGCGACGCGACTTCCTCTATCTCGCCGCCGGCGCGTTCTCCGCGGTCGGCGCGGCCGCCGCACTGTGGCCGTTCATTCACTCCCTGAATCCCTCCGCCGACGTTCTGGCGCTGGCGTCGATCGAGGTCGATCTGTCGCCGATCCAGCCCGGGCAACGCATCACCGTTTCGTGGCGCGGCAAGCCCGTGTTCATCGATCACCGCACGCCTGAAGCGATCGAGGCGGCGCGCAACGTGAATCTGGCCGATCTCCCCGATCCGCAGCCCGATCAGGCGCGCGTCAAGAAGCCCGAATGGCTGGTCCTCATCGGCGTCTGCACCCATCTCGGGTGCGTGCCGCTGGGCCAAGGCGCGACCGATAACCGGGGCGATTTCGGCGGCTGGTTCTGCCCGTGCCACGGTTCGCACTACGACACGTCGGGGCGCATTCGCAAGGGGCCGGCGCCGCTCAATCTCGCCGTGCCCGAGTACACGTTCCTGAACGACACGACGATTCGCATCGGATGAGGGCCCCGCCAATGGCCAATCACGTCTCGCCGCGCTCGTCTTTCATGAACAACCCGGTCGTCAAGTGGATCGACCACCGGCTGCCGGTATTCACGTTCATGAATCACGAGCTGAACGAATATCCGACGCCGAAGAACCTGAACTACTGGTGGAACTTCGGTTCGCTCTCGGGCGTCATGCTGGTGATCATGATCGTCAGCGGCATCGTGCTGGCGATGCACTACACACCGCATGTCGATCACGCCTTCAATTCCGTCGAGCGCATCATGCGCGACGTGAACTACGGCTGGCTGATCCGCTACATCCATGCGAATGGGGCGTCGATGTTCTTCATCGTCGTCTACATCCACATCTTCCGCGGGCTCTATTACGGCTCGTACAAGCCGCCGCGCGAGGTGCTGTGGTGGCTCGGCGTCATCATCCTGCTGCTGATGATGGCGACGGCCTTCATGGGCTACGTGCTCCCGTGGGGCCAGATGAGCTTCTGGGGCGCCACGGTGATCACCAACCTTTTCTCGGCGATCCCGCTGGTCGGCGAGAGCATCGTCACCTGGCTGTGGGGCGGGTTCTCGGTCGGCAATCCGACGCTGAACCGCTTTTTCGCGCTTCACTATCTGCTGCCGTTCGTCATCGTCGGCGCGGTGATGCTGCACCTCGTGGCGCTGCACCGCTTCGGCTCCAACAACCCGCTCGGCATCGACGCCAACGGCCCGCAGGACAAGATCCCGTTCCATCCGTACTACACGATCAAGGACATGTTCGGCTTTGCCGTGTTCTTCATCGTGTACGCGATCTTCGTCTTCTACGCGCCCAATTACCTGGGGCATCCCGACAACTACATTCCGGCCGACCCGCTGGTGACGCCGCCGCACATCGTGCCGGAATGGTACTTCCTGCCCTTCTACGCGATTCTGCGCGCGATCCCGAACAAGCTCCTCGGCGTCATCGCCATGTTCAGCTCGATCCTGATCCTGTTCGTGCTGCCTTGGCTTGACACCAGCCGCGTGCGCAGCGGGCGCTTCCGTCCGGTGTTCAAGTGGTTCTTCTGGATCTTTGTCGTCGTGTGCTTGGCGCTCGGCTGGGCCGGCTCGCAGCCGCCGGAGGGCCTGGCGCTGATCGTCAGCCGCGTCGGCACGATCTGGTACTTCCTGCACTTCCTCGTGATCCTGCCGCTGCTCGGCTGGTTCGAGCGGCCGCTGCCGCTGCCGCGCAGCATCAGCGAGCCGGTCCTGGGCGGCGGACGAGTCGCCGCTGGAACCGCGGCCAAGTCGATGGAGAAGGCCTGATGCGCAAGTTGGTCCTGGCCCTCGCCGCGTCTGCGGCCGTGCTGGGCGGTGCGGTTGCAAACGCCGCCGAGACCGAAGCCGTCCCGGCTCAGAACTGGAGCTTCAGCGGAATCTTCGGCACGTTCGATCGTGCCGCCGCGCAGCGCGGCTTCCAGGTGTTCAAGGAGAACTGCAACAGCTGCCATTCGCTGTCGCAGATCTACTATCGTAACCTGACGGCCCTCGGCTTCAGCGAGGACGAGGTGAAGGCGATCGCGGCCGAGTACGAGGTCACCGACGGTCCCAACGACCAGGGCGAGATGTTCCAGCGCCCGGCGCGGCCGAGCGACCGCTTCCATGCGCCGTTCCCCAACCCGGAGGCCGCGCGCGCGGCGAACGGCGGTGCGCTGCCGCCTGACCTTTCGCTCATCGTCAAGGCGCGCGCCGGCGGTGCCGACTACGTCTATGCGATCCTCACCGGCTATGCCGAGCCGCCGCCGGGCGTGGAGCTGATGCCGGGCCTCAACTACAACAAGTGGTTCCCGGGTCATCAGATCGCCATGCCGCCGCCGCTCAGCGACGGGCAGGTGACGTATGCGGACGGTACCACGGCAACCGTGGCGCAGATGGCCTACGACGTCACCACATTCCTGGCTTGGGCAGCCGAGCCGGAGCTCGAGGCGCGCAAGCGGCTTGGCATCCAGGTGATCCTGTTCCTGATCGTGCTTGCCGGCCTGCTCTATGCCGCCAAGCGCAAGATCTGGCGTGACGTGCACTAGAAGATCCAGAGATTTTGAGGGTGGATCTTGGTGGGGCGGGAGTTGATCCCGCCCCGCTTCGTTTTTCAGGGGCGGTCGGCACGGTTCCGGCTGCAACCGTCCGGTTGCAACGCCCGACTTAACTGCCTTTTAAAGGTAACGGCCTAGCTTTTGCGGTCGATCGATACTGGCCGGGATCCCACGGTTCCGGTCGCCTCAGCTCTGGCAGGGATTCACGATGACCGCACGAATGCTCGGCAAGCTTGGCGCGTTGACGAAGATTGGGGCGAAGGTCGGTGCGTTCGACCGGCTCGGCGTGCGCGGACGCCTTTTTGCAGCGTTCGCCATTATCTCAGCGCTTGCGATCGGAACCACGATAGTTGCGATCGCCTCGTTTGCCCAGTTGGGCGGCACACTTGACCGCATCGCCAACGACCGCTTGCCGCCGATCATGAGCGCACTGCAGCTGGCGCAGACGACGGAGAAGATCGTTGGCCTGGGGCCGGCTTTGGCTGGCGCCAACTCGACGGAGGAACTGTCGAACCGTGCCGGTCAGCTTGCCGAGGAGGCGGCGAAGACCAAGGATCTGCTTGCGAGCATGGAGCAGATGGACATCAGCCGGGAGTCCTTCGAGGAAATCCGCAGCATGATCGGCGAGCTCGTCACGATGTTCAACGAGATCGAGAAGAACGTGACGAAGCGGCTCATCCTGCGGTCGCGCATTCAGTCCGATCTCGAAGCCGTGCTCAAGGCGGATGCCGAGATCCAGAAGTTCCTCACGCTCGTGCTCAACGTCGCCGAGTCGGACCTGACGACGACGTTGGACGAACTCGCGGCCGAGGGTGGCACGGTCGAGGAGAAACAGGCGACCGCCGCCAAACTGGTCCAGATCGAAACCAGTATGAAGCCCATGCGGGAGATCCAGCAGGCTCTCGCCGAGAGCGTGAGCAGCATCGTCGAGGGTGCCATTGGCTCCGACACGGCGCGGCTCGAGCTCATTCCGCTGCGACTTTCGACGACGCTGCCGATGATGAAAGAGAAGATCGCGACCTTCGACGAGCGTCAGTCGAAGTTCCTGCTCGAGCAGTTCAGCGTGATCGAGAAGGTGCTGGACAAGGAGGAGGGGCTGCTCGCCCAGCGCATGGAGGAACTCGCGCTCTCCACCCAGGCGCAGAACACCGTCGATGCCGCGCGCGTGCTGACCGGGTTGCTGTCGGGCTCGGTCGAACGTCTGGTCGCCGCCGAAAAGGAACAGGTCGGGAATGCGACGACGGAATCGCGCGAACTCGTCACGTCGCGCATTGTCATCCTGATCGCGGCGGCGGTTCTCGTGGTGGTCAGCGCGGTGCTGATCGCGTGGCTCTATGTCGGTCGCCGGGTCACGGGCCGCCTCAAGGTCCTCGCGGCAGCGATGCGCCGCATCGCGGGCGGGGAGCTCGAAACCGAGATTCCGGAAGCCGGTCATGACGAGATCGGCGAGATGGCCTCCGCGCTGGTGGTCTTCCGCAACAATGCGATCGAGGTCCGCGAGGCCAATGCCCGCGCGCTGCGCGAGCGGGAGGAGGCCGAGAACCAGCGGCGCCGCGAACGCCTCAAGATTGCCGACGAATTCGAGGCGCAGGTGCGTGGCGTGGTGGACGCGGTGTCGTCGTCGTCGACCCAGCTTCAGTCGAGCGCGCGCTCGATGGCGTCGGCGGCCGAAGGTGCCGTGCAGCAGAGCGCGACGGTTGCTTCCGCCTCGCAGGATGCGACCAACAACGTCCAGACCGTGGCGGCGGCCGCCGAGGAACTGTCGAGCTCGATCGCGGAGATCGCGCGCCAAGTTGCCGAATCGGCCAAGATCGCCTCTCAGGCGGTCGAGGAGGCGGGTGCCACCAACCGGACGATTCAGGGCCTTGCCGATGCGGCGCAGCGGATCGGCGACGTGGTGAAGCTGATCAACGACATCGCCAGCCAGACCAATCTTCTGGCCTTGAACGCGACGATCGAGGCGGCGCGCGCCGGCGAGGCCGGCAAGGGCTTCGCGGTGGTCGCCAGCGAGGTCAAGACGCTCGCCACCCAGACCGCCAAGGCGACCGAGGAGATCGCCCAGCAGATCGCCGCGATACAGAGCGCGACTGGCGATGCCGTGGCGGCGATCAAGGGCATCGGCGGCACGATCGGGCGCATCAGCGAGATCGCGACGACGATCGCGACCGCGGTGGAGGAACAGGGCGCCGCAACACGCGAGATCGCACGCAACGTGCAGCAGGCGGCCCGCGGCACCAACGAAGTCTCGAGCAACATCGTCGGCGTCAAGCAGGCGGCCGTGCAGACCGGCACGGCGGCAGCGGAGGTTCTGAACGCCGCCAACGCGCTGTCGGAGCAGGCCGAGAGGCTGCGCGTCGGCGTCGACGAGTTCCTTGCCCAAATCCGTCTCGGGTAAGCAGCCGATCGAAAGCCAGCATGTACCGGACGCCCCTCACGCCGATGGTTTCGGCGTGAGGGGGTGCCGGGACACGTTCCCGCGCCGATCGCGCGTCGGCCGGGGCGTCTTTCGAGGACGCCGGCGTCCTGCGCCCTCGACCCTTTCTCAGCCTTCGCGGCGCGCCGTTCCCAAAAGGTCGCGCGTCACCGTCTCGAGGTGATCGCGCATGATGCGTTCGGCGCCGACGTCGTCGCGTTGCCTGATAGCGGCAACGAGACGGCGGTGCTGGTCCGCGTAGACGTCCTTCCTCTGCCTGGTCAGGCTCGCATCCTTGAGCTGCCCCCAGACCTGTTCGCCGCGGACGGCATTGACGGCATTGAACAGGGACAGCAGCAGCGTGTTGCGCGCCGCGGTCGCGATGGTTCGGTGGAGCATGCCGTCCCACATCTCGAACGCGCTCGTCGTTGTCGCGGCCTCTCCCTTTCTGAGGCAGTTCTCCATCACCGAGATGTCGTTGGCGCTTGCGCGTATCGCCGCGAGCGCCGCCATTGACGGCTCGATGATGCGACGGACCTCCATGACTTCGGCCGGATTGGTGAACCGCGTCACGGCGGCGCCAGCCTCGATCACGGGCGGTCGCGCGCCGGCGAACGTGCCGCGGCCGACATGTCGCCAGATCTTGCCCTCGGCCTCGAGCACCTCGAGCGCGCGGCGCAGCGTGCCGCGGCTGACGCCGAGCCGCGTCGCCAGCACGCGCTCGGGCGGCAGGCGTTCGCCGGCTCGGCTGGCTTCCTTCACGATCTGACGCAGGCGCGTGAGGGTCGCATCGGTGCGCATGGCCGTCTTTTATGCCAATCCGATATTGGTTCAAACAGCTTTGTTGAATTCACGTCAACGAATGGGTAACACGAATGCCTCGTGGCAACCAATAATAGACCAATCATAGATTGGTTCAAAATGGTGAAACCGTGCGACTGGTAACTTTCGACGACGGCAAGGGAGCGCGCGTCGGCATTCTCGACGCGTCGGCGAAAACGATCATTGATCTCTGCGTCGGCGACCTGCCGCGCGACATGATCGCGCTGATCGCGTTGGGCGCGGACGGCCTTGAAAGGACGAAGCGTGCCGCGGCGACGGCGCCGCGACTTGCGGCCGACGCGGTGCGGCTGCTTGCGCCCATTCCGCGGCCCGCGCGCAACATTTTCTGCGTGGGCAAGAACTACCACGAGCATGCACACGAGTTTCATTCGAGCGGCTTCGACGCGTCGGCCGGCGCGACTGCCGTGCCGGACGTTCCCATCATCTTCACCAAGCCCCCGTCGACGGTGATCGGACCCGGCACGCCGATTCCGGCACATCTCGACCCGACCAACTCGGTGGATTACGAAGGCGAGCTGACCGTCGTCATCGGCAAGGGCGGCCGCGGCATTCCGCGATCGCGCGCATTCGAGCACGTCTATGGCTATACGATCATCAATGACGTCACGGCGCGCACGCTCCAGCACCGCCACAAGCAGTGGTTCCTGGGCAAGAGCATCGACGGATTCTGTCCGATGGGACCGGTGCTGCTGACCGCCGACGAAGTTCCGGACGTCGGGGCCATGCATCTAGTGACGCGGGTCAACGGTGAGGTACGCCAGGACGCGAAGGTCGCCAACCTGATTTTCGACATCCCGACGCTGATCGAGACGATCTCCGCCGGCATTACGCTCGAGCCGGGCGATCTCATCGCCACCGGCACGCCGTCGGGCGTGGGCATCGGCTTCAAGCCGCCTAAGTACCTGAAGAAGGGCGACGTGGTATCGATTACGATCGATCCGATCGGCGAGCTGGTTAATCCGGTCGATTGAGGAGACGCTCAGCAAAGGACCGAGCAAGACGGAGGATCGCCATGTCACATTTCCGCAAGTTCATGTGGGCCGTCGCGGCGGCATCGATGTTGCTCGTACCGGCGGCTGCCCCGGCGCAGGATGCCTATCCCTCGCGCCCGATCACGATGATCGTGCCGTTCCCGCCGGGCGGCGTGGCCGACCAGTCCGGCCGTCCGGTCGCCGCCGCGCTCGAGAAGATTCTCAAGCAGCCGGTGGTCGTGACCAACCGGCCCGGGGCGGGCGGGGCCGTCGGCATGGCCGCTGCGGCCAACGCCAAGCCCGACGGCTACACGATCCTGATGGCGCTCTCGAGCATCTCCATCATTCCCGAAGCCGACAAGCTGTTCGGCCGCCAGCCGGCGTACCAGATGAGCCAGCTTGCGCCGGTGGCGCTCGTCACGGCCGATCCGACCGTTCTGGTCGTGTCCGCCGACAGCCCATGGAAAACAGTGGAGGACTTCGTCGAGGACGCGAAGAAGCGCCCCGGCGAGATCTCGTTTTCGTCCTCGGGCGTGTACGGCACGCTGCACATGGCGATGGAAATGTTCGCGCACGCGGCGGACATCAAGCTGCGGCACGTCCCCTTCAGCGGCGGCGGGCCGGCGCTGACGGCGCTGCTCGGCAATCACGTTCAGGCGCTCGCCTCTGGCCCCGGGCCGGTGATCCCGCACATCAAGGCCGGGAAGCTGCGCGCGCTTGCGAGCTGGGGTGAGAAGCGGCTCGATGCGCTGCCGGACGTGCCGACGTTCAAGGAACTCGGTTACAAGGACGTCGAGTTCTATATCTGGTCGGGCGTGTTCGTGCCGGCCGGCACGCCGGAGCCCGTCATGAAGGTGTTGCGCGACGCCATGCGCCAGGTGGTCGAGGATCCGGAGTTCAAGAGCGCGATGGAGAAGCTCCAGACGCCGGTCGTCTACATGGATGCGCCGGAGTTCCAGAAGTTCTGGGACCGCGACGCGGCAATGCTCGCGGCCGCCGTGCAGCGCGTCGGTCGCATCGAGGAAAAGAAGCAGTAACCTGATGACGGTTCCGATTGGCGGTCGGGGACCGGCCGGGGGGCTGACCCGCGACCGGTTCGCCGGCCTCGTTCTGGTCGCATTGGCGGCCTTCATTGCGTGGGAGACGCGGGTCCTGCCGCTCGGCACGTTCCGCGAACCCGGTCCCGGCTACATGCCGCTCCTCACCGCGGTCGTCCTCGGCGTGATGGGCCTCGTCGTGGCGCTGCGCGGCGGCGGGCCGGCGCTGCGCGACATGAGCTGGTCCGAGGGCCGGCATGCGGCGATGCTGCTTGCCGCCTGCGCGTTCGCGGCGCTGGCGCTGGAGCGGATCGGCTACCGGCTCACCGTCATCGCGCTGCTCGTCTTCTTTCTCGGTGTCCTTGAGCGCAAGCATCCCTTGGCCGTCGCCGTCGTCACGCTGGCGCTTGCGTTCGGTTCCTTCTTCCTGTTCTCCGACCTCCTGCGCGTGCCGTTGCCGCGTAGCCCGTGGGGCTTCTGACTTGAACGACGACCCGGTGCAGGCGCCTCTACTTGTCTGCGGAGTTCCGGTGTGACCGATACGCTCTCCAATCTCTTTCTCGGCTTCACGGTCGCTCTTTCGCCCGACGTCCTGCTCTTCGCCGTCGTCGGGTGCATCATCGGCACACTCGTCGGCATGCTGCCCGGCGTCGGGCCGCTCGCCGGCATCAGTCTGCTGCTGCCGGTCACGTTCGGCCTCAACCCGACCACGGCGATCGTGCTGCTCGCCGGCATCTATTACGGTGCGATGTACGGCGGCTCGACGACGTCGATCCTGATGCGCATACCGGGCGAGGCCGCATCGGTGATGACGTGCATCGACGGCTATGCGATGACGCAGCGCGGCCGCGGCGGCCCCGCACTGGCGATCGCGGCAATCGGTTCCTTCATCGCGGGCACGGTCAGCGTCGTCGGCCTGATGCTGTTGGCACCGCCGCTCGCCGCCGTCGCCCTTCGTTTCGGGCCGCCGGAATACTTCGCGCTGCTGACGCTCGGGCTCCTCGTCCTCGCTTTTCTTACCGGTGGCTCAATGCCCAAGTCGCTGGCCATGGCGGCGCTGGGCCTGTTCCTCGGCACGATCGGCATCGACCTGATGAGCGGATTCTTCCGCTTCCAGTACGGGTTGATCGAACTCGGCGACGGTATCGGCATCGTGCCCGTCGCCGTCGGTCTGTTCGGCATTTCCGAGATTCTGCTGACCGCGGGCCAGGAGACGCCGCCGCAGGTCCAGAAGCCGAAGCTCAGGGATCTGCCGCCCTCGCGCGAGGAGCTGCGCGCGGCAATGGGGCCGGTCGGCCGCGGCACCGTGCTCGGCTTTCTCATCGGCATTGTCCCGGGCTCGGCGCACGTCATCTCGTCGTTCGTGTCCTACGCGCTGGAGCGGCGGCTGTCGCGCCATCCGGAACGTTTCGGCAAGGGCGCGGTCGAGGGCGTCGCCGGGCCTGAGTCGGCGAACAACGCCGCGGCCTGCGGCTCGTTCGTGCCGATGCTGTCGCTCGGCGTGCCGTCGGGTCCGATCCCCGCTGTGATGCTGGCGGCGCTCATGGTCCACGGTATCGCGCCGGGCCCGCTCCTGATGCAGCAGCAGCCGGAGCTGTTCTGGGGTTTCATTGCCAGCATGTATGTCGGCAATCTGGTGCTGCTGATCCTCAACCTGCCGCTCGTCGGCCTGTTCGTGAACCTGCTGCGCATTCCCTATGCCTATCTCTACCCGGCGATCCTCGTCTTCTGCGTGCTGGGCGTGTACTCGGTTAACAACAGCGTCATCGACGTGTGGATCATGACGGTCATGGGGGCGCTCGGCTACGTGCTGCGCAAGTTCGACTTCGAGGTCGCGCCGATCGTGCTCGGTCTCGTCCTGTCGCCGATGCTGGAAACGGCGCTCCGCCAGTCGCTCGCGATGTCGTCCGGCAGTTATGCGATCTTCATCGACCGCCCGATCGCCGTCGGCATGCTGGCGGTTGCAGCGGCGCTCTTCCTGGTCAGTTTCCTGCCGGCGCTCAAGCGTGGCGCCGGCTGGCGCCGCACCATCGGTCTCGAGACCTGAAGCGGAACCGGGGCCGGCTACGACCGCCGGCGGCAGGACCGCCGATGGCCCGGCTTCGGCGTCGCCGCAAAGGCCTGTCCCGTTGTCCCGGCTAATCGACATTTGGCGCGGCGAGGTTCAGCCGCGTCGGCGAACGGAGTTGCTCAAAGCTTTCTCTGTAAAAGCGTTTAGGTGCGGTTGCGCCGCATATCCTGGGCAATTCGTGGGTCGTGGATGTAACCTTGAGGCCTGCCACAAAACGGGGTGGCTGTCGGTTATCACTATGCGCTCGGGTGCTACGTTCTTCCGGATAAATGCCTGCAGCATGGGGCCGGTTCGCCTGGGATGGACGCCAAGCGAACGCAGCCGGCGCGCGGGTGGGCGGCCGATACATCGAGCCATTTCCGGGCGACTTGCCGGCGCCGCGGTCGATGACCTCCGCTGCGTTGAGGGTGAGAATCCTCTTTGTTTGGTCGAGTTGAAGGGACTGTCTTTCGTTCGAAACGGCGACGCGGTCCGGTTCATCTCGATAACGTCCGAGAGCGGGGCGACCGGAGGCAGCTGGGAGCGGGCTGCCGCGAGATGTGCGGCTCAGAACCATTCGTGCAGCCATGCTTTCGAGCAAAGCATGGCAATGTCCGCGGTCATTGAGGTCTGTCGGCGCACTCCAAGAACGCGCAGGTCGCCGCACCGACCTCCAGCAGTGTGGCGTTTTCGTTTCTGCACATTGGGCAGATGAACCCCGGGCGGCGACGCGTGAACAAGAACCCGGCACAGGTGGTGCCGCCCGGCAAGCGCTTCCGGAATTGGGAAAGAGTACGGGTGAGGCGGCGGCATCGGAGCTGGTTGTTGCTACGGCTGATAGTGCCCGAAGATCCTCGTCCTGCCACCAAAACACCGCCATAGATTGTGTGCGCTGGGGCGGCGAGAGAAGTCTTGTGAATGCGCGCACAAACAGCGGTACTGACCACCTGCCGGCGGCGGAAATATGGGCGCCCGACCGTCCGGAACGAATACGAGATCGCGCTCGATTCGCACCATGACCAGCGTGATTTCGATCCGCTCAATTTCATTGGCACAGGGAGGAGGGTAGCGCCTCTCCGAACTGGCGAATATCCAGCCGCAATACGTGCGCTGAAACATCTTCGTGAAACGGAAAACGCCCTCCTCGAGGGCGATCAGAAGATGCTCGGGCGATAGATGGTCGTTCGTCGCTCGCTTTGGACGTGATTCTTTTCGGGAGGATACTGGATCGCGATCTTTGCGCCTGAATGCGCGAAAGCTCGCCGGTCTTTCCGCATGTAACGGCGGAATTTTTCTTGACACCCATTATCAGGCTCACTACCTGAACGGGCTTATTTAATCATAACTTCCACCGCGCAGGCACAACGGGGAGGCGTGGGCGCGGTCGTCCTCGCGGGAGGCTAGGTTTGATCCGCCATTCGCTCGTTCAAACACTGCTTCTTACGCTGTTTCTCGGCTTTATCTCACCAACCCGTCCACAAACACAAGAACTCACCGGGATCGGCTTTCTCCATAGTGGACTTCCATTGTCTCGTGCCTGGGGCGTCAGCGCCGACGGCTCTGTCGTTGGGGTGAAGCCGGTTCCACCGGCTCTTCCTTGACGGAAGCGTTTCGCTGGACGGTGTCTGACGGGCAACTGATAGGCCTCGAGGATTTGTTTGCTGGTAGCTACGGCAGCATCGCGCGGGCCGTCAGTGCCGACGGCAAGGTCATCGTCGGTTACAGCTTTGGCCCGCCTTCCGCTCCCATTAGAGCATTCCGTTGGACGGAAGCCGACGGCATGGTCGACCTCAGCGACCCCGATGATGTCTTCGCGAATTGTGCCTATGGGGTGAGCGCCGACGGCAAAGTGATTGTCGGTTACGGCACCAATAAGGATGGAAAACAAGAAGCCTTCCGTTGGACGGAGAGAGAAGGGAAGGCCGTTGGTCTCGGTGACCTCGATGGTGGCGACTTTCACAGCTTTGCCAACGCCGTGAGCGCCGATGGCAAAGTGGTTGTTGGCTACAGCGCCAGCAGCAAAGGAGAAGAGGCATTCCGCTGGACGGAAGCCACCGGAAAAATGGAAGGCCTTGGTATTCTTTCGGGGCACGAACGGAGCGAAGCCCTGGCCGTGAATGCTGACGGATCGGTCATTGTCGGCATAAGCGGCTTTGGCCACCGTGACAACTACCCGGCATACCGGGCGTTTATCTGGACACAGGCAACCGGAATAAAGGCACTGTCCGAGTTCCTGGGGGAAAAGGTGTCGATCTGGGAAGCTGGGAGTTGCGTTATGCGACCGGCGTCAGTGCCGATGGCTCGATCATCGTTGGCTTTGGTTTGGACGAGAACGGCAAAGCGAATAGCTACATCGCAAAATTGAACACCAGCTCTGACGATGATTCGGAGGCAGGCTTCACCACGCCGGAGGATCTGGCCGTGTCGCTGAATTCCGGCACCGCACCTTCCCGGCAGAGCCGGCGCGTGGCGATGGATGCCCTGCGCCGGTCGCTGTTCGCCGCCGCCCACACCGTTCCCATCGCACCGGCGCCGCAGTTCGCCGCCGCCGATCCAAACGACGGGGCGTCGCTGTCGATCCCGTCGCTGTGGTCGGCTTATGCGGTGGGGGCGATCGGCACCAGCGACGGCGGCGGCGACTGGAGCCTGGACGGCACGGTGGGGCTGATGGCCGAAGTCTCGGAGGACCTGCGCCTCGGTGCCGGCATCATCGGCGGCTATGGCGACACCGAGACCTATCTCGGCGGCAGCAGCCGCGTGTACGCGGCCGGCGGCTCCGTCCTCGCGGCCTATGAGCGGCCCGAGGGGTTGCGGCTCTACGGCACGGCGTTCGCGGCGCATCTTTCCGTCGACACCGACCGTCACTATCGCAACGGCGCCGGCATCGACGGTTCGCACGGCGAGACGGATGGCATCGGCTATGGCGCGGCCGTGCGCGGCGGCTGGGCGTTCGCAGTGGATCAGGACACCTCGGTCATGCCGTATGCGGAGCTGCGATGGTCGAAGACCGAGCTCGACGGCTACACCGAGACCGACGGCGCCTTCCCGGCGACGTATTCCGACCAGGAGTCGGAGCGCACCACGTCGCATGTCGGGCTCCAGGTCGACCATCGTCTGACGTCGACCCTGCGGGTGCAGCCGCGGCTGGCCTGGGGTCACCGGCTCGGCGGCGACGACGGCGCGCTGACCGCCACCACGCTCGGCCTGACGCAGACGCTGCGCCCGGTGGCGGAAGACCGGAACTGGGCCGAGGGGGCCATTGCGGCGACGTGGCGGATTTCGAACCGGACGGTGCTGTCGGCGGAGCTGGCGGGCCGCACTGGCGACACGGCAGAGCCGACCGTCAGTTTCACGGTCGGTCTCTCGCGGCGGTTCTAAAGACCGCGGATCGCCGACCGATGTCTTAAGTAACTTTGGGTCGGCGCAAATGGCCTCCCATATGTTATGTAAACCGGAAGCCCCGCCGATCGGCGGGGCTTTTTTCGTTTCAGGGTCGGTCAGGGGCCGGTAACGGCCGGGCCCCGATGCCTTGATTTTTCACTCGTTTACGCAATCGCTCTGGACGCGGGCGCGCCGCCCCATATATTGGGCGCCCCGCGCGGTGCCGGTCGCGCCGCCAGCGATGCGGTTCCCGAATGTTCGGTTTTCGTAAGCAATCGTCCGAGTCGTTGATCGGCCAGTTGTTCCAGCCGATTTCGCCGTATTCCGGCCGGGAAATGCCGGTCTGGCGGGTTCAGGGCATCTTCAGCGTCGGCGGCGTCGAGCATGCCCGGCTGGTCGGACGCGATCATCCAACCGAAATCCGGAGCCTGGCCGTTTCCGTACTGACCGACCCCAAGCGCTACCGCCGCGTCGGCTGATCCACGTCGTTCACGCCTCCGGGTCGATCGTGAACAGCTCCTGCGGCCGGCGGACGCCGCGCAAGGCGTAGCGGCCGACCGAGACGAGCCGGTTGCGGCAGCCCGGTGCGGCCTGCGCAAAGGCGGAGGAGAGCAGCGCATCCTGACCGACCGCGCGGCACATGGCCGCGATCCGGCTCGTCTCGTTGACGGCCGGTCCGACCACCGTGAAATCCAGGCGATCGGCGCTGCCGATATTGCCGTAGAACACCTCGCCGTAATGCAGACCGACATAGAAGCGCGTGGCGGGCAGGCCTTGCGTGTGCCGCCGGGCGTTGGCGGCGGCCACGCGCCGGCGCGCATCCGCCACGGCGTCGAGCGCCTGACGGCACGTCGTCTCACCGTCGCCCTTGTTGAAGATGGCCAGCACGCCGTCGCCGATCAGCTTCAGCACTTCGCCCTGGCTGGCGTCGACCGCCGAAATGATCGCGTCCGCATAATCGTTGAGCAGCGGGATGACCTGTGTCGGCGGCATCGTATCGGTAATGCGCGTGAAGCCATGCAGGTCGCTGAACCACAGCACCGCCGTGATGCGTTCGGTCACGCCCCGTTCGATGTTGCCGCGCAGCACGCGGCGCCCGGCATCGGGCCCCAGATAGGTCTCGACGATGGTCTCGGCGATGCGGGCGACGACGGCGCTCTTGATCGCCAGCGCCAGCGGCGGCACCAGCACCTCGAGCGCGGCGATTTCGCGATCGGCGAATCCGCCGGGGCGATCGGTCGTCCATGACGAATAGACGCAATCCATCCGTCCGATGCTGCCCCCGGCGCCGAAGCGATTGACCATCGCGACGTAGTCGGTCGCCCCGATCTGACGCAGGTCGGCCAGGATCGGGAACTCCGCCAGTTCGGCCTCCGGTCCGTCGAGCCGCCGGCGCAGGCGGGCGGCGCCCGTCTCGATCAGACGAAAGAACGGGCTCCGGCGCCATTTCCCGTCGTCGTCGGGGGAATCGGTGCGTCCATATTCCTTTTCGACCGCATCGCGCCAGAGGCGGCGCCACTCATAGACGCGTCCTTCCAGCGTCGGATGCAGGGTATCGACGGCGACGAGGGCGCGGCTCAGCGGCAATCCGGCCGATACGGCCCGCGCGCAGAAGGCGTCGAGCAGCTCCTTCTCACGGGCGCCCTCGAGACCGGCCTCGGCGATCCACGTCGCGAGGCGCAGCAGCTTCGCTTCATCCATGATCGACAGATTAGCAGGCCCGATGGCACGCCGGCCATCCGCGGTCTCGTCGTTCCTGCAGCGTTGCTGTCGGAGCTTGGGGATGCGCCCGACCGCAAGCGGGACCGGACCGAACGGGCCGCTCCATGCGGCGGCGATGTCTAGGTCGAATAGAAGGGTGCGGATCGCAACGGGCGTCGCGCACGCCTGCCGCAAGGCGTATGCTTCGTTGTTTCCTTCGTATTCTTCCTTGCGATCCGAAAGATCATCGTCACGTGCCGGAGGACGGCGATTGGTCGACTCCGTCGATCTGGAGGAAGAAGGCCAGCCCATATGGACCCTGCTGCCGGATCGTGTGGCCGACCATGAGTCCAAGCAGAAGCGCACCGAAATTGGTCGTGATCGATACGCTGCCGGCGGGTGGCGTTGCACAATCCGGATAGAGAAGAACGCATGACCTGACGTCGCCCTGCGGATCGCGGCGGTAGGTGATACGGGTATTCATCATGACGAGATCGCGCGGCAGGTCCTCGGGATTGCAGATGATGCCGCGGGCGAGCTTCGCGGCGACCAGGCGTCGCGCCGGGCTGTCCGGACCGGGCCAGGCGTCCACCAGCTGTGTCAGGTGTTCGTAATCCTTGCGCGCAATATGGACATGCAGGCCGGACTCTGCCTGCGCGTCTGCCAGCTCAGACAGGTCGGGAAGTATCGCGGTGGATGCATGGATCATCATCTGGTGTGGCCGGCCGCCCATGTCGGCTTCCGCATCGCCGGCGGTCCGATATCTGCGTTCGGCACGCGCGTCGGGAGGGCTGCGTCGGACCGTATTCATTGCGGCTCTTCCTTCTTCAACGTGGCCTCGGACGTGTCCGTAGGGCGGAACCGGCCGGAAGTACGCCGCATCGCGTTGGCGTACTTCGCCATTCGGCGATTCGAATATGACCGCCAGACGGATGTAGAAGCGACGACTGGACGCGAGGCGGGGGATACGGATCGGGTTTTTCGTCCGTCCGGCTCGCCGAGTGTGAGGCCTTCGAGATCGATGCTTGGCTCGTGCCCCGAGATGATCTCGGCGAGCAGGCGGCCGGACCCGCAGGCCATTGTCCAGCCCAGCGTGCCATGCCCCGTATTCAGAAACAGATTGGCATATGCCGTGCGACCGAGCAGAGGCGGTCCGTTCGGCGTCATGGCGCGTAAACCGGTCCAGAAGCGTGCGCGTGTCATGTCGATCCCGGCTGAAAACAAGGTACTGACGGCATGGACGAGCGTCTCGCGGGGCCCCGCCCGACGATCGAGATTGTAGCCGGCCAGCTCTGCGATGCCGCCGACCCTTATGCGGTTGCCCAGCCGTGTGATCGCAACCTTGTGCGCCTCATCCATTACGGTCGAGCGCGGCGCGAAATCCGGGTTCGCCAGCGGCAGCGTGACGGAATACCCTTTGACGGGATAAATGGGCAGGTTGATCCCGAGCGGCCGCAACAGTTCGCGGGAGTGGCTGCCGAGAGCGACGACGAAGGCATCCGCGGCGATCGGCCCGCGGCTCGTCCGTACGGACACGATGCGGCCGCGGTTTGCAACCAGCCCGAAGATGGTCGTATCGAAACGGAACTCAACGCCGCGGCGCATGGCGCGCTGCGCCAGCGCTTCGGTGAAAAGATGACAGTCGCCCGTCTCGTCGCCCGGGAAATGCAGGCCACCGGCAATCGTGGCCGGGGCGCGCGAAAGGCCGGGCTCGATCTCGACGCAGCCGGTGCGGTTGAGGAACACGTGTGGAATGCCGAGGTCGCTCAGGATGCGGCTTTCGGTCGCGGCCTCATCGAGCGCTTTCCGGTCCCGGAAAAGCTGCAGGGTTCCCTTCGCGGCGTCGTCGTAACGGATGCCGGTTTCGGCGCGGAGCTCGCGCAGGCATTCCGCGCTGAATGCCGCGAGCCGCACCATACGCTCTTTGTTGCGGATATACGCGCTCGACGTGCAGTTTCGCAGCATCCGAACGAGCCATGTCCACAGGGCCGGATCGATACGGGGACGTATGACGAGCGGCGTATGACGTTCGAACAGCCACCAGAACAGCGCCTTCCGCGGCATGCCCGGGGCAGCCCAGGGGCCGGCATAACCCCACGAGATCTGACCGGCATTGGCGAAACTCGTTTCCATGCCGGCGCGTGATCGCCGGTCGACGACCACGATCTCGTGTCCCATGGTCGCGAGATAGTAGGCGGTGGTGACGCCGATGACGCCGGCACCGCAAATGACGATCTTCATGGCTCATCCAGGAAACGTCGCGCCCGGCCGTCGCCGTGACATCCGGCGCGTGGGGACGGCGATACGAATCTCCACGTGACTCTCACGTGACCCCCACGTCGCGTCGGTCGCACCGTGGCACCGCGCCTCTCCGTCGTCCCGTCATTGCTCATGCGGCCTGGGGGCCGGGATCGTCATCGTCATCTGCCGGTCTCGGCCGGGGTTGCGGTCGCGGACGAAACGGCACGACGGTCCGTCGCTTTTCATCGCGATCGTGCGGCGGCTCGACGTTTTCGTTCGAATCCGTATCGTGTGCCCGGTGCGGCACGCATCGGTGCGGTTGTCGCAAGGCACGGTCGTGCGCCTCCGGTTCAGGCACGACATGCGCCGGATAATGAAGTTGCTGATACGTGTTGTGTGCGTTGCAGGACGCGCCGGTGTCTCCATATGGTTCCGAACGATGTTCGGTCATGACTGACCTCACCCCTTGCGCCCGTACATTGCGGGCAGATGTCGGTGCAGGCGCGCGCAAAGGCGCCGCAGCGCATGCCGCGGCACGTGCAGGATGCGTCGCCTTCGCGCGCGTCGCTCTACGTGTGACGAAAGATGGTGATCAGATCAGCCCCGGCACCGGCTGTTGGACCGCCATGCGCCTCAGCCGCATGACGGGGCCAGCGCAACCGGTTTGATGCCGCCGACTCCCATGATTGCCCACCGCTTCAGAACGCCGGACATGGGGAACGCAGCAAACGGATGCATGACGTATCCCATATAGGACGAATGCCGAGGGCGTTCAATCCGCATGGGGGCCGTGGCGAAACGGTCGACTGAACGTAGGACACGTCGTCGATGCGGCCGCCGGCGCGTCAGCCCGAGGCGGCCCCGGGCATCGCCGCGCCATCCGCCGCGATGCTTGTCGGCGCACGCGATTGTCCGTCGCGCCGGGTCACCTTTTCCAGATGCAGGAAAAACGGTACGCCATCGGGTGCGCTCTGGTGAATTACGGCGCCCTGGATCATGCCCAAGAGCAGAGCGCCGAGAGGGCTGACCATTGATATGCCGTTCGCCGGCATCGGTCGGACATCAGGGCGGACGAGGATGCCTGTTTCGATTTCGCCGCGCGGGGCACGACGATACTCGATGCGCGCACCTGCCACGACGACGTCGTCCGGCACCTGATCGGGATCGCAAACCAGACCGCGCCAGAGCTTCGCGACGAGAAGGCGCCGCACCGGATGCTCGTGCGCCGGCCACGCGTCGACGAGGCGTTTCAGATCTTCGTAGTCCCTGCGCGACAGAATGAAGCAGGTTCCTGAATTTTCCTGTGCGGCCAAGAGCCAGTCGAGATTGGACATGCGAACTCCTCTTTCGCCGGCACAGGCGTGCCGGCGACGCAAGAACAGCCATTGACGGTTGGATGGGCTATGGATCCCCGGCGGACGGCTTGGTCCGCCCGTCACGCCGGGGCGTACCCGCTTGCCTGCAGGCTGCCCGCGCGGAGCATGAATCGCCGCAGATAGCCGAACGACTGCATCGGGATTCTCAGCGACCTTGCTGCAGCCGGTCGGTCGTGTGATCCGTCGCCTGTCCGGAAAGCATGTCTTCGAGATAGGCCGGCAGAACGAAGGACGCCTGATGCAGCGCCGGCGTGTAGTAGCGTGTGGCGATGCCGGAGGCGGCGAACCGTTCGGCAAGCTGCTCGACGGATACAGTATGCCGGTAGGCGGCGTCAGAGGCCCATGCGAACGACATGGGGCCGCCATAGTATGTCGGCACCGTGGCCGTGTAGACGCCCACGTCGCTGAATATTTCGCGCAGTCGCTTCACGGTACGGCTGATCTGATCGCGCTGCAGGAACGCGACGCCGCTTTGGGCGACGAGAATCCCGCCCGGCCGAAGGCGTACGCGGCAAAGGGCGAAGAACGGAGCCGAAGACAATTTCGCGCCCGGGCCGACAGGGTCCGTCGAGTCGATGAGGATCACATCGAAATTGGCCGTGGTGTCCCGGACGAACGCGGCGCCATCCGCGATGACGATTTCGGTGCGTGGATCGTCGAACGCGCCGGCCGAGATCGAAGGGAGATAGCGCCGGCTCAGTTCGACGACGCGCGGGTCGATCTCGACGAGAACGGCGCGCTGGACGGTCTTGTGCTTCAGGACTTCGCGCAGAGTCCCGCCGTCGCCGCCGCCCACGATGAGAACCGAGCGCGCCGCGCCGTGCGCCAGAATCGGAACATGCGCGATCATCTCGTGATAGATGAACTCGTCATGCTCGGTCGTCTGTACGTAACCGTCGAGGGCGAGCACGCGCCCGAACGCCGGATTGTCGAAGATCCGTATGCGTTGCGGTCCCGAATCGTCCTGGTGGACATTTCGGGTCGCCAACAGGCGCTGGATTGCCGGCTCGTTTGGCGACTCGTCGAACCAGAACCCACCATGATCGGGACGGCCCTGCGACGTCGCGGCGGACAAACCGCTCACGGGCGCGAAAGCATTGGGCAGTGGGACAGCATCGACCATGGATCACCTGTTTCGGCTAGAGCGGAATGGGGCGTCTGGACGCGTTTCGTTGCGGAAGTCACAACCTCGATATGCCGGGGGATCGACCGCTGCCGTCGGTACGCACGCCACCGGCCGGCGGCTCGACAGCCGCCTCGTGCGACGAGCCGCCGTCGGAACGGTGCGTGATGACCTCGATCACCGTCAGGGTTTTCAACCGTCCGTCAGGTGTTTCATACGTGATCGAGTCGCCCTGCGACAACCCGAGCAGGGCGGCCCCGACCGGCGTCAGCACGGAAACGCAAGGCGTCTCCGGCGAGGTTTCTCCCGGAAACGTAAGCTTTGCGACGGTTTCGCGTCCGGACTCCTCGTCGCGGAACCGGACGGTCGAATTCATGGCGACGACCGTCGGCGGCAGTTCGTGATCGGAGACGACCTTGGCGCGGGCGAGTTCGTTCAACAGGAACTCGCCGACCTTGCCCATGCGGTCGAGCAGCGTGCCGCCGAGCAGCGAATCCAGTCGACCGAAATCGCGGCGGCTTATTCTGATCTCCGGCAGATTCATGGCTCCAGCCTTCGGTTCGACAAGTGCTCGTCGGTGTTGTCAACCTTGATGTAGGTTTGCTCGCGCGTACTTGCGTACGGCATTGCCTCTACGGATGAAAATCGCACGTGTGTTCCGCAGTACAGACAGCGTGCGGCTGCTGCAGGGACGACATGGCGGCATTTGGCGCAGATCCGGGAACGAGTACGCTGTTGATTCACAGGCTTCTCCTTTCTCGGTTGCCAAATAGCGGACAGGCCAAAAGCACGCCGCACCGCGAATGCGGTCGTCGGCCTGGCACACGGGTTTACGGGTAGTGTGTCGAAGTAGGAGCCCCGGATGCAGCTGCAGCTACGGCGTCAGGCACGACGCCAAGCATCGCGGGGCATACGATTCCGGTTCGGCGCAGCCAGCGAGCCAGGCGCTCCAGCAGAGCATCTTAACGATGTATGACCGCGCATTCGACATTGCGCGTCATATATATTGGCTTGTTGCAAAATTTTCAAGCCGGGGTGGCCGCAAGCGCATATCGCCACGGTCTGCGGCATTGCTGCGACGGCCGCATCTTGCGACGGGGCGCACGATCTCGCCTTCGTTCGTACTTGGCCTACGGGCAGGACGACGTCGCCTATGGAATCCAACGGCGAAGTCGAAAAAGCGGAGGTGGACGGCCGGGCGGATCTGCATGCCCGCTGACGTTCCTTGGCGCCGTGCCGGTGCGCCGCGGCTCCAGCAGCATCTGCCATTGCCGGAGGCCTTCGCGCAGGACGTCGCCGAGTGGCGAGGCCTCGAGGCGTGTGGTTTTCAGCCGGCCGACCGCGAGCACGAGAAGCACGGCGTCGGTGGCGGCGGCGACATGAAAACCTGCGGCAGACGTCGCATGCATGAGCTGCCCGATCATCATGCCGGGCTCGATGACGGCGCGCTCGATGCCCCGTTCGTCCCGAAGCACGAGCAGCCCTTCCGACACGATCCCGACATCCTCGCTGCCGCCGGCATCCGGCCGCAGCACCTCGCCGGCGGCGAGCATTCGTAGGGACAGCGCGGGAGCAAGCTGGCGTATTACCTCGGCCGGCAAGGTCTGGAATCCGGGAATGTGCGCGAGCGCCTCGACCGGCGAGGCCGCCGGAACGTGCGGCCGTCGCCCGGGCCGTTCGACGACCACGTGATCGCGATTGGCTATCGAGATGCCCGCCAGCCGCAGATGCCGATCGATATTGGCAAGAACGGCGTCGCGGCAATCGGCATCATCGGCGAAGCTGGAAAGCCAGTACCGGACGAGATATCGGATGCCGCGGTCCGTGTAGGCGTCGACCCTGACGTCCGGCTTGGGATCGGCGCGAATGCACTTGGTTGCCATGACGGCAGCAAGCAGAACGCGTTTGGCACGCGCCACCGGCACGTCGAAGTCGAGCACGACGGTGAGTTGAGTGCGGAAATGCGGGTGCGGCGCGCTGTAGTTGATGAGACGTCCGACCGCCATCCGCCCGTTCGGGACGACGACGTGAACCTTATTGCGGGTCTCGATGCGCGTCGCCCGCCAGGTGATGTCCACGACCCGGCCCGTGATTCCCGTATCGGCTTCGATCCAGTCGCCGATCCGATATGGGCGTTCGATGCTCAGGGCAATGCCCGAGAACAGGTCGCCGATGACGTTTCGCAGCGCAAATCCGATGATCGCGACCAGAATCCCGGACGTCGCCAGTGCACCTGCCATCGCGCTCTCCGACATGGTCGACAGAATGACCAACGACACCGCGATGCAGAGAATGGCCGTGATGAGCTGACGTAGAAGGCGCGACGGATGCCTGCCTCTGCGAACCATCACCATCGCGACGGCGAGCCAGATGACCCGGCTGACGAGCCATGTCAGCGCAAGCAGGCCGGCCGCCATGACCGCGTGGTTCGCCCGATCCGCAACTGACTCCGACAGTCCGATCGCGACGAGGCCGCGCGCGACGATGTCGGCCTCGTATGCCAGGAGAAGGGCCGTGGCCGCCACGAGCGGTCGCAGAAGTCTTCGGAATGGATGAAGTTTCAACAATACACGAGGCGTCACGACGCCCTGCATCATTGGAACAAGGGAAATCCGGACATGCGTCCGCCGTCGCGGCGACGCCGTTTTGCGCGCGTCGGTCGTATTCGGTGCAAGGCCTGTGAAGCCGTGCACCGCACGGCGTATGCCGGTCGTGGCGGAAAATATGGGCCGGGTCAGGCCCGGCGGTGCGTGTTCACCCGTCGCGCCCGACGACGGCGCGACGGGGCGGAAAGCCCGGTTTGATGCAACCGGCTCCGTCTATGATCCAGTGCCGCGAAGCCGGAGCGGCAGTGGCTGGAAATCCGCGCATGGCATCTAATATATGGTCAAGATTCCGCTGGTTCAACGCAGGCCCGCTCGGAGAGCGTTATGTCCGGACCCATTCTGGTGACCGATCGCGACAAGGCGCGACTGAGTGAAATCGTCGAACTGTTCTCGACAAAGCGCTACGACGTGCTCGTCGCGTTTCTTCGCCGCGAACTCGAACGTGCGAAGGTCATCGCGTCGGAACGCGTGCCGAGACACGTTGCGACGATGAATTCGCGCGTTCGCTATCGCGACGACACGACCGGCGACGTGCTGTCGGTCACGCTCGTGTATCCGGGCGAGGAGGACGATCTGCTCGGCCGCATCTCGATCCTGAGTCCGTTGGGAACCGCGCTGCTCGGGCTCTCCGAAGGGCAGTCCATCGCGTGGACGAGCCTCGACGGGCGTCGGCGGCGCGTGACGCTGCTGGAGGTCGTGTATCAGCCCGAGGCGGCGGGCCGTTTCGAGTCCTGATGGTCAGGGAGGGGGCCGATGGCGAAGGACCGTATCGAAATCGGCGATATCTTCGTGAGAACCGGCGAGCCGAAGGTGCGGGCGTGGCGCGTCGAGCGCACCTTCGAATTGCCCGAAGGAACGCATGCGCAGCTGGTTCGGTTGGACGACCCGACGCGGATGATCACGCTGGCGGTGAACGCCATTCTCGATCCGCGTCTCATGACCTGGATCGGTCGCGCGGACGATGGCGGCTGAAGGACGAACGGTGACCTGCTAGGCGCACCAGATGTTGCCGAGATCCATCAGGATCGCAGGACCGCGCACCGCCCACAGATAGACCGCACCCAGCAGCAGCATCGCCGCCGCGCCGATCAGCGTCAGACGCAGTCCGCCGTCTCTCATGCGGCACCTGTTTGCGCAAGCCGCGATACGGGTCGCTCGCGGATCGGCCAGTGGAGCGCCGCCGCCGCGAGGCCGAGCGCGACGCACAGCCACCACATCATGTCGTAGGATCCGGTGACGTCGTAGGCGTAGCCGCCCAGCCACGCGCCGAAGAAGCTGCCGACCTGATGGCTGAAGAAGACGATGCCATAGAGCATCGACATGTAGGCGGGGCCGAAGATGTAGGCGATGAGTCCGCTCGTCAGCGGCACGGTGCCGAGCCACAACAGGCCGAGTGCTGCGCCGAACGCAAGCACGCTCCATTCGGACATCGGCAGGATGATGAACAGCAGGAAGACGAGCGAGCGCAGGGCATAGACCAGGCTCAGCAGGTTCTTCTTGCTGTAGCGGCCGCCCAGCACGCCGCAGCCGTAGGACCCGACAATGTTGAACAGGCCGACCAGCGCCAACGTCCACGCCCCGACCCAGGTCGGCAGGCCGCGGTCGGCAAGGGAGGCCGGCAGGTGCGTGGCCACGAACACGAGCTGGAAGCCGCAGACGAAGAACCCGGCCGTGAGCAGCCAGAATCCGCGATGGCGGAAGGCCTCGGCGAGCGATTCGCGCAAAGTCTGCCCGCCGGCGGCCGGCCCTGCGCCCGGCGCGCTTGCGGTCGCGCGGCTCAGCGGCAGCATCAGCATCGCCGTCGCCGCGAGGCCGAACAGTGCGGCCGACCAGCCGAAGGACTCGAGCAGAACGTGCGCGTACGGCACCATCGCGAATTGTCCGAACGACCCGCCGGCGGTGATGATGCCGAGCGCGGCACTGCGCTTGTCCGCCGGGGCGGCGCGGCCGATCGCGCCAAGTACGACGGAGAATCCGGCGCCGCTCAGTGCCAGCCCGACCAGGATGTTGCCGAGCACGATCTGGGCGCCGCCGCCGGCCATGCCCATGACGGCAAGCCCCGCCATGTAGCACAGGGCGCCGGCGCCGATGACACGGCCGGCCCCGAACTTGTCGGCAATGGCGCCGGCGAACGGCGAGGCCGCGCCCCACAGCAGGTTCTGGAGCGCGATGCCCAGCCCGAACAGCTCGCGGCTGATGCCCAGGTCGAGGTTGATCGGCTTCAGGAACAGGCCGAAGGTCGCCCGCAGGCCCGTGGCGAGGGTCAGCACCATGGCGCCACATGCCACCGCGATCCAGAAACGCCGTTGCGCCATCATGCGCCGCCTCATGCCTAAGATCGAGGCAATGATCTTGCGCTGTCCATGGCGATGACCGCAAGTCGGCCGGCAGTGGCGACGGCGCGGGCCGACCATGCCGGATTCGCATGGCGGAAAGGCCATCGGCTGCCCCGTCGGGAGGGACAACCGCCGCGGTTGATAATTCGACCGGAGCCTTTAAAAGATGGCCCCTCAATCGTTCAGGGAGCACCCGTCAATGGCCCAGCCCGTTCCGCCCGGCACACCTCCGGTTCTCGGCATCATCGGCGGCAGCGGTGTTTACGAAATCGACGGCCTGACCAATGTCCGGTGGGAGCGTGTCCTCACGCCCTGGGGCGAGCCGTCCGACGACCTGATGTTCGGCGAACTCGACGGGCAGCGGCTGGTCTTCCTGCCGCGTCACGGGCGCGGCCATCGCATTCCGCCGTCGCAGTTGAACTACCGCGCCAACATCGATGCCCTGAAACGGGCCGGCGTCACCGAGATCATTTCGGTGAGCGCCGTCGGCAGCCTGCGCGAGGAGCTGGCGCCCGGAACCTTCGTCATCGTCGACCAGTTCATCGACCGGACCTTCGCCCGGGTGAAGAGCTTTTTCGACACCGGCTGCGTCGCGCACGTATCGATGGCCCATCCGGTCTGCAGCCGTCTCGGCGACCACATCGAGGGTGCGGCGCGCGAGCTTGGGCTGCCCGTCCGGCGCGGCGGCACGTACCTCGTCATGGAAGGGCCGCAATTCTCGACGAAGGCCGAATCGAACCTTTACCGCAGCTGGGGCTGCGACGTGATCGGCATGACCAACATGCCCGAGGCCAAGCTCGCCCGTGAGGCCGAGATGTGCTACGCGACCGTGGCGATGGTGACGGACTACGACTGCTGGCATCCCGATCACGACGACGTCACCGTCGATGCCGTCGTCAAGGTCCTTCTCGAGAACGCCGCGAAGGCCCGCGCGCTGGTCAAGCAGGTCGCGCCGAAGATCGGCGGACGCACGCATTCGTGCACGGCCGGCTGCCACACGGCGCTCGACCATGCGATCATCACGGCACCCGCGGCACGGGACCCGGGCGTCGTCCGCCGGCTCGACGCCGTCGCCGGGCGCGTGCTGAACCGTGCGTGATTTCGGGATGCGGGAACACTAGGCAGTCGGATGGCACGTTGTCGGCCCGCGCCCTTCGGCCGAGCCCGGGGCGAGACCCGGCTTACGTGATTCCAGGCGCCAGTACGAGGATCGACGACATGAAGAATCTCTGGTCCGACAAGGACGCCGAAGCCGCCGTCGAGAAATACGCGAAGCAGGGCGTCAACCGCGATCTCGCGCTACGCACCTACACGACGCGGCTGCTCGGCAGCGTGCCCGAGCTCGTGCTGCACGGCGGCGGCAACACCTCGGTCAAGACGCACATGAAGGACACGCTCGGCGAAGACGTCGAGGTGCTGTGCGTCAAGGGCAGCGGCTGGGACATGGCTGTCATCGAACCGCAGGGTCTGCCCGCCGTGCGGCTGCAGCCGCTGCGCAGGCTCTACGCGCTCGACCGGCTCAGCGACGAGGAGATGGTCAACTTCCAGCGCTGCAACCTGCTCGACGCGACGGCGCCGAATCCCTCGGTCGAGACGCTGTTCCATGCCTTCCTGCCGCACAAGTTCATCGACCACACGCACGCCAACGCGGTGCTGGCGCTGACCGATCAGCCCAACGGGGCCGAACTGTGCCGCGAGGTCTATGGCGACCGGGTTGCAATCGTCGACTACGTCATGCCCGGCTTCGCGCTCGCCAAGATGGCGGCCGAGGCGCAGAAGAAGATGCCGCAGGCCGAGGGCCTGATCCTGCTCAAGCACGGCATCTTCAGTTGGGGCGACACCGCGAAGGAAGCCTATGACCGCATGATCGAGCTGGTCAGCCTCGCCGAGGCGCGGCTGCGCCGGGGCCGGCGCAACGTGTTCGCGCTCGGTGCGCTGCCGGCGCGGCTCGCGACGCCGGCGGAGGTGGCACCGATCTTGCGCGGTCTCGCGGCGATTCCCGTCGACGCCGATGACGGCATCTACCGCCGCTTCGTCATGGCGTTCCGGACGAGCCCGCAGATCCTCAACTTCGTCAACGGCGCCGACCTTCCGCGCTACAGCCAGGCGGGCACCATCACGCCGGACCACGTCATCCGCACCAAGCCCAAACCGCTGATCGTGGCGGCGCCCGAGGCGGGTAGGCTGGATGCCTTTGCTGCGGCCGCGAAGCAGGCCTTCGCCGACTACGCAGCGGCGTACAAGGCGTATTTCGAGCGCAACAACGCGCGCGTCGGCGGCATCAAGAAGATGCTCGACACCGTGCCGCGCGTCATTCTCGTGCCGGGACTTGGCCTGTTCGCGCTGGGCAATTCGGCCAAGGACGCGAAGATCGCGGCCGACGTCTACGAGAACGCGATAGCGACCATCACCGACGCCGAGGCGATCGGCCGCTTCGAAAGCATCTCCGAGGCCGACCTGTTCGACGTCGAATACTGGTCGCTGGAGCAGGCGAAGCTCGGCAAGGGTGTCGAGGAGCCGCTCGCCCGTCACGTCGTTCTCGTGACGGGCGGCGGCAGCGGCATCGGCGCGGCTACGGCGGCCGCTTTCGCCGCGCAAGGTGCCGAGGTCGTCGTGCTCGACCGCGACGAGGCGGCCGCGCAGGCCGTCGCGACGAAGCTCGGCGGGCTTGGCATCCGCTGCGACGTCACCGATCGGGACGACGTGCGCGCCGCGTTCGACCGGGCCGTCTCGCATTTCGGCGGCGTCGATATCGTGGTGTCGAACGCCGGCGCCGCCTGGCAGGGCCGCATCGGCGACGTCGAGGACAAGATCCTGCGCGAAAGCTTCGAGCTCAACTTCTTCGCGCACCAGACGGTGGCACAGAACGCGGTGCGGGTGATGCGTGCGCAGAAGACCGGCGGCTGTCTCCTGTTCAACGTGTCGAAGCAGGCGGTCAATCCGGGGCCGGATTTCGGTCCCTACGGCCTGCCCAAGGCGGCGACGATGTTCCTCGTCCGGCAGTACGCGGTCGACCATGGGCGCGACGGCATCCGCGCCAACGCCGTGAACGCCGACCGCGTGCGCACGGGCCTGCTGACCAGCGACATGATCGCCTCGCGTGCCAAGGCGCGCGGGATCAGCGAAAAGGAATACATGGGTGGCAATCTGCTCGGCCGCGAGGTGAAGGCCGAGGATGTGGCGCAGGCCTTCGTGTCGCTCGCGCTCGCCAACAAGACCACGGGCGCGGTTCTCACCGTTGATGGCGGGAACATCGCGGCGGCGCTACGATAGGATGCGGGGTCGCCGCGACGTCCTGACGATGGGCATGGCGTGATCATGGCCGTGCGCTGGATCAAACCGCTCTACGGGATCACCGGTCGGCCCGTGCTCAACGCGACCCGTGCCGCGCGCCAGCGCCTCCTGGAAATCGGCGCTGAACTCGCAGGCACGGACGACTGTGTCGCGATCTACGTGCCCGAGAAGGCGCGCGGCTTCGGCGACGACGCTTATCGCGGGCGCATCGCCGGGGCGATGTGGCTGCTGCCGATGCCGGCCGGCCGCACGATCGACGATCACGGTTTCCGTGACATCGACGGCACGCTACGCTGGCCGATCGGCTGGCCGGTGGACGTCGCCCGGACGCGCAAGCTTGCCCCCGATGCGGCGCCTCTGCTGCGGCCGCTCGTGATCGAGCTGGCCGGCGCTGCAGTATGGCGTGCGCTGTCCGCGTCGTTTCAGGGCGGCGCGCCGGCACGCCTCGACGGCGCCCTGGCGCCGCTGGCAAGCCGGCTCGACGCGATCTTTGCGGGAGGGTGAGCTTCGATGCGGGCAGTCAAAGGCATCGATCATTCGATCGTCGGCGTGCGCGACCTCGAGGCCGCGCGCGCGGCGTATGCGCGCCTCGGCTTCACGCTCACGCCGCGCGGGCGGCATGTCGGCTGGGGCACGGCCAATTACTGCATCATGTTTCCGGACGATTACATCGAACTGCTCGGCATCGTCGATCCGACGCAGTTCACCAACGGTCTCGACCAGTTCCTCGCCGGCCGCGAGGGCCTGCTCGGCTTCGCGTTCGGCACCGATGATGCCGACGCGGCGGCGCGCGAACTCGCCGCCGCCGGCCTCGAGCCCGACGGCCCGAAGGATCTCGGCCGCGTGCTCGAGCTGCCCGAGGGCGACGTCATGCCGCGGTTCAAGCTCGTGATGCTGCCGCCGCGCAGCACGCCCTGCGTATCGGCATTCATGTGTCAGCATCTGACGCCTGATCTCATCCGCCGACCGGCATGGCTCCGGCACGCGAACGGTGCGGTCGGCCTCGTCGGCCTGACGGCGGTGGTCGACGATCCGCCGGCACTGGTCGGTGCCTACGACCGGCTTTGCGGTGCCGGTGCGGCGACGCTGACCGACGATACGCTCGCCGTCCACCTCGGACGCTCGTTCATCGCCTTTGCCCGGCCCGACGATCTGCCGTTGCTGCATCCGGACGTCGACCTTCCCGTTGCCGACCCGCCCTATCTCGCGGCGATGACGATTGCCGTCGCCGATCTCGAGGCGACGCGCGAGTTGCTCGAGGACAACGGCGTCGACGTCGCCGTCGACAGCACCGGGATCCTCCGCCTCGGCGCTGCCGCCGGTTGCGGCACGATCCTGGAGTTCAGGCAGGTCACAACGCGCTAGGGTCGGCGCAAGAGTTTCGGACTCGTCCCTGGGGTTTCGGGTGCCGGTGCCGGGGGAAGGGGCCGGACGACCGCCGAAGGGAACTTTGTCGGCAGCTCCAGGTTTTGAAGCCGCTGGATCAAAGGAGCCGCCACGATGGACCTCACCCGTTCCGCCCAGGATGTCTACCGATCCGTGTTCGGTGGCCCGAACAATCTGTCGACCGCCGAGCGGGTCGGCTCTGTCATCCTGGGTCTCGCCGCACTCGGGACCGCCGCCCGGCGTCGCCCGGGGCTCGGTGCGCTGCTGGCACTCGGCGGCCTTGCCTTCGTGGCACGCGGGATGAGCGGCCATTGTCCCATCAAGGCGGCGGCCGGGCGCGGCGGGTACCGATACCTGACCGCCGGTTCAGGGCAGGACCGCACGCCCCGACTCGGTGAAGACGACGAACCTTACGGGACCGCCATCGAAGGCAAACCGGCGACGGCCGGGATCCCCTAGTTTCCGGCACGTCGCCGGACGCAGCATCCGGGACGGCGAGCTACTGCAAATGCCACGCGAAGAAGGCGAGCGTGCGCTCGCGTGCGAGCTTCGCGCTTTCGGCATGGTAGCTGCCGCGCTGATCGCAGTTGAAGCCGTGTCCGGCAGGATAGATGTGGATCTCGACGCGATCTTTCTGGGCGGCGCGGATCTTGTCGACCTCGCTCAGCGGAATGGCGTGGTCCTTCTCGCCGAAATGCATCATCACCGGGCAGCGCGGCACGGCATCGGCATGGTTGCCGATGCCGCCGCCGTAGTACGACACGGCAGCGGCGAAGCCGTCGAGTCCCGTGGCCGCGAGCCACGCGACGAGGCCGCCCCAGCAATAGCCGACAATGCCGATCTTGCCTACGCCGGCGATCGCATCGCGCGCGGCGGCGATGTCGAGCAGCGCCTGTTCGTTCGTGACCTTGCCCCGGATCTGGCGGCCCTCGGCGATGTCGGATTCACCGTATCCGAGTTCGACGCCGCGGCTGACGCGGTCGAACAGGGCCGGGGCGATCGCCACGTAGCCGTCCTTTGCGAAGCCGTCGACGACGCTGCGGATGTGGTCGTTGACGCCGAAGATCTCTTGGACGACGACGAGGCCGCCCTTCGGCATGCCCGTGGGATCGGCGCGATAGGCGGAGAGCACATGGCCGTCGGCGGCGGTCAGGGTCGTGTTGCCGAGCGCGTTTACGGTGGTCAAGGCGTCCTCCTTCTTCGATCGTCCCGGAGCCTTACCACCTTGCCCGCATGCGGGACAAGCCGCTCACCGGGGCCGTCCCGCGACGGAACGCGCGCCACGACTGCGGCGTTGCGCGTCGGGTTGGTTGCGCCGGGTCATGATGCGTGGAACGTAACGGTCGCGCTCTTCGCGGATGTCGCGGTCGGGCTCTACCGGGGCGATCTTTTCATGAAGGGCACTCTTCCGGTGGCCGGGCGGATGCTCGGCCCGGCGGATTTGACCGCGCCGGTGTTGTCCGTCGTCGACCCGGAAAGTCGCCTCATGCCGCCCGCATCCGTGATTGCGTTCCCGGCGGTATCACGGTGCCGGACCCGGGTGCGTGCTTCGGTACATGGGCGATGCCGGCGTCACGCAGCGGCACCTGGGCATCCTGACCGGCGACCGGACGCATCGTCACCTGTGGCCGGAGATCCTCGACTGGCTTCGCGCGACCTGAAGCGCGCCGCCGCACGCGTCAGACGTTGAAGCGGAACAGCATCACGTCGCCGTCGGCGACGACGTAGTCGCGGCCTTCCTGGCGCATCTTGCCGGCTTCCTTCGCGCCCTGCTCGCCGCCGTAGGCGACGTAATCGTCATATGCGATGACTTCGGCGCAGATGAAGCCCCGCTCGAAATCGCTATGGATCACGCCGGCCGCCTCTGGCGCCTTGGCGCCCTTGCGTACGGTCCAGGCGCGCGCCTCCTTGGGCCCGGCGGTGAAGTAGGTGATGAGGTTGAGCAGGCCGTAGCCGGCGCGAATGACGCGGGCGAGCCCGGTCTCGCTCAGGCCGAGCGATTCGAGGAAGGCCTGCCGCTCGGTCTCGTCTGGCAGGGCGGCGACCTCTGCTTCGATGGCGGCCGAGATGACCACGGACGAAGCGCCTTCCTGTGCCGCCTTGGCCGCCACCTTGCGCGACAGCTCGTTGCCGGTGGCAGCGGCCTCTTCCTCGACGTTGCAGACGTAAAGGACGGGCTTGGTGGTGAGCAGCTGAAGCTGCTTGACGAGCGACGCCTGCTCGGGCGTCGGCGTGAAGGCCCGGCCGGGCTTTCCCTCGCGCAGGAGGGCGAGGATCGGTTCCATGACCTCGAGTTGCGTCTTCGCCTCCTTGTCGCCGCCGCGCGCCTTCTTCTGCGCGGTCACCACGCGCTTTTCCAGACTTTCGAGGTCGGCGAGCATCAGCTCCGTCTCGACCGTCTCGGCGTCGCGCAGCGGATCGACCGATCCCTCGACATGGGTGACGTCGCTGCCTTCGAAGCAGCGCAGCACGTGCGCGATCGCGTCAACCTCGCGGATGTTGGCGAGGAACTGGTTGCCCAGGCCCTCGCCCTTCGAGGCGCCGCGCACCAGCCCGGCGATGTCGACGAACTCCAGCTGCGTCGGGACCTTGCGTGCCGATTTCGCCAGGCGGGCGAGCGTATCAAGCCGCGCGTCCGGCACCGGCACGCGGCCGATATTCGGTTCGATCGTGCAGAACGGATAATTCGCGGCCGCGGCGGTCGCGGTCGCCGTCAGTGCGTTGAACAGGGTCGACTTGCCGACGTTCGGCAGGCCGACGATGCCGCAGCGGAAACCCATGTCGTCTAGTCCTTGTTCAAATCGGTCCGGGGCGGCTTCGGCGCGGGTGGGTTCATCGCATGCGCGACGCGGCTCATGAAACCGCTTTCATCGCCGGCGACGAGGCGCGGCACCTCGGCGGCGATTGCCTCGAGCAGCGGCTCCAGCCAGACCGCGTCCGCCTTGGAAAAATCGTGCAGCACATAGCCGCTGACCAGGCGCTTGTCGCCCGGATGGCCGATACCGATGCGCACGCGCCAATAATCCGGCCCGAGATGCGCATCGATGGATTTGAGCCCGTTGTGGCCGGCGTTGCCGCCGCCGCGCTTGACGCGGAGCCGACCCGGCGCGAGGTCGAGTTCGTCATAGAAGACGAAGATCTGCGACGGATCGATCTTGTAGAAGCGCGCCGCGGCCGCGACCGAACGCCCCGACTCGTTCATATAGGTCTGCGGCTTCAGGGCGACCACCCTGGTGCCGTCGATCTGGCCGTCGGCGGCGAGCCCCTCGAAGCGTGCGCGATAGGGGCCGAAGCCATGGCGACGGGCGATCGCGTCCACCGCCATGAATCCGACGTTGTGTCGGTGCCTGGCATAGGTCGGCCCGGGATTGCCCAGGCCGACCAGCAAAACGAGATCCGCCAATGCCGCCGATTACTTCTTGCCGGCGGCCTTCTTCTCGCCGGCCGCGGGCGCCTTGGCCGCCCCACCGGCGGCAGCCTGCGGCGCCGGTGCGGAAGCGCCGGCCTCGGCCGGCGCACCGGCCGCCGGGCCGCCTTCCTCGGCACCGCGCAGGACGGACGGTGCCGCGATCGCCGCGATCGTGAAGTCGCGCGTCGTGATGGTCGGGCGCACGCCTTCGGGCAGCTTGACGGCGCTGATGTGCACGCTGTCGCCGATGTCGAGGCCCTCGAGGTTCACGGTAATGACCTGCGGAATGTTCTCGACCGAGCAGTAGACCTCGATCTCGTGGCGGACGACGTTGAGCACGCCGCCGCGCTTCAGACCGGGCGAGCGCTCCTGGTTCTCGAACCGCACCGGCACCGCCACGCGGATCTGCGTCTTCGCCCCCACGCGCTGGAAGTCGACGTGTTCGGGTCTGTCGGTCACCGGGTGAAGCTGCACGTCGCGCGGCAGCACGCGTTCGCTGCGGCCGTCGATCTGCACGTCGAACACGCGGGTGAAGAAGCCCGGCTTCTGGAACTCGCGGATGAGGTCTCTCGGATCCAGCTCGATCAGTGTCGGGGGCTGGTTGTCACCGTAGATCACGCCGGGAACGCGGCCAGCCCGGCGTACGGCGCGGGCGGCCCCCTTTCCGGCCCGCTGGCGCAGCTGCGCCGAAATCGTCACTGTCTCGACCATCTTTCTCTCCTTTTCGGCAATCGGCGTCGGCCTCCAGGGGTGCCGCACGCCGGCATGAGGCCCGGTCTCGCGTCCGGGCTCAATCGAACAGGCTCGAAACCGAGCGCTCCTCGCTGATGCGGCGGATCGCCTCGGCCATCAGCGGCGCGATCGTGATCTGCCGGATGTTGTGGGAAACGCGCACCGCCTCGGTCGCCTGGATGCTGTCGGTGATGACCATCGACTTGATCGGCGATGCCGACACGCGAGCGACGGCGCCACCCGACAGGACGCCGTGGGTGACATAGGCGTGGACTTCCTTGGCGCCCGCTTCCATCAGCGCGACCGCCGCATTGCACAGCGTGCCGGCGGAATCGACGATGTCGTCGGCGAGGATGCAGGTCCGTCCCTTGACGTCGCCGATGATGTTCATGACCTCGGACACGCCGGCGCGCTCGCGCCGCTTGTCGATGATGGCGAGGTCGGCGTCGATGCGCTTGGCGATGGCGCGGGCGCGAACGACGCCGCCGACGTCAGGCGACACCACGGTCACGTCGGCGCCGCGGAAGCGCTCGCTGATGTCCTTCACGAACACGGGCGCCGCGAACAGGTTGTCCGTCGGAATGTCGAAGAAGCCCTGGATCTGGCCGGCGTGCAGGTCGAGCGTCACGACGCGGTTGGCACCGGCGACAGTGATCAGGTTGGCCACCAGCTTCGCCGAGATCGGCGTGCGCGGGCCCGATTTGCGATCCTGGCGGGCATAGCCGTAATAGGGGATCACCGCGGTGATGCGCCGGGCCGAGCCGCGCTTGAGCGCGTCCAGCGTCACCAGCAGTTCCATCAGGTTGTCGTTCGCCGGATAGGACGTCGACTGGATGACGAAGACGTCCTCGCCGCGCACGTTCTCGAGGATCTCGACGAAGACCTCCATGTCCGAGAAGCGGCGTACGCTGGCCTTCGTCAACGGCAGGTTGAGGTAGGCACTGATCGCTTCGGCAAGCGGACGGTTACTGTTGCAGGTAAGGACCTTCATCGCCCCTGGGACCCGTGCGAGCGGACGGTTAATGCCCTGAAATTCAAACAGGAAACCCGCGACGGATCATTCCCGGCGCGGGGCGGCGCGGAATGTATCAGGGTGTCATACCAGTGTAAACCGGCATGAGGCCCCGAAGGTGCCCTAACGGGCGGACGGCACGGGCGGGGCCGCCTGCTCGACCAGTTCGACGATACCCTCGGCCGCCCCCTCGGCGACCGCGACCGCCAGCTCGGCCCAGGCCCGCTCCAGATACGCGGCCGGAACGTCGTTCTGCTGGTTGACTTGGCCGATTTCGGTGCCGTCCGGCGCCAGAACGGTCCATCGCACGTCGACGGCACGGAGCTGGGCTCCCTTGGGGGTGATCGCGACCGTACCGTTGACGACCAGGCTGTCCGTCACGGAGGCGTCGACCGGCGTGATGCCGAAGCGGCGCAGCGCGTAGTCGAGCGCGCGGGAAAGCGCGATGTCGCCCCCTTCGGGCGTGCCGTTGATCGTGCCGATGCGGACTGCGCGCCGCGCCGGCGGGGCGGCGGCGACCGCGACCGCATCGGGCTGCAGCGCCCTGGCGAACAGTGCGGCCGTGTCCTGGATCTCCGGCGGAATCCGGTCGTTGGCGTCGGCGCTTGCCGCGCGCGCGAGCTCGTGCGTGCCGACGACGTCGCTGGAGGGCGCGCGCAGGACGAGTCGGACGCGGCTGCCGTCGAGCAGGTCGCCGTGGAGCACGAAGCTCGCCGCGTTGCGGCTGCGCGTGCTCGCGGGCACGTTCTCGCGGCGAAGCGCTTCGGCCAGGTGCTCGGCAAGCCGCGCCGCCTCGGGGTCCGGCAGGCCGGCGACCGGCTGAACGAACACCCCGGCGCGGTCGGGCAGCACCAGCAGTTGGTTGCCTTCTCGCTTCTCGTCGGGTTGGAACGGGCGCGGCAGATCGCCGCAGCCGGCGAGCAGCAGCGCGGCCGCGGCGACGGCCCCATGGACGAGCGACCGTGATCTAAAGAGCACAGGTCACCAGCACGAGACCGATGATGCAGAACAGGACGAACAGGATCAGGTGCGGCATGCCTATCCGTCCAGCGCGATCGCGGAGAGGCCGCGTCCGTAATCCTTCTCGCCGCGCAGGCAGGCGCGACGATAGCTGAAGAAGAGGTCTTCTTCGCCGCACGTGTCGTGCGGCATCTGGTGCACGTCGCCGAGCCCGAGCTTGCGCAGCCGGCGCACGATGTAGCCGCGCAGGTCGAACATGTAATGGCCGGCCCGCGCCGCGGGCGTGAAGAACGCCGCGTCCGCCGGATCTGCGGCGATGAACGGGGCGGGAAACTCCGGGCCGACCTCGTAGGATCGCTGGGCGATGCACGGACCGATCGCCGCGACCATCGTCTCCGGCCGCGCGCCGTGCTTGACCATTGCGGCGACGGTGGCCTCGAGCACGCCGCCGATGGCGCCGCGCCAGCCCGCATGCGCCGCGCCGACGACGCGGGCCCTGCGGTCGGCAAACAGCACGGGCGCGCAATCGGCCGTGAGGATGCCGAGCGCGAGGCCCGGCCGCGCCGTGACCATTGCGTCCGCCTTGGGCGCGTTCTCGCGTGTCCACGGTTCCTCGACCTCGATCACGGTCGGGCTGTGAACCTGGTACAGCGTGACCAGCGACTCGGGCGTAAAGCCCAGACGGGCCATCGCGCGGCGCCGGTTCGTGGTGACGTTGTCGATCGCGTCGCCGGAGCCGAGCCCGCAGTTGAGCGAATCGAAGATGCCGCTGCTGACGCCGCCCCGGCGTGTGAAGAAGCCGTGTCGCACGCCGTCGATCGCATCGAGCGGACTCACCGTCAACATGGTCATTGCTGTCTCAGGCAAAGATTGGGGGCGGGATCGAAGCCGGGCGGCGGCGTTGCGCCGGGCGGCACGATCGCAAGCGCCTTGAACAGCGTGCCCATTCCGTCGTCGCCGATCAAGCGTTCGCATGCCGACGCGATATCGCGGCGCTGCGCCGCCGTCGCGCGCCGCAGAAGCATTGCCGCGCGCGCGGCGATGCCCAAGCGATGAAGGAATATGCCTTGCGGCACCGGGCCATAGACGTCGGCGCCGACGCCGTGTGCGACGCGGGCAAGGGCGACGAAATCGACATGCGCGGTCAGGTCGCTGTCGCCGGGGTATGCCAGCGGATCGACCTTCTGATGCCGCCGCACGGCCTGCAGCGTGTCGCCGATGCCGCTCGTCATCGGGCCGTAGTCGATCGCGAGCGCCGCACCGCCGGCCTTGACGCGGCGCGCAAGCTGCCGGGCGATCTCGCGCGACTCCGGGCTGATCTCGACGACCGCGCCGACCGGTGCGGACAGGTGCGCCGGTTCGAGTGCGGGATCGTCGACGCGCGGGCCGGGAACGAACGCAAAGCGGCCCGACGTCGCATCGAGGTCGACACATCGCACGTGCCATCCATCGGCGCCGCGCACGAATTGTTGGACCGGCAGCGCATCGAAGAATTCGTTGGCGATGATGACCGCAGGACCGTCGGGCACGGTGGCGAGCGAATCGTGCCATGTCGGGTTCGCATCCTGCAGTGCGGCGGCCTGCAGCGCGCGAAGACGCGGGTTGATCTCGACGAGATGGAGATCGATCGCCGCGCGGAACGCGGGCAACGCCTGGCTTACCGCGCGCAGCGCGTCGCGCATCAGCGTGCCGCGCCCGGGGCCGAGCTCGACCAGCCGGACCGGACGCGGCTGACCCGTGCTCAGCCAGATCTCGGCGGCCCAAAGCCCGAGCAGCTCGCCGAACATCTGACTGATCTCCGGCGCGGTGATGAAGTCGCCGCTTGTGCCGATGGCCTCGGCACGGCGGTAATAGCCGTGCTCGGGATGCCCGAGACACAGCGCCATGTAGTCGGCGACCGGAATGGGGCCGTCGCGCCGGATGCAGTCCGCGAGCAACGCGCCGAGCGCCGTCACGTCGCCGGCTTCTCGATCGGCAGCGGCGGCTGTCGGCGGCTCCTGACGATCAGATACGCGCCGATCAACAGCATGGGCAGCGACAGGATCTGGCCCATCGTGACCCCGCCGAGGATGAAGCCGAGATGCGCGTCGGGCTCGCGGAAGCACTCGCTGATGATTCGTGCAAGCGCATAGCCGGCGAGGAAGGCGCCGCCCAGGGCGCCCGGATGGCGCCGCATCTCCGTGCGGTGGGCAAGCCAGGCGAGGACGGCGAACAGCACCAGACCCTCGAGCGCCGCTTCGTAAAGCTGGCTCGGGTGGCGCGGCTCGGGGCCGCCATGCGGGAAGACCATGGCCCAGGGCACGTCGCTCGGCCGGCCGAAGAGTTCACCGTTGATGAAGTTGGCGAGGCGGCCGAAGAACAGGCCGATCGGCGTTGCCGCGGCGACGACGTCGCCGACGGTGAGAAACGGGATGCGATGGCGCCGCGCGAACAGCCAGATCGCGAGGATCACCCCGACGAGACCGCCGTGGAACGACATGCCGCCGCGCCACAGGAACAGCACCTCGAGCGGATTGGCGATGTAATAGCCCGGCTTGTAGAACAGCACGTAGCCCAGACGGCCGCCGAGGATGATCCCAAGCGTCGCCCAGACGACGAAGTCGTCGATCGCGGCCCGATCCATCACCTGGGGCGGACGGCGGGTGAGATGAATGACGTAGCGCCAGCCGAACAGGATGCCGGCGATATAGGCCAGTGCGTACCATCGGATTGCGAACGGACCGATCTCGATCGCGACCGGATCGATCGACGGGAATGTCAGCGCAAAGGTAATCACGGGCGCGAACTCGTCTGTTCGTTCAATTCAGCGATGGCCGTCGCGGCGTCATGAGGCGTTATAGGGACGCAGGTCAGGCTGTGCAACGACGCGAGTCACGCGCCGTCGCGCACGGATGGAAACGCCGCCCATCGTCGTGGATAATCGGGGACGCGACAACATACGAGGTTACGCATGCAGACCGACAACCGCTTCCTGGACGACATTGCGCGCGCGGCGAGCGGCGCGCTCGGCGCGCTCGCCGGCGTGCGCACCGAAATCGAAGCGCAGTTGCGCGGCATGCTGGAGCGCTGGCTGAAGTCGCAGGACTTCGTGACGCGCGAGGAATTCGAGGCCGTCAAGGCGATGGCGGCGCGCGCGCGGGAGGAGAACGAAATGCTCGCAGAGCGTGTGGCCGCGCTCGAGGCTGCGCTGGCCGGCCGGACGGATCGTCCGGCGCCGTCGGGCGCGCCGGGCGGCGAATGAACGGACCGGCCCGGGGCGCATGAAATAATCCCCATGAAATTGGGCGTTCTGTCCGTTTTCGCCTTGCGTCCGTGACTCGCCTCTGGCAACCTACATTCTGTTGTGTATCGCGGTCATCTTTTACACAACCTGTCGAAGATCGATCGCGGTTCCGGTGCCACGCTTTTCGGTTGCGCACTGGGAGGGCGCTTAAATGCCAGACGTTTCGGCATCCATCTTCGGGCAGAACCCTCATCCCCTTGATCTTGTTGAAGAAATAGCTTTCGCGAACGAGTGGGCGTTCGACCGGACGAGCGACGACGAGCTGGTCGCGCAGATTCCCGGTCGCTGGTGCGACTACCGGCTTTACTTCGGCTGGAGCCCCGACATGAGCGCCCTTCAGTTCTCGTGCGGGCTCGACCTCCGGGTTCCCAAGCAGCGCCGCGGCGCGGTGAACGAGTTGCTGGCGCTTGCCAACGAGCGCCTCTGGCTCGGACATTTCGAGCTCTGCTCCGACGAAGACACGCCGATGTTCCGGCACACGGTCCCGCTGCGTGGCCTGCGGGGGGCGTCGGTGGAGCAGCTCGAGGATCTCGTGGACGTCGCCCTCAACGAGTGCGAGCGGTATTACCCGGCGTTTCAGTACGTGATCTGGGGCGGCCGGTCCCCTGCCGAGGCGGTGGCCGCCGCCTGCCTCGATCCGCAAGGCGAGGCCTGAACCGGAGCCCATAATCCAATGACCGGGGACACGCTGTCGCTGCTGCTCGTCGGCTGCGGCAAGATGGGAGGCGCGCTCCTGGCAGGCTGGATCGAGCGCCGCATCGCCAGCGCCATCGCCGTCGTCGAGCCCTCGCCCGAAGCCGTCGCGCCGTTTCGCGGCCAGCCCGGCGTGACGGCATACGACGACCTGCGTTCGCTGCCGCCGGGGCTGGCGCCGGACATCGTCGTCTTCGCGACCAAGCCGCAGGGCATCGAGGCGGTGGTGCCGGGTTATCGCCGTTTCGCGCCTGCTGCCCTGTTCCTTTCGATCGCGGCGGGAAAGACCATCGCCTCGTTCGAGGCCATGCTCGGCGACGATGCCGCGGTCGTCCGCGCCATGCCGAACACGCCGGCGCAGGTCGGCCGCGGCATCACCGTGGCCTGCGCCAATGCCCGCGTGAACGCCGTGCAGCGGCAGCGCGCGGGCGAGCTTCTGGCCGCCGTCGGCGCCGTCGAATGGGTCGATGACGAGCGTCTGATGGACGCAGTGACCGCCGTGTCCGGCAGCGGGCCGGCCTATGTGTTCCTCCTCGCGGAATGTCTCGCCGAGGCCGGGGTCAAGGCCGGCCTTCCCGCCGAGCTCGCCGCCACGCTTGCCCGCGCCACAGTGGCAGGGGCCGGCGAGCTGCTCCATCGCGCGCCCGAACCGGCGGCGGTGCTGCGCAAGAACGTGACGTCGCCGGGCGGCACGACCGCGGCGGCGCTCGAGGTGCTGATGGGCGCCCAAGGCCTGCAGCCGCTGATGACGGCGGCGGTTGCCGCCGCGACGCGACGGTCGCGCGAACTGGCCGGCTAGCCAGACGGAAGGGGGAGGGGCGGCCGTGCGGCCACTGAGCGCGTCGGCGAAGAAGGTGCAGGATGCCCTTCTTGCGCGCGGCTTCTCGAATAAGGTGGTCGAGTTCGAGCAGCCGACGCGCTCGGCGGCGGAAGCCGCGGCGGCGGTCGGCTGCCAGGTCGCCGACATCGCCAAGTCGATCCTGTTCAAGGCTGCCGTGAGCGGCCGTCCCATCCTGGTGATCGCAAGCGGCGCCAACCGCATCGACGAACGCAAGGTCGCGGCCGCAATCGGCGAACCGGTCGAAAAGGCCGATGCCGCGTTCGTCCGAACGGCGACCGGCTATGCCATCGGCGGCGTGCCGCCCGTCGGTCATGCGCAGGCGGTCGTCATCCTGATCGATCGCGATCTCCTCGCGCGGCAGAATCTGTGGGCGGCGGCCGGCACGCCGAATGCGGTATTTCCGGTGACGCCGGACGAATTGCTGCGCCTGACCGGTGGTCAGGTTGCGGACGTCGCACGCGCTTGAGGCGATGGCCGGAACGGTTTGACTCTTGCCTCGTTCTCTTTACCGTTCAGCTCGCTAGGAGCGGAGGCGGGCATGGCGGCGAGGAAGAGCCGAAAGAAGATCGAGAAGGGCGAGGCGCACGCACCGGCGACCCATGCCGGTGCCAGCGAGGAAGACAGCACCCAGCGCATCATCGATGCCACGATGGATCTGATCGCGGGGCGGGGCTGGCGCAATATTGCCCTTGCCGACATCGCCGCCGCGAGCGGCCTGACCCTGGCCCAGCTCTATGCCATCTTTCCGTCGAAGCTTGCCGTGCTCGACGCGTTCGAACGGCGGATCAACGAGAAGACGCTCGAGGGCAGCCTCGATGTCGAAGACTCGGTGCGTGACCGCCTGTTCGAGCTGATCATGCGTCGCTTCGATGCGCTGGCGCCCTACAAGCCGGCGCTGCGCGTGCTGCTCAACGAGACGGTCTGGGATCCGACCATCGCTCTCTATACCGGCCCGCGCTTCCTCAACGCCATGCGCTGGATCGGCGAGGCGGCCGGCCTCGAGACCGCCGGGCTCGGCGGCATCCTGCGGATCAACGGCTTGGCGGCCGTTTACCTGTCCACCCTTCGGGTCTGGCTGGACGACGATACGCCCGACAATACCCGGACGATGGCGGCCCTCGACCGGGCCTTGAAGCGGGCGGAGCTGTTCGTCCGCAGCGTGCCGGCGTTCCGCCGCCGGGGCAGCGCGGCCACCGCGTGACAGTTTTGCTGCACCGCAAAAAGTTTCTTGACGAGTAGTCGAGAAAGGCCGATACTTACGCTGCTTTTGCAACTGTGCAGTGCAGCGTGATTCTCGCTGCCGAGGGAAACCCGATGGCTCGTGCCGACACTCCGTTCATGGATTTCGATTTTGCCAAGATGTTCAATCCGTCGAAGATGCTGACGGATTTCCAGTTCAACGGCCTCGATGTGGACGCCGTGCTCGCGGGCCAGCGCCGCAACCTCGAGGCGATCACCGCTGCCAACCAGGCCGCGCTCAACGGGTTCCAGGCCCTGACCCAGCGGCAGACCGAGATGCTGCGCCAGGCGGTCGAGGAGATCACGCGGGCCGTCAAGGAGATGCTTGCGGCCGGCAGCCCGGAGGAGAAGGCCACCCGCCAGGCCGAACTCGCCAAGCAGGCCTTCGAGCGCGCCGTCGCCAACACGCGCGAGCTCGCCGAGCTCGTCGCCAAGTCCCAGACCGAAGCGTTCGGCCTGCTCCAGCGCCGCGTGTCTGAAGGCTTTGACGAAGTGAAGACCTATATCGCCAAGCGCGCGGCGAAGAACGGCCGCGTCGCCGCCTGAGGCGTCGGCCCGGCGCCGTAAACGATTACCCTGCCACGACGGGGCCGCCGATTCGGCGGCCCCAACGTTTTTTTGCGCCCGGGCGGCCGTCGGTCGCGGCAGCCGCGGGTTGCATCCGGCGCAGCGCTGTTCCAGATTGCGCGGGCCATGACCACGATCACTTACAATGACTTCGCCCGGGTCGACATCCGCGTCGGCACGATCGTCGCCGCGGAACTTTTCCCGGAGGCGCGCAAGCCGGCGATCAAGCTCCGCATCGATTTCGGGCCGGAGATCGGCATCAAGAAAAGTTCGGCCCAGATCACGGTACACTACAAGCCCGAAAGCCTTGTCGGCCGGCAGGTTGCCGCCGTCGTCAACTTTCCGCCGCGCCAGATCGGTCCCTTCATGTCCGAAGTGCTGGTCCTGGGCTTTCCCGATGCCAACGGTGCCGTCGTCCTGATCGGGCCGGATTTCAAGGTCCCGGACGGCGGCCGGCTGTTCTGATTTCGCGCGCCTATACCGGCATCCGGATACGGACGCGCAGGCCGTTGGACGGCGAGTCGCCGAGCGTGATCTCGCCGCCATGGCCGCGCACGAAGTCGCGGGCGATCGTCAGCCCCAGACCGACGCCGCCGGTCGCCGTATTGCGCGAGACGTCGAGCCGGTAGAAGGGCTTGAACACGTCCTCGCGCGCATGCGGCGGAATGCCGGGGCCGTTGTCGTCGATGGTGATCTCGATCCAGCGGCCGCGTCGTGCCGCCTTCACCTGGACCTGCGTTCCGTGTCGGACGGCGTTGGCGATCAGGTTGTCGAAGCACCGCTTCGCTGCCTGCGGCCGGACCGGCACGACGAGGTCGCCGTCGGTCTCGACCTCGACCGCATGACCCTCGCGCCGCTTGGCCGATGCAATGTCGCCGATCAGGCGGCCGAGATCGACCGGCTCCGGCTGCTCCTCGCCCTCGCCGCGCACGAAGGCCAGATAGCTGTCGACCATGCGTTCCATGTCGGCGACATCGGCCTTGAGGCCGGCGGCCGCCGGGCTGTCGAGCATGGCGAGTTCGAGCTTCATGCGCGTCAGCGGCGTGCGCAGATCGTGACTGATGCCCGCGAGCATTTCGGTGCGTTGCGCAAGGAAGCGGCGGATGCGTTCGCGCATGACGATGAAGGCGGCGGCCGCTTGACGGACCTCGGCGGCGCCGGCCGGACGGAAATCGGGGTCGTCGCGGCCCTTGCCGAATTCCTCTGCGGCCGCGGCGAGGCGGCTGATCGGGCGCACCTGGTTGCGCATGAAGATCGAGGCGATGGCGAAGAATATCAGCGACGATCCCACCATCCACATCAAGAAGATGTAGACGGTCGAGGTGAACAGGCGCTCGCGCTGCGCGCGCACGTTGAGGACGCCATCCGGCAGCTGCACCGCAAGCGTGACCTCGCGCGGCAGGCTCCAGACGTCGAGCAGGAACGGGCGCCGGACGCGCTCGTTGAGGGCGCGCACGAGGATCGGCTCGAGAATGCCGCTGCCGCGCTCCGGTCCGGTATTGGCGAGAATGGCGCCCGGCTCCATCCAGGCGCGGATTCCGGTCGTCACTTCGGACGTCTGGAAGACCCACGCACGCCATTCGGGATCTTCGCTGCGGCCCAAGAGCTGCACGATCATCGCGACGTCGCCGGCCAACCCGTGCGCAAGACGGCGGGTCACCGTTTCCCATACGCGGTCGTAGAAGACGAAGGCGGCGACCAGCTGCACGAGGATGAGCGGCGTGACGATGATGATCAGCGCCCGGCCAAAAAGACTGCGCGGCATGTAGCGCTTCAGCACGCGACCTCCAATCGTCCGCCGGTGGGTATTCCTAATCCGTCCGCAGCAGGTAGCCGGCGCCGCGCACGGTGTGCAGGAACCGCGGCTGCCGCGGATCTGCCTCGATCTTACGCCGCAGGCGCGTCACCTGCACGTCTACCGTGCGTTCGCCGCCCGAGATTCGCGACAGCCGCAAAAGCTCGCGCCGCTGCACGGCCGTGCCGGCGCGCTGCGCCAGAACCTTCAGCAGCGACGTCTCGGCAGTGGTCAGCCGGACAATGGTATCGCCGCGCCGCAGTTCCTCGCGCTTGAGGTCGAAGCGAAACTCGCCGAAGCGGACTTCATCGACCGGGACGACCGGCGGCGGCACGCGACGGAGAATCGCGCGGATCCGCAGCAGCAGCTCGTCGGGCTCGAACGGCTTGACGATGTAGTCGTCGGCGCCGCTCGCCAGCCCGCGGATGCGGTCCGGCGCCTCGCCCATCGCGGTGAGCAGCATGATCGGGACGTCCGTCGTTGCGCGCAGCCGCCGCGTGAGATCCACGCCGTCCTCGCCCGGCATCATCACGTCGAGGATGAGCAGATCGAAGGTGATCGCGTTGCACTTGGCGAGCGCCTCGGCGGCGTCGGCGGCCGTGGTGACGAGAAAGCCGTTCTTCGACAGATACTGGCGCAACAGTTCGCGCAACCGCGCATCGTCGTCGACCACCAGGATGTGCGCGCTGTCCGTCATCGGCGCGGGTCAGTATAGAGACGCTTGGCGGGCCGGCAAGCTCAACGGTCTCGCCGGCGACGCGCGGACCTCCCGTGTCCGGGACGTTCAACGCGGGCGCGCGGGCGCGGTCGCGCCGACGAAGCGGGCGCGGTCGGCTTCGTTGATCAGGCCGAGCATCACCCGCTTGTAGCCCTCGACGGCGGCGGCCCCGGCCGCGCGATAGGCGGCTGCGACGCGGGCGCGCTGGTTTTCCGTGAGCTTGCGCTCGAGCTCCTGACCCGCGGGGGTTAGCTCAAGCCGCCGCTCGCGGCGGTCGGTGGGGCCCGGCCGATGGGTGACGTAGCCCTCGCGGATGAGCTGGCTCAGTACGCGGCTCAGGCTCTGCTTCGTCACGCGCAGGATGGCAAGGAGCTCGCCGACGCGGATGCCGGGGTAGCGGCCGACGAAATAGATGACGCGGTGATGGGCGCGCCCCATCGACAGTTTCGCGAGGATGGCATCTGGTTCGGCCGTGAAGTCGCGATAGGCATAGAACAGGAGCTCGATCCCCTGCCGGAGCTCCTCGTCGCGCAGATAGAGATGTTGCACGCCGGGTTTCAGGTCAGCCATCGGATATTCGATTCCTGCAGGGCAGATTTACGTCAGGTTTGTTGACTTATATGGGGCAAATGTGTTTCTTGATGCAACAGCTATGCGCATGGAAATTTTCGGAAGCGCCTGACTAACGCAAGGAAACAACCATGGCTGATCTTGTCCCGTTCGACGATCGCGACGGCTACATCTGGTTCAACGGCAAGCTGGTTCCGTGGCGCGAGGCGAAGATCCATGTCCTCACGCACGGCCTGCACTATGCCAGCGCGGTCTTCGAGGGCGAGCGCGCCTATAACGGCCATATCTTCAAGTCGCGCGAACACAGCGAACGGTTGATCAAGTCGGGCAAGATTTTGGGCTTCGACATTCCCTACACGGCCGAGGAGCTCGACCGCGCCAAGATCGAGACGATGAAGGCCAACAACCTGACAGACTGCTACGTGCGGCCGATCGCCTGGCGCGGGTCAGAGATGATGGGCGTGTCGGCGCAGGCGACGAAGATCAACGTTGCGATCGCGACCTGGCAATGGCCGTCCTATTTCTCGCCGGAGCTGCGCGAGAAGGGCATTCGCATGTGCTGGGCCAAGTGGAACCGTCCGGCGCCCAACACCGCGCCGACCGCGGCGAAGGCGACGGGTCTCTACATGATCTGCACGCTGTCGAAGCATGCGGCGGAGGCAGAGGGCTATCACGATGCCCTGATGCTCGACTGGCGCGGCCAGATCGCCGAGGCGACCGGTGCCAACGTGTTTCTCGTCATCGACGGCGAGATCCATACGCCGAAGCCGGACTGCTTCCTCGACGGCATCACGCGCCGCACGGTGATCGAGCTCGCACGTCAGCGCCAGTACAAGGTGATCGAGCGCGCCATCATGCCGAACGAGCTTGCCCGCGCGCAGGAGGTGTTCCTGACCGGAACCGCCGCCGAGGTGACGGCGGTCGGCGAGATCGGCGAGTACAAGTTCACGGTCGGGCCGGTCACCCGCAACCTGCGCGACGACTACGCCAAGCTGGTGCGCACGCCGCCCGCCCAAGCGGCGTGACGGACGCTAGCGTTCTTCCCACCGCGCGGCCGCGGCGTCGTCTTTCGCGTCGGCGGCGACCCATTTGGCACCGCGGTCGGTGTCCTCGAGCTTCCAGAACGGCGCCTTGGTCTTGAGCCAGTCGATCAGGAAGCGACAGGCTTCAAACGCCGCTTCGCGGTGTGCCGAGGCGGTGATGACCAGGACGATGCGGTCGCCGGGCTCGAGGCGTCCGTAGCGGTGAACGATGAGGGAGGCCGAAAGCGGCCAGCGCCGGTTCGCCTCGGCCTCGATCGCGGCGAGCTGCTTTTCGGTCATGCCCGGATAGTGCTCGAGCGTCATCGCGTTGATTCTGGCGCCGCCCGCCATGTCACGCACCAGGCCGACGAACGACACGACGCCGCCGATGTCGTGCCGGCCGGCGATGAGCCGGTCGAGTTCGGCGCCGGGGTCGAAGTCGTCGCGCTGGACGCGGATCATGGCTCGCCGCTCCCCCCTGTGACCGGCGGGAAGATCGCGACTTCGTCGTCCGGGCCGACCGGGTAGTCGAGCGAGACGTGCTCGTGGTTTACGGCGACGCGGATCACCGACATGTCCTTGAGCGCCTCGGCATGGCCCGGGGACTGCCGCTTCAGCCATTCAAGCAGGGTGCGCACGTCGCGCACTTCCGGCGGCGGGTGGAGCGCTTCCTCGCCCGTGCCGATCCGCGAGCGCACCCAGGCGAAATAGAGCAGTTTCATGACGCGACCTCGCTGAACGGCAGGAAGTCGACCATGCCCCCGGCGGGCACGGTCGTCAATTCCTCGGGCAGCTCGACCAGGCCGTCGGCCTCGACCAGCGACGTCAGGATTCCGGCGCCGTCGCGGGGAAACTTGATCGCGACGGGTACGCCGTCCCCGCCGGGCGCAAGCCGCGCGCGGATCCATTCGCGACGCCCGCGCTTCTTTTTGATCTCGAAGGCGCTCCGTACCCGGAACAGGTGCGGTTCGCGTTCGGCCGCGTCGGCGCCGGCAAGGCCGAGCAGCAGCGGCCGGGCGAAGCGCAGGAACGTCACCATCATCGCGACCGGATTGCCGGGCAGGCCGACGAACGGCACGCCCTTGACCTGACCCAGCGCCACCGGGCGGCCCGGGCGGATGGCGAGCCGCCAGAAATGGATCGAGCCCAGCGCCTCCACCGCGGCGCGGACGTGGTCTTCCTCGCCGGTCGACATGCCGCCCGAGGTGATGATCGCGTCGACTTCACCGCTTGCACGCGCCAGCGCGTCGCGCACGACGTCGAGGCGGTCGCGCAGGATGCCCATGTCGCGCACGTGACAGCCGAGCTGCTCCAGGACGGCGCGCAGCACGTAGCGATTGGCGTCGTAGACGGCGCCGGGCGGCGTCGGCTCGCCGGGTTCGCGCAGCTCGTCGCCCGTCGAGAAGATCGCAACCGTCAGCGGACGATAGACCTCAAGCCGTGTCGCGCCGATCGAGGCGGCGAGGCCGATGTCCTGCGGCCGCAGCCGGTGGCCGCGCCGCAGCACGGTGCTGCCGGCCCTGACGTCCTCGCCGGCCTTGCGCCGGTTGGCGCCGCGCTTGATGCCCGGGGGCAGCACGACCTCGCCGCCGTCGACGCGCACGTCCTCCTGCATGAAGACGGTATCCGGGCCCGCCGGCATCGGCGCGCCGGTGAACACGCGGACGGCGGTGCCGCGCGCGATCGGTCCGTCGAGCGGATGGCCTGCCGCGGCCCGTCCGGCGATGCGCAGGCGCGTTTCGCCGTTCGGGACGAGGTCGTCGTAGAAGACCGCGTAGCCGTCCACGGCGGCGTTGTCGTGCGGCGGCACGTCGCGCGTCGAGACGAGGTCCGCGGCCAGAATGCGCCCGCGCGCGGCGCCGAGCGGCACGGTTTCCGTGCCGGCGACGACGGTGATGCGCGAGGCGAGAATCTTCAGCGCCTCGTCGGCGCGCATGAGAGCGCCGCCGAAGGCGAAGCAGTCGTCGGAGAGCTGCGCCATGGTCCTAACGGCCCGCCGCGGCCTGCGCCGGCTGCAGGCCGCAATGCGAGATGATGAAGTCGGCGATCTGTTCGACGTCGTTGAGGTCGAGGCGCGGCCGGCCATGCGTCTCATCGAGCGCGGCGTCGGCCGCCACCGCAATGATGTAGGGGTCGCTCGCGCACAGCAGCGACTTGCCGGCGGCCGCGCGATGAACCTCGATCTTGTCGTGCGGGTGGCCCTTGAATCCTTCGACGAGAAGCAGGTCCACCGGCGTCATGCGCGCGACGAGTTCGTCAAGGCCCGGCTCAGGCGCGCCGCGAAGCTCGTGCATCAGCGCCCAGCGCCGCGCCGACGTGACGAGGACCTCGGTCGCGCCAGCCGCACGGTGCTCGTACGAGTCCTTGCCCGGTTGATCGACGTCGAAGCCGTGATGCGCATGCTTGATGGTCGACACCGTCAGGCCCCGCGCGGTCAGAACGGGAATGAGCCGGACGAGCAGCGTCGTCTTGCCGCTTCCGCTCCAGCCCACGACACCGATGATCTTCATTGCTGCCGTCTCGGCCTGCGCCGGCGCGCCTTACAGAATGTGCCGTACCGGCTTCTTCGCCTGTCCGACGCCGATCTCGTGCCGCTTCGCATCGGCTGCGTCCTCGTCACCGACATGTTTCAGGCCCTCGGCGAGATAGTCATAGCCGGTGATCAGCGTCAGCAGTGCCGCGACCCACAATCCGACCTCGCCGATAAGCGTGACGGGGAGAAACGCGGTCGGTGGGGCATCGCCGACGATGAGAAAGCCGAGCGCCGTCATCTGGATACCCGTCTTCCATTTCGCAAGACGCGTGACCGGCAGGTTGTGCCGGTTCAACTCGGCCAGGAACTCGCGCAGCCCGGACACCAGCACCTCGCGGCAGAGAATGACGAGGGAGGCGAGCACGCTCCAGCCGGTGATCCGGTCGGTGGCGACGAGCATGAGGATCGTCGATGCGACCAGCAGCTTGTCCGCGATCGGGTCCAGAATGCGCCCGAGCTTCGACTGCTGTTGCCAGGCCCGCGCGAGATAGCCGTCGAAATAATCGGTGACCGCCGCCGCCGTGTAAATCGCGCAGGCGACATAGCGCGTATAGTCGCCGCCCACGTAGAACAGCGCAACAACCACCGGAATGGCGATGATCCGCGATAGCGTCAGCGTCATCGGGAGGGTGGAAAGCATCAGTGTGTCCTTCCGGTGCGCAGCAGTGGGCCGACCGGGCGCATCTTAGCTTCCACCATGAAAATGGTCATAGATTTTTCGGGCGACGGCCCGGCTGATGCCGGGGACGTTCTCGAGATCGGCAAGTCCCGCCCGCGACACCGCCTTGGCAGAACCGAAATGCAGCAGCAGCGCCTTCTTGCGCGCAGGACCGATGCCGGCGATCTCGTCGAGCGGCGAACGTACCAGCGTCCGCGCGCGGCGTGCGCGATGACTGCCGATGGCGAAGCGGTGCGCCTCGTCGCGCAGCCGCTGCAGAAAATAGAGCACGGGGTCGCGCGGCTCGAGCTGGAACGGCGCGCGGCCGGCCATGAAGAAGCGTTCGCGGCCGGCGTCGCGATCCGGCCCCTTGGCGATCGCGACGACGGGAATGTCCGAGATGCCGAGGTCGACCATCACCTGCTGCGCGGCGTTGAGCTGTCCCTGGCCGCCGTCGATCAGGATCAGATCGGGCCACGTGCCGCTGGTGCGCCCCGGATCCTCCTTGAGCGCGCGGCCGAAGCGGCGCGTAAGCACCTCGCGTATCATGCCGTAGTCGTCGCCCGGCGTGATTCCCGCCGGGTTGTCCGGACCGGCGGCGGTGCGGATGTTGAATTTGCGGTAGGCGTTCTTGATGAAGCCCTCGGGCCCGGCGACGATCATCGCGCCGATCGCCTCCTGTCCCGCGATATGGCTGTTGTCGTAGACCTCGATGCGGTTCGGCGGCGCCTCGAGACCGAAGGCGGCGGCCACCCCTTCCAGCAGCTTGCTCTGTGAGGCGCTCTCGGACAGGCGGCGGGCCAGTGCCTCGCGGGCATTGGCGAGGGCGTGTTCGACCGGCTTGCGCTTGTCGCCGCGCTCGGGCACCGCGATCCGCACGCGCATGCCCATCTTTTGCGTCAGCGCGTCGGCCAGCAGCTCGCGTTCGGCGATGTCCTCGCTCAGCAGGATCAGCGGTGGCGCCGGCTTGTCGTCGTAGAACTGGGGCAGGAAAGCGCCCAGCACTTCGGCCGTCGACAGGTTGCGGTCGGCGCGCGGGAAATAGGCGCGGTTGCCGTAGTTCCGCCCGCTGCGGAAGAAGAACACCTGGATGCAGGTCAGGCCGCCGGCCTGGTGGGCGGCGATCACGTCCGCATCGCCCACGCCCTCGATGTTGATGTCCTGGCGAGCCTGAATCTGGGTCAGCGCGCGGATACGGTCGCGGAACAGCGCCGCACGCTCGAAGTCGAGCGAATCGCTCGCCGCCTGCATGCGTTGCGCGAGGTCGGCCTGCACTTCGTGCGACCGTCCCGACAGGAATTCCTCGGCCTGGCGGACGAGCTGGCCGTAGTCCTCGACGCTGATGCGTCCCACGCACGGCGCCGAGCAGCGCTTGATCTGGTAGAGAAGGCACGGCCGCGTTCGCCCCGCGAACACCGTATCGGCGCACGAGCGCAGCAGGAACGCGCGTTGCAACGCGGTCAGGGTCTGGTTGACGGCACCGGCCGAGGCGAACGGTCCGAAGTAGCTGCCCTTGCGGTCGCGGCTGCCGCGGTGCTTGGCCAGCTGCGGATACTCGTGATCCTGCAGGATTGCGATATACGGAAACGACTTGTCGTCGCGCAGAAGCACGTTGTAGCGCGGCGTCAGGCGCTTGATCAGGTTGCTCTCGAGCAGCAGCGCCTCGATCTCGGTGTGGGTCGTGATCACCTCGAGGCTGCGGGTCTCGGCCACCATGCGCTGCAGGCGGTTCGGCAGGCGCGAGAACTGCAGGTATTGGGCCACGCGGCGCTTCAGGTTTCGCGCCTTGCCGACGTAGAGTGCTTCACCCTTGTCGTCGAGCATGCGGTAGACGCCGGGACTGCCCGGCAGCGTCGCCAGCGCCGCACGGATCGCTTCCGCGCCGCGCGCCAGACCGCTCGGAATCGGCTCGTCGCCGAACTCGACCGTGTTCGTTTCGTCGTCCATCCTTGTTCGCGTATTAGGGACCGCGCGTCATCCGCGTCAACCGGCCGGGGACATCGAAGGTCCTGGGAATCGCGGGCTTTCTCGGGCCGGGCTCCCTATCCACGGAAGCTGTGGATAAACCTGTGTGTAACGGCGTGGCTAAGCACCGTGAATGCCCAGATTCCTTCGCTTGCGACGCAGTTGCCCAATTTTTAGGCAAAAAAGCTAAGCCATTGGAATTCCGAAAAAACTCCACCAGGAGCCGTCACATGGATGTCATGTTTCGCGTAAAAGTGGCGGATTTCCTAGGGATTCGGGGCATGTCAAGCCCGATGTGCACAACTGCCGGTGCGCCGTGCGCGGCCGGTCCCGCGCCGGCGCCGAATCCGGGTTGTCGTGGTTTTTCCGAGGGGTCGGGCACGGACGCGCTTCAACCGTCGCGCTGCCGTTCGATTTCGACGCCGACGCTGGCCGCATCCGGGTAGACGTCCAGCTTTTCGACTCTCACCCGCGCAATCCGCACGCGCGGGTCGCGCAGGCAGACCTCGGCAATGCGTTCGGCCAAAGTTTCGATCAGATGGACATGCTCGTCGGCCTCGACCACGCAGCGGACGCCGGCCGTGATGCCGTCGTAGCACACGACATTCTCGATGCGGTCCTGGGCGTCGGTGTCGAGGACGCCAAGGTCGAGGTTGATCCGGACGCGCTGGCGGCGTCCTTTCTCGTGCGAGCGCACGCCGATTTCGGCCTCCAGCACCAGGTCGCGGACGAATACGTGCCGCAGACCCGTCGCGAGGTCGGCGATCGGCCGCAGGGTGGAAAATTGGGGGTGAGGCACGGCCACGCTATTCCTCCGGACTCGGGTGAAGCTGAGGTGACGCCCAGTTGAGGTGCTGGCCGCCATCGAGCGCGATCATCTGTCCGGTCATCGATCGGGCTTCGAGAATGAACCGGACTGCGGCGCAGATCTCGTCGAGCTTGGGCCCCCGTTGCAAGGGGACGCTCGACACCTGCCGTTCGAACTGGGCCTGGCTCTGACGCACGCTTCGCATCACCGGACCGGGCCCGATCGCATTGACGCGGATTCGCGGTGCCAGCGCCAGCGCCAGTGTCTGCGTAATCGTCCACAGGCCCGCCTTGCTCAGCGTGTAGGATGTGAAGTGCGGGGTCACGTTCCACACCCGCTGGTCCAGGATGTTGACGATGACGCCTTCGGCCCCGGCCGGCAGATTGCGCGCAAAGTCCTGGGACAGCACGAAGGGCGCGCGCAGGTTGGTTTCCATATGCGCATCCCAGCTTGCCCGCGTCACCGTCAGCGCCTCGTCGCGTTCGAACAGAGAGGCATTGTTGACCAGGAGGCCCGGCGGTCCCAGCGCCGATACCAGGCGCGGCATGATCGTCACGACGTCGGACTCGCGGCTCAGATCGGCCTTGAAGGCGACGGCGCGGCCGCCCTTGGCGGTGATCTCCGCGACCACCTGCGCGGCATCGTCGGCCGAACGGTGATAATGGACGCCGACGGCGAACCCTTGCGCCGCGAGATCGAGCGCGATCGCACGGCCGATGCGGCGGGCCGCACCGGTGACGAGTGCAACGCGAGGGATCGGGGCCATCATGACGCGACGACAATGGGCGAGCGGCGACGGTTGTTCAAGTCCGTTCCGCCGGCGCGCCATCCGTCTGCGCCGGGCGGATGAAGAACGACAACCCGCTTGCCAATGTCGCGACGGCGACGGCGGCGAAGCCCAGCGCATAGCTTCCGGTCGCCGAGAGCAGCACGCTGAAGGCCGCCGGCGTCACCATGACGCCGCCGAAGGTGAAGAGCGAGGTGCCGCCGGTGACTTCGCCCGCCTTGCCGGACGGTGAAAGGCGGGCGACCTCGGCAAGGAAGACGCCATTCCATGCGACCGCCGTCCCGCCGAACGCGGCCGCGACGGCGAGGATCGCGACCAGCGGCCAGTGCGGTGTGAAGAGGCCGGTCAGCAACGCGAACGTGGTCATGCCGATGCCGAGCCCGCCCAGTACCCGGTCGGGCCTGACGAGGCGATCGGCAACGATGCCCCAGAGAATGCGGCCGCCCGCGCCGGCCACCTGCGCCGTCGACAGGACGAGGCCGGCGAGCACGAGCGGCAGGCCGAGATCCTGGTGGAGATACGTGACCAGAAAGGCGCTGAGAGAGACCTGCATGCCGGAATAGGCGACCGAGATCAGCGCGATCCGGCGAAGCCTAGGGTCCCCGAGCACGAGCCGAAGCGGTCCCGTGACCGCGCTGCGCCAGGTAAGGCGACGGGTCGGATCGCGTTCGGCGTCGAAATCCGCGCGCATCGGCTGCACTGCGCCGGCAAGCACGAGGCATGCGCCGGCGCCGACCAGGATGGCCATGCGCCAGCCGAACGCCAGCGCGAGCCCCGGCAGGATCGCGCCCGCCAGCATGTTGCCGAGCGGCACGCCCGTCTGTTTGATCGAGAACACTAGGTTCATCCAGTTCGCCGGCGTGCGGCGCGCGAGGATCGCCGAGGATGCCGGCGTCGCCGGCCCGTAGGCGGCCCCCAGCAGGATCGCCGAAAGGCCGAGCACCAGCAGGTGTCCGGTGACGAGCATGGCAAGGGCGATCGCGGCGAGGACGAGGCAGATCTGGCTGACGCGGAGTGGCCCGAGCCGGGCGATGATCCCGCCGCTGACGAGGGCCGAGACGGCGGCGACGCCGTAGACGGCCGATACGTAGATGCCGAGCAGGATGGGGTCGGCTCCGAAATCCGCCGCGGCGAGCGGCGCCAGCACGGGCCCGGCGAGTGCGGCCGCAGACACCATTATCTGGATCGCCAGCATGGCGATCAGCGGCGGCAGAACGCTCTTTGTCGGCAAGTCGCTCAGGATCGTAAACTTCGCGGCAAAGGGTGGGGACCGCGCGGCAGTGTGTTGGGAACGGTGCGTCGAATCAACAATGTACGCATTATCGACGCGGGCCGCATCAATTCGCGTTTGCGACGGGGGGCGGGATGGTGCAATCCTACGCGACAGGCGCGATCGAACACGCCCACGTGTCGACAGCATGTCGTTCACGCCGGAAAGGTCTGATGAACGCGTTCGCAACCGCCATGCCTGCGGCCGTGTTCCTGCTGTTTGCAGGCAGCCCGGACGATTTGTGGCCGCGCGATAGGCTGATGTACGCAATCCCGATGCGCTGATCGCGCGGCAAGGGATCCTTGTAAGCCGCCGTTGTCGCGGCCACGGCCATGAGGGGCACTGGCCGCAACGGATTCCGGGGGGCGCGGAGCGCACGGGAGGGAACGGCGTCAGCTCTTGCTGGCGCCGTTCTTGTCTTCGCGGCGCTTCGAGGGAGACACGAACATGGTCGTACTGCCGATCACGACGGCGCGGCTCCGTCTGCGCATGCCCCGCCTCGACGACGCGCAAGCGGTCGAGGCGATCGTGAGCACGCGCGCGGTCGCGGAGACGACGGCGGCGATTCCGCATCCCTATCCGCCGGGCGGTGCCGGGCCGTTTCTTGCCCGCGTGCTGGCGTGGTGGGCGGATGGAAGCACGTACAACTTCGCGGTGGAACGGCGCGAGGACGACGCGGTAATCGGCATGGTCGAGCTGCGGCCGGGCATCGACGGCGGCCCGGCCGATCTCGGCTACTACATCGGCAGGCCGTACTGGGGCCACGGCTACGCGACCGAGGCCGTCGGCCGGATCGTCGAACTCGGGTTCGAGGCGTTCGACGTCGCGCGCTTCGAGACATGCGTTTTTGCGGGTAACGTCGCCTCCGCCCGGGTCCTGTCCAAACTCGGATTCAAGAAGACGGGCGAGGCGGAACGCGACTATCCGGTACGCGGCGGCCGCGTCCGCGTCTGGTTGTACGCGCGCGACAGACCGGTTCCGCCGATGCGCGGTTATTAGATCAGGCGACTGCCGACGTCGCCTGCTAGCGTCGCCATTGCGAGCGGCGGGCGCGACCCTTGCGGGAGTTGACGGCGCCCGCAGTTGAACGGCCTCTGGGCCGCCGCCTCGGTTCCGGCTGGGATGCGAAGTTCGCCCTGTCCTCGCGCAGACCGGTCGGCAGCTCGAGCTCCATCGCCTCGAGCCGGCGGATCTCGTCACGCAGCCGCGCGGCCTCCTCGAATTCGAGGTCGGCGGCGGCCGCCTTCATGCGCTGCTCGAGTTCGGCGATGTAGCTGCGCAGGTCTTGTCCGATGAGATGCGGCTTTTCCTCGTCGCCGGTATCGACGGTGACGTGATCGCGTTCGTAGACCGATCCCAGGATGTCGCCGATCTGCTTGCGGATCGATTCGGGCGTGATGCCGTGCGCTTTGTTGTAGGCGATCTGTTTCTCGCGCCGGCGGTTGGTCTCGTCGATGGCGTATTTGAGCGACTCGGTCATCCGGTCGGCGTAGAGGATGACGCGTCCGTCGACGTTGCGTGCGGCCCGGCCGATGGTCTGGATCAGCGAAGTCTTCGATCGCAGATAGCCTTCCTTGTCGGCATCGAGGATCGCGACCAGCGCGCATTCGGGAATGTCGAGCCCCTCGCGCAGCAGGTTGATGCCGACCAGCACGTCGAAGGCACCGAGGCGCAGGTCGCGGATGATCTCGATGCGTTCCAGCGTCTCCACATCCGAATGAATGTAGCGCACGCGGATGCCCATTTCGTGCATGTACTCGGTCAGGTCTTCGGCCATGCGCTTGGTCAGCGTCGTCACCAGCACGCGCTGGCCCTTCGCGACCACCTCGCGCACTTCGGACAGAAGGTCGTCGACCTGACGTTCGGTCGGGCGCACGATGCAAACGGGGTCGGTCAATCCGGTCGGACGGATGACCTGCTCGACGAACACGCCGCCGGTCTGCTCCAGTTCCCACGGGCCCGGCGTGGCCGAGACGTAGATCGTCTGCGGCCGCATCGCATTCCATTCCTCGAACTTGAGCGGGCGGTTGTCGACGCAGGACGGGAGACGGAAACCGTATTCGGCGAGCGTCGATTTGCGCTGGTAGTCGCCGCGATACATCCCGCCCAGCTGGGGAATCGTCACGTGGCTTTCGTCCACGATCAGCAACGCGTTCGGCGGCAGGTATTCGAACAGCGTCGGCGGCGGCTCGCCCGGCTTGCGGCCGGTGAAATAGCGCGAATAGTTCTCGATTCCGGGACACGAGCCGGTCGCCGCCATCATCTCGAGATCGAAGGTCGTGCGCTGCTCGAGACGCTGGGCCTCCAGAAGCTTGCCCTGCGCGCGCAGCTCCTCGAGGCGGGCCTTGAGATCGATCTTGATCTGGGCCATCGCCTGCTCCAGCGTCGGCTGCGGCATGACGTAGTGGCTGTTGGCGTAAAGCCTCACCTGGCCGAGATCGGCCTTCTTTTCGCCGGTCAGCGGGTCGAACTCGTAGATGCCTTCGATCTCGTCGCCGAACAGCGAAATCCGCCAGGCGCGATCCTCGCAGTGGGCCGGGAAGATCTCGATCGAGTCGCCGCGCACCCGGAACGTGCCGCGGACGAAATTGACGTCGTTGCGCTTGTACTGAAGCTGGACGAAGCCGCGCAGGAGCTCGGTCTGGCTGATGATCTGGCCGACCGTCAACTCCATGACCATGGACGAATACGTCTCGACCGAGCCGATGCCGTAGATGCACGACACCGACGCCACGATGATGACGTCCGGGCGCTCCAGCAGCGCCCGCGTGGCCGAATGGCGCATGCGGTCGATCTGCTCGTTGATCGAGGATTCCTTCTCGATATACGTGTCCGTGCGCGGGACGTAGGCCTCGGGCTGGTAGTAGTCGTAATACGAGACGAAATATTCCACCGCGTTGTCCGGGAAGAACGATTTCATCTCGCCGTAGAGCTGCGCGGCCAGCGTTTTGTTGGGCGCGAGGATCAGGGTCGGGCGCTGCACGGCCTGAATGACGTGCGCCATCGTGAACGTCTTGCCCGAACCGGTGACGCCGAGCAGGACCTGGTCCCGCTCGCCCCGCCGGATGCCTTCGACCAGCTCGGCGATCGCCTGCGGCTGATCGCCGGCGGGCTGGAACTCCGATACGATGCGAAACGGCTTTCCCGGCCGCGCGTCCGACTCACCCGCGAGCGGCGGCCGGAATTCCGCGCTGTCCTGCGGGCGTCGCGCCGGGTTGATCAGCGCGTCGGGAATCGGATGGTTGAGCTTCGGGGGCATCGCGCCTTCCTATATGCGCCCGCCTGTCCGGGATGGCGAGTCCTAATGTCGAATGAAACTGGGCGGCGGGTCTGAACCGCCGGCCACGCCCGGCGTTTCACCTGCTGCCGCTCTCGACCGGTTGGGCGAGCTTGGGATTGCCGTTGCGTGCAGGCTGATGACCACGACTCCGGGGCGTCGGACGAAGGGCAGCCGAGGATGCATCGCGTCCGACGCGGGGGGCGGTCGCGCCGCAGGCGCTGCTTCACAATCTCAAGCACAACAAGGTGCTGTACGAACGCGTCATTGTGGCGACGGTCGTCACCGAAGACGTGCCGCGGCTGGCCGACGGCGAATGGGTCGAGGTCGAGTCGCTCGCCATGGACTGTCGCCGCGTACGCATCCGTTACGGCTTCATGGAGCGTCCCGATGTGCCTGCCGTGCTCGAACGCGCCCATGTGCTCGGCCCGGATACCGACCTCAGCACAGCATCCTGTTATCTGAGCCGCGAGACGCTGATCCCGTCCGCCCGTCGCGACCTCTCGGTCTGGCGCGAGCAGATTTTCATCTTCCTGTCGGGTGTCGCGCTCTCGCCCAGTGACTTCTTCTGCCTGCCGCACGACCGCGTCGTCGAGGTCGGCACCCAGGTCGAGATCTAAGGCCTGAAAGTGGGAATGCGACAAGACGCCCCTTGAAATATCCATTAGTGGCCGTTATCTGGGAAAGTTGTTAGATTAATTCTAATAGTCGATCGCAGCTCCATCCGGGGCCGCGACGACCGTCTGTGCGTGTCCATCAGCAAGGAGTTCTCGAAGAATGCTTACCGTTGGTGACAAGTTCCCGCAGTTCAAGCTGAAGGCAGTCGTGCCCGGCGACATGAAGACGGCCTTCACCGAGGTCACCGAAAAGAGCTTCCCGGGCAAGTGGAAGGTCTTCTTCTTCTGGCCGAAGGACTTCACCTTCGTCTGCCCGACCGAGATCGTCGGCTTCAGCCAGCTCGACCGCGAGTTCAAGGATCGCGATGCGCAGCTGATCGGCGGCAGCACGGACTCCGAGTTCGTGCACTTCGCCTGGCGGCAGAGCCGGGACGACTTGAAGAACGTGCCGTTCCCCTGGCTCGCCGACATCAAGCGCGAGCTGTGCCAGCAGCTTGGCATTCTCCATCCGGACGAGGGCGTCGCGCTGCGGGCGACCTTCATCGTCGACCCGGACAATGTCATCCGCTTCGCGATGGTGACCGACCTCAACGTCGGCCGGAATCCGCAGGAAGTCCTGCGCGTCCTCGACGCGCTGCAGACCGACGAGCTGTGCCCCTGCAACTGGCAGAAGGGCCAGGACACGCTGAAGGCGGCCTGAGGCAAGGGGGGCCATGCCGCCCATGGGCGGCATGGGCCCTTCTTTTGCGTTTCAGGAGAATGCGCAAAAGCGACGAGGTTCAGCGATGCTCGACGAACTCAAGGATGCCTTGCCTGATTATGCCAAGGACTTGAAGCTCAACCTGTCCTCGGTGCTGTCGGCGCCCGGCCTCAGCGATCAGCAGATCTGGGGCACGGTGCTTGCGTCCGCGATCGCCGCGCGCAATCCGCGCGTGCTTGCGGCGGTCGCCGCCGAGGCCGAGCGCCGGCTGTCGCCCGACGTCGTGCGCGCGGCCAAGGGGGCCGCGGCCATCATGGGCATGAACAACATCTATTACCGCTTCACGCACGCCGTCACGGCCAAGGAATACGCCTCCATGCGGGCGGGCCTGCGCATGAACATCATTGCCCAGCACGGCGTATCGGGGACCGATTTCGAGCTCTGGTGCCTTGCCGTCTCGGCGATCAACGGATGCAGCGCGTGCATGGACAGCCACGAGAAGGCCGTCGTCGAGAAGGGTGTCACGCGCGAGGTCGTCCAGGCGGTCGTCAAGATCGCGTCCGTCATCCACGCCGTGGCCGTCACCCTGGAAGCTGAGGCCACCGTGCCGACCGCCGTTCCAGCCTGATCGCACGGTCCGACCGGCGGTGCGCTTCGGGGGGTACCCCGGGAGGTCCGCCGGGTCGCGGGGCGCTCGGCCCCCGGCCAAGATCCGTCCGACGTGGAGGCAAGACGTGCCGTCCGGAGGGCCGTCCGTACCGGCGGTGGCGCCGGGCCATGGCGTATTGCATGCGGGGCCGTGCGGCGATAGGGTGCGCCCGCTTTTTGTCCCGCTGCCTTCGACGGATTGTCCATGCCGTTCTTTGCCGATCGCCTTTCCCGCATCAAGCCGTCACCGACCATCGCCGTCACGACCAAGGCCGCCGAGCTCAAGGCCGCCGGCCGCGACGTCATCGGCCTCGGGGCTGGCGAACCCGATTTCGATACCCCGCCCAACATCAAGGCCGCAGCCGTCAAGGCGATCGAACGGGGCGAGACGAAGTATACCGCGGTCGACGGTACGCTGGCCCTCAAGCAGGCAATCTGTGCGAAGTTCAAGCGCGAGAACGGGCTCGACTACAAGCCGAACCAGATCTCGGTCGGCACCGGCGGCAAGCAGGTTCTCTACAACGCCCTGATGGCGACGTTGAACCCGGGCGACGAGGTGATCATCCCGGCGCCGTACTGGGTGTCGTATCCTGATATGGTTCTGCTGGCCGACGGCAAGCCGGTGTTCGTGCCGTGTCCGCAGAACAACGGATTCAAGCTGCGGCCGGAGGATCTCGACGCGGCGATCACGCCCAGGACGAAGTGGCTGATCCTGAATTCACCGTCGAACCCGACCGGTGCCGCGTACACCTATGACGAGATGAAGGCGTTGACGGACGTGCTGCTCAAGCACCCGCATGTCTGGGTGATGACCGACGACATGTACGAGCATCTCGTCTATGACGGCTTCAAGTTCGTGACGCCGGCGCAGGTCGAGCCGCGGCTCTACGACCGCACGCTGACCGTCAACGGCGTCTCGAAGGCCTACTGCATGACCGGCTGGCGGATCGGCTACGCCGGCGGTCCGGTCGAGCTCATCAAGGCGATGGCGGCGATCCAGTCCCAGAGCACGTCCAACCCGTCGTCGGTAAGCCAGGCGGCGGCGATCGAGGCCCTCACCGGGCCGCAGGATTTCATCCAGAAGAACAACGCCGTCTTCAAGGAGCGCCGCGACCTCGTCGTCGCCATGCTCAACCAGGCGAAGGGCATCCACTGCCACACGCCGGAAGGCGCGTTCTACGTCTATCCCTCGTGCGCCGGCGTCATCGGCCGCAAGACGCCGCAGGGCAAGGTCATCGCGAATGACAGCGATTTCGTGACCTATCTGCTCGAGGCCGAAGGGGTGGCCGTCGTCCAGGGCGAAGCGTTCGGCCTGTCGCCTTATTTCCGCATCTCCTACGCGACGTCGACCGAGACGCTGAAGGAAGCCTGCACACGGATTCAGCGCGCCTGCGCAGCCCTGGTCTGAGGAATCTGCACAGGACGTCCGCGGCGGTCTCGTGTTCTCTCGATTCGGAGACCGACATCGCTCCGCCCGAACCGGCGCCGACGGCGTCACCATCGGCCGGTCGACGCCCGGGGCGGCGGCCGATGCATGGGCGTACGCGCGATCCGGCGCGAACGCACGCCGCTCGCCGGCCGGCGACCGCTGCCGCCATGCCGGCGCGAAGGATTACGGCTACTGTTTGATGTCGAAGGGACTCGGATGAAGATAGCGATCGTTGGCGCGGGGGGAGTCGGCGGTTATTTCGGCGCGCGGCTCGCCGCCGCCGGGCAGGACGTCTGGTTTCTCGCGCGCGGGCGTCATCTCGACGCGATCCGGCGCTGCGGACTGCGCGTCAAGAGCCGGCTCGGCGACGTGCACGTCAATCCGGCCCAGGCGACCGACGATCCCGCCGTGATCGGTCCGGTCGATCTCGTGGTCGTGACGGTGAAGTTGTGGGACACGGAGGCCGCGATTGCCGCCGCAAAGAAGCTCGCCGGCGCCGACACCGCGTTCGTTTCGTTCCAGAATGGCGTCGTCGCCGCCGATCAGCTCGCCGCCGCGTTCGGACGCGAACGGGTGCTCGGCGGCGTATCCCATATCTCGGCCGTCATCTCCGGCCCGGGCATCATCCTGCACACCGGCACGATGGCACGGCTGACGGTCGGCGAACTCGATGGCCGCCGGACGGCGCGGGTGAATGCGTTCGTCGATGCCTGCCGCAAGGCCGGGATCGATGCCCACGCATCGGACGATATCCGGCGGGCGATCTGGGAGAAGTTCATCTTCCTTGCCTCGTTCAGCGGCGTGACGACGCTTACCCGCCTGTCCAAGGGGCCGATCTTCGCCGACGCGGATACGCGCGCGCTGTTCGAGGCGGCCATCGCCGAGGCCGTGGCCGTGGCGCGTGCAAACGGCGTGGCGCTCGCCGACGACGTCGTCGCGACGACCATGCGCTTCAGCGAAGGTCTTCCCGACGAGATGAAGTCGTCCATGCTGGCCGACCTCGAGCGCGGCAATCGTCTCGAGTTGCCGTGGCTTTCGGGCGCGGTGGCGCAGCTGGGTGCGGCGGCAGGCGTGCCGACACCTGTGCATCGGGTCATCTTCCAGGCGTTGAAACCGTATGCCGGCGGGCGGGTCAGTTCGGTGATGCCGGTCTGAGTTTTCTCGCGCGCCCGGCGCCTGATCGACCCGGCAACGACCTCGCATGGAACGAAGGGGCGGTTGCGCGAGTCTTGACTGACTGAGCCGTCGGCGGGGCACGCCACGGCCCCGGGCCGCGACATGTTCCTGTTCGACATCGATCGTCTGCTGCGCGCGCACGACCTGCACTGGCGACGTCGCATCGCCGTGATCTTCGCGCTCGCTGCACTCACCAGCGCGAGCCGTGGCGGGCGGCAGGCGGGGCCGGGCCGGGTGCGGTCCTCGCCGCGGCATCGGGCGATCTCGATTCGGTGCAGCGCCTGCTCCGCGAGGCGCTGGTTGCGGCCGGTGTCGCCGTTCTCCAGCTCGTGCTGATGCTGCTGGTGATCTTTTTCGTCGAGATCTGGCTGTTCTGGGTCCTTGCCGTCGAGGTCGCCGTGCTCGCCGCCGCGATCGCCGGCTATGCGGCATGGCGCAAGCGCCGCTATCTCGTCAAGATGTCGATCGAGGAGCGTTTCTGAGTCTCCTGTCGACGCTCTATCACAAGAACCTCGACATTCGCTTCACCGGGCTCGGCGCCGCATTCCTCGCCCGGCTCACCGCGCTTACCCGGCGTTTTTATGCCATCCAGCTTCTGCTGTGGCGTCGGCACGGCGTCTATCACGGTGCAGTCGAATTCGTCATCGGCATTTCGGCGGCGCTGTCCCTCGTGCTGCTGTTCGTGCTGTCGGCGGGCGGTCCACCGCCCGTGGGCAAGTTCCTCGTCTTCGCCTGCTACACCGTGCTGATCTTTCCCAACCTGTCGCAGATCGGCGAAGCATGGCCGATGATCAACGACGCCCGTGCGGCGCTGGGCCGGATCGAGGGAACGACCGCAGGCGCCGGGCAGCTTCACCACGTGCACGCCACGCCTGCACGTTTCGGTAACATCGTGTTCGACGAGGTTTCGCTGCGGAACGCTTACGGCGACGTCATCATCGATCGGGCGTCGTTCGTCATCCGGCCCGGCGAGAAGGTCAGTCTCTTCGGCGAGAGCGGCACCGGAAAGACCTCGCTCCTGACGCTGCTGCTCGGCCTGCAACCGCCGACATCGGGTCGCATCACGATCGGCGGCCGCGACGTGGGCACGCTCGCGCTTGCCGACATCAAGCGGTTCTTCGTGTTCGCCCGTGCTCAACCGGCGTTCCTGCCGGGTCGCGTCGACGAGAACATCGTCCTGCATCGCCAGTTGGATGATGCCGAACTGCGGAACGTGCTCGGGCGCGCACGCCTTGCCGCACGCCTTGCGGGCGAACGTGACGGCGTTCATGCCGCGATCCGCGACAAGGGCGAGCCGTTCTCGGGCGGCGAGCAGCAGCGGATCGCCTTCGCGTGCGTGCTTCTGTCGGATGCGCCGTGCCTGATTCTCGACGAGGCGCTCAATTCGCTCGACGAGGACTCCGAGTTGTGGATGCTGTGGCGCCTGATCGCCGAGAGCCGTGATCGCACCGTGATCTGCGTTTCGCATCGCCGAAACGCAGCGCGGCTGTTTCCTTATCGCATTGAAATTGCAAAAGGAGGAAAAGTCACGGTCGTGCGATCGCCAGGTGAATGACGAATGCACCGCAAAATCACTTGCCAATCCCGTGGGGCGGCGGGAAGCTACTCAAAAAATCAGAACATGAAACCGCTCTCCGAATGGGAGGACGAATGCCCCGTAAGGAACCTGCGGGCCCGCGCTGTGCCGCACTCGTCGGGCCCTATCTCAGCGGTAAGACGACATTGCTCGAAAGCCTGCTCGCCGCGACCGGCGCCATCCCGCGAAAGGGATCGGTGAAGGAAGGCAGCTCCGTCGGCGATTCGGCGCCGGCGGCGCGGGCGCGCCACATGAGCGTGGAAATCAATGTCGCGACGACTCGGTTCATGGACGAGAGCTGGACGTTCGTCGACTGTCCGGGCTCGATCGAGTTCGCGCACGAAGCCTATACCGCGCTGATGACCGCAGACATCGCCGTCGTCGTGTGCGAGCCGGTGCCCGAGCGCGCGCTGATGCTGGCGCCGCTGCTCAAGTTCCTCGACGATCACCGCATCCCGCACGTGCTGTTCATCAACAAGATCGACCAGGCGACGGCACGTGTGCGCGACATTCTTGCGGCGATGCAGGCCGTCTCGGCGCGGCCGCTGGTCTTACGCCACGTGCCGATCCGCGAGGGCGAGCGTATCGCCGGCTATGTCGACCTCGTCAGCGAGCGGGCGTACCGGTACAAGCCCGGTCAGGCATCGGATCTCGTGTCCATTCCGCCGGACGTGATCGACCGGGAGAAGGAGGCGCGTCAGAGTCTGCTCGAGACGCTGGCGGACTTCGACGACCGGCTGCTCGAACAGCTCGTCGAGGATACGGTCCCGCAGCCGGACGAGATCTATGCGCATCTGACGCGGAACATGCGTGCCGATCGCATCGTGCCGGTGTTCTTCGGCTCGGCCGAACGCGATTACGGCGTCCGTCGTCTGCTCAAGATGCTGCGGCACGAAGCACCGCCGGCGGCGGTGACGATGGACCGCCTCGATATTCCCGCAGACGGCGAACCGGTCGCGCAGGTGTTCAAGACACAATACGCGGGACATTCCGGCAAGATGTCCTATGTGCGCGTGTGGCGCGGTTCCTTGACCGACGGCATGAGCCTGTCGGATGGCCGGACGACAGTGCGGATCGCAGGCGTGTTCCGGCCGCTCGGTGCAAACCTGAGCAAGCTGACCAGGGCGGAAACTGGCGAGGTCGTCGCGCTGGGGCGGCTTGACGGCATTGCGACCGGGGCGACGCTGACACCGTCCGGCGCGATCTTCGAAGGGATGGCCCCTTGGCCGTCGCCGCCGAGCCCGTGCTTTGCGCTCGCAATCGCGGCGGAGAAGCGGGCCGACGAGGTCAAGCTGTCCGGCGCGCTTCAGAAGATCACCGAGGAAGATCCCTCGCTGATGATCGAGCACAATACCGACACGAACGAGCACGTGCTGTGGGGGCAGGGCGAAATCCATCTTGCCGTGGCGCTTGAGCGACTCCGTACCCAGTACAACATGGCGGTCAGTGCCCGTCCGCCTCAGGTGCCATACAAGGAGACGATCCGTCGCGGCGTCACCCAGCATGCGCGCCACAAGCGGCAGACGGGCGGGCACGGGCAGTTCGCGGACGTCAAGATCGAGATCCGGCCGTTGCCGCGCGGCCAGGGTTTCGTGTTCGAGGATCGCATCGTCGGCGGCGCCATCCCGCGCAACTTCATCCCTGCAGTCGAGGACGGCATTCGCGAGTATCTCAACCGGGGGCCGCTCGGCTTTCCCGTCGTCGACGTCCACGTCACGTTGTTCGACGGCCAGTATCACGAAGTCGACAGCTCGGATCAGGCGTTCAAGACGGCGGGGACCATGGCCATGCGCGAGGGGATGCCGAAATGCGACCCGGTGCTCCTCGAGCCCATCTGCAAGGTGACAATCGCCGTGCCGAACGAGTTCACCTCCAAGGTGCAGCGTCTCATCCCGCAGCGACGCGGCCAGATCCTCGGCTTCGATGCCCGCCCGGGCTGGGATGGCTGGGACGAGGTGCAGGCCTTCCTGCCGCAGGCCGAAATGCACGACCTGATCGTCGAATTGCGCTCGGCAACGATGGGGGTGGGCACTTTCGAGTGGTCGTTCGATCACTTGGCGGAGCTGACCGGAAAACTCGCCGAGCGTGTGGTGAATCGCAGTCGCGTCGAGGAAAAGGTTGCGACGTAGCACCGATGGTGCGGATGCCACTGTCCGGCCGGGACGGATGCGCGAGGTCATTGTCGCGCATCGCCCCAAATTCTGCTGTTCTTTCGGGGTACCTCCAACACGTCCGGACCGCGCGGCGACGCCGTTCGTTTGTCGCATGGCTGACCCGCGGGTCGGGCAGGTTGAGTATTAAGGTATTCGGTTATACATTTATATTCGACTTTAGATAGGCTCTAAATTGCCGTCTGAACGGGAAAGGAGCAGATATGGCTGAGGCGCACACCAAGGAACGGACCACGGCGAAGGCGCAAACCTCGCGCGTGAACGACGCTACACGGGCGGTATCGGAAGGGTTGGCGCGGGCGCTTGCCAACACCTACACGCTTTACCTCAAGACCCATAACTACCATTGGAACGTGACGGGACCGCAATTCTCGTCGCTGCACACCCTGTTCGAGACGCAGTACACCGAGCTTGCGAACGCGGTGGATCTGATCGCGGAACGCATTCGCGCTCTCGGCCACGTGGCGCCGGGCAGCTACGCCGCCTTTGCGCGGCTGAGCGAGATCAAGGAAGCGCCGGATCAGCCACCGGCCGCAATGGACATGGTCCGCGAACTCGCCGCCGACAACGAGACGCTCGTGCGCATCGCCGAGGAGGTGAACCGCATTGCCGATGAACACGGTGACGTCGCCTCCGGCGACATCATGATCGAGCGCATGCAGGTGCACGCCAAGGCGGCCTGGATGCTGCGCGCGCATCTCGAAGGCTGAGGGCGGCGCGAAGCGCACCACCGCACCATCTAGAATTCGTCGTCACCCGCGGTCCTGGCCCGGACCGGGGTGACGACGCGAGAGGGCGCGTGCGACGCCTGTTCGGCATCGCACGATGGCACCTGACCGGCCGCGGATCGTCGCGCGGCACGGACGACATTTCGCAAGGGCTACTCCCCCTGGCCCCCTTGTCGACGGCGTTTCGGCTCTACGAAAGTTTCAAGGATCCGCAACGGAACCGACATCATTCCATCGTGAAGCCGGCCAATCCACCGAGCCTCGCACTGGCATCCGCGAGGCGGTTGTGCGACCTCATCCTCGATCAGTGTCGGCGCTTTCACGCACTGGCGCAGGCAATCGCGCTTTCGGCATGGCGCGACCGCCGGATCCGTGCCCTTGGGCTGAGCGTCCTCGCGCTCGATTTCCTGATCATCGCCGTCAATTTCCTGGTCCTGCTCTCGAAGAGCACGCGCAAGATCACGCTCGACATGAGCGCGTTCGACAAGCCGTATCTGTCGCTAGCCGAAGATGGCGGCCTGCCAGAGATCTTCGGCTATGTTCAGATTGCGGCGACGGTGCTGCTTCTGATGGCAATGGCGCGCCGGACCGGCCGGGCGATGTACGCGGCACTCGGCGGCGTTTTCCTCGTCATCCTCGCCGACGATGCGCTCATGATCCACGAAAACCTGGGTGACGTCATCGCCACGGGCTTGCACCTGCCGTGGCTCGCGGGATTGCGACCGCAGGATTTCGGCGAACTCGCGACCGATGGAGGCCTGTTCCTGGTGCTCGGGGCGCTGTTCGTCTACGGCATCCGGCGCAGCGATCGCGACGACATCGACGTGGCACTGCTTTTTGCGGCCATCGTCGGCGTCATCGCGTTCTTCGGTATCGTCGTCGATATGCTCCTGGTCGAAGTGTATTACGGACTGTCCCGCCGATTCGGGCGCCTGCTCATCGTGCTCGAGGATGGCGGCGAGCTGATCGGCATGACGCTCGCGCTCATCGTCGCCGTGACATTGTATGCGGGCCGTCACCGCTCCATACCGGTGACCCGGCGCAAGAAGGCGACGTCCTAGTCGCTGTCGCGTTTGTCGTCGTGCCGTAGGACGGCCGTCGAACGGTGACGCGCTCCCGATCTGCGGCCGCCCGGCCGCGGCGCAGGCGATCCGCGGTTCGCGCCCGATGCGGGATTGCGCTCAGTCTTCCACCCAGGCGACGCGCAGGATGTTGGTCGCGCCCGGCGTGCCGAACGGCACGCCGGCGGTGATCACCAGGCGATCGCCGGGCTTGGCGAATTCCTCGCGGCGCGCGACGGCGACGGCCTTCTCCACCATGTCCTGGAAGCTCTTGACGTCTTCGGTGACCACGGTGTGTACGCCCCAGGCGAGCGACAGCCGGCGCGCAGTGGCGACGTTCTCGGTCACGCACAGGATCGGCACGTCGGGGCGCTCGCGCGCCGCGCGAAGCGTGGTGGAACCGGACGTCGTGTAGGTGACGATCGCCGCGGCGCGAAGGGTGTGGGCGATCTGGCGTGCCGCGGCGGTGATTGCGTCGGAGGACGTCGCCTCGGGTTCCGCGTGATCGGCATCGACGATGCGGCGGAAGAGCGGGTCGCGCTCGACGCGCTCGATGATGCGGTTCATGATCGTGACCGCCTCGACCGGATAGTTGCCGGACGCGGTCTCGGCCGACAGCATGACGGCGTCGGCGCCGTCATAGACGGCGGTCGCGACGTCGGATGCCTCGGCGCGCGTCGGCGCAGGCGCGTTCACCATCGATTCCAGCATCTGCGTCGCCACGATCACGGGTTTGCCGGCGTGGCGGCAGGCGCGCAGAATGTGTTTTTGCAGACTGGGCACGTCTTCGGGCGGCAGTTCGACGCCGAGATCGCCGCGAGCCACCATGATCGCATCGGCCAGCTCGACGATCTCGTTGAGACGATCGATGGCGGCTGGTTTCTCCAGCTTCGCCATCAGCGCCGCGCGCCCGGCGATGAGCCGCCGCCCTTCGGCGATGTCGTCGGGGCGCTGCACGAACGACATCGCCACCCAGTCGACGCCGAGATCGAGGCCGAAGGTGAGGTCCCGGCGGTCCTTGTCGGTGAGCGGCGACAGCGGCAGGACGACGCCCGGCACGTTCACGCCCTTGCGGTCGGACAGGATGCCGCCGGTCACGACCTTGGTCCTGCAGAATCCCTGTCCGCTTTCGACGATCCGCAGCCGGATGCGCCCATCGTCCAACAGCAGGTCGGCGCCGGGCGTGATCGCAGCGAAGATTTCGGGGTGCGGCAGCGGCGCGCGCGTCGCATCGCCCGGTGTCGGGTCGAGGTCGAGCCGGAACTCGGCGCCCGGCTCCAGCCTGACCTTGCCGTCGCGAAATGTGCCGACCCGCAGCTTCGGTCCCTGCAGGTCCAGGAGGATGCTGATCGGCCGGCCGATGCGCGTCTCGAGCGCGCGGATCGCCTGCACGCGCGCGCGATGGTCGTCGTGCGTGCCGTGGCTGAGGTTCAGGCGGAAAACGTCGACGCCGGCGCGGAACAGCGCTTCGATACGTTCGGGCGTGGATGTCGCGGGCCCGAGCGTGGCGACGATTTTCGTCGATCTGTGCCGTCGCATGGGGTGGTCAATGTAGCGTCAGATGCCCGTGAGTTCGAGCGGTTAAGTTCGCAGCTTACGCCGGGGGCAGAACGAGAATCGCCCGGAAATCGTTAACGTTGGTCAACGTCGGTCCGGTGATGACGAGATCGTCCAGCCGCGAAAAGAACGTATAGGCGTCGTTGTCGGCGAGCATGGCACGGGCGTCGAGCCCGGCCGTACGGGCGCGTGCGAGACTGTCGGGCCCGGTCAGCGCGCCTGCATTGTTCTCGGTGCCGTCGATGCCGTCGGTGTCGCCGGCAAGCGCATGGATGCCCGGTGCACCGTCGAGTGCGACCGTCAAGCCAAGCAGGTATTCGACGTTGCGGCCGCCGCGGCCGTTGCCTCGCACGGTGACCGTCGTTTCACCCCCCGACAGGATCACGGCCGGCGGCGTCACGGCGCCGCGCCCTGCCTGGATCTCGCGCGCAAGGCGCGCATGATCCTGGCCGACGATCCGCGCTTCGCCCTCGATCGCATCGCCGAGGATCAGCGGCGTCACGCCGGCGGCGCGGGCAAGCTCTGCGGCTGCCGCGAGCGATGCCTTGGGGCTGGCGATCATCCGGTACTCGGCCGTTGCCAGGCGCGGATCGCCCGGCTTCGGCGACTCGGCCTCCGGTCGGGCGAGATGCGCGGCGATCGCCGGTGCCGGTACGATGCCGTATTTCGCCAGCACGGCCATTGCGTCCGTGCGGGTCGTCGGATCGGGCACGGTCGGTCCCGAGGCGATCACCGCTGGGTCGTCGCCCGGCACGTCCGAGATCGCCAGGGTCAGCACGCGCGCCGGATGGGCCGCCGCGGCCAGCCGTCCGCCATTGATGCGCGACAGGTGCTTGCGCACGCAGTTCATCTCGTGGATCGTTGCGCCGGACTTGAGCAGGGCCGTGGTGAGGGCCTGCATGTCGGCGAGCTCGATCCCCGGCGCCGGCAGCGTGAGCAGGGCTGATCCCCCACCGGAGATCAGACACAGCACGAGGTCGTCCGGCGTCAAGCCGGCGACAAGGTCGAGCATGCGTGCCGCGGCCGCGCGGCCGTTCTCGTCGGGCACCGGATGCGCGGCCTCGACGATCTCGATTTCGCGGCACGGCACCGCGTGGCCGTAGCGCGTGACGACCAGACCTTGGAGCGGTGGTCCGTAATGTTCTTCGACCGCGCGCGCCATCGCCGCCGATGCCTTGCCTGCGCCGATGACGAGGATGCGGCCGCGCGGTCGCGGCGGCAGTTCCGCCGGCACGCGCTGTTTGGGGTCGGCAGCCGCGATCGCGGCCATGAACAGGCGGCGGAGAAACTGGCGCGGATCTTCGGACACGTCGGACTCCCTTGTTCCGGGAGCGACCGTGTCGCGATTTGCCGCGCCGATCAAGTCCGGTCAGCGGCTGGCCAGACGCGCGACGAAGACGCCGAAGAGCACGATGGCGCCGCCGGCCGCCTGCAGGACGCCCAGCGGTTCGGCGAGCAGGACCCAGGCGAGCACTGCGGCCGTCACCGGTTGCAGCAGCAGCGCGACGGACGAGAACGCCGCCGGCAGATGCGCGAGCGCATAGGCGATCAGGCTCTGGCCGCCGGCATGGCTGATCCATGCCAGACCGAGCAGGATGATCCAGCCGTAGAGCGTCGCGGGTATCAGGCCTTCGCCGGAGAGCAGGGCGACCGGCAGCAGGACGAAGGCCGTGACCACCCCGGTCCACGTCATGATCGTCGCGGTCGAGAAGCGGTTCCGCAGCCGGCTCACCGTCAGCATGTAGCCGGCGTAGAAGACGGCCGTGACGATGCCGAAACCATCGCCGACGAGGTGATCGGTCGAGAGCGACAGCGAGTCGCCCATCAGCAGCGCGGCGCCGGCGATCGCGAGGGCGAGCCCGACCAGGAACATCGGACGCACGCGCTCGCCGAACAGCGCAAAGGCACCGAGCGTCACGAAGATCGGCGCGAGGTTCGCGAACAGCGTCGCGTTCGCGACCGTGGTGAGCTTGATCGACCAATGCCAGAGGGCAAGGTCGCCGGCGAAACACAGGCCGGCGAGCGCAAGCAGCCAGGGCTCGCGTCGATCCGTGCGCCGCGGCGTCGCCGGCATCCGGTGCCGCTCGGCCACGCGCCAGATCCACAGGGCCGGAACGGCGAGGGCGACGCGATGGAACGCCGTCGCCGTCGGCCCGAGCTCCGACAGCCGGACGAAGATCGGCGAGAACGCAATGGCCACCGCACCGGTCAGCAGCGCGACGAGCGCGATGCGTTCGGCGCGCGCGATCGCCGCGGCTGGCATGAGATTGATTCGGGCCGACATGGCCGATGCTTATAACGAAGCGCATGACGAAGCGCACGGCGCGTTCCGGCGGGGCACGTCTCCCATGCGCGTCGCGCAACCGGTGGTCGTCAGGATGCCGGCCGGGTGCAGGCGGCCGGACCGATCTTGACTCTCGGGCGGCGTTCGTGCGGTCTGGTCGGCCACGGTATGAGTACACCAAAGCCTGCTCTGATCGGTGATCCGGACGCCGAAAACCGGCTGCGGGCGTATTCCGCGATCGGCGACGACTTTGGCCGCAGGGGCATCGATACCCCGGCGCTGCGGCGGGGACATCGTCCGTGATCCTGGTCTTCGGCTCGATCAACGTCGACCTCGTCGCCACGGTGCCGTCCATTCCGCGGCCCGGCGAGACCGTCCTGTCCACGCGCTATGACACGAGTCCCGGCGGCAAGGGCGCCAATCAGGCCGTTGCCGCCGCCCGCGCCCGCGCCGATGCGCGCCTGCCGGTCGTGATGGCGGGGGCGGTGGGTGACGACGGATTCGGCGCGTTCGCGCTCGCGAACCTTGCCGAAAACGGCGTCGACACGCGTGCCGTGCGCAAGGGCGACGAGCCGACCGGCTGTGCCTTCATCGTCGTGAACCCGCAGGGCGAGAACGCCATCACCGTCGCAAGCGGCGCCAACCGGATCGTGCGCGCCGCCGACGTGCCGGACGCGATGCTCGCCGAGGCCCGCGTCGTCGTTCTCCAGATGGAAGTTCCGGTCGACGAGAACATCGCGCTCGCGCGCCGTGCGCGCGCCGCGGGTGCGCCGGTCATCCTGAACCTAGCGCCGGCTCCGGCCGATCTTTCGCCGGCGCTTCTGGAACGCCTGCTCGCGAACGTCGACGTCCTCGTCCTCAACGAGCTCGAGGCGGCAACCGTCGCCGCGATCTACGACGGCGCGAAGGCGAGCGATCCGGCGGGCATGGCCCGTTACATCGCCGAACGGGCGAAACTGACGGCCGTGATCACCCTCGGCGCCGACGGGGCGGTTGCCTCGGTCTGCGGCAAGCCGCCGCTTGCGGCGCCGGCGCTGGCGATTATGCCCGTGGATACGACGGGGGCTGGCGACGCCTTCGTCGGCATCATGGCGGCCAAGCTCGCCGAGGGAGTCGCGTTCGAACTGTGCCTGCGCTATGCCGCCGTCGGCGCCTCGCTCGCTTGTCTCGCCCTGGGTGCTCAGGCTGGTCTGCCCTACGCAGCCGACATCGAGAAGGCCCTGGCCGGATCGGCGACGTGATCCGCATGCGGCGACGGGCCGCCGCCGCTCGGCTGCCGCCGGATCGCGCACCGGTTGCAGCACCGGTGCCGCGTTTCATGTATTCTTCACCCCGTCATGCCGCGTTCTCATCCCGCGCCGGTCGGGCGCGCCCTGCTCGGCCCCGGCGATCCGCCTTGCGTCGAGCTGTTCAATGCCGAGTTTCTCGAACGGGCCGGTAGCCGGCCGGTGCTGCTCGTCTGCGATCATGCCGGGCGTCAGGTCCCCCGGGCGCTGGGCGATCTCGGTCTCGATCCAACCGCTTATGAACGTCACATCGCCTGGGACATCGGCGCGGCCGACGTCGCGCGTCACCTTGCCCGGACGTTCGCCGCCCCGCTGGTGCTCGCGACGTACTCGCGGCTGGTCATTGACCTGAACCGCGATCTCGACGATCCGACCCTGATCCCCGAGATCAGCGACGACACGACGATACCGGGCAATCTGAACCTTGCGGCAGCCGATCGCGAGGCCCGGATCGAGGCGATCTTCAGGCCCTATCACGCGGCGATCGACGATGCGCTCGCGCGGCTCGGCCGCGGCGGCGTCCCGGCGCTGGTGTCGGTGCATACCTGCACGCCGGTGTTCAAGGGTTTCCACCGCCCGTGGCACATCGGCGTCCTGTGGAATCGCGATCCGCGGCTTGCGGTGCCGCTGATCGCCAACCTGCGCCGGCGCGCCGATCTCGTGATCGGCGACAACCAGCCCTATTCCGGGCGCGACGGACAGGGCTACACGGTCAAGCGCCATGCCGAGGCCAAGGGCCTGCCGCACGTGGCGATCGAGATCCGCCAGGATCTCGTCGACACGCGTCGCGGCGCGGCCGAATGGGCGGGCACCCTCGCGGCCGCGCTCGGGCCGCTGCTCGAGGATCCAGCGCTGCATCGCATCGAGCACTACTAGGATCCGGCCATGCCCGATCCGTCGTTCACGATCGGCATCGAGGAGGAATACCTGCTCGTTGATCGCGCGACCCGCGACCTCGTGCAGGACGCCCCGGCTGCCATGCTCGAGGAATGCGAGCGACGGCTGGAAGGGCAGGTGAGCCCCGAATTCCTGCGCTCGCAGATCGAGGTGCAGACGCGCGTCTGCCGGACGGTCGGCGAGGCGCGTGCCGATCTCGCCCGGCTGCGGCGGACCGTCGCCGAGGTCGCGGCGCGTCACGGCCTCGCGGTCATTGCCGCCGCGACGCACCCCTTCGCCGATTGGGGCGCGCAGCGCCCGACCATGCGCGAGCGCTACCAGATACTCGAGCGCGACCTCCAAGGTGTGGGCCGGCGCCTGGTCATTTGCGGCCTCCACGTCCATGTCGGGATCGAGGACGACGAACTGCGCATCGACCTGATGAATCAGGCCGGCTATTTCCTGCCGCATCTCTTGGCGCTGTCGACGTCGTCGCCGTTCTGGCGCGGCGAGGATACGGGCCTCAAGAGCTATCGCCTCGCCGTCTTCAACGAGCTGCCGCGCACCGGTCTGCCCGAACATTTCGAGAGCTACGGCGAGTTCCGGCGGCAGTTGAACCGCCTCGTCGCGGCGGGCCTGATCGAGGATGCGACCAAGCTGTGGTGGGACATCCGGCCGTCCGCCCGTTTCCCGACGCTCGAGATGCGCATCACCGACGTACCGACCCGTCTCGACGACACGATCAGCATCGCGGCCCTGTTCCAGTGCATTCTCGGCATGCTGTGGCGGTTACGCCGCAACAATCAGCGCTGGCGCATCTATCCCAACATGCTGGTGAACGAGAACCGCTGGCGGGCGCAGCGCTACGGCTTCGATCAGGGCTTGGTCGACTTCGGCCGGGGCGAGGTCGTGCCCTATGCGCAGCTTCTGGACGAGATCATCGAGCTGACCGCGCCCGAGGCCGCGCGCTTCGGCTGCGAGACGGAGGTTGCGCGGGCGCGCGATATCCTGCGCCGCGGCACCTCGGCCCATCGCCAGATCGAGATCTACCGGCACGCCCTCGGCAAGGGTGCCGCGAAGGCCGCTGCGCTCAACGCCGTCATCGACTGGCTGATCGAGGAGACCGTCGCCGGTCTCTGACTAGAACGCGAACTCGGTCGCGAGGAACAGCCCGACGCCGATCAGAAAGCCGAGCACGGTGCCGTTGATGCGGATGTACTGAAGCTCGGTTCCCGCCCACAGTTCCATGCGCCGCGTGAACTCCGCCGTGTTCCAGGCGCGAACCTCGTCGGCGATGAAACGGGCGATGCGCGCCCGCCACGGCACGCGTTCGGTGCTGATGGCCGCGTCGATCATGGCCGTCAGCTTTCCGGCGATGGCGGGATCGGTCTCCAGCGTCGTGCCGAAGGCGACCAGCCGGTCGGCGACGACACGTTTGAGGGCGGGCGCGGGCGAGGCGACGTCGTCGAAGAGCGCCCGCCGGACGTCGTCCCACAGCGAACTCATCCAGTCCTGCACCTCGGGAAGATTGATCGCCCGGCGCATCAGCGCGTTGATCCGTGCGCGCAGGTCTTCGTCGGTTTCGAGGTCGCGGGCGAGCGCCAGCAGCGCCGCTTCGAGCCGCGCCGCGGTCGGGTGATCCGGGCGGGACAGGTCGCCGGCGGCTTCCTGCAGGATGACGACGAGGCGTCGGGCGAGATAGCGGTCGACCTTCTTCGGCAGGAACCACAGGCGGCGCTCGACCGCATCGTCGATCGCCTCGGCGTTGTCGGCGATGAGGCTTTGCAGGACCGGCAGGCTGCGCTGAAGCAGGGCCTTGTGGTGGCCGCGCGTCACCAGCGCCCGCAGCATCGCGCCGAGGATCGCCGCCAGATCGAGCGAGCTCAGATGGCTGCCGAAGACCTGTGCGACCAGGCGGCGCATGTCGCGGTCGTCGACCGCCGACAGGATCGAGGGCAGCACGTCCACCACCCGCTCGGCCGCGCGCTCGGCGTTGCCGCGGTCGGACAGCCATCGCGCCGCGTGCCCGATCAGGTCGATGGACTTGATCTCCTTGGCGATGGCATGGGTTGCCAGGAAGTTGTCGACGACGAAGGTGCCGAGCCATTCGCCGACGCGGTCCTTCTGCCGGGGGACGATCGCCGTGTGCGGAATCGGCAATCCGAGCGGCCGCCGGAACAGCGCCGTGACGGCGAACCAGTCGGCCAGCCCGCCGACGATGGCGGCCTCGGCGCCGGCCTGGAGGAGACGGACCCAGAATCCGGGCGCCTCAATCGCGGTCGTCGCCGCGAACACGGCGGCGCAAGCGAGCAGCAGCCCGGTCGCGATCAGCCGGTAATGCCGCAACTGGGCCTTTTGCTGGTCCTCGCGGGACCGGTCGGGGGAGGGCTGCATCGGATCGGGCTTGGCAAGGGCTCCATGCATCGCGGTCGCGGGACCGCCGAATTTGAACGCAGTTGCCGTCGGCTTGGGTCGCTTGGCGCGGGTGGCCGGCGGGGCCTATACTCGAACGACATTCGGGCCGGATTTGGGCCGATCCGGGGTCGGCGGTTGCGCCCGGAACGGTGCGCCCGCCCGCGTAGTTTCGGAGGTAGCATGGACGACAAGACCCGCACCGAGCTCGAGGCCACTGCATTCCGTCGTCTGGTCGATCACTTACGCGCACGCACCGACGTGCAGAACATCGACCTGATGAATCTGGCGGGATTCTGCCGGAACTGCCTGTCGAACTGGTACCGCGAGGCTGCCGAGGCCAAGGGCATCGCGATGACCAAGGAGGAGTCGCGCGAGATCATCTACGGCATGCCCTACGAGGAGTGGAAGGCGAAGTACCAGAAAGAGGCAACACCGGAGCAGCTGAAGCAGTTCGCCGCACAGGGCGGTCCGCACAAGCACTGAAATCCAACATCGCGGCCGCGGGCGGAAGCAGAGATGTCCGTCCACGGCCGTTGTACCATCGGCACCACGAAGGACACGGGCCGGCTGTCGCACCCGGCGCGGGTTGCGTCGCACGCTGGCGCCTGTCTTGGCGACGACCGGCGTTTTTCATGGGTTTTTCACGATTTGAATCCGTCGTCGTGCGTCCTGTGACAATCCCCGATTTCCACTTTATCCACATGCCGGCCCGCCTTGCGCAGGCGCATGGCGCACCGCTATAGAACGCGGTCCCAGCAGGTTTGGACTTCGGCACACGGGGGATTGCACATGGCGGATGGCAGCGCCGGCGACGTTGGCGGAATCGCGGTTGCGAAGCTCAAGTCCTTCGTCGAGCGGATCGAGCGGCTCGAGGCCGAGAAGGCGGAGCTGGCGGCCGACATCCGCGAGGTCTATGCCGAAGCCAAGGGCAACGGCTTCGACACCAAGATCATGCGGCAGGTGATCAAGCTGCGGAAGCTCGAGCCCAACGACCGCAACGAGCAGGACGCCCTGCTTGAGCTCTATCGCAAGGCGCTTGACGTATAGACGGCACTGGCCCGGATCAGGCTGGCCGAACCGCTAGCTGCCGCGTACGGCAAGCAGGCGCAGCGGCGCATCCTCGAGCCGGTCGGGGCAGATCCGCGGTGCCAGTTGCGGTGACACTGCCAGATAGTGCGGGCTCACCGGGCGGACGTTCTGGAATACGTACAGTCCGCATACTGGCCAGTCGGCGAAACGGTTGCCCGAATGGCGGATCAGACGCGCGGCATTGTCGGGTGTCGCGAAGATGAACTCCACCTCGCGGGCAAGGCAGTCCTCGAGCCGCGCGGACTCGGAACGCCATGCCGCCCGCCGGCCGTTCACCAGTCCGCTGACGTCGCACACCTGCGCCTTGGTGAAATACATCAGGTGCCCGACGTCCCAGCCGATTCCCGTCGTACCCGCGAGGCGCGCCAGATTGAGCGCGCGCATGTCGAGCAGCGCGTCGGTGCGATGGCGCACAATGTCGTGGAACATGACAAGCTCGAACGCCAGCACGGCGGCGGCACCGGCGAGTGCGGCTCCCTTCCACCGCCGCCAGCCGTCGCGGATCCGCGTCATCCATGCGGTCGGCATCGCCGGCGATCTCGCCCCGAGTGCCGCCGACGCGTGCGCGAGATTGGCGGCGGTCATGAAGATGATGACCGGCAGAAGATGACGTATCCCCTGGAGATACTGGCCCCGCACGGCGACGACCGCCCACAGAAGCACGAGGCCCAGATTCGGCAGGACGAGCGCCAGCCGGAAACCGCGGCCGCGACCCCATCGCCATGCCGCGACGAATGCCGCGAGCCATAGCGCGAAGAGACCGGCGCCGAAGCTGAGGCCGCCGGCGAACGAGACGAGAATGGTCACCAGCGAGTCGGCGGGGGCCGCTTCGCCGCTGGCCTTGGCGATGGCGGTGTCGGGGATCACGGTGCCGAACATGCACCAGATCCAGAACAACGCCGCCATCGCCCCGAGCCCGAGCGCGCCGACCGGCAGCATCGCATCGCGGCGCGCGCACGATGTGGGCTCCGTGCACGGGGCCGTCGTGGTGGCAATGGCGGCGCAGGCGAGCGCCACCAGCACCGCCAGCTCGACGCGCGTCATCACCGAGACGGCGCCGAGGACGAAGAGCATGATCGTCGCGGTCGCCGAGGCGCGCAGGCGGCCGGCGGCGCGCCCGGCGATCCATCCGAGAAGCAGGACGAGACACGCGACGAGGCTCGTCTCCATGCCGTCGGTGAGCCAGCGCACCCCCATCGGCGTCATCGCCAGCGCGGCGACAAGGGCCCAACCGATCCGCACGGCGTTGCGGGTGGCCGCGGCAAGGCCGACGGCACTGCCGATGAAGATGAAGTAGAAGACGACGGAGATCGCCTTCGTCGTGAAATCGCTGTGCAGGATCTGGTAAAGCCCGGCCGTGATCAGCACGAACAGCGGGCTCGACGTGCCGAAGCTCGCCTGCTGTCCATCCGTCGTGAAGAATCCGTGGCTGATGAGCAGCTCGGCGAAGCGCAGGTGGATCAGCGCGTCGTCGAGGACGTGGAAGCGCGAAAACCAGAGGATGGCGCCCAGGTAAACACCTGCGAGCACGACGGCCAGAGGTCGGCAATGTCGTTGCGCGAAGCCGTCGGGCATCGTTCCGGATGCCTCCTTCCCCCGCGTTCGCGGTCGGCCAAGAATGTTTCCGCACCGCATTCGCGCCACCGGTGCCGCGAATCGTCACGACTCGGCACCATCGATTTATCGTTTATGCTAGGTTGCGCCTCGTGGATCAATACGCATTCGGGTTGCGGTGCAACATGGCGCAGCCGCGGAACCCTGACGGTTCACGACGCGTAGAGTTTGGTGGGGATCATCGACTCGACGCATCAGGGGCGGATACGCGCGCTGCCGGCCGGTCGCATGGCTGCGCTATAGTCGACGCACCGGGCCCGGATGTGGGCGATCCGGTGCGACACACGTCCGAAGCGGAAAGGATGTCGGCATGCGCTTGACGTTTCTCGGCAGCGGCGATGCGTTCGGGACGGGCGGCCGCTTCAACACGTGCTTCCATGTCGCGACCGCGAGCACGCGGTTCCTGATCGATTGCGGGGCGTCGTCCCTCGTGGCGATGCGCCGGTTCGGCGTCGATCCGAAGGAGATCGACGCGATCTTCATCACCCATCTGCATGGCGATCATTTCGGCGGCCTGCCCTTCGTGATCCTCGACGCGCAGTTCGTCTGCCGCCGCACCGCGCCGCTGGTCGTCGTCGGCCCGCCTGGTCTCAGGCAGCGCCTCCACGACGCCATGGAGGTGCTGTATCCGGGTTCGGCGAAGATCCAGCGCGGATTCTCGATCGAGACGATCGAGATCACGCCGGGCCGCGCACATCAGGTCGGCACCGTCAGCGTCACGCCGTTCATCGCCGCGCACGAGAGCGGCGCGCCGTCCTTCGCCCTGCGCCTTGCCTGCGACGGCAAGGTCGTCGTCTATTCCGGCGACACGGGGTGGATCGACACGCTGAAGGACGCATCTGCCGACGCCGATCTTCTCATCGTCGAATGCTCGTCCTTCGACAAGGCGATCCCCGGCCACATCGACTACGGCACGTTGCGCGCCCACCGCCACGAACTCGGCGCGAAGCGGGTGATCATCACGCACATGGGACCGGAAATGCTGGCCCAGGCCGAGGCCGGTCGTGTCGAGATGGAGACCGCACACGACGGCAAGCAGGTCGAAATCTAAGGCTCGATCCTGACCGGATTACATGCCTGCCGGCCCTTCTTCGGTTGAGAGCGAAAGGCGCCGGCATCCTAATGTCGCCGCGTTGCCGCCGACGAAGAACCGCCCCTTGCGTGAGTCCGGTCGGAGGGCTAACAATTTCGCTATCGGCTGGGGTGCTGGCCCGTCATGGGCCGGCTGAGATCATACCCACTGAACCTGACTGGATAATGCCAGCGAAGGGAGCCCGACCATTGCGAATCCTCTGACATCCGTTCATCCGTTGCCGCGGGTCGCCGTCATCGGCGGCGGCATCATCGGCCTGTCGATCGCCTGGCGGCTTGCGTCGGCCGGTTGTCGCGTCGACGTCTATGATCGTGGCGAACCGGGCCGGGGCGCCACCTGGGCGGCGGCAGGCATGCTCGCCGCCGGCGCGGAGGCCGAGCCGGGCGAAGAGACGCTGTTCGCCTTCAACCGCCTGAGCCAGCAGCGCTGGCCCGAATTCGCACGCGAGCTTGCAGAGGCGAGCGGCATCGATGTCGGCTATCGCGACGAAGGCACGCTGCGCATCGCCTTGAATCGGGACGATGCGGCCAAACTCCGCGCGACCTGCGATTTCCAGCAACGCCTCGGCGTCGAGCTCGAATGGCTCGACGGTCCGGCCGTGCGCCGGCTTGAGCCGCATCTCGCTCCGGGCGTGGTCGCCGCGGTGTTGAGCCGTCACGACCATCAGGTGGACAACCGGCGCGTTGCGCCGGCGCTGGTGGCGGCGGTGACGGCGGCCGGTGGCCGTATTCACGCAAAGACCGCGGTCGACGAGGTCGCGATCTCGCATGGGCGCGTCGTCGGCGTCGTGGTCGGCGGCACCGTCGTCGCGGCCGACGTCGTCGTGCTGGCAGCCGGTGCGTGGTCGCGCGAGATCACGGGGATTCCCCCGACGCTGCGGCCGCCGGTACGGCCGGTCAAGGGCCAGATGATCGCGCTCCGGATGGACCCCGCCGCGCCGCTCGTCCGGCACGTCGTCTGGGCGCCGCGCGCCTATCTGGTGCCGCGCCGCGACGGACGGCTGCTGGTCGGCGCCACGGTCGAGGAGCGCGGCTTCGATCCGGCGCTGACCGCCGGCGCGATGCTGGCGCTGCTCGAGGGGGCCTGGCGCACCTTTCCCGGTATCGAGGAACTGCCGGTCGACGAGACGTGGTGCGGCTTCCGTCCTGGCTCGCGCGACGATGCGCCCATTCTCGGGCCGTGCGAGATCGGCGGCCTCGTCTTCGCGACCGGGCACCATCGCAACGGCATTCTGCTCGCCCCGGCGACGGCGGACGTGATCAGCCGCCTGGTGCTCACCGGCGAGATGGATCCGGCGGCGCGGCCGTTCGGCCTCGACCGCTTCACGAAACCTCAGGTGCGAAGGGAAACCGCATGAGCGAAATCCTCATCAACGGCGAACCGGCCGAGCTGCAGGGCGAACACCTTGCGGCGCTGTTGCGTCACCGCGGCATCGATCCGTCGACCCGCGGCATCGCGGTCGCGCTCAACGGCACCGTCGTGCCGCGCGCCCGCTGGGCCGAGACCGCGGTCGGCGCCGGCGACCGCATCGAGATCGTTCGCGCCTTCGCCGGCGGCTGAACGTCATCACCACCGGAAGGGATGGGGACGATGGACGAGGCACTGGTCATCGCCGGCCGGACGTTCCGCTCGCGTCTCATGATCGGCTCCGCGCTCTATCCCAACCAGCAGGTGATGCTGGATGCGATCGAGGCAAGCGGCGCCGAAATCGTGACCGTGTCGATCCGCCGCATCAATCTCGCGGCCGGCGCGGGCGACATGCTCGATCTTCTCGGGGATCGCTACTGGCTGCTGCCCAATACCGCGGGCTGTGCGACGGCGCGGGATGCCGTGCTGACGGCGCAGCTTGCGCGCGAGGCGATCAGCACCAACTGGATCAAGCTCGAGGTGATCGGCGATCGCGAGACGCTCCATCCCGATCCGGAGCAGCTCCTGGCGGCGGCGGCCGAGCTGGTGCGCGACGGGTTCGTCGTGCTGCCTTACTGCAGCGACGATCCGGTCCTGTGCCGCCGACTCGAGGATCTCGGCTGCGCCGCCGTGATGCCGCTCGGCGCCCCGATCGGCTCCGGGATGGGCATCTGCAATCCGTACAATATCGAGATGATCTGTGCCCGCGCCGGCGTTCCGGTCGTTCTCGACGCCGGTATCGGCACGGCATCGGATGCTGCGCGTGCCATGGAACTCGGGTGCGATGCCGTGCTGCTCAACAGCGCCGTCGCCCGCGCTGACGATCCGGTCCGCATGGCGCGCGCCATGCGTGCGGCCGTCGAGGCCGGTTTTCACGCCCGGCGCGCCGGCCGCATTCCGAAGCTTGCCTACGCCCAGCCGTCCAGTCCGCAACTCGGACTCGTGGGGGCCTGACGCCGCCTCATCCGGCGCGCACGGGCAATATTCCGTTTTCCGCGACCGGCGCGGAACCATCCCGGTGCGGGATGATTCTCGGACGGACGGGGCAAGACACGCACGGAACGCAACCACCGATGGACGAGATGATCCTGATCGTCGAAGACGACCTCCGATGCGCGCATGGAGATCGACTCGGTGCTGGTGCAGTCCGGCTATTACGTTGCCGGTGTCCCAGCGATGATGCAACGGCGATCGCGCTTCGGCAATGTCGTGCGCCCGAACGTCGTCGCGATCGCTGTTCACCAGGGCGCCGACCGCCCGCGTCTGGACCTTGCGGCCGAACTCAAGGCGACGTTCGCAGCACCGGTCGCCATTGTCGCCGAGACGAGCGACGGCGCGCGAGGGGTCGAGGTCTCTGCGCTTGCATCCCGCCGCCGTGATCGTGAAGCCGGTCCGCGTGCCCGACGTTCTGGTCGCGATTCGGCGCGCGACCGGCGTGACCGCGGCCGTGCGGGCTCCCTGACCGGCCCAGTTGCGGTTCGCACGCCAGCTGATCGGCAGCCGGCGGCACTTCATCATTCCGCCGCCTGCGCGAGCGGCGCGGGCGAGGGCGCGCGATAGGCGGCGAGGAGTTCCGCCTCGCGGGCCTTCGCCTTTTTCAGGTGCTCTTCCTTCACGTGGCCGAAGCCGCGGATGTGCTCGGGAATCTGCGCGAGTTGAACCGCGAGCGCGTGGTTCTCGGGCGTCAGCGTGCGCGCGATCTCGTCCATCAGCGCAAAGTAATCGGCGATGAGCTGGCGCTCCATGCGCCGCTCCGGCGTGCGGCCGAAGACGTCGAACGGCGTGCCGCGCAGGACCTTGAGTTTGGCGAGGATGCGGAACGCCGTCATCATCCACGGCCCGAAACGACGCTTCATGAGGCGCCCGGTCTCCGGGTCGCGCGGGGCGATCAGCGGCGGGGCGAGATTGAACTCGAGACGGTCGTAGCTGGAAAACTGTCGGTTGAGCGCGGCCATGAAGCTGCCGTCGGTGTAGAGCCGCGCCACCTCGTACTCGTCCTTGTAGGACATCAGCTTGAAGGCATAGCGCGCCACTGCCTCGGCAAGCCCGCTGCGGCCCGGCGCGCGGGCCCGCTCGACCTCCGCGATCCGGCGCACCAGGTCCTCGTAGCGTCGCGCATAGGCGGCATTCTGGTACGCGGTCAGGAACTCGACGCGGCGGGCAACGATCTCGTCGAGCGACTGCGACAGCTTGCGCGTCGGCACGCTCACCGCCGGCTTGGCGGCGCGCTCGACGGCCGCGAGATCGACGGCGGCGAGCCGCCCCCAGGCGAAGGCGCGCTTGTTCGCGTCGACGGCGACGGCGTTGAGCTCGATCGCCCGCTCGATCGCCTCGCGCGAGACCGGGATCATGCCCTTCTGCCAGGCATAGCCCAGCATGAACAGGTTGGTCGCGATCGAATCGCCCATGAGCGCGGTCGCCAGCGTCGTTCCGTCGAGGAATGCGACCGCATCGGGCCCGACCGCCTCGATGATGGTCGCGCGCATCTCCGCCGCCGGGAAATGCAGGTCCGGGTTGCGGGTGAACGTGCCGGTGGTGATCTCGTGCGTGTTGATGACGGCGCGCGTCAGGCCGGCGCGCACGCGGCTGATCGCATCGGGGCCGGCCGCGACGACCATGTCGCAGCCGAGCAGGACATTCGCTTCGCCGGCGGCGATGCGCACCGCGTGGATGTCCTCGGGCCGGTCGGCGATGCGGATGTGCGAGAGCACGGCGCCGCCCTTCTGCGCCAGTCCCGTCATGTCCAGCACCGTGCAGCCCTTGCCTTCGATGTGCGCGGCCATGCCCAGCAGCGCGCCGATGGTGACGACGCCGGTGCCGCCCACGCCGGTGACCAGGATGTTGTAGGGCGCCTCTGTGCCGGGCCGCGTCGGCTCCGGCAGCTGCGCGAACAGGTCACGGCCGTCATCCGCCGCCTTGGACTTGCGGATCTTGGCGCCGTGCACGGTCACGAAGCTGGGGCAGAAGCCGTTGAGGCAGGAGAAGTCCTTGTTGCAGCTCGACTGGTCGATGGCACGCTTGCGGCCGAACTCGGTTTCGACCGGCACCACCGACAGGCAGTTGGAGGCGAGCGAGCAGTCGCCGCAGCCTTCGCACACCAGCTCGTTGATGAACACCCGCCGGTCGGGATCGGGGAAGGTGCCGCGCTTGCGCCGGCGCCGCTTCTCCGCCGCACAGGTCTGGTCGTAGATCAGCGCCGACACGCCCGGCACCTGACGCAGCTCGCGCTGCAGGCGGTCGAGCTCGTCGCGGTGATGGATGGTCACGCCTGGCGCGAAATCGGCCGTGGCCGGATACTTGTCGGGCTCGTCCGAGGCCACGGCAATGCGGCGGACGCCCTCGGCGGCGAGCTGGCGGGTGATCTGCGGCACCGTCAACGGCCCGTCGACCGGTTGGCCGCCGGTCATCGCCACCGCGTCGTTGAACAGGATCTTGTACGTGATGTTCACGCCTGCCGCGATCGCGGCGCGAATGGCGAGAATGCCGGAATGGTAATACGTGCCGTCGCCGAGATTGACGAAGACGTGCGGCGTTTCGGTGAACGGCGCCTGGCCGGCCCACGTGACGCCTTCGGCACCCATGTGCGTGTACGTCGCCGTGTTGCGGTCCATCCACAGCGCCATGAAATGGCAGCCGATGCCGGCCAGCGCGCGGCTGCCCTCCGGCACCTTGGTCGACGTGTTGTGCGGACAGCCCGAGCAGAAATAGGGCACTCGCTTGAATGACGGAGTCTTCGCCGCGAGCGCGCGCTCCTTGGCTTCGATGAAGGCGATGCGCTCCTCCATCTGCGGCGACGTCCAGAACGGGTGCAGGCGCTTAGCGATCACCTTGGCGATCTGCGCCGGTGTGAGCTCACCGGCCGAGGGCAGGATCCACTCGCCCTTCTCGTCGAACTTGCCGACGACGCGCGGGCGAACGTCTGCGCGCCAGTTGTAGAGCTGCTCCTTGAGCTGGTTCTCGATGATCGCCCGCTTTTCCTCGACGACGATCACCTCCTCGAGGCCTTCGGCGAAGTGGCGTGCGCCCTCGCGCTCCAGCGGCCACGACATGCCGACCTTGTAGAGGCGGATGCCGATCTCGGCCGCCAGCTTTTCGTCGATGCCCAGGTCGTCGAGCGCCTGGCGGACGTCGAGATACGACTTGCCCGTCGTGATGATGCCGAAGCGCGGTCGGGGACTGTCGATCACGATCCGGTCGAGCCGGTTGGCCCGGGCAAACGCGAGCGCGGCGTAGGCCTTGTACTTGTGCAGCCGGTATTCCTGATCGGTCCAGTGATCGGGCCAGCGGATGTTGAGGCCGCCCGGCGGCATCTCGAAATCGTTCGGCAGCACGATGTTGACCCGGTGCGGATCGACCGACACCGATGCCGAGGACTCGACCGTCTCCGCCGTGCAGATGAAGGCGACCCAGCAGCCGGAGTAACGGCTCATCGCGAAGCCGTAGAGGCCGAGATCGAGGAATTCCTGTACGCCCGACGGATTGAGCACGGGAATCATCGCCGAGATGAACTCGTGCTCGGACTGGTGCGGCAGGGTCGAGGACTGGCCGATATGGTCGTCGCCGGCGAGCAGCAGCACGCCGCCGTGGCGCGACGTGCCGGCGGCGTTGCCGTGCTTGAACACGTCGCCGCAGCGGTCGACGCCGGGTCCCTTGCCGTACCACATGGCGAAGACGCCGTCGTACTTGGCGCCGGGGAACAGGTTCACCTGCTGCGTTCCCCACACCATCGTCGCGGCCAGATCTTCGTTCACGCCGGGCTGGAAATGAATGTGGTTGCGCTCGAGGAAGCGCTTCGCCCGCCACAGGTTCTGGTCGAGACCGCCCAGGGGCGAGCCGCGATAGCCCGAGATGAACCCCGCGGTATTGAGGCCGGCGGCTGCGTCGCGCTGACGTTGCATCATCGCCAGGCGCACCAGCGCCTGCGTGCCGGTCAGAAAGACGCGGCCGGATTCAAGCGTGTACTTGTCGTCGAGCGTGACCGCGGCAAGCGCCATGGGTCGTTCCTCTCCTGCCGGCGTCGTTTGAAGTTCGTCGTTTGGAACAAAAGCGTAATGCACGCGGTGCCGCGAAACAATCGCGCGCGATCTGCGGAACTCGGAAAGCAAGAACACGACCGGGGCCGCGGCCCGGCGGACGCAAAATTTCGGCTTCGGTTGGCCGCTTGATCACATGTTGCTCGGCCCCGGTCGTGGCGCGGACGGCGGTCGTACGGCGAGTCGTGCGGCGCCGCCCGCGACGGCTGCGGTTGCGGGATGGCTCAGCTTGCCGCAGCCGCCGCGGCGTGCGTCGTCACCGCTCTGCCCCCCAGTTCGCGGACCGCGTTCGCGATCAGATGGTGCCCGACGTCGTGCCCCAGCGACAGGATCGATTCGGGGTGGAACTGGACCGCCGCGATCGGCAGCGCGCGGTGCTGAACTGCCATGATCAGGCCGCTCTCGCTCGTCGCCGTGATCGCGAGCTCGTCGTGCGGGAAATCGTCGCGCCGCGCGGTCAGGGAGTGATAGGCGCCGACGCGCGCGGGCGACGGCAGGCCGTCGAACAGGCCGGTGCCGTCATGCGTGATCGTCCACGTCTTGCCGTGACGCGGCTCGTCGAGGATCGCGAGGCTGCCGCCGAATGCCTCGACGATGCCTTGTAGGCCAAGGCACACGCCGAACTGCGGCACGCCGGCTTCGGCCAGGCGGCGGACCAGCGCGGGCACGCCGAAATCGACGGGCCGCGCCGGGCCCGGTGAATGCACGACGAGGTCGGGTGCCAGCGCCAGCAGGCGGTCGAACCGAAGCCCGTGTCGATAGGTCGTCACCTCGGCGCCGGTCTGACGGAAATAGTCGGCGAGCGTGTGCACGAACGAGTCCTCGTTGTCGATCAGCACGACGCGGCGGCCGGCGCCGGGTTGCGGCCGCGCGGGCGCTGGCGTCGCCCGGTGGCCAGCAAGGATGCGGAAGAGCGCCGTCGCCTTCGTCCGCGTCTCGGCGTCCTCTTCCGCGCCGATCGAATCCCAGACCAGGGTCGCGCCGACGCGATAGGTGATGCGACCGTTCGCCAGATGGATGGTGCGGATGGTGATGCCGGCGTTGACGTTGCCGTTGAGCAGCAGCGCACCGACCGCGCCGCCGTACCAGCCGCGGGGACTCGTCTCGAGATCCTCGATGATCTGCGCCGCCATGCGCTTCGGTGCGCCGGTGAGCGTCACCGCCCACATGTGCGACAGGAACGCATCGAGCCCGGTCATGCCGTCGCGCAGGCGTCCCTCGACGTGGTCGACCGTATGGAACAGGCCGGCATAGGTCTCGATCTGGCGACGGGCGAGCAGACGGATGGTGCCGGGCCGGCAGACGCGCGCCTTGTCGTTGCGGTCGACGTCCGTGCACATCGTCAGCTCGACCTCGTCCTTCTCCGAGTTGATCAGCGCCTTGAGCCGTTCGGCATCTTCCATGGCGTTGGCGCCGCGCCGCGCGGTGCCCGAGATGGGGCATGACTCGACGCGGTCGCCATCGACGCGCACGAACATTTCGGGCGAGGTGCCGATGAGCTGCTCGTCGCCGAGCTGGATGAAGAACTCGTAGGGGCTGGGATTGACCGCGCGCATCTTGTGATAGAGCGACGAGGCCGTGCCGGCATACGGCGCGAAGAAGCGGCGCGACAGCACGACCTCGAACACGTCGCCCACGCGCATGCGCTCGCGCGCGGCCTCGACCAGTGCTGCGTACGCTTGGCTCATGCAGTCGGTGGTGATCTCCGGCGGCTCGGCGGCGGCCGCCGACACCGGTCGGGCGATGGCCGGAAGGTCGGGATACGGCGCCGCGTCGGCATCGGCGGTGGTGCAGGCGCCGCGCGCGAAGTCGTATTCCAGGCCGAAGGCCTGTTCCTTGCGCCGGTCGATCAGGATGATGCGGTCGGGCAGATAGAGATGCAGTTCCTTCTGCGTCGCCGGGCGCGCATGGGTCAGCGTGATGGGATCGAACTGGAACAGCAGGTCGTAGCCGAACGCGCCGTAGAGGCCGAGCGTGCCGTCCTCGATCCCGGCGAACTCGGCGATCAGGCGGCGCAGTGGCGACACGAGCGAGGGGCGCAGGCTGCGTTCCTCTTCCGGAACGACGGTGCCGCCGTCATCGACGATGTCGAGCAGGATCTCGCGCGGGCATGCCGCGACGATGCGCGCCGCACCGACGTCGGCGAGGACGGGGGCGATGATCTCGAGCAGACGCCTTCCGCGCGGCGACAGTGCACGGAAGGCGAGCCGCTGGCGCCGGCCGACGATCTCGACCGGCGGGTCGACGAAGCCGAACTCCCAGCGCGAATAGCGGCCGGGATAGTCGATGCCGAACGAGAACAGTGCGCCGCGACGGCCGTCGAGCGCCTCGGCCAGGCCATCGAGTGCAGTCGCGGGATCGAACGCGCGCTTGCGGCGGGTGACGGAGATGCCGGTCGGCGTGACGAAGGAATAGTGCATGGTCGGTCCTCGTGCGGCGAGGGACGGTGGACGGCCGTCCTCTTGCGGGTTGAAACGGGCCTTCAGCCGACAGCTCGGCGAAAAGGCGATCTAGCGGATTTGGAAAAAAGGAAAAGGCTTTGTGGTGACGTACGTCACCACCAGAACCAGCGGACCGACCGGTTCAGGGCGCAGAGAGGAACAAGCGCGTTGCAAGCCCGTTTCATGCGGACGTCACGCTAGCAGCTCTATTGCGTCCCGGCAAGATGGTGCCGTCGCCACGGCGCAAGACCCGCTGAACGTTCCGTCCGTTCGCGAATGACTCTTCGCCTGATCGCGGTCGCGGGCTTTGTCGCCTCCGCATCGTCTGGTTCCCGCCTGCGAGTTTCGTCGTCGCGTTTCTGTCCGGGCTCATCGGCGGCATCGGCCGGTGCTCGACCCGCTCTACGGTCGCTACGGTGCGATCAAGGAGCGCATGATCGGCACCAAGTGGCTGATGGTGGCGAGTGGTCTCGTCATGCTGTGGGAACGGCGCGAGGCGCTCGGCAGGATCCTGCAAACGAAGGTGAGCGCGTGACGGCGGTCAGCGCTGCGCGCCCGCGTCCGTCCTGACGCCCGCCCGCTTGCGGAGTTCGTCCGCCAGCAGCAGGAACTCCTCGCGCCGGCCGCTGCCGCGCCGCCAGACGAGGCCGATGTCGCGCGATGGTTGCTTCGCCGCGAGCGGCCGCACCACGAGGCGCGTGCCCCTGAGGATACCCGCGTCGATGGCGAGTTGCGGCAGCAGCGTGATGCCGAGGCCGTTGTCCACCATCTGGACGAGGGTGTGCAGACTCGTCGCCTCGAACGCCTCCGCATGCGCCTTGTCGGTGAGACGGCACGCCGACAGCGCGTGTTCGCGCAGGCAGTGCCCGTCCTGGAGAAGAAGGAGATTCTCCGGCGGCACGTCGGCGGGCCGGATCGAAGGCGCCGTCGCGAGCTTCGAATCGCGCGGACAGGCCACGCTGAAACGGTCCTCGAACAGCGTGACGCTCTCGACGTTGCCGCACGCATAGGGAAGCGCGACGAGGAGAACGTCGAGCTTGCCGGCGTGGAGCTGTTCGACCAGCCGCTCGGTCAGATCCTCGGTCAGGAACAGCCGCAGCTTCGGATAGGCCTTGCGGAGCTGCGGCAGCACGCGCGGCAGCAGGAACGGCCCGATCGTCGGAATCACCCCCATGTGCACGGTGCCGGTCAGCGGTGCCCGCGCCGTTTTTGCGGCGCGGACGAGGGCCTCCGCGTCGTGCAGCAGAAGTCGGGCGCGCTCGGCGATGTCGCGGCCCAGCGGCGTGAGCACGACCTGCCGGCTGGTGCGGTCGACCAGTGCCGCTTCGAGGGAGTCCTCGAGTTCCTTGATGCCGGCACTCAGCGTCGGCTGCGTCACGTTGCAGGCGGCCGCGGCCCGCCCGAAATGCCGGTGATCGGCGACGGCGACGAGGTAGCGGAGCTGGCGCAGGCTGGGCAGATAAGTCATAGACATCATCTATCGATATAGAAAAAACAATTCATTAGATCAATTACCACCCGACCCCCATCTTGCAGGTGTGACCGGCGGCGATCCGCCGCCATTGCGCAAGATCAGGGGAGAGTTCCAATGGCAGATCCGACCAGCGTGCAACCCGGACCGTTCCGCCGGATTCCGAGCGATCGGCCGAGCCGGATCGATTGCACACAGCGCATCGTGGTTCTCGCCGGCCGCTTTCTTGCCCTGACCGAATGCGGGCCTCGCCGGAGCTGAGCGTTCCGGTGGGTCTTCATCCCTCAAACCTCATCCGAAAGGAAAAGCATCCATGTTGACCGTCGGCGACAAGCTTCCCCAGTTCAACCTGACCGCCGTCCAGGGAACCGATCCGAAGACGGCGTTCACCCCCGTCACGAACGGGACCTATGCCGGCAAGTGGCTGGTGATCATCGCCTGGCCGAAGGATTTCACCTTCGTCTGCCCGACCGAGATCGTCGGGTTCAACGAGCTGAACCGCGAGTTCGCGGACCGCGACGCGCAGCTCCTCGGCCTGTCGATCGACAGCGAGTTCGTGCATCTGGCCTGGCGCCAGAGCCGCGAGGATCTCGCCAAGGTCGCTTATCCCTGGCTCGCCGACATCAAGCGCGAGTTCTCGACGGCGCTAGGCATCCTTGACAGGAACGAGGGCGTGTGCCTGCGGGCGACCTTCATCGTCGATCCCGAGGGCGTCATCCGCTACGTCGGTGTGAACGACCTCAACGTCGGCCGGAATCCGCAGGAAGTCCTGCGCGTCCTCGACGCACTGCAGACCGACGAGCTGTGCCCCTGCAACTGGCAGAAGGGCCAGGACACGCTGAAGGCGGCCTGAGGAGCCTCCACTCGAGGCCGCGGCGGGCGGGTCGTTTTCGTGCCCCGGAGACGGCCCGCCCCTCTCCTCAACCCGTCACGGTAAGGAACGGAAGCCATGTCGATCGAAGCTCTCAAGGACCGTTTGCCCGAATACGCCAAGGACCTGAAGCTGAATCTCTCCAGTCTCGCCGCCGAGGCGAGCCTCACCGAGCAGCAGCGCGCCGGCACCTTCGTCGCAGCGGCGCTCGCCGCGCGGAACGCCGACGTCATCGCCGCGGTCACGGCCGAGTTTGCGCCGCGTCTTTCGCCCGAGGTCTTCCAGGCGGCCAAGGCCGCCGCGGCGATCATGGGCATGAACAACATCTACTACCGCTTCGTGCATCTCGTCTCGGCCGCCGAGTACAAGACGATGCCGGCAAAGCTGCGCATGAACGTCATCGCCCGGCCTGGCGTCGACAAGGTCGATTTCGAGCTGTGGTCGCTCGCCGTCTCGGCGGTCAACGGCTGCGGCATGTGCATCGATGCGCACGAGCGTGAGCTGCGCAAGGCCGGCCTTCCGGCCGAAGCGATCCAGGCCGCGGTGCGGATCGCCGCGGTGGTGCATGCGGTCGCCGGCGTCCTCGAGGGCGAGGCGGCGATCCCCGCCGATCTCGCGGCGGCGGCCTGAGCGCCGTCGGGGTTCCATGACCGGCATCCTCGTCGCCTGTGTGGCGCGCGGTGCGGCGTGCGGCGCCGCGCCGCTGCGCGCCGGCAGCGGCCGTACGCAGGACGGCGCGCGCGGCCGGCACCGTTCGTGTGGCCGTCGCGTGCGCTATGCGATCGGCGCCGTCATCTACGGCATGGCGGCGGTGCAGATCGCGTCGTCTGCGCTGCCGATGTGAGTATCGATGGCACCTGTAACTTCCGGCCGATACCGTTCGACCGGCGCCGGGACAGCCGAACGCCGCGCGTGATTTCGGGGACGGGGCGCGTTACAAGACGTCCGTTCGTCATGACCAAGCGATCGACCATCCTTCGCAATGACCGTTCTCGTCACCGGTGCTGCCGGGTTCATCGGCTACCATGTCTGCGAGAAGCTGCTGTCGCGCGGCGAGCGCGTGATCGGCCTCGACAATCTCAACGACTATTATGAAGTCAGCCTGAAGGAGGCACGCGTCGCGCGGCTGCAGCGGCACCCGAACTTCCGCTTCGAGCGCCGCGACATCGCCACCCCCGGCGCGGTCGCGGAGCTGCTCTCGGGTCCCGACGCCATCGACCGCGTCATCCATCTCGCCGCGCAGGCCGGCGTCCGCTACTCGCTGACCAACCCCGAGGCCTATATCGAGGCCAACATCATCGGTCACTTCAACGTGCTCGAGGCCTGCCGCCGGCATGGGCGGCTCAAGCATCTGGTCTACGCGTCGTCGTCATCGGTCTATGGCGGCAACAAGCGGCTGCCGTTCTCGGTCGAGGACAAGGTCGACCAGCCGGTGTCGCTCTATGCGGCGACCAAGGCGGCCGACGAGCTGATGACGCATTGCTACAGCCATCTCTATCGCATTCCGGCCACGGGCCTGCGGTTCTTCACCGTCTACGGACCGTGGGGGCGGCCGGACATGTCGGCCTTCATCTTCACCAAGGCGATCCTGGAAGGCCGGCCCATCCGGGTCTTCAATCACGGCGACATGATGCGCGATTTCACCTACATCGATGACATCGTCGCCGGCGTCGTTGCGGCACTCGACCGGCCGCCGCCCGACGTACCGCGCGAGGCGCCGCATCGCCGTTACAATCTCGGCAATCATCGCGCCGAGGAGCTGCTGCGTTTCATCCAGGTGATCGAACGCGCGACGAACCGCAAGGCGATCCTCACATTCGAGGACATGCAGCCCGGCGACGTCAAGGAGACCTACGCCGACATCGAACACGCGAGGCGTGATCTTGGCTTCGAACCCCGCACCACGATCGACGAGGGTATCCCCCGCTTCGTCGACTGGTTCCGCAAGTATTACGGCATCTAGACCTGGGGCGGTGCGGGCGGCTCGCCGGTCCCGGACGCGCGGTCCGGGGCCGTCGGCTGCGCCGTCGCGCAATCGTTTTTCGTGCGCCTGCTTGACCTCATCCGGCCGGCAGGGCGTTCCGTCACTGAGCCGACGGGGGCCCGGCTCCGCCTGCGGCTGATCTCGCCGGCAGCAGCCACCGGCGTCTTTGCGAGCGGGACCGGACGTGGTGCGGCCGGGCATCGGCCTGCGACCGTTGCCGATCCGGCAACACCGTGAGCAGTAATCGCCGCTTGTCAGCACGCTCGCCGGCTTCTACGAATTTTGCCGAAATGGCCGTGCCATTGACGGCTTTTTTCCGGGGGCGTGCAAACCGAAGGGTAAGCGTGGCTATCGCGTGCCCAGGTCAAAACAGAACGGACGTGCGGGGCCGGTATCAGGTATCGGCGCGAGGCGGTTCCTTCGCGAAACGCTGGGCCGCTTCTTCACAAGAGCGTCGAATGCGACAGCGCATAGATCAGAAGGCACAGAACGGAAGAGAGGTATGCCGATGTTCAAAAACAAGCTTTTGACGGTCGCCGCGGCGGCGTTCCTGGCCTGCGCCGGGGTCTCCGCCGCGACGGCACAGGAGGTTACCCTGCGCTTCGCCACGATTACGGCCGAGTCCTTCCCCTATACGGACGGCGCGATGAAGTTCAAGGAACTGGTGGAGGCGCGTTCGAAGGGCAGCATCAAGGTTCTGTTCTATCCGGGCGGACAGCTCGGCAACGAGCGGCAGATCAACGAGGCGATCCTCGAGGGCTCGATCCAGATCGGCGTGGGGGCCGGCGCGATGGCGAACCTGGCGCCGATCTACAACATCGTGCAGGTACCGTTCCTGATTCAGGGGCAAAGCCACATGGCCGCGATCGCCGACGGTCCGATCGGCGCCAAGCTGGCCGAGCGGATCAAGGAGCAGGCGGGCTTCGAGGTGCTCGCCTGGTTCAGCACCGGCGACAGCCCCATCGAAACCGTGAAGAAGCCGGTCCAGAGTCCGGCCGATCTGGCCGGCGTGAAGATCCGCGTGATCGAAACGCCGGTGCTGGTGGATGCGATGCGCGCGCTGGGCGCCAATCCGACGCCGCTGCCCTATACGGAGGTCTACACCGGTCTGAAGATGGGCGTGATCGAAGGGGCGCATCTCGACGTGCTGTCCGTCGATACGCTGAAGATCGCCGAGGTCGCGAAGTACATGACCGACTGGGATCAGATCACCTTCGTCTCTGAACCCCGCCCGGTGATCATGAGCGCCAAGTACTTCGCCTCGCTCTCGCCGGAGCATCAGAAGCTGATCCGCGAGGCTATGCAGGAGGCCGCACAGCATGAACGCAAGGTCTTCCTCGACAAGATGGCCGCCATCCGCAAGAAGCTCGTGGAGCAGGGGGTGACGATCACCAAGGTCGACGCGGATGCGTTCGTCGAGCGGGTGCGTCCGGTCTGGGAGAAGTACGCGAAGCAGCTCAACGCCGAAGATCTGCTGGCCGAGATCATCGCGTTGCGCAAGTAATCCGCGGACGGGGGCGCGAAACCTTTGGGCGCCATACTCGACTTTCTGTTCAAACGGGTGGCGGTCTTCGTGACCGCCGCCACGTTGACCGTGGCGCTGGCCGTCATGGGCGTCCAGGTGGTGTTCCGCTACGTTTTCAACAACAGCCTCGTCTGGGCAGAGGAGCTGGCGCGCTACGCCCTGGTCTGGAGTTCGATGATTGGCGCGGCGGTTGCCTACCGGCAGGGCAGCCACGTGGCGATCGCTGAATTCGTGGCGATCCTGCCCGAGGCGCTGCAAAGCGTGATCAGCCGCGCGGTGCATCTGCTGGTGCTCGGCTTCGCCTGCATTCTGGTGTGGCAGGGGGGGGCGTTGACCGTGCGCAACTTCGCCCGGCATCAGCTCGCCACCGCGCTTCCGATCGACATCGCCTGGGTCCAGCTCGCGATTCCGGTCGGCGGGGTGCTGCTGGTCATTGCCTCCCTTGAGGCCATCGTGCTCGGCAGGAAGCCTTCGGCGGGAGTGACGTCGGCATGATGACGTTGTTCGGCTGGTTCATCGTTCTGCTCGTGCTCGGCGTCCCCATCGCCTTCGTCCTCGGCATCGCCACCACGATCTACCTGCTCACGGCGGAGGCGATGCCGCTGTCCTCCATTCCACAGCGCATATTCGCCGGGCTCGATCAGTTCGTGCTGATGAGCATTCCGTTCTTCATTCTGTCGGGCGCGCTGATGAACGAGGCGCAGCTCACCGGCAGACTGATCCAGTTCGCCAATCATCTGGTCGGGCGCTGGCGCGGCGGTCTCGCACAGGCGAACGTCCTGGCCAGCATTTTCTTCGGCGGCATTACCGGCGCGGCCACGGCCGACGTCGCCGCCCTCGGCCCGATCCTCATTCCGGCGATGGTGAAGCAGGGCTATCGCCGCGATTTCGCCACCGCGGTCACCGTGGCCAGCTCGCTCTGCGGACCGTTGATTCCTCCCAGCATTCCGATGCTGGTCTACGGCATTTCCTCCGGCGCCTCGATCGGCGCGCTGTTCCTCGCCGGGGCGACACCGGGTGTGGCCATCGGTCTGGCGATGCTGGCGCTGAACCGCTATCTGCTGCGCGACATGCCGCTGCAGAGCCCGACCAGCGAGTCCACGTCCTGGCTGGTCAAAGGCCGCGATTTTCTTGCCAGCCTGCGCATCGCGCTGGTGGCGCTGATGATGCCCGTGATCATCGTCGGCGGCGTGGTCGGCGGTATCGTCACGCCGACGGAATCGTCGGTGGTCGCCGTGCTCTACGCGATGTCGGTCGGCATCGCCATGCGGACTCTGAAGATCCGCGTCATGTGGGAGCTCATCGCCGGTGCTGCCATCGTTTCCGCGACGATCATGCTGATCGTCGCGGCCGCCAATCTGCTGGGCTGGGTGCTCGCCTTCGAGCGCATTCCGCAGGCGGTCGCCAGCGCCTTCCTGGCGCTCACCGATCAGGGCTGGGTGTTCCTCATCCTGGTCATCATCCTGCTGATGATCGTCGGCCTGTTCCTTGAGACCTCCGGCGCCATCATCATCCTGACGCCGGTGCTGCTGCCCGCCGCCGAAGCCTACGGCTTCGACCCGGTGCATTTCGGCGTCGTGATGGTGTTCGGACTCGTCATCGGCCTGCTGACGCCGCCGGTGGGCCTCTGCCTCTTCCTCGGGTGCAGCATCGGCAACGTCACGATGGGGCAGCTCGTACGGGCGTTGCTGCCGTATCTGGTGCTGCTCATCGTGGCCTACATCTTCTTCGCGTTCGTGCCGGCGGCGTCGCTGTGGCTGCCTAACCTTCTGATGGGTTGACGTATCGATGCGCGCAACCGCTCGATGCACGCCTGTTTTCGCCGTGCGCTGCGTCGGGCGTTCTGCGCGCTAAGTCCGGCGGAAGAGGGAATGGTGTTGACTTGTGCCGGCTCCGGTGTTTTTACTGAAAACACTGAAAAACGCGGGAAGGGTTCCTGCGCAAGAAAGGCAGATCGGACGTGTACACAATAGCGGTAGATATCGGCGGAACCTTCACCGACGTCGTCGCGATCGACGACCGTAGCGGCCGGACCTACATGGGCAAGGCCCTGACGACGCCGGGCGACCTGCAGAAAGGCGTGATGAACGGCCTTGCCAATGTCGCCGAAGGTATCGGCATCGACGTTACCTCGCTTCTCGGCCAGGCCGGCCGGATGGTGCATGCCACGACGCAATCCAGCAATGCGGTGTTCGCTTTTACCGGCGCGCGCACGGCCGTACTCACCACGCGCGGCTTCGGCGACACGCTGACCATCATGCGCGCTACCGGCCGCGTCGCCGGCTTGAGCGTGTTCGAGCGGCATCACTACCGCGCCACCCAGAAGCCGCGCCTGCTGGTCGACGAGCGCGACATCTTCGAGATCGTCGAGCGGATCGACTCCCGCGGTCAGGTGGTGACGCCACTCGACGAGGCGCAGGTGCGCGAGGTGGCGAAGACGCTGCGGGCGCGGGGCTATCAGGCGGTCGCCGTCGCCTATCTCTTCTCGCACCAGAATCCCGCGCACGAGCGGCGCACCGCCGAGATCCTGCGGCAGGAAGCGCCGGAGCTCTATGTTTCGCTGTCGGCCGAGGTCGCGCCGGTACAGGGCGAGTACGAGCGCAGCGCCACCGCCCTCTTCAATGCTTATGTCGGCCCCGTGATCGATGAGTATCTGGCGCGGCTCGAGCAGACGCTGGCCGCCGCCGGGTTGCGGCAGAAGCTGCTCATCGTGCAGGCGAACGGCGGTCTCACCACGGTGTCGCAGACGGTGCCGATCTACACGATCGAATCCGGCCCGGCGGCGGGCGTGGTCGGCGCCGCGCACGTGGCCGAACGCCTCGGCTACCGCAATGTCATCGCGACCGACGTCGGCGGGACCACGTTCAAGGTGGCCATCATCGAAGGCGGTGCCTGGAGCTACACAGCCCAGACCGTGCTGAACCAGTATCAGCTCCGCCTGCCGATGATCGACTTGGCCTCGATTGGCGCGGGCGGCGGTTCGATCGCCTGGGTCGACGGCAGCAGGCTGCGTATCGGTCCGAAGAGCGCCTCGTCCGATCCGGGGCCGGCTTGTTACGGCCTTGGCGGCGAGGAGCCCACGGTCACCGACGCCGACGTGGTGCTCGGCTACATCTCGCCCGACAATTTCCTCGGTGGCCGGATGAAGCTTTACCCCGAGCGCGCGGTCGAGGCGATTCGCCACCGCATCGCGGACCCGCTGTTCGGCGGTGACGTGATCGCTGCGGCGGCCGGCATCCGCAAGGTCGTGGACAGCCAGATGGCCGACCTGATCCGCAAGTCCACCTTGGAGCGTGGCTACGATCCGCGCGACTTCGTGATGATGGCCTATGGCGGTGCGGGTCCGGTGCATGCCGCCTCCTATGCTGCCGAGGCCGGTGCCACCCGGTTGGTGATTCCCTACTTCGCCACCGTGCATTCCGCTTACGGCGCCGCGCTTTCGGACATTCGCTTCAGCTTCCAGTTCTCCGAACCGATCGTGCTGCCGAACGGGGCTTCGCGCATCGAGGCGATCTTCGCCGAGATGGAGGCGCGCGGCGCCGATGCGCTCGCCCGTGCCGACGTGCCCGAGGAGCGCCGCGAGTTCCACCGCTGGGTCGAGGCGCGCTATCGGCGGCAGGTCCACCAGCTCCGGATTCCGGCGCCCGCGCGCATCGACGACGCAGCGCTCGAATCGCTGGCGAAGGCGTTCGAACGCGAGTACGAGCGCCTGTTCGGCCCCGGTTCCGGTCTCTCCGATGCCGGCGTGGAGCTGATCAATTACGGTGTCGATGCGATCGGCCGGGTCGACAAGGCGCCCTGGGAGGAAGCTCCGCGGGAAGGCAAGGCAGAGCCGTCGTCGCACCGTCCGACCTACTGTCCGACGAAGAAGGCGATGGTTATGACGCCGATCTACGACGGACCTCGCCTGCCGCCCGGAACCGAGATCCAGGGGCCGGCGGTAATCGAGCATCCCGGCACCACCATCGTGGTTCTGGCCGGACAGACGGCGCGTATCGACGCCTATCGCCACACTCACATCGTTACGGGTATCGCCCCCAATGGAGGCGCCGGTGTCTGACTCTCGTCCACAGATCGATCCTGTCACCTTCGAGGTGCTGAACCATCGACTCCTCAGCATCACCGAGGAGATGGGCATCCAGTACATGCGTTGCTCCGGCTCCAACGTGCTGATCACCGGCAACGATGCCGCAACCGCGATCATGCAGCCGGACGGCGCGCTGGTTTCGGTCGGGCCCTACATCGTCACCCAGGGCAACGTGCTGCCGTTGATCGTCGAGAGCACGCAGCGCCTCAGCGGCGATGTCGGCATCAACGACGGCGACATCTTCATCTGCAACGATCCCTACCTCGGCGCCATTCACCATCCGGATTTCGCGACCGTTGCGCCGCTGTTCTGGAAGGACGAGCTGATCGGGTGGGTCGGTGCGTCCGGGCATCAGCTCGATACCGGCGGCATGGACCCCGGCGGCTTCTCCATCAAGGCGGTGGACGTGCATCAGGAAGGTCTGCGCATGCCGCCGGTGAAACTGGTCGACCGCGGCGTCATGCGCGAGGACGTGCTGCGCTGGATCAGGAACCAGGTGCGCGACCCGCTGGTCGCCCTCGACGTCAAGGGGCAGGTGGCTGCGCTCAACACCGGTCGCCGGCGCATTCTGGAGCTGATCGAGATCTGGGGCGTCGACGCCGTCAAGGCGGTGATGGCCAAGTCGATCGACTTCGCGCGCGAGAAGCTGCAGCAGCGGCTGCGCGAGCTTCCCGACGGCGTCTGGCGCGACGTTCAGTACATCGATCACGACGGCCACGAGCCGCGGATCTATCAGATCGTCTGCACCATGACCAAGAAGGGCGACCGGCTGATCTTCGATTTCGACGGTACCAGCCCGAACGCGCGCGGTCTGATCAACTCCACCTTCTCGGGCCTGCAGGCGGCCGTGCTCTCGGCCGTCTACATCAACCTGTGCTGGGATATTCCGTGGAACCGCGGCGTGCGCGACTGCCTGGAACTGCGCACGAAAGTGGGCACGGTGAACAACTGCGCCTATCCGGCGCCATGTGCGATGGCGACGATCTCGGCCGTGATCGTCACGATCGACGCCGCCTGGCGCTGCCTGTCGCAGATGCTGCTGGCCGACGAGCGTTACCGCGAAGAATCGATGGCGGTCTGGTCGGGCACCTCGATGGCGCCGATCTTCGCCGGCACCAGCCAGCACGGCTTCCCCTTCGCCGCCACCGAGATGAGCCATTTCGGCGGCGGCGGCGGCGCCCGCACCTATGACGACGGCGTCGACACTGCCGGTATCGTGTTCAACACCACGCCCAACATGCCGAACATCGAGGATCAGGAGGCGGAGTATCCGGTGCTCTACCTGTTCCGCCGCCATCTGCGCGATTCCGGCGGACCGGGCCGGTTCCGCGGTGGTCGTTCGGCCGAGCTCGCCTACACGATACACCAAGCGCCCGACAACCGGCTGGAAGGGCTGTTCGCCGGCACCGGCGCCGAGATGCCGAACGCGATTGGCATCGCCGGCGGCATGCCGGGGGCTGCGATCCGCATCGCCCGTATCATCGGCACCGACATCCCCGAGCTGATGAAACGCGGTGCTCCGCTGCCGGCGTCACTCGAGGAGATCCGCGGCCGGCTCGAGATCCAGTTGCCGAAACATGTCCGCTCTCCGATCGAGCTCGGCGACGTCTGGTACCACAGCTGGCAGGCCGGCGGCGGCTACGGCGATCCGCTGCGCCGCGACCCGGATCGGGTGGCCGAGGACGTGGCGCGCCGCGTCGTTTCGCCCGAGGCGGCGGCGAACATCTACGGGGTCGTGCTGGATGAATCGGGCCGGTGCGACCACGCCGCCACGCGCCAGCGCCGCGAGGCGCTGCGCCGTCAGCGCCTGCAGGACGCGACGGTGCCGGTGCCCGGCGACGCCGAGATCCGCTTCAGCGGCACCGGCCGACGGACGATCGGCGACGTGCTCGTCGTCGACTTCGACGCCGACAAGGTGATCTGTCCCGAATGCGGCCATGTCCATTGCCGGCCGCAGGACAATCTGCTGACGCACCTGCGCGAGGTGAACGCGCCGTTGAAGGCAGCCGGTCCGGTGCGTGGCGAAGACTACGACACCGGCCGCTTCCGCCTGCGCCAGCTCTGCTGCAGCGGCTGCGGGATGCTGGTGGACGTGCAGGTTGCCCTCGACGGTGCGCCGCGGCCCTTCTTCCGCATCGAAAACTGGCCTGCTCCGACAGCACACAGATAGGATCCGGCAATGCTTGTTCGCTTCTCTCCTTCCAATGGCGGTCCCCTTCGGCCCGGCCTGAAGCAAGGCGATCGCGTCATCGACCTCAGCAGCCGCTTTGGCAGCATCGCGGCCTTCGTCGAGGCCCACCCCGACGGTTGGAGCAGCGACAAACTCGATATCGCGGGGCTGCCGTCCTTCGCCGCGAGCGAGGTTCGGCTCGGGCCTCCGGTCGATGACGGGGCGTCGATCTATCTGGTGGGCGCGAACTACAAGAAGCACGCGGAGGAAGCCGGCCTGGACGTGCCCGCCATCCCGGTGATCTTCATGAAGCCGACCACCGCGCTGGTCGGCCCCGGCGAGCCGATCCGCATTCCGCCCGTGTCGTCGCAGATGGATTACGAGGGCGAGCTGGCGGTGGTCATCGGACGAACCGCCCGACGCGTGAGCAAGGCGGACGCGCCGCGCCACGTCGCCGGCCTCACCGTCGTGAACGACGTCACCGCACGCGACCTGCAATGGGTTATGCTCGGCCAGAACCGGATTGTCGACTGGCTGTCGTCCAAGGCGCTCGACAAGTCCACGCCGATCGGCCCGGGGATCGTCAGCATCACGGACGCGGGCGATCCGCACAAGCTTCGCCTCACCACCGACCTCAACGGGACGCGGATGCAGGACGGCGAGACGTCGCTGATGGTCTACTCGATCTGGGACCTGATCGAGTTCCTCTCCGCCCGCGTCACGTTGCGGCCCGGCGACGTGCTGTCCACTGGCACGCCCGTCGGCGTCGGCGGCTTCCGCAAGATCTTCCTCAAGCCGGGCGACGTGGTGCGGGTCGAGGTGGAGAAGGTCGGCGTCCTGGAAAACCCGGTGGTGAAAGACTGATGTCCGCGCAGCCATTCTCCGGCAAGGTCGTGCTGATCACCGGGGGCACCCGGGGGATCGGCCTGGAGATGGTGCGCGCGTTCGCCGTCGAGGGCGCGTCGGTCGTCTTTTCCGGCACCAGCGAGGAATCGGTCGCCAGGGCGATGACCGGCCTTGGCGAACGGCCGTCGCTGCGGGGCGTCGCCGCCGATCTCGCCGATCCGGCGGCGCCGGCGCGGCTGGTCTCGTCCGCGGCCGCGCAGCAGGCCTTCGGCGGCCTCGACGTGCTGATCAACAATGCCGGCATCACCGGCCCCGCCGATCTCTGGGCGATCGACGCCGCCGAATGGGATCGTGTCCAGGCGGTGAACTTGCGCGCCGCCTTCTTCTGCGCCCGCGAGGCCGTCGGTCTGATGCGGGCGCGCGGCGGCGGCTGCATCATCAACATCGCCTCGGTCGCCGGACAGATCGGCGGCGCCGCCACCGGGCCGGCCTACGTCGCCGCGAAGGCCGGCATGATCGGGCTTACCCGTTCGCTCGCTCGCCACTTCGCGCCGTTCGGCGTGCGGGTCAACTGCATCGCGCCGGCGGACATCGAGACCGACATGACGTCCGGCTGGTCCGATGCGCTGCGCGATCGTCTGAAGGCGATGACGCCGCTCGGACGTTTCGGCCGGGTCGACGAGGTCTCCGGTGCCGCACTGTTCCTGGCCGGTCCGGCGTCCACCTTCATCACCGGCCAGACGCTGAACGTGAACGGGGGCATCTACATGGGCTGAGCATGGGAAACGCCGGCCCCGGAGCCGAAAGCAAGAGCGGATCGAACCGCCAGGGCAGGTAATCAGAAGGAGGTGACGCAATGTTTCGGAAACGCCGTATCATACCCGTCGTCGTGGCCGCCGCGCTCGCACTCGCCGGCGGCGACGTCCTTGCCGCCGATCCGGTGAAGGTCGGCGCGCTATATCCCCTTTCCGGCCAGGTGGCCAAGTCCGGCGAGGACACGCTGAACGGCATTCGCCTCGCCATCGAGATCATCAACAAGGATTATCCCGATCTGAAGATGCCGTTTGCGGCCGGCGAAGGGTTGCCCGGTCTCAACGGCGCGTTGATCGAGCTCGTCGCCGCCGACCATCAGGGATCGCCCGAGATCGGCATGGCGGAAGCCGAACGGCTGATCGTGCAGGAGAAGGTGGCGGCGCTGATCGGCGCCTTCCACAGCTCGGTCGCGGCGACCTCAAGCCAGGTCGCCGAACGCATGGGGACGCCGTACATCTCGGGCGAATCCGAAGCGTCGACCTTGACCGAGCGCGGCTATCGCTGGTTCTTCCGCACCACGCCCAGCTCGCGCACCCAGGCGCGCGATTTCTTCGTCTTTCTGCGCGACCTCAACAAGAACAGAGACGCGCCGATCAAGACCATCGCCGTGGTGCACGAGAATACCCTCTGGGGGCAGGAATTCGCCAAGTCGGTCGCGGGCTATTTCAAGGAGTTCAGCGAGTTCCAGCCGTCCATCGTGGTCGGCTACCAGCAGGGCACGTCCGACGTCACCAGCGAGGTGCAGCGGCTGATCGCGGCGAAGCCGGACGTGGTGTTCCACGCCTCCTATGATGCCGAAGCGATCCTGTTCGCGCGCACCTACAAGCAGTTCAACTTCAATCCGCAGGGCGTGCTGGCGATCGGCGCCGCCTTCGGCTCGAACGCATTCCGCGACGCGCTCGGCCCCGACGCCAACTACTTCCTCGTGCGGGAGCACTGGTCGCGCGATCTCGCCGACCGCAATCCGCTGGTCGGGCAGGTGGCGAAGATGTACCGCGAACGCTTCGGCAAGGACATGGACGGCACGCCGGCCCGCGCCTTCACCGCGATGATGGTGCTGGCCGATGCGATCAACCGGGCCGGTTCGACCGAGCCGGAGAAGATCCGCGCCGCGTTGGCCGCGACGCGGATGCCGCCCGAGGCGACGATCATGCCGTGGGAAGGCGTGCAGTTCGACGAGACCGGCCAGAACACACTGACCCGCGGCATCTTCGTCCAGACCCTCGACGGCGTGCCGAAGATGGTCTGGCCGGCCGAGTTGGCGGTCGCGAAACTAGTCTGGCCGCGACCGGTCTGGCGTTGAACCCGTGGTGAGCCCATGCCGCAGACCCGAAGGATGAGGTGCCCATGTCCGATCAACTGATCGCGCAGCTCGTCGTCAGCGGTCTCGGCATGGGCTTCATTTTCGCCCTGATCGCCATCGGCCTGACCCTGATCTACGGGGTGATGGAGGTCGTGAACTTCGCCCACGGCGAGTTTCTGATGATCGGCATGTATGCCAGCTACCTGGCCTACGTGACCTGGGGCGCCGATCCGGTCGTCTCGCTGCCGTTCATCGCCCTGCTGATGTTCGTTTTCGGCGTCGCGGTCTACTATCTCCTGATCCGCCGGGTCCTGACCGGCAGCATGCACGCCCAGATCTTCGCCACCTTCGGCCTGATGGTGTTCCTGCAGGCGGCGGCGCAGTTCTTCATGGGCGCCGATTACTTCGCGATCCAGAACAGCTGGCTCTCGGGCGTGATCACGATCGGCGACGTCGTGCTGCCGATGCCGCAGATCGCGGCGGTGGTCGGTGCCTCGCTCGCCACGCTGCTGCTCTACGCGCTGGTGTTCCGCACGTCGCTCGGGCGCCAGTTGCGCGCGGCGGCGCAGGACGCCCAGGCGGCATCGACCCTCGGCATCAATCCGTCCACCATGTATGCCCTGGCCTGGGGCTTCGGCTCCGCCTGCGTCGGCGTGGCGGCGTCGCTGCTGTCGAACTTCTACTACGTGTTTCCGCGGGTGGGGGCTGTGTTCGTGCTGCTGGCCTACGTGGCCGTGGCCCTCGGCGGCTTCGGTTCGATCCACGGCGCGCTGGTGGCCGGCCTACTGATCGGACTGCTGCAGGTCGCGATGGGCTTCTTCGTCAGCTCCGAACTGAAGTTCGTCCCGGTCTACATGCTTTATCTGGCGGTCGTGCTGCTGCGGCCGCGCGGCCTGTTCGGGCGAATGTAAGCCATGACCGGAACGTCGCGCGCTTACCCCGTTGTCGCTCTTTCCGGCCTCCTGCTGCTGCTCGGGGTGCTGTTGGCGCTGCCGCTGTACATCGCCGACCGGCCCTTCGAGCTGCGCATGGCGATACTGATCTTCCTGTTCGCCGTGATGGGGCAGGGCTGGAACGTGCTCGGCGGCTTCGCCGGACAGGTGTCCATCGGCCATGGCCTGTATTTCGGACTTGGCGCCTATACCGCCGTCCTGCTGGCGGTGAAGTTCGGCGTCAATCCCTGGCTCGGCATGCTCGCCGGCACGGCGCTGGCGTCGCTCTGCGGCGTATTGGTCGGCATTCCCTGCTTTCGCCTGCGCGGACACTATTTCGTGATCGCCACCCTGGTCGTGGCGGAATCGGTGTTCCAGGTCTTCACCGTCTGGGAATGGGTGGGCAGTGCGGTCGGCATCGAACTGCCGGTGAAAAGCGAAGGCTGGATCAATTTCCAGTTCCATCGCGACAAGACGCCCTACTACTACATCGCCCTGACGATGCTGGTGGTCGTGACGGCCGGGCTCTGGTGGCTGCGCCGGTCCCGCATCGGCTTCCTGCTGCGCGCCATCCGCGACGACGAAGAGGCGGTGCGCAGCCTCGGGTTCTCGCCGCACCTCTACAAGAGCCTGGCGATGGCGATCAGCGCCGGCATCCTCGGTGCCGCGGGGGTGTTTCACGCCCAGTACGTGCTGTTCGTCGACCCGTTCAGCGTTCTCGGCCTGCACATATCCGTGATGGTTGCGCTGTTCGCGATCCTGGGCGGCACCGGCACGCTTGCCGGGCCGATCCTGGGGGCGGCCATCCTGGTGCCGCTGTCCGAGTATTCACGCGTCCATTTTTCCGGCTCCGGCCGCAACGTGGACCTCCTGATCTACGGCTTCCTCATCATGGTCATCGCGGTTTACCGGCCCGACGGCCTGATGGGCCTGCTGCGCAGCCGTCCGGTTCTGACGATGCTCGATCGGCTCGGTCTCCGCTCCGTCCTGCTCCAATCGCCCCACATCAAGAACATTCGGAAAGGAAACTCCCATGCGGCTTGAATTCGCGTTCCAGCGCGGCGGCACGCTCACCGTCACAACCGTGGCCGAAGCGCCAAAGACGAGCCAGGCCATTCGCGCTGATCTGCCGATCGAGGCCAAGGTCTATCAGGCCCGCTGGTCCGGCCGGGAAATCTTCGTGCCGGTGAATCTCAGGCAGAAGCCGCCGCGCGAGCGCCAGAGCATCCGCGCCAACATCGGCGACGTCATCTACTTCTGCGAATGGGGCGATGCCTACGATCATACCGGCTTCGAGGCGATCGGCCTGTTCTACGGTCCGGAGATCGTGCGCGAGTGGCGGGGCGATGCGCCGGTGAACGTCTTCGGCCACGTCGACCCGGCGCAGTACGATCTTCTCAAGACCATCGGCGAGCGCGTCTGGCGCGAAGGCGGTGAGGGCATCACGATCCGGGTGATCGAGGACTGAACATGTCGCCGCTTCTCGCCGTTCGCGGCGTCTCCAAGTCCTTCGGCGGCTTGCACGCCGTCAGGGCCGTGTCGTTCGACCTGTCCGCAGGCGAGATTCTCGGCATCATCGGGCCGAACGGGGCCGGAAAATCCACCCTTTTCGGCATCATTGCCGGTCAGGTCCGCCCCGACCGGGGCGACGTGGTGTTCGATGGACGATCGATCGTCGGCCTGCCCTGCGAGGCGGTGGCACGGCTCGGTCTGGTCAAGACGTTCCAGACGTCGCGGCCGTTCGGGACCATGACGTTTCTCGAGAACGTCATGGTCGGCGCGCTGTCGCGCAACGTGGGGCTCGCCGAGGCGCGGGCGATCGCGTTGCAGCAGCTCGACACGGTCGGCCTCGCGGCGCAGGCGGAACGCCCCGCGGCATGGGCGAGCACCGGTCAGCGCAAGCGCCTGGAGATCGCGCGCGCGCTCGCGACCAAGCCGCGCCTGCTGCTGCTCGACGAGCCGTTCGGCGGCGTCGATCTGCCCTCCGTCGACGCGCTGGTCGAACTGCTGCAGCGGTTGCGCGACAGCGGCATCACCCTGCTCGTCATCGAGCACAATCTCGAAGCGGTGCATCGCCTCGTCGATCGCGTGATCGCGATGCATCTGGGTGAGGCGATCGCCGAAGGTACTGCCGAAACGGTCACCAACGATCCGCGGGTGATCCAAGCTTATCTCGGATCGACCGAGGTCGCCCATGCTTGAGGTTGAACGACTCTCCGCGGGCTACGGCGCCCACCAGGTGCTGTGGGACGTCTCGATCCGCGTCGGCGACAACGAGGTGGTGGCGCTCCTCGGTCCGAACGGGTCGGGCAAGAGCACGCTGATGAACGCCATTTCCCGTCTGGTCGAAAGATTCGACGGGGAGATCCGCTTCAACGGCATCGCGCTGCACGAGCTGCCGCCGTACCGGCTGCTGCGCGTCGGGCTGTCGCACGTGCTCGAGCGTCACCGGCTGTTTCCCTACATGACGGTGCTGGAAAACCTGCAACTCGGCGCGGGGCCGGGAGCATCGCGGGCGCTGATTCAGCGTGGCCTCGAACGGGCCTATGCACTGTTTCCGCGGCTGAAGGAGCGGGCCAAGCAGCTTGCCGGCTCGCTCTCGGGCGGCGAGCAGCAGATGTGCGCGATTGCCCGCGGCCTGATGAGCGAACCGCGTCTGCTCCTGGTCGACGAGCCCTTCATCGGCCTGTCGCCGCACATGCGTGCCGAGGTCACCGAGGCGATCCGCCGCATCAATGCCGAGGGCGTCGCAATTCTGCTGATCGAGCAGAACGTGCCCGTGGCGCTGGCCATGAGTCACCGCGCCTACATCCTTCGCGAAGGCCGGGTCGTGCTGACCGGCCCCTCGGCCGAACTCGCGGCCGGTGACAAGGTGCAGAAGGCCTTCCTCGGCCGGCTGAATCCCGCCGAGGCGCCTGCCGGCAATGCCGCGTGACGATAGACGGTTGACGGTCGGGCGTCGTTGCGTCAATCGAGGCGCCGGGAAAACAGGCAAAGACACGGAATGGCGGTGATGAAAGCCAAGCAGCCGCGGCGGCCCCGGCGCGACGACGATGCCGTGCGTCCGACCGAATCGAAGCAGTTCGCCAGCATGGGCGCGATCATCCGTGCCGCCCGGCGCGAACACGGGCTGACCCTGCAGCAGGTCGCCAAACAGGCCGGCCTGTCGATAAGCTTCCTGAGCCAGGTGGAGCGGAACCAGCTCACGCCGTCGGTCAGCGCGCTGAAACGCATCGCCGACGTGCTGCGCATTCCGGCCGGCTCGCTCATGTTCGGGGCGGAAACCCGCAACGGCGGAAACTCCATCAGTCTGGTGCGCAGCGGCGAGCGCAAACGGGTGGTGTTTCCCGGATTCAACATCGCCTACGAGATGCTGACGCCGGATCTGCGCCGGCGCATGTCGCTGCTTTGGCTCAAGGCCCCACCCCATGCCGAGAGCGGGCCGGTGTTCTCGCATGACGGCGAGGATGCGGTGGTCGTCCTTAAGGGCAAGCTGAAGGTGGAGGTCGGCGGCGTCTGGCACGAACTCGGCAAGGGCGACAGCCTCTATTTCAACAGCGAGCTGCCGCATCGCTGGAAGAACGACACCTCCAAGGTCGCGGAGGTGATCTGGGTCTCGACACCGCCGTCCTTCTGAGGAACGGCTCAGTGGAGCTCGGGCAGGACCGCCTGCAGGTGCTTCAGGAAGCTCTCGACCGCACTCGGCAGCGTCCGGCCCTCGAGCACGCAGACGTCGATCGTGGCCTGCTGGAGCTCGCGGTCGGTCAGCGGCACAGCCACCACGAGCCCAGCCTCCAGTTCGCGTTTCACGGTCAGCCGCGGCAGGTACGTGATGCCGTTGCCCGAGCGGGCGAAGCCGCGCATGGCCTCTATGGAGTTGGTCTCCAGGGCCGGGCGCAGGGGAAGCTGGGTCCGGCGGCAGCAGGCATCGAGCAGGGTGCGGAGGCCGAAGCCTTTCTGCGGTATCGCCACCGGATAGTTCAGCGTATCGCTGAAGCTGACGCGCTTCTGCTTGGCCAGGGCAAAGTCCGGCGCCATGATCGCGAACAGCGGGTCGCGGACGCGAAACGCGCAACGCACGGCGGGATCCGGATTTGCGGTGAAGGCGATGCCAATGTCGGCCTCGCCGTCGCGCACCGCGGCGACGACGGCTTCCGTCCCGGTGACGTTCAGGCTGAAGTTCACGCCGTTGAAGCGCTGACGAAAGGTGGCGAGCGCGTGCGTGAGGCCGTTCGCCACCACGCCTTCCACTGATGCGATGCGCACATGGCCGCGGCGCAGCCCTTTCACATCGTCGATCTCGGCGGCCACGCGCTCGCGATCCAGTAGTGCTGCGCGGGCATAGCGCGCATAGACCTCGCCGGCGGAGTTGGGGACCATGCCGCGCGCGTGACGCTCGAACAGCGGAATGCCGAACTCCTCCTCCAGATTGCGGATCTGCCTGCTGATCGCCGAGGGCGCGACGTTGAGCCGTTCGGCGGCCTCCCGGATCGATCCGGTCCGAACCACCTCGTTGAAGTATCGCAGCTGCGTGAGCGACATCGCCGTTTCCTGTTCTATCTATTGGAACACGATGTTCAAATTTACATTCTTGAAGCAACAGAGTCACCGCGCCATCTTTGCCTCGTCAGGCGGTGCTCTGCCGCCGCCGAACGTTCCGACGTAGCCAACCGGGACCGCCCGAGAGTGCCGGCGGGCCTCCGATTTTCCGCTTGCGATTGAACTGAACGAGGGAGATTCCCGATGCCTGAAGTCCTGTCCATGGAATCCGCCGGTTATCGGTTCATCAAGGGCGTCTTTCAGTACTCGGCCGGCGTGGCGGCGCTGCCGGGCTACGAGATCGAGCGGGTCCGCTTCCATCGGCTGCTGCCGCTGGCCGAGGGCTTCGCCGCCATCGAGGCGCATCTCAAGTCACTGGGACGTCCGGTGACGGCACTGTGCGCGTGCGAGCTGCGCTCGCCCGAGCCGTTCACGGAAGCGGGATTCCAGGCCTTCAACCGCGAATATGTCGGGACGCTGGAGCGCTGGGGCATCATGTCCGGCGGCGTCAATCCCGTCGCGCGGACGAATGTCTGTCCCGAGGCCGGCAAGCCGGCGGTGCCGAGCTTCTATGCCTTCTCCTATACCGTGCCGGCGGCGCCGAACCGGCGCGGCACCTTCGTGATCGCCGGCAGCGGCGAGGCGCCGGAGGGCAAGGGCAACTACCGCGACCATGCCATCCGGCTCGGCGACCGGTCGCCGGAAGGCCTGCGCGAGAAGGCGCGCTGGGTGCTGGGCGAAATGGAGCGCCGCATGGCCGCGTTGGGCTTCGGCTGGGCGGATGCGACGGGCACGCATCTGTACACGGTCTACGACGTGCATCCGTTCCTGCACGAGGAGATCGCGCTTCGCGGCGCCATGGCCGCGGGATTGAGCTGGCATTTCTCCCGCCCGCCGGTGCAGGATCTCGACTACGAGATGGATGTCCGGGGCGTGCTGCGCGAACACGTGCTCGCTTGAACGCTCAAGCACCCAGGCAGGGGAAGGGGGAATCGCGTGACCAAGCAGGTGATCTACACCGATCGCGTGATGAAGCCGATCGCGCATTTCTCCCATGCCGTGCGGGTCGGCAACGTCATTCATCTCGGCGCCACGGCAGGGACCGATGCGCAGCGCCGTCTTGCCGGCGCCACGCCGGGCCTAGTCGACGTCGCGGCACAGACCCGCAAGATGTTCGAGAACGCCGCCACGGTGCTCGGCCTGCTCGGCGCCGGGCTGGAGCACGTCGTCCGGCTCAAGACCTACATCACCGATCTGCGCGACCTGCCGGTCTACGAAAAACTCTATGCCGAGACGTTCGGCAACATCCGCCCGAACCACGTCATCGTCGGCTCGGCCGGTTTTCCGTTGCCGCAGGCGGCCATCGAATTCGATCTGGTCGCGGTGGTCGACTCGGCCGTCACGCGCCTGCCCGAGGCGGGTGATGCGGCGCACGCCGCGGACCGGTACTACTGCACGGCCGGCCCGGCTTCGGGCGACGCGCCGCCGCCGGCAAGCTTCGCCGCGCAGATGGAAGAAGCGCTGCGCCAGTTGCGGGCGCGTCTTGCCGCCGGCGGGTTCTCGCTCGGCGACACGGTTTACCTCCATGTCACGCTGCAGGACGTCCGCGACGCGGCGACGTGTGCCACGGCGGTCAAGGCCTTCTTCCCGCAGCCCGCGCCCGCCTGCGTCGTGGTGGTCGCGCCGCTGCCGAAGCCCGATTGGATGCTGCAGCTCGAAGCCGTGGCCGTGAAGGGCGGCGGCCGGCCGGTGCGCGCCGGTCTCTCGTCCACCGAATTCGACCTCGGCACGCCGGCCATGCTCGCCGGCGACGAACTCTACATCGGCGGACAGTTTGGTCGCGGCGCCGGCGTGGAGGCGCAGACCCGCGCCGCCTGGGACCGCATTCGTGCGTTGCTCGATGCCGTCGGCATGGACGCCGCGGCCATTCTGCGGACCAACAACGTGCTCACCGATTGGCGCAACTACGCCGGTTTCAATGCCGGATACGGCGCCAACGTCAGCGAGCCCTATCCGCCGCGCACGACCGTGCTGGGCGGCTTGGCGCAGCGCGACGCACTGGTGCAGATCGAGGCCCTGGCGCATCGGCACGGCGGCACGGCCACGATCGTACAGGCGCAGGGGTGATGCCGACTGCGTGGCGTCACTTCTTCTGATCGAATCCCATACTTTTCAGCACCGGCCCCAGACCGAGCAGGTCCACGGTCGTGGCGCCTTCCTGGATGGCGTGGCGCATTGCCTCTTCCTTCCGCTCGCGCTCGCGCGCCTTCCTCACGACGTCGTCCAGCTCGTTCGCGGCAATCACCACCACGCCGTCGCGGTCGCCGACGACGATGTCGCCCGGGTTGACCGGGACGCCGCCGCAGACGATCGGGGCATTGACCCTGCCGGGCTGATTCTTCGTGGTTCCCTTGATGGACAGGCCGCGCGCGAATACGGGAAAGCGCATGCGGATGATCGCCTCGGCATCACGGACCGCGCCGTCGATGATCAGGCCGGCGATGCCGCGCATCTGCGCCGCGAAGGTCAGGATGTCACCCCAGGGCCCCGCCTCGAGATAGCCTTTGGCATCGACGACCAGGACGTCGCCGGGTTCGGCGATGCTCACGGCGTGATGGATCATCAGATTGTCGCCGGGACGGCAATCGACGGTCAGGGCGCGGCCGGCGAGCTTCAGCGACGGATCGAGCGGCTTGATCCCCGCATCCAGCGCCCCTTTCTGGCCTTGCGCTTCGTGCAAGGTCGCAACGCCGAGCTGCGTCAGGGTCTCGATCTGCTCGGGGGTGAGCCGTGAACTCATTTCCGTCTCCTCATGCTTTCTTCCGGGCGAAAATCGCCGGCCGCGATCCTCGCCAACATCGCCCGTTCTCGCCAAGAGATTTTCGCGCTGCTCGCGCCGCTCAGGCATCCGTCGCATCGTCGGACCGCGCGAGGTGCGGCGCCGATTTCGGCACGTGGCCGCTGACTTCCGCGCCCGCGTCGGCATCGAGGAACACGAACACGAGCGCCGATGCCGCGACGATGGCGGCGACCACCAGGAACGCGATGGTGAAGTCGCCCAAAGCCAGGACGTCGCTCCCGCGCGCCATCATCGCGAGGTGCAGGATCAGCGCGCCAACGCCCACCCCGACGCTGGTGGCGAGCTGCTGTGCCGTGCCGGAGAGGCTGGTCGCGCGGCTCATCCGTTCGGCCGGCACGTCGGCGAACGCCAGCGAATTCAGGCTGGTGAACTGCAGCGAGCGGAGAAAGCCGCCGCCGAGAAGAACCAGCAGCATGACGGCCGTGGCCGTGTCCGGCCGGAACAGGCCGTAGACGGCGAAGAAGACGGCGCAGAGCAGGCCGTTGCCGATCAGGACCGACCGGAACCCGAAGCGGTTCAGGATCGGGGCCGCGGCCACCTTCATGGCAATCGCGCCGACGGCGGACACGAAGGTGATGAGGCCGGAGCTGAACGCCGTCAGGCCGAAGCCGATCTGGAGCATCAGCGGCAGCAGGAACGGCGAGGCGCCGGCGCCGACGCGGAACAGAAAGCCGCCGGAGAGGCTCATCCGCAATGTCGGGATGCGGAACAGTGACAGGTCGAGGACGGGCGCGGTGACGCGGCGGGCGTGGCGGACATAGACCGCGAGCGCCGTCGCGCCAACGACGAGCAGCGCCGCGGTGACGCCGGCCGGCAGCACGTCGCGGCCGATCGTCTCGAAGCCGAAGACCAGCGCGGTGAACCCGACGGCCGTGAGCAGCAGGCCGCGCACGTCGAGCGGGGGCACCGTCTGTTCGCGCGTGTCCTCGATGTAAAGGAGCGCCAGCGCGATGCCGACGATGCCGATCGGGATGTTGATCCAGAAGATCCAGCGCCAGGACAGATAGGTCGCGAGAAATCCGCCGAGCGGCGGCCCGATCACCGGCCCGACCAGGGCGGGCATGGTCAGATAGGCCATCGCCCGGACCAGCTCCGGCTTCGTCACGGCGCGCAGGACCACCAGCCGCCCGACCGGCACCATCATGGCGCCGCCCAGGCCCTGAAGAATGCGGGCAAGGACGAGTTCCACGAGCGATCCGCTCAACCCGCACAGGATCGAGCCGAGCGTGAAGACGGCAATCGCAAGCGTGAAGACGCGCCGCGCGCCGAAGCGGTCGGCGATCCAGCCGCTGACCGGAATGAACACGGCGAGACTGAACAGGTAAGCGGTGATCGCAAGGTTGAGGCGCACCGGGCTCTCACCGAACGAGGCCGCAATCGCCGGCAGCGCCGTCGACAGCACCGTCGAGTCGAGGTTCTCCATGAACAGGGCGCAGGCGACGATCAGGGGGATCAGCACGCGCCGCGGCAAGCTCGTCTCCTCTTCCGTCTCCGGCTGCGGTGGCACGAATGCGAAGTTAGGACGGCGACGCCGTCGCGAGTCACGAAATTTTCACGCGCGAGCCATTCCGGATCGGCGCCGCTTGCCTTCTTGCGGCGTCACCCTCAGGCTGCGCCGCGCGCGGCGCGACGGGCGTAGAGGCGGTCGAGCACGTCGATCATTTCGGGCGGCAGATACGACTTGCCGCGCGCGAGGATGTCGTCAGGGATGCCGAATAGTGCTTCGGCAACGGCGCCGGCGATGCAGGCGATGGTATCGCTGTCGCCGCCGATCGAGACGGCGTTGCGCAGCGCGTCCTCGTATCCGGTCGCCTCCAGCGCGCAGGTCAGGGCCTGCGGCACCGTGCCCTGGCAGGACGGATCGAAGCGGTAGCCGGGCCGGATCTGATCGACGCTCTGCGACAGGTCATAGCCGAACCGCGCCGCGATCTCGGCGCGCAGTTCAAGGGCCGGAACGCCCTCGAGTGCAAGGCGGACGGCCGTCGCGACGGCGGCGGCGCCTTTGATTCCTTCCGGATGATCGTGGCTGACCGCCGTGACATGCCGGGCGAGTGCCGCGGCTTCGTCGACGTCGCGCGCGAGGAAGCCGGCGGGACCCGCCCGCATCGCCGCACCGGTGCCCCAGCTTCGATACGGGCCCATTTCGGGCCGGCGCAGCCACTCGCGAAAAGAGGCACCGTAGCCACGGTCGGGATAACGTCCGCCCCAGACCCGCAGACTGACGGCCGGATCGAGGCCGTCGAGCAGGGCCGCGGCGACCGCGACCGTGCACACGGTGTCGTCGGTGAAGGTGCAGCCGGGCCCGAAGAGTTCGAAATCCTTGCTCTTGCGGTTCTGCGCCTCGTAGATCGAGCCGACGATGTCGCCGATCACGGCCCCGTACATCGGAGGGCGGCTCCAGCCTAGCCGTAGAGCGCATCAAGCTTGGCGCCGTAGGTCTCGCGGATCTTGTGGCGCCGGATCTTGAGCGTCGGCGTCATCATCTCGTTGTCGATGCTGAACGGCTCGTGCGTCAGAATGAACTTGCGCACGCGCTCGTGGGGCGCCACCTGCGCGTTGACGCGCGCGACGGCACTGTCGATCTTCGCCTTCAACGTCTTTTCGTCGCACGCCGCGATCAGGTCGGCATGCGGCACGATCACGGCCACGAGATACGGCCGCCGGTCGCCGTAGACCATCACCTGCGCGATCTCGGGCTGCAGCGCGAGCATGCCCTCGATCCGGGCCGGCGCGATCATCTCGCCGCCCGAGACTTTGATGAAGTCCTTCTTGCGGTCGGTGATCTTGATGTAGCCGTCCTCGTCGATCAGCCCGATGTCGCCCGTATGCAGCCAGCCGTCGCGGATTGCGTTCGCCGTCGCCTCCGGATCGTTCCAATAGCCCGACATGACCAGCTCGCCGCGCACGAGGATCTCGCCGTCGGGGGCGATCTTGACCTCGACATCGGTGAGCGGCGGACCCACCGTGGCGAGCTTCACGCGATGGGGCGGATTGCAGCTCACCACGGGCGCCGCTTCGGTCTGGCCGTAGCCCTGCAGCACGCGCACGCCGAGGGCGGTGAAGAACAGGCCGATATCGTAGTTGAGCGGCCCGCCGCCGGAGACGAACGCCTTGAGGCGTCCGCCGAAGCGCTGGGCGACCTTGCGCCGCACGAGCCGGTCGAGCGCGAAATCGACGATACGCTCGCCGAGCGTCAGCTTGTCCGGCATCTCGATGCGCTTGCGGCCGAGTTCGAGCGTGCGCTCGAACAACCGGCGCTTCAGCGGTTTTTCCCGTTTCAGGCCGGCGGCGATGCGCTCGTGCATGACCTCGTAGAGGCGCGGCACGGCCGTCATGATCGTCGGCCGCACCTCAGCCATGTTCCGCATCAGCGCCTCCGCACTCTCCGCGAAACAGACATGCGCGCCGATCGAAAGCGCGAACGCGCCGATGCAGGTGTGCTCGTAGGAATGCGACAGCGGCAGGAACGACAGGAAGACCTCGTCCTCGAGGCCGAGCTGCCGCAGCAGATCGTACGCGCCCTGGCAGTTGCACAGGATCGCCCCGTGGCTCAGCGTGACGCCCTTGGGCAGTCCGCCGGTGCCGGAGGTGTGGATGATGCAGGCGATGTCGCGGCGCGTCAGGCGCGCCACCGTTTCGGCAACGTCGTCGGGGGCGGCGTCGCCGAGCGCCAGTGCCTCCGGCCACGGCACGATCCGCACGCCGACATCCTGCGCGAGGTCCGGCGGCTCGATGGCGACGACGATGCCGCAGCCGGGAGTCTCGCGGGCCGCGCTGAGCGCACGCTCGGCCAGCGCCCTGGTCGATGCGATGACGGCCTTCACCCCGGCATTGGTGAAGACGTGGCGATGGTCGGCGACGGTATTCGTCGTATAGGCGGGGACGGTGATCGCGCCCGCGGCCATGATGGCATAGTCGGCGACGATCCATTCCGGACGGTTCTCGGCGACGAGCGCGACGCGGTCGCCCGGCCGGATGCCGAGCGCGCGCAGGCCGCGGGCGAGCCGGTTCACCGCGCGCGCGAGTTCGGCATAGGTCGTCGTCACCCAGGTGCCGTCGCGCCTGACCCCGAGCGCCGGCCGGTCACCCAGCCGCGCGGCTGTATCGAACAGCATGCGAACAAGATTGGGGCAGGTGCGGTAATCCATCTGGCTGCTTCACTTCCCTGGGAGCGGTGCCGCTTATCGCGGGGAGACCGGAACTTGGCGTCGGGGCCGCCGACACTTATATCGATGGACGTCTGCAGGAGTTAAGCCCAATGAAGCCTGTCTGTTGCCGCGGCCGTGCCCCGGCCGCCACCGTCCTCGAACGTCCCTCGGAACCGGACAATTTCGGCGACCTTCCCCAGTGGGATCTGTCCGATCTTTATGCCGGGCGCGAAGATCCGACGCTGGCCGTCGACCTCGACACGGCCGAGGCCGAGGCGAAAGCCTTCCGCGAACGCTATTTCGGCCGGTTGGCCGGCCTGCCGGGGACCGAGCTCGGGGCGGCAGTCCGCGAGTATGAGCGGATGGAGGAACGCCTCAGCCGCATCATGAGCTTCGCCGAGCTGACCTATGCCGGCAACCAGAGCGACCCGCTGGTCGCCAAGTTCTTCCAGACGATGCAGGAGCGGGTCAACGCCATCTCGGCGCAGCTCCTGTTCTTCACGCTCGAGCTCAACCGGATCGAGGACGCGGATCTCGCCGAGAAGCTGCGCGCGCCGGAGCTCGCGCGCTACCGGCCGTGGCTGGAGGATTTGCGCGTCTTCCGTCCGCATCAGCTTTCGGACGAGATGGAACGGCTGCTCCATGAAAAGCACGTGACGGGCCGCAGCGCCTGGGTGCGTCTGTTCGACGAGACGATCGCGGCGCTGCGCTTCCCGGTGAACGGCAAGGAGCTGACCAGCGCCGAGGCGCTTCACCTGCTGTCCGATCGCGACGCCACGGTCCGCCGGGCGGCCGCCAAGGCGATCGGCAAGGTGCTGGGCGACAACATCCGCATTTTCGCGCTCGTCACCAACACCCTCATCAAGGACAAGGAAATCGAGGACAAGTGGCGGAACTATCCGCGGCCGATCTCGGCGCGGAATCTCGCCAACCGCGTCGAGGACGAGGTCGTCGATGCGCTGATCTCATCGGTGCGCGCCGCCTATCCGCGGCTGTCGCATCGCTACTACGCGATCAAGGCGAAGTGGTTCGGCGTCGAGCAGATGCCATACTGGGACCGCAACGCGCCGCTTCCCGACGTCGAGGAAGAGGTGATCCCGTGGTCGCGTGCGCGCGACATCGTGCTCGATGCCTATGCGCGCTTCTCGCCCGAGATGGCGTCCATCGGCGCGCGCTTCTTCGAGCGCGGCTGGATCGACGCGCCCGTGAAGCCGGGCAAGGCGCCGGGCGCCTTCGCGCACCCGACCGTGCCGTCGGTCCATCCCTATCTGCTGCTGAACTACCAAGGCAAGGTGCGCGACGTGATGACGCTCGCCCACGAACTCGGCCACGGCGTGCACCAGGTTCTGGCCGCATCACAAGGCCACCTGATGGCGGATACGCCGCTGACGCTGGCCGAGACCGCCTCGGTCTTCGGCGAGATGCTGACCTTCCGCGCCATGCTCGAGGCCGAGAAGGATCCGAAACGCCGCAAGGCGATGCTGGCCGGCAAGGTCGAGGACATGCTGAATACCGTCGTCCGTCAGATCGCGTTCGTCGAGTTCGAGCGGCGGCTTCATGACGAGCGGCGCAACGGCGAGCTCACGCCCGACCGCATCGGCGAGATCTGGTTCGACGTGCAGCGCGAGAGCCTGGGGCCGGCGTTGCGTTTCGAGGACGAATACCAGTTCTACTGGTCCTACATTCCGCACTTCGTCCACACGCCGTTCTACGTCTATGCCTATGCGTTCGGCGACTGCCTGGTGAATTCGCTCTATGCCGCCTATCAGCGTTCGCCGGAGGGGTTCGCCGACAAGTATCTCGATCTGCTGCGCGCGGGCGGCACCAAACATCACAAGGAACTTCTCGCGCCGTTCGGTCTCGACGCCGCCGATCCGAAGTTCTGGCAGAGCGGCCTGGACGTGATCGCGGGGCTCATCGACGAGCTCGAGCGGCTGTCATGAGCGCGGCTGCGCCGGTGACGACCGCCAATGGCTGAGCGCGACGACGAGAACACGCTCGGCGGGCGCATAAGGCGCTATGCCCGCGTCGGGACCGCCGTCGGCGGCCTCGCGGCTCGGCTCGGCGCCGAGCGCGTGCTCCGCGTCAGGCTGGACCGCGAGCGGCACGCGGCCGACCTGCGCGCGGCCCTGGGCGGGCTCAAGGGTCCGCTGATGAAGGTCGCGCAGCTCATGGCGACGATCCCCGACGCGTTGCCCGAGGAATACGTGAAGGAGCTGATCCAGCTTCAGTCGAATGCGCCGTCGATGGGCTGGCCGTTCGTCAAGCGGCGCATGGCGAGCGAGCTCGGCGCGGACTGGCGGTCGCGCTTCCGCGAATTCGAACGCGAGGCGGTGGCCGCCGCCTCGTTGGGCCAGGTCCATCGCGCCGTCGCGCACGACGGAAGGCGGCTTGCCTGCAAGCTGCAGTATCCCGACATGCAGTCCGCTGTCGAGGCCGATCTGCGCCAGCTCAAGCTGATCTTCTCGATCTACGAACGCTACGACCGCGCCATCTCGACGACGGAGATCCACGCCGAGATCGCCGAGCGCCTGCGCGAGGAACTCGACTACGCGCGCGAGGCCCGGCACATGCGACTCTACGGGCGCATGCTGGCGGACGAGCCCGGCGTAAGCGTGCCCGAGCCGGTCGACGAACTTTGCACCAGGCGTCTGCTGACGATGACGTGGCTCGACGGCATCAAACTGCTGGCCGTCGCGGACGACCCGCTGCCGCGGCGCAACCAGGTCGCCTACAACATGTTCCGGGCGTGGTACGTGCCGTTCTACTTCTACGGCGTCATTCACGGCGATCCGCACCTCGGCAACTACACGGTGCGTGCGGACGGCGGCGTCAACCTGCTCGACTTCGGCTGCATCCGCGTGTTCAAGCCGAAATTCGTCGCGGGCGTCATCGACCTGTACGAGGCGCTGCGGCGCAACGACGAGGCGCTTGCCGTGCACGCCTACGAGACCTGGGGCTTCCGCAATCTCTCGCGGGAGCTGATCGCCGTGCTGAACCAGTGGGCGGCGTTCGTCTACGCCCCGCTGATGGAGGACCGGCCGCGCCTGATCGAGGAGACGAATTCGGGCGTGTACGGTCGCGAGGTGGCGGAGAAGGTCCACCGCGATCTCCGGCGCGTCGGCGGCGTCACGCCGCCCCGCGAGTTCGTGCTGATGGACCGGGCGGCGATCGGGCTCGGCTCGGTCTTCATGCATCTGCGCGCGGAGATCAACTGGCACCGCCTGTTCCACGATCTGATCAGGGATTTCGACGTGAAGGCGCTGGCCAGGCGGCAGGCCGCCGCGCTCAAGGCCGTCGGCCTCGAGCGGCCGCGCTGACCGGATCGTTCGCGCCGGCGAGCGGCACGTCTCGTCCGTGGCGGCGCCTGGCCGGACCGCCACATCACCTTGCCGCCACCGGAGCTGAACTTGATCGCGTTCGACGGCAGATTCAGCAGGATCGGGCGGAGACGGGCTTCGTCGCCGCGCAGGTACGGAAGGTCGCTCGGGATGTTTCCCAGAACGGCGATGCCGACCTGCTGCGCGCGGATGGATGCGCGAGACGCAGGTCTGCACGATGTGACCGACGTCGAGGATTTCGTCGCGCAGATCCATCTTGCCGATCTCGAGCCGGGTCATGTCCAGGATGTCCGCGATCAGCTCGAGCAGATGCTGTCCCGAGGCGCGGATGTCGGACACGTTCCTTCTGCTTGGCGGTGAGCGGCCCGGAATGCTCGCGCGCGAGAAATTCGGCGATGCCGATGACGGCGTTGAGCGGGGGCCTCGGCTCGTGGCTCATGTCGGCGAGGAACACGGTCTTCGCCCGGTCGGCCGCTTCGGCACACGATTTCGTCGGCGTATCCCACCCGCGACCACCAGTGCGGCGTTGCGGCGCTCGGCCTGGGCCACGAGGTTCCGTACGGCGAGCCGGCATTGCGCATAGCCCTGTGCAGCGGCGCCCGGCAGCATGACGATGCCGCCGATCAGCGCGAACGTGCGGGCGAGGCTCGAGATGCTGATCCCGACACCCTTTCGTCGGGCAAGGACAACTGCCGGAAAATCCTCGACCAGTAGAATGGATTGAACGACCGAAATACTGTCCGCACCCGTGGCGGCGCGGGTGGCCCAGGTTCCGCCGACGGCCGGGGCATGCATTCGCGCTTGGCAAAGCGGGACCGCCTTGGCATTGTTGCCCCGCCCAAACCTCTCTTAAGCACCAGAATCACAAGGCCTTCCTGCCATGAAGCTCGCCATTCCCAAGGAGCGCCGTCCCCATGAGCGGCGCGTGGCCGCCTCGCCGGAGACCGTCAAACGGATGAAGGCCATGGGGCTGACGGTGGTCGTCGAGACCGGTGCCGGCGAAGGCGCGGCCCTGCCCGATCAGGCGTTCATCGACGCCGGCGCCGAGATCGCGCCGGACGCGGCGACGGCGCTGCGCGATGCCGACATCGTGCTCAAGGTTTCGCGTCCGCTGTCGCCGGCGGAGGGCGGGCTGGATGAGATCGCGGCGATGCGGTCGGGGGCGATCCTGATCGGCATGCTCGATCCGTACCGCAACCGCGACCAGGTGCGGGCCTATGCCGAGCGCGGGTTGACCGCGTTCGCGATGGAGCTGGTGCCGCGCATCACCCGCGCCCAGAGCATGGACGTCCTGTCGTCGCAGGCGAACCTGGCCGGCTACCGGGCGGTGCTCGATGCGGCGGTCGAGTTCGGCCGGGCCTTTCCCATGATGATGACCGCGGCCGGGACGATTGCGCCCGCCAAGGTGTTCGTGATGGGCGCCGGCGTGGCCGGCCTGCAGGCGATCGCGACGGCGCGGCGCCTGGGTGCGGTCGTGTCGGCCACCGACGTGCGGCCCGCGGCGAAGGAGCAGGTCGAATCGCTCGGCGCGTCGTTCGTCATGGTCGAATCCGAGGAGACCAAGGAGGCCGAGACCGCCGGCGGCTATGCCAAGGAGATGTCCGAGGATTACAAGCGCAAGCAGGCGGCCCTCATCGCCGAGACGATCAAGAAGCAGGACATCGTCATCTGCACGGCGCAGATTCCCGGCCGGCCGGCGCCGCGGCTGGTCAGTGCGGATCACGTCCGCTCGATGCGTCCGGGTTCGGTCATCGTCGACCTCGCGGTCGAGACCGGCGGCAACTGCGAGCTGTCGGTGCCCGGGCAAGTGGTGGTCGAGCATGGCGTCAAGATCGTCGGCTGGCTCAACGTGCCGAGCCGGGTCGCGGTCGACGCGTCGGCGCTCTATGCCAAGAACCTGTTCAACTTCCTGGGCCTGATCATCGGCAAGGACGGCGCGCTCAAGATCGACCCGGAAGACGAGATCATCAAAGGCACGCTGCTGACGCAGGACGGCCGCATCGTCCATCCGGCCTTCGCCGAGGCCCCGGCGCCGAGTGCCGCGTAGCCGCTGGAAATCACATGACACAAGCGCGCGTGGGCCACGGGCTCCCGGCCTTGTGAGGAGGAGTAAGCACGAATGGATCCGGCAAACATCGTCGACAATGCAGCCCAGTTGGCCAACGACGCGGCTGCGCTCGCGGAGAAGGCCAGGGCGCTGGCCGCGCAGACCGCGCTGCTGCCGCAGACGGCCGCGGGCCACGGCCCCGAGATGCTGACGCTCGGCCTTACCGTATTCGTGCTCGCCGTGTTCGTCGGCTACTACGTCGTCTGGCGGGTGACGCCGGCGCTGCATTCGCCGCTGATGGCGGTCACGAACGCGATCTCGTCGGTGATCATCGTCGGCGCGCTGCTCGCCGCCGGCGCCAGCACCGTCGGCTTCTCGCAGGCGATGGGCTTCCTCGCCGTCGTGTTGGCTTCGGTCAACATCTTCGGCGGGTTCGTCGTCACCCAGCGCATGCTGGGCAAGTTCAAGAAGAAGCAGAAGTAGTCCGGGGGCGACGGCACCATGAGCGAGAATCTCGCAGCCCTGCTGTATCTGGCCGCGTCGGTGTGCTTCATCATGTCGCTGCGGGGCCTCTCCAGCCCCGAGACGGCGCGCGCCGGCAACATCTGGGGCATCGTCGGCATGGTCATCGCCATCGTCACGACGCTGGCCCTGCCCCAGGTGGGCGGCTACGGCATGATCTTCGCCGGCATCGTCATCGGCGGCGCGATCGGCACCTTCATCGCGCTGCGCATCCAGATGACGGCGCTGCCGCAGCTCGTCGCCGCCTTCCACTCGCTGGTCGGCCTCGCCGCGGTCTTCGTGGCCGCCGCCGCGCTCTATTCGCCGACCTCGTTCGGCATCGGCACGCCCGGTGCGATCAGGCTGGGAAGCCTGATCGAGATGGGCCTCGGCACCGCCATCGGCGCCATCACCTTCACCGGCTCGGTCGTCGCGTTCGCCAAGCTGCAGGGCCTGGTCTCGGGCGCGCCGCTGACGTTCCCGATGCAGCATCCGCTCAACGCCGCGCTCGGCGTCGTCATCGTCCTGATCGGCGTCTGGTTCGCGTTGACCGGGAGCACGTTCGCGTTCTGGCTGCTGGTCGTGCTGTCGCTGCTGCTCGGCTTCCTGCTGATCGTGCCGATCGGCGGCGCCGACATGCCGGTCGTGATCTCGATGCTCAACTCGTATTCGGGCTGGGCCGCGTGCGGCATCGGCTTCACGCTGCAGAACAACCTGCTGATCATCACCGGCGCGCTGGTCGGCTCGTCGGGCGCCATCCTCAGCTACATCATGTGCAAGGGGATGAACCGCTCGATCTTCAACGTCATCCTCGGCGGCTTCGGCGGCGAGGGCGGCGCGGCGGCCGCGGGCGGGGCGAAGGAGCAGCGCCCGGTGAAAGCCGGCTCGGCCGAGGACGCCGCGTTCATCATGAAGAACGCGAACTCGGTGATCATCGTCCCCGGCTACGGCATGGCCGTCGCCCAGGCGCAGCACGCGCTGCGCGAGATGGCCGACCTGCTCAAGGCCGAGGGGATCCAGGTCCGCTACGCCATCCATCCGGTGGCGGGCCGCATGCCGGGCCACATGAACGTGCTGCTGGCCGAGGCCAACGTGCCATACGACGAGGTGCTCGAGCTCGAGGAGATCAACCGCGACTTCGCCCAGACCGACGTCGCCTTCGTGATCGGCGCCAACGACGTGACCAACCCGGCGGCGAAGTCCGATCCGAAGTCGCCGATCTACGGCATGCCGGTCCTCGACGTCGAAAAGGCCAAGACCGTCCTGTTCGTGAAGCGCTCGATGGCGACCGGCTATGCCGGCGTGGACAACGAGCTGTTCTACCGCGACAACACGATGATGCTGTTCGGCGACGCCAAGAAGGTCGTCGAGGACATCATCAAGGCCTTGAGCGGCGGACACTGAGCCGCAGAGAGCCGAAAAAAGAGGCCGCCGGGCTTCACCGCCCGGCGGCCTTCTCTTTTTCGGCAGGTGCGGCGCCTTTCCGCGACCTCCCACGCGCGGCGCACGCGAATTACCCACGCGAGGTATCCGTCCAAGGTTGCGCGGAGCGGGCGCAAGGGCTTAGCCTCTTCCTTTCCGTGCCGCAGCATGAGCGGCGCGGCATCGGGACATTTGCCGGGAAAGGGGGTCGCGATGACGATCGACATCGGCCTGCTGCTGTATCCGCGCCTGACGCAGCTCGACCTCACCGGGCCATACGAGGTGTTCGCGCGCATTCCCGATGCGCGGGTCCATGTCGTCTGGAAGACGCGCGACCCTGTCGCGACCGAACGCGGACTTTCGATTCTGCCGACGGCGACGTTCGAGACCTGTCCGCCGCTCGACGTCGTGTGCGTTCCGGGCGGACCGGGACAGAACGACGTCATGCTCGACGACGAGGTGCTGGCGTTCCTGCGCGAACAGGGCCAGGCGGCGCGCTTCGTCACCTCGGTGTGCACGGGGGCGCTCGTGCTCGGCGCCGCTGGCCTTTTGCGCGGCTATCGCGCGACGACGCACTGGCTGTCGCTGGACCTGTTGCCGCTGTTCGGCGCGATTCCGGTCAAGGAGCGCGTCGTCGTCGACCACAACCGCATCACCGGCGGCGGGGTGACGGCGGGGATCGACTTTGCATTGAGGATCGTCGGCGAGCTGTACGGCCCGGCGATGGCGCAGAGCATCCAGCTTCAGATCGAGTACAATCCGGCACCGCCGTTCGACGCCGGCACGCCGGAGGCCGCCGATCCCAAGATCGTCACCGCGATCCGCACGCAGACCGCCGCGTTCCAGGCAAAACGGCGCGCGACGGCCGAGCAGGCGGCCGCGCGCCTCAACGTGAACGCCTGAGCGGCGGGACGCTCGATCGTCGACGGGCAATCTTCGATGGAGAACCGCGCCTTGAGCATCAAGACGCTGTCGTCGCGCGAGATCTACCGCAACCGGTGGATGACGCTGCGCGAGGACAAAATCCGGCGCGCCGACGGCAGCGAAGGAATCTACGGCGTCGTGACCAAGCCGGACTTCGCCCTGATCATTCCGCGCGAAGACGGCGCGTTCCATCTCGTCGAGCAGTTCCGCTACACCGTGCAGGCGCGCTTCCTCGAGTTTCCGCAGGGAACGTGGGAAGACAGGCCCGAGGCCACGCCCGAGGAAGTCGCCGCCGGCGAACTGCGCGAGGAAACCGGGCTCGTCGCCGGCCGCATGACCTATGTCGGCCATCTGTGGATGGCCTACGGCTTCCTCAAGCAGGGCATGCACGTGTTTCTGGCCGAGGACCTGACCCAGGGGCCGCACGCGCGCACGCCGGAGGAACAGGACCTCGTCTGCCGCAAGATGCCGATAGCCGAGTTCGACGCGCTGGTGCGCGACGGCACGATCAAGGACGTGGCGACGCTTTCGGCCTACGCATTGCTGCGCGCTAAGGGATTCGCCTGAAGCGCGATGGTCGCGCGTCCTGCAAAATCCGATTCCGCCCTACGCCGGCAGGCTCGCCTTCGGCGCGGACGTCGGTTCCTGAACGTGGTCGCGACCCGGCACCGCCGGTCGGGAAGGACGACCCGGCAAATGCAGGACGTTCGGGACGGATGGGACAGGCGGGACGGATGGGACAGGCGGGACAGATGGGACAGGTGGGACACGCGGGACGGGGACGGCCGATGCGGCCGGCGCAGGCGTCGGGGCGGCCGTGCGCGTTGGAGGTGGCGCCTTGGCCGGCGCGGCGGATGACGCGGCGTTCGGGACAGGTGGGACAGGCTTCGCCGGCGGGACAGGTGGGACAATCGGGACAGATGGGACAACCGGGACGGCGGCCGCAGCGCTTTTCTGGGCGGTCGCGTTCTGCGCGGCGTTCTGCTCGGCCTCGCGCTGGCGCGCCAGCGCCCAGACGTGTCGTATCTCGTCGTCGGACACGTGCAGCCAGCGGTGCACCTTGGACTTCGAAATGCCGAGCCGGTCGGCGATCGCCCGTACCGACAGGCCCTGGCGGTAGAGGTGGCGGACCTCTTCGGCGGTGGGACCGTGCACGTCCTCGCGGCGCCAGACCGGCTCGCCGCCTTCGAAGTCGAGGCTCGCCTCGAACGGCGCCACCGCGGCACCGGTGCCATACCGGCATTTGAGGAGATGCACTTCGAACCGCACGCCGTCGGCGGCGTCGTGCCCCTTGGGATGCCGCAGGGCGAGCACCGTGCCGGCGATGTCCTCGATGTCGTCAATGCCGCGGCGTGTGCCGTCGACGACGAGGATGCCAATGCCCTGTCGACGTAGGTTGAACAGCCAGTCGACGACGGCGCACCATGCGGCAGCACGACGTGCACCGGTGCGCAGGAGCGGCGCAAGGCCGTCGAAGACGATCAGATCGTAGTCTTTGGCGAGCCGTGCAAATTCATCCCGTCCCTCGTCCGTCGACAGGTCGGGCAGACGACGCTCCTGCGCGTCGGCGGCGAGCAGATGAAGCGTGCCGTCGACGCTGCGGCGGCGCGGATCCATCTTGCGGCGGTTGGCCCACGACCACGCACCGAGCCGGGCGACGCGCGCCTGCAGCACATGGAGCGGCAGCCGCGTATCGACGAAGAGGACACGCCGGGGACACACGGCGAGCTGACTGCCCCAGCCGAACAGCGAGTCGCCGGTCCATCCGTCGGCGGCGCCGAAGGCCATGGTGAGCGCGAGCCAGCTCTTGCCGATGCCGCGCGGCCCGCGGACGAGCGTGATGTCGCCCGCCGCCAGGACGGGATGGAGCAGGGGCACGCGCAGCGGCAACGACATGGTGCGCAGCATGTCCCAGTCGAGCACGCACAGGCTTTCGCGCCCGCCGTCGGCGGGCATCGTATCGAACGGCATGACGGTCTCCCCTGGTTCGTGCGGACAGCAAAAAGGCGTGCGCCGCGAAAAGGATCGCGGGGCACGCCCCTGACGAAATGCCGTCCGGTCAACGAAAACGCCCGCCGGTCGAGGGGACCGCGCAGGCGCATTTATCCGGCCCCGATTAGACGGGAGTCCGGCGGGGGCGTCAACCCACTTTCTTCGGCGCATTCGTCGACACGTCGTCGCGGATCGTTTTCGGCCGGAATCCCATGCGCCGGCGCTTTCGCCGCATGGCCAAGGCGATCGATCCTCTTTCCTCGTCATGCGCGGCGTGTTCCCGGTGAGGTTCGCATCGAGTGCGCCGGCACGCGTTCATTCGAACCGGCCCCGGTTCTCTCGGGACGGTTCACACCGCCATATGGACATTCGCGTCGCGAAAAAGCCATAAGCCGGGTCGCTCGGTTGCGTTCCGAGGTGCCATCGCCGAAGATGCGCGGGCGGCTGCCGACCACGGACCCGTGAGGACGAATGTCACGGACACGGGGCGACGCGGGAAAGACCCGCGATCCGGTTCTCGTCGATCTGGCCCTGCAGGGCGGCGGCTCGCACGGCGCCTTCACCTGGGGCGTGCTCGACCGTCTGCTCGAGGAAACGTGGCTGCGGATCGATGCCATCTCCGGCACCTCGGCCGGGGCCATGAATGCGGCCGTGCTCGCCGACGGCTGGATGGAAGGCGGCGCATCGGGGGCGCGCGCCGCACTCGATGCCTTCTGGGAGCGCGTCGCCTGTGCGGCGATGTTCAGCCCGCTGCAACGCACGCCGCTCGACCACATGCTCGGCCGCTGGACGCTCGATCACTCGCCGGTCTTCATCGGCTTCGATCTCATGGCGCGTCTTCTGTCGCCGTACGATCTCAATCCGCACGGCTTCAATCCGCTGCGGGAGATCCTGGCGGAGAGCGTCAACTTCGCGCGGCTGGCGCGGGCGCCCATCAAACTCTTCATCACCGCGACCAACGTCCGAACGGGGCGCGGCCGCATCTTCCGCAATGCCGAGATTTCGCCGGACGTTCTGCTCGCCTCGGCCTGCCTGCCGACGCTGTTCCAGGCGGTCGAGATCGACGGCGAAGCCTATTGGGACGGCGGCTATGTGGGGAATCCCACGATCACGCCGCTCGTGCGCGAGAGCGATGCGCAGGATTCGATCCTGGTGCAGATCAATCCGCGCGAACGCCCCGGCACGCCGCGCGCGGCGGGCGAGATCCTCAACCGCCTGAACGAGGTGTCGTTCAACGCCGCGCTGATGAAGGAGCTGCGCATGATCGCGCTGCTGCGCCGCGCCGCCGATCCCGGATCGGGCGAGGGCGCGCGGTGGGCGGCGATGCGCACGCACCGGATCATGACCGACATGATGATCGACCTCGGCTACTCGTCGAAGCTGAACGCGGAGCGCGAGTTCCTGCACATGCTGCGCGCGGAGGGGCGGCGCGCGGCGAGCGAATTCCTCGATGCGCACGCGGACGACATCGGGCATCGCTCGACGGCCGATCTCGACGCGCTGATGGCGGAGTGTTGAGCCGAAAATCCGGCCGCGGTTCGCCTCAGCCGCGCGCTTCGCCTTCGCGCACGGCCGCCGCGAGATCCTCGTCCGACAGGACCCGGACGTCGGGATCCGCAGCGTTGCCGTCGCCGGGCGTGAAGCGCAATCCCTCCATGTATGGCGTGGGTTTCCGGCGCCGGTAATCGGCGAATTCCTGCGCGTAATAGGCCCGCGCCTCCGGTACGGTTTTCGCGCCGGTGACGATGTCGTGCATGAGGTTGAGCGCGAGCAAGTTCGCCTGCTCGTCATGGCAGCGGGCCGACACCTCGCCGGCGGTGCGCTCGACCACCACGCTGCCGTCGAATTCGGCAAGCTGCGAGAACTTGTCCACCGGCACCCGATAATCGATGACGGACTCGACCGCATCGATATGGGGCACTGGAAAATCGTGCCGGTAAAAGGTCTTCGTCGCCACGATCCGCTTCCACGGACCGCGCCTGTGCCACGTGAGCTGCGTCGCCGTGACCTCGTCGGGCTCGCCATAGCGGTCGATGACGAGGCGAGCGGCCTCCCGCGACTCCTCGGGCCAGTCCTCGATGCTTCGCGATCCCTGTGCCGCCGTCATGTACCGATCTCCCTGAATCGCCGGATTATCCGGCACCATCGGCGAGCGCACGGCCGCGCTCGCCCGCGATCCGCCGCATCCGCCGCCGTTCGCCCCGCAGTTGGGACGTCCGGACGTCGCGGCCGGTTCCATGCGGCAGCGCGCGGCCGGCCGAGCATCGGCCGGAGCCGTGCCGTCGATCGTCTTGCCGTCGAATCGTCGCGCCACATGCCGCGGCGCAATCCACGATCGAAGATTTCGGCGTTGCGACGAGCGTCCAAGGGCGCGCCCGCTGTCGCCGGCACACGGGCACAGGAGGCATGACGTGGCCGGTCCGGCCGGTATCCACCGGCCGCGATCGGCGGTATGCGCCTGGAACATGCGACGCCGGGCCCGCGTTGCTTTTGGCGCGACGGGCCATACCGAAGCAGTATAAGGCCCCTCATGCCCACGTGAGGCCGGCGCAGAAAATCGAGGGGCGGGAGGCATGGCACGCTGGGCTGACATTGGTTTGGCAGCACAGATGGGTGAGTCATGCCGGCGTTCTCTCGGACCGTTTGCCGTTCCGCACCTCGGGCACCGTCCGTTGCGGTGCGCGTGCCGAGCGCGCAGCCATCGATCGTGAGGCGTCTCTTCGGTCTGCTGACGGCGGCGATGATCGCGCTGACCTCGGCCGGCGCGGCACGGTCGGAGCAGACGCCGGTCGGCACCGCGCTCGTGCTGCTCGCCGACGTCTCGGCGTCGATCGACGCCGGCGAATACAATCTGCAGCGCAAGGGAATTGAAGCCGCGTTCCGCGACCCCAGCGTCATCAGGGCGATCTGGAATCAGCCCTACGGCGCGATGGCGGTCACGCTCGTCGAGTGGTCGAGCTCGCAGGCGGTCATCGTTCCCTGGACGATCATTCGTGACGAAGCCTCGGCGCTCGCGTTCGCCGATGCCGTGGCGCGCGGGCAGCGCTCGAGCCTCGGCGCGACGCATATCGGCGATGCGATCGAATACGCGCTGTCGGTCCTCGATACGTGTCCGTGCCGGCCGGCGCGGCGCGTGATCGACGTCTCGGGCGACGGGGTCAACAACGGCGGCCGCCGCAGCGCGGACGAGGCGCGCGACATGGCGGTGACCCTGGGCGTCACGGTCAACGGTCTTCCCATCCGCGATCCGGCAGAGGGCGACGTCCGCACCCATTACGAGAGGCACGTGATCGGCGGGCTCGGCAGTTTCGTCGCCGAGGCCAACGGCTTCGACGACTTCGCGCGCGCGCTGCGTCACAAGCTCGTGCTCGAGATCGCCGAGGTCGGCCCTTCCTTCGCCGCCTTCTACCCGTGACGCCCGGCGACACGGCCGCGAACCGGACGCGCCGGTCGCGCGTTCGTCCCGTATCGGCCGTGATGATGCCAATATCCGACGGCGGCACCCGCGAGCGCGTCGTGCTGGTCGATGCGGCCGACCGGCCGATCGGCGTTGCCGAGAAGCTCGCGGTGCATCGCGCCAATCTGCTGCATCGCGCCGTGTCGGTGCTGATCTTCGACGCGCGCGGACGCATGCTGCTGCAGCGGCGTGCGCTCGGGAAGTATCATTCGGGCGGCCTCTGGTCGAACGCATGCTGCGGCCATCCGCGTCCCGACGAGGATGCCGCCGCGGCCGCGCACCGGCGGCTTGGCGAGGAGCTGGGCATCGCCTGCATGCTCGCCTACCGCACGCGGTACCGATACCAGGCGGATCTGGGCGACGGGCTTTACGAAAACGAGATCGTCCACGTCTTCGTCGGGCGATATGACGGCGGCATCGTCCCGAACCCGGACGAGGTCGCCGAGGTCGCCTGGGCCGCGCCGGCAGCCGTCCGCGACGAGATCGCCGCAAATCCCGAACGCTATTCGGCCTGGTTCCGGAAATACGCGCAAACGGCGTGGTTCGCCGGTTGACCGCCGGGGCAGAAGGGCACATGTCCGCCCGCGCCTGTCCGGCCGGCGTCGTTCGATCGCGCCGCGACGCGCCGCACCTTGCCGTTCAGCATTACGACCTGTCCGATTGTCGGGTTCGATCATCCGATTGTGCCGGTTCAAACCCGCGTCCCCACGGTGGAAAACGACGGACGCGGACGCTCGCGCGCGTTGCCGGCGGCGCCCCGCGCCGAAAAGGAGTCGGATGAGGCAAGCAAGGACACGACGGATCGTGGCGGCAATCGGGTTCGCCGTGGCGGCGGCCGTTTCCGGCTGCGGCAGCGGCGACGACGATCGCACCGCGGCGCTCGAGCGAAGCGTGCGTCTGCTCGAGAACCGCGCAAGCAGCATCGAAGGGCGACTCGGCCGGCTCGAGGAGCGCGGCGGCAGCACGAGCGTGCGCGATGCCGCGCTCGAGCAGCGTCTCGATTCCCTGGAAAGCCGTTTGCAGACGAGCGCGGTGTTCTCGGCCTACACGCGCGACGAGAACCGGTCCGTTCCGATCGACGGCGCGTGGCTCTACTGCGCGCTGACCCAGGCGGGCGAACAGCATCAGAGCCAGCGCTGCCATTGCGCCGTGAGCCAGGTCACCCCGACCCGTTGGGAAGTCTCGGTCGGACTCGCGCTGAACCAGGGCGGCTGTTTCTGCGCCGCGCAGTGCTTCGGGCCGGTCCGGTAACCGGTCGCGCCGCCGTTCGACGGAAAAGACAGACAGACCAGCAGACCGGGGTCCGCGGCCGGCGGCCCCTCGAGTTTCCCCCAGATATGCAGACGCCGCGAACCGGGGTTCGCGGCATCGGCGACACTCGATTGATCAGATTGAGCGGCAGCGCATACGTGCCGCCGGGGCGCTTCTCAGCCCTCGCGCTCGGCGCGCTTGCGCTGCAGCTTGCGGAAGCGGCGGATCGCCTCGGCCCGCTCGCGGGCCCTTTTCTCCGACGGCTTCTCGAAGTGCCGCCGCAGCTTCATCTCGCGGAAGACACCCTCGCGCTGCATTTTCTTCTTGAGCGCGCGGAGGGCCTGGTCGACGTTATTGTCGCGAACGATGACTTGCACGGTTTGGTCGCTCTCCTTTCCGTCAGGTTTCCAGCAGGTTCCCAACAAAAAAACACCGTGGCGGACATGCGCCCGCCCGGTTTGCACACGCGTGCTTATAGCATGACCCCCCGGCTCTTGTGAAGGTCGCCGCCCCGAGACTGGCGGCGGGCTTTACCCCGGGGGTGGGGCCCCTCATATTAGGACCATGGCCATACTCAAAATCGCCCGCATGGGGCACCCCGTCCTGCGCCAGCGCGCCGCCGCGGTTCAGAACCCGACCGACCCCGAAATTCATCGCCTGGTCGCCGACATGATCGAGACCATGGAGGATGCGAACGGCGCCGGTCTGGCGGCGCCGCAGGTCCACGTGCCGCTGCGCGTGGTCGTGTTCCATGTCCCGGCGCACCGGGTGACGGCGGGCGAGGGCGAGCCGCCCAAGGGGCTGACGGTTCTCATCAACCCGGTGATCGAGCCGCTGTCGGACGAAAAGGAGGTCGGCTGGGAAGGGTGCCTGTCGATCCCGGGCATGATCGGCGCGGTTCCCCGCTTCCGGCGCATCCGGTATCGCGGGCTGACGCCCGAGGGCACGACGATCGAGCGGATCGCCGAAGGATTCCACGCCCGGGTGGTGCAGCACGAGTGCGACCATCTCGACGGTATTCTCTATCCCATGCGCATGACCGACCTGTCGCAGTTCGGGTTTGTCGAGGAAATGCACAAGGCGTTGCCGGAGACGGCGCGCGTGCCGGTGGATTGACGACGATGAACGAGACGAAACCCTTCGACCGGGAAACGGTCCGGACGGCGATCCTCGAGGCGGCGCTGTCGCACGTGCCGTTCGACGGCTGGACGCAGGCCGTGCTGCAGCAGGCGGCGAAGGATGCCGGATTCGAGCCGGTCATGGCGCTGCGGGTCTTTCCGGGCGGTCCGGTCGAGGCGATCGAGTTCTGGTCCGCGCTCGCCGACCGGCGCATGCTCGAGGAACTCGAGCAGCAGGATCTCTTGCGCCTCAAGGTGCGCGAGCGGGTCGCGACCGCGATCCGGGTCCGGCTGACGCAGACGGCGCGCGACCGCGAAGCGGTGCGGCGCGCGCTGGCGGTCCTGGCATTGCCGCTGAATGCCGGGCGCGGGCCGGCGCTGGTGTGGCGCACGGTCGATGCGATCTGGTATGCGGCCGGCGATACGGCGACCGATTTCAACTACTACACCAAGCGCGGCCTGCTGGCCGGCGTCTACGGTGCCACCGTCCTTTACTGGCTCGACGACCGGTCGGAGGACTTCAAGGACACGTGGGCCTTCCTCGACCGGCGCATTGCCGAGGTCATGCGCGTGCCCCAGGCGCTGGGAAACATCGGCAAGCAGCTCGCGGCCTTGCCGTCGCCGTTCTCGATCCTGCGCGCGCGGCGTCCGGCGCGCTGGTGACCCGATTCATTTCGCGGGGCGACGCCGCAGCAGGCGTGCGGCACCCGCGACCGCCGCGACGACCGCGATTCCTGCGAAGACATAGACCTGGGCCGTCTTGAAACGGTCGAACGCAAGCTCGATCGCATGGCCGAACGCGTAACCGGCCGCGGCGAAGGCGACGGCCCAGATGAACGCCGCAACGAAGTTGAGGACGAGATAGCGGCGCGCCGGCACGGCGCTCATGCCGAGGATGAAGGGGCTGACGACGCGAATGCCGTAGAGAAAGCGGAAGCCCAGGATGAACCAGGCATCGTAGCGGTGGAGCAGGTCGAGCGCACGCGCCGCCTTCGGCTGCCACGCCGGCCGTCGCGCGAGGATGCGGGCCCCGTAGCGCCGTCCGAGCGCGAAGTAGAGCTGATCGCCGAAGAACGAGCCGAGAAACGCCGCCGCGATCACCCCGGCGAGGCCCAGCATGTCCTGCTGCGCAATGAAGCCCGCCACGAGGACGATGGTCTCGCCTTCGAGAAAGGTCAGAATGAAGATGATCGGGTAGCCGTAGGCGAGGACCAGCGCTTCCATCCGTGGCAGCCGTCTTTCCGGGTCGGGTTCGTGCGTCGCCTTGATGTGGCGGCGCCGATGCCGATTTCCAAGCGCGGCCGCGCGTCCGGACTACGGAGAAATTCGCGACCGGGCATCCGCGTGCGGCCGGCGCGTGCCTCGCGTCAGCTCTTGCGCGGCGACAGGCGGGTGACGTGGCCCATCTTCCGGCCGGGCCGCGCCTCGCGCTTGCCGTAAAGGTGCAGCTTGGCGCCGGGATCCTTCAGGATCTCGGCCCACTGCGCGACGTCGTCGCCGATCAGGTTCTTCATCACCGCATCGGAATGGCGTTCGGGGCTGCCCAGCGGCAGGCCGCAGATCGCGCGCACGAGCTGCTCGAACTGGCTGGTGAGGCAGGCGTCGATTGTCCAGTGGCCGGAGTTGTGCGGCCGCGGCGCCAGCTCGTTCACCAGCACGGCGTTGTCGCGATCGACGAACATCTCGACGGCGAGGACGCCTACCAGATCGAGTTCCTGTGCCACGTGCGCGGCGACGGCCTCGGCCTTCATCGCCACCTCGGGCGGAATGCGCGCGGGCGCGATGGTCTGGTCGAGGATGTGATTCCGGTGCTGGTTCTCGACCGGCACGTAGGCGGCCTTCGTCCCGTCGAGGCCGCGGGCGACGATGACGGAAATCTCGAGCGCGAAGTCGACGAAACTCTCGACGATGCCGCGCGCGGCCCCCATGGCGCGCCACGCTTCGTCGAGATCCGTGTCGGGCCTGATCACGACCTGGCCCTTGCCGTCGTAGCCGAGCTGCGCGGTCTTGAGCACGCAAGGATGCCCGAGCTCGCGCACCGCGCGCGCGAGTGCGGCCGTATCGGTGACCTCGCGGAAGCGGGCCGTGGCGACGCCGATCGAGTTGAGGAAATCCTTTTCCCGCAGACGGTCCTGGCAGATCGCCAGCACCTCGGGCTTGGGGCGAACGGGCACGAGACGCGCGAGCTGCGCGACCGATTCGGCCGGGATGTTCTCGAACTCGTAGGTCACGACGTCGACGCTGCGCGCGAACGCGGCGAGTGCGGCATGATCGGTGTAATCGGCGACGGTCGTGGCGGCCGCCACCTGGGCGGCGGGCGCGTTCTGCTCCGGCGTGAAGATGTGGCAGCGATAGCCGAGGCGCGCGGCGGCGAGCGCGGTCATGCGTCCGAGCTGGCCGCCGCCCAGGATGCCGATGGTGGCGCCGGGGGCGAGCATCTTCACGACCTGCGCCTCCGGCTCGCCGGTTTGCGCTTCCCGCGCGTCGGCGCCGCCGGCTCGTCGACCGGCACCTCGGCGACCGCGTCGGTCTGCGTCGCGCGATAGCGGTCGAGCGCCCAGGCGATGCGTTCGTCGCCGAGCGCCAGCACCGCGGCGGCGAGCAGCGCCGCGTTCACCGCGCCGGCCCGGCCGATGGCGAGCGTGCCGACCGGAATGCCGGCCGGCATCTGGACGATCGACATCAGGCTGTCGAGGCCCTTGAGCGATTTGCTTTCGACCGGAACGCCGAAGACGGGCAGCGGCGTGAGCGACGCGGTCATGCCCGGCAGATGCGCGGCCCCGCCCGCGCCGGCGATGATCGCCTTGAGTCCGCGGTCGCGCGCCGACGTCGCGTATTCATAGAGACGGTGCGGCGTGCGGTGCGCCGACACGATGCGGCATTCGTACGGGATCCCGAGCTCAGCCAACGTTGCCGCGGCATGCCGCATGGTCTCCCAGTCCGACTGGCTGCCCATGATGATGCCGACGGCCGCCCCCCGCTTTGCCATCGTCCGATCCCGTCTCCGAATGGTCATCGATACCGCGAAGGGCCGGCATTATAGAGGGCGAAGGAGGGGGCGCAATCGCGACAAGCCCCGCGACGGCAAAGGATTGCGGCAGACAGTTGCGGCAAACGGTCGCGGGGATAGGGGGGCTGCAATGTCGCGGACGGGCGCAACCATCGGAGGTAGCGCCGCTACCCATGGTTAGCAATTCTTAACGAATGACGTTTACGGTACCGTCCGGCGTGGATGCCGGGCTGCATCCCCGGCCGGACGCCCGGCTGGCGCGCCCGGGCGCAACAGGGACCTGACCGAAGGCGCGAGATGAAGATCGGCGAAAACAGGCGCGTCGGCGTGGCACAGTCGGTTCAGCCGCTGGCGCGGCAGACGGCCGCCGGTACCAGCGCCAAGTCAGTCGCCGCGCCGGCAGAGCCGGCGGTGACCGCAATCATTGCTGGAATCCCCGAGGCGGAATTCACCCCGAAGGTCCGGGCCGCGATCATGGCCCTGATGGCGGAGGTCGACAAACTCCGTCGCGAGCTGCAGCAGAGCCAGCAGCGCATCGCCTATCTGGAACAGCTCGCCGACACCGATTCGCTGACGCCGGTCATGAACCGGCGCGCCTTCGTGCGCGAGCTCTCGCGCATGATGTCGTTCGCCGAACGCTACGACGCCCCGTCGAGCCTGATTTATTTCGACGTCAACGGCCTCAAGGCCATCAACGACTCGCTCGGCCACGCCGCGGGCGACGCCGTGATCGCGGAAGTCGCCAAGGTGCTGGTCGCCAACGTGCGCGAGTCCGACTATGTCGGCCGTCTCGGCGGCGACGAGTTCGGCGTGATTCTCGCCTATGCCGACCAGGCCAAGGCCAGCGAGAAGGCGCACGCACTCGCCGGCCTGGTCGCGAGCCACCCCGTCATGTGGAACGACAAGACGATCAACGTCACGGTCTCGTGGGGCGTCTTCTCGTTCCGGGGCGGCGATGCGCACAGCGCGCTCGAAGCCGCCGACCGGGCGATGTACGAGCGCAAGCGCGAAGGCCGAAAACCGGCCTAGGCGCCGGGCGCAAGGTTTCGGGCGCGCCGGCTTTCGCCGGCCCAGGGTTCTCCCTCCAAAGAAGCGATCGCATGGACAGCCTGGAACTCGGCGCGGTCACCGCCGGCGGCCTCGGCCTCGTGCCGGTCGGGATCGGCCTGATCGGCATGACGATGGCGCTCCATCACCTGTTCGTCCTGGGCACCTGTTCGTCCTGGTGCGCATCCATCTCGAGAAGCAGCGGCTGACGGCCAGCATCGGGCCGGTCGCGTTCATGGACGGCGGTTTCTTCGCCGAGCGCGTCGCCTATCACCGGCACCGGCTGTGCCTTCATGCGCTCGCCGTCGCGGCCGCCGCCTTGATGCTGCTGCCGGGCGGGCCGTTTTCGGCCGGCTGACGGCGCGACTCCCCGGCGCGATCCGCCGCAGATCGCGCCGCCGTCCGGTCGGGGAGGGACGCGCGGTGCCGGTCGTGGGGCGATGACGGGGCGGCGGCCCGGACCTAGGCGATGATGTCGGGCAGCAGCTTGCTCTGGATCTGCGCGATCTGATCCTTCAGCATGAGCTTGCGCTTCTTGAGGCGCTGCAGCCGGAGCTGGTCGAAGGGCTGCGGGCCTTCCTGCAGGCGGGCGATCACCTCGTCCAGATCGCGGTGTTCAGTGATGAGCTCGGCGAGCTTGCGGCGCAGCATCGCCACGTACGGGTCGTCCATCGGCGCTGGTGGGTTCAAAAAAACGGCGGAAAATCTCGACGCCGGAGCATAGCAGAAATCGGCGCGATCGGGCACAAACCCGCAATTGCCGCGTTGCGCCGTTTGGTGGAGACTGGGACCGTTCGTGAAAAGCATGACAGTCGAGAGGCTTACGCCATGATCAAACGGATCGGGCTGCTGACCAGCGGTGGCGATTGCGCGGGGCTCAATGCCGTCATCAGGGCGGTCGTGCAGCGCGCGGTCGAGACCTATGGCTGGCGGGTGATCGGCATCCGGCAGGGAACGCAGGGCCTGCTGTCGAGCCCGCCCGATGCCGTGGAGCTCGACCTCGATACGCTGCCGGCGAACATCGTGCGCATGGGGGGCACGATCCTGGGCACGACGAACCGGGGCGATCCCTTCGCCTATCCGATGCCGGACGGCACCACGAAGGACCGTTCGGCCGAACTCATCGCCAATTACCACCGGTTGAAGCTCGATGCGCTGATCGGCATCGGCGGCGACGGCAGCATCCAGATCCTGCGCCGGCTCGCGCAGCAGGGCGGCATCAAGTTCGTCGCCATTCCCAAGACCATCGACAACGACGTCGCCCAGACCGAGATGTCGATCGGCTTCGACACCGCCGTCAACGTCGCGACCGAAGCGCTCGACCGGCTGCAGCCGACGGCGGCGAGCCACAGCCGCGTCATGATCCTCGAGGTCATGGGGCGCGATGCGGGCCACATCGCGCTCTCGGCCGGCATCGCCGGCGGGGCGGACGTGGTGCTGATCCCGGAGATTCCCTGGAAGCTCGAGAAGATCAAAGCCCATATCGAGCAGCTCAAGGCGCGCGGGCGCAACTTCGCGCTCATCATCGTCGCCGAGGCCGTGCCGACCGAGACGGGCGAGCCCGCGGTCATCAAGGGTGCCAGCGGCACGCGCTACGGCGGCATCGGGCACTATCTGGGCCAGCTCATCGAGAAGGCGACGGGGGCCGAGACGCGCGTCACCGTGCTGGGCCACGTGCAGCGCGGCGGCCAGCCGACGCCGCGCGACCGCCTGATCGCGTCGGCATTCGGCGTGCACGCCGTCGACCTGATCGCGGCGGGCAAGTTCGACCGCATGGTCGCGTGGTGGAACCGCGACGTCACCGACGTGCCGCTCGAGGAAGTCGCGAACAAGCCGCACACCGTCGATCCGAACGGGCCGCAGGTCCGCACCGCGCGCAGTCTCGGCATCTGCTTCGGCGACTGAGCCGTCTGGAGGCCGGCCCTTGGCGGTGTTTCCGCCCTCGGCGTTCTGGGACTTCTCGCTTGCGCTCTATGCGCGCGCGGGCGTGCCCGAGGTATGCCTGCGGCTGCAGGCGCGCCACGGCGTCGACGTCAATCTGCTGTTCTTCTGTCTGTGGGTCGGCCATGCGCACGGCGGGATGCTCGACCGCGCCGCGGTCGAACGGCTGAAGGCGCGCGTGCGCGCGATCCACGACGACGTCGTGCGTCCGCTGCGGGCGGCGCGCACGGCGCTCAAGCCGATGGTCGCGGAGGCAAGCGGCGAATTCGGCGCCATGCTCGGCCGTCTGCGCGCCGAGGTGAAGCGCATCGAACTCGACGCCGAGCATATCGAGCAGCTGATGCTCGACGCCGAACGGCCAAGCTTGGCGGCATCTGCCGCCGCGGTTGCGCCGCGGGATGCCGCCAGGGCCAATGCCGAAACCTATCTTGCCGCGCTCGACGTATCGCCCGATGCGAGTGACCGCGCCGATCTCGCGACTCTCATTGCCGCGCTCGACGGTGCGGAAAGCCGAACGAAAACATAGGCTTGGCCACACTAATCCGGATTTGCGGAGACCTTCGCCGCAACCGCCGCTTGGCAACCACGTGGGCGGAGGCGTAGCATCGATCTGCCATGGGTAATCCAACCCATTCCAACAAAGGAGGATGTGGATGACCATCGAAGATCGTGTCGAAACGTTGAAGTCACGGCACGCTCGCCTCGAACACGAGATCGATGAAGAAATCCACCGACCACTTCCCGACTGGGTCCACGTCACCCAACTCAAACGCGAAAAGCTTCGCATCAAGGAAGAGATCGAACGAATGACGATGGCCGCGCGCTGAAAACCGGCGCGCACCTTCTCGTCCGGCCGCCCGCGGAACATACGGCCGGCGACTTTGACGAGCCGTCATGTCGACTCCGATGCGTCCCGTCACGGGCCGCGGAGTCGACGGACGGCTCTTGTCGTTCAGGGGCGGCCGATTCGTCTTGACTGATTCGTGTCGATCGCACCGGCGCGCGACGGCTTGCACCAAACGATGCAGCCGCTCGCCACGCCTCATGCGTCGCGCATCAGGCGATGGCGTCTGCTTTCCGGACCGTCTCCCGCGAATCCGCGTCGCCGCCCGTGATGCCGTTGCATGAACCCGAGATGACCTGACACGTGGGCCGTCGAGAGGTTTCGGGGATCCGACAATCCGTATATGCAAAGCCGGCGGGCGATGCTACTTTATATTCCATAAGAAAGCGGCCGCGGCCCGCCCTCGCTTTCAGGGGCGGTGCTGCGAGAAAGATCGCACACGGAAGGGCGGGGGAGGTCCGTGGCGTTCGAAGACTTCTTCTCAGGTTCGGGGGGCGCTTATCTTGGCAAAATTCGGTCGGCGCGTTGCGCGTCGCCGGCGACGTCGCGGGGGTCTGCTGGCGTTGGGGAAACGGTAGCGGTCCTGACCGTGGCCGGGCCTTCGTTGGGGGCGGCACATGCAGCCGACTGACGGGGCAGCCGACCGCTTCCGCGAGAATTTCGCGGCGCTGACCGGACATACGCCGTTTCGTTGGCAGCAGCGGCTCTATCTCGAGCACTTCCTCAAAGGCAATATTCCCGCCGCGCTCGACCTGCCGACCGGCCTCGGCAAGACCTCGGTGATCGCGATCTGGTATCTGGCGCTGAAGGCAGGCGCTTCTCTGCCGCGGCGCCTCGTCTATGTGGTCGACCGGCGCGCGGTCGTCGACCAGGCGACCACAGTCGCCGACGAGATCAAGCGGAAATCGAACGACGCGGCGCTGCGTGTCAGTACGCTGCGCGGACAGCACGTCGACAACAAAGAGTGGCTGGAGGACCCGGCCGCGCCCGCGATCATCGTCGGTACCGTCGACATGATCGGGTCGCGCCTGCTCTTTTCCGGCTATGGCGTGACGCGCGGCATGCGTCCCTATCATGCGGGATTGCTGGGGGCCGATACGCTCGTGGTGCTGGACGAGGCGCATCTGGTGCCGCCGTTCGAGCGGCTTCTCGAGCGGATCCAGAACGACGCCAAAGAGTTCGGGCCCCGCGATCCGGCGGCGCGGGAAATCGTGCCGCCGTTCCGCCTGATGTCCCTGTCCGCCACGGGTCGCGCCGACGCAGGCAACGACGGGCGAACGGTTTTCCGGCTTGTGCCCGAGGACTATGCCGACGAGGAAGTCGAGAAGCGGCTGAAAGCACGCAAGCGCCTGCGACTCGAGGCGACCGGCGATGCCAAGGCCTTGGCATCGTCGCTTGCCGAACACGCCTGGCAGCTTTCGGGCAAGGGCGCGAAGGCAATCCGATGCATCGTCTACTGCGACAAGCGCGACGTCGCCGAAAAAACGAAGACGGAACTCGACAGGCGGGCAAAGGGAAAGGCGCATGTCGAGCTCTTCGTCGGCGCGCGACGCGTCAAGGAGCGAGAGGACGCGAAGAAAAGATTGGAGGAACTTGGCTTTCTCGCCGGAAGCGAGGTGGAACTCGACAAACCTGCGTTCCTGGTCGCGACTTCCGCCGGCGAAGTCGGCGTCGACCTCGATGCCGATCACATGGTCTGCGACCTCGTACCCATCGATCGCATGATCCAGCGCCTCGGGCGCGTCAACCGGCGGGGCGGCGCAGGACGCGAGGCGAGAATCATCGTCCTCGCCGTGCCACCTACGCCTGCCCGGTCCGGGGCAGCGGACGAGGCCACGGACGAGGTCGATCTCGAGGCCAAGCAGAAGTGGCGGGAAGCGATCGAGGCGCTTCCGCCGGACAAGGAAGAATGGCGCGATGCAAGCCCCGAAGCCTTGACGAGGCTCAAGGCGAGCAATCCGTCGCTGATCGACGCCGCGTCCACGCCGGAGCCGCTTCGCCCGGCGCTCAGCCGCGCGCTCGTCGATGCCTGGTCGATGACCTCGCTGGCGCAGCATACGGGACGACCGGAGGTCGGACCGTGGCTCAGAGGCTGGGTCGACGACAAGCCGCAAACCGTGGTCGTGTGGCGCAAGTACCTGCCGGTGCGCGTCAATGGCGACGATGCATCTCCCAGGGAAATCGAAAGGTTCTTCGAGGCAGCCGTTCCCCATCTCAGCGAAAAGCTCGAGACGGAGACCTGGCACGTTGCGGAATGGCTGATCGCGCGCGCAACGGCATTGCTGGGGGCCACGCAGGGAATACGCAGGCAAGCGAATCTTCCGGCGCCGGCGGGCGAGGCATGCCCGCTCGGCGGGGACGACGTCGCCGCGATCACGCTTGGACGGGACGGGCAGTTTCAAAAGACATACCGCCTCAAGGACCTGCTTCCACCCGGGGCCAGAGGACCATTTCGGAAGACCCTCGAACGGGACCTCGCGGACGTGGCCCTCATCGTCGATGCGCGCATCGCGGGCTTGCGCGATGGCCTGCTCAATGCCGAGGAAGATGATCCGCCGCCGGTCGCGGATGCCGGCGAGGGCTGGTTGATCGGCGAGAACGGCGAGCCGGTCGCAGGCTTCCGTGTGCGCCCGGCAAGGGCGGACGAGGAGCCGGCGGAAACGGCCGATTGGCATCCAACCTTCCTTTTCGCGGTCGAGCGCGACGACGAGGGCGAGCCCTTGCGCCAGCTCGTCGTCGAAAAATGGAAGGGGGCGGTGACGGGCGAGGAAGAGCGATCCATCTCGAACGCGCAAAGCCTTGCCGAGCACCAGTGCTGGACGGCGGAACAGGCCGCCGCTCTCGCACGCACGCTGGGGCTTCGCGGTGACCTGGCCAGGGCCCTCGAGATCGCCGCGCGTCTGCACGACGAGGGCAAACGGGCATCGCGCTGGCAGCGGGCGTTCAATGCGCCCGACGACGGCGTGATCTATGCGAAAACCAGGGGCCCCTTCAATCCTCACATCCTCGGACCCTACCGTCATGAGTTCGGCTCGCTGCGGTATGCGGAAGAGGACGCACAGTTCCGAGAACTCGATTCCGAACTTCAGGAACTGGTTCTCCACCTGATCGCCGCCCATCACGGTCGTGCGCGGCCGATCATCGAAACGGATGGCTGCGAGGATGCGCCTTCTTCCGTGCTGAAGGCGCGGGCGCGCGATGTCACCCTGCGATTTGCCCGACTGCAGGAACGGTGGGGGCCCTGGGGGCTCGCCTGGCTCGAGGCGCTGCTGCGCGCCGCGGATCAGAAAGTCTCGCGCCTGAACGACGCACGGCAGCACAACGAGCGCCGCCAACCACACAAGACCGAGGAGATCGTCTGATGGCAGAAGCGGAAATCCCTGTCGATCTCTTCAACCCCGGGCAGGTTTTCGCCTGTCTCGGTTTTCTGGAGGCCGCGGATATCCTCCTTGAGGATGTCGAAGGCGGTTTCGACTGGAGCAGCGAGGCGGACGTGAAATTCGTTCTTCGTGCAAAAGGGGAGCGAAATCCGGTCGAGCATGTCCTGAATTTTCTCGCAGAAGCCCAAATCGAAAGCTGGGGGCCCGTCGGTTACAAAAACCCCGTTCCGAAAAAAGGCGGCAGAACTGACGAAGACGATGGCGATCAGGATGATGAACGAGATGATGCCGAATCAGATGTGGCGGAAGCATCAATCGTCTTATCCAAGGTATTTCCCGATCGCACAGGCGATCGTATGTCGTTGCCGATCCGCCTTGGTGGGGGAAACCAGCCAATCGTAGAACTCGGCCACTGGGCCGACGGTTCGAGCCGAAACAATTTCAAGCTCTATGCGGGCAATCGTTCTGCGGACAAGATCGCACGCGCGATGCTCAAGGGCGTGCGCAAAAAACTTACCAAGAAACAGAAAGCCCGTGGCGCACCCGGCGATCTGGTATCGAAGGGCATAAAGCAACTTTGGGAAGACGCTCGTCAGCAGCTAGTAAAAGATCCGCTGAACCAGCTGACCCCGATAGGCGGCAGATTCAATTTTGATCCGCGAGGAGCCTGGACCGCTATCGACGCCGGCTATTCGCCCGATCGTCAGAATCATCAGGTCACAGCCAGCCCGGTCGTGGAATTCCTGGCGGCTTGGGGGTTGGAAAACGCGCGCCCCAGAGAAATTAGTGAGGATTATCAGGATCTGGTTGGCGATGACGGTTGGAACGGTTTGGGAAACTCGCGCCCTAGAGAGATTGGCAAAAGGTTGGTCGGTTACGCCGCATGGGGCATCCCTTTGCGCCCCATACTGGCTCGGGCCGCATTCTGCGGTGCTCTGACCACGGTTCCACTGAAACACTTCCGTTTCGAACTCAAAATGTCGGGAAAGAACAAAGTCGTGACCTTTGCTGAAATGGAGCCGCAGCCATGACCGCACCGCAGACATTGTCGCATGATGTCATCAATTCCTGGACGGACGCTTCGAGTGGCCCAGTAGCGCTTCATCTGAAGCAGAAGCTCGTGTCCGTGGAAGGCGAGAATGCCGTCATCTTTCCGCCGACCTATACCGACGGTTACAACATCGACGTGCTTTCCGACGGAACCAAGGTCGTCACCATCGACAGCGTCGGTTCACAGGCAAACCGCATGGAGCCGATCTTCAAGGAAGGGGCGTACGCCTCGCTCGTACCTCAGATCGAGATCCTTATTGGAAACGAAAAGACCATCACCATATTCGACGCCGGGCACCGCCTGGGTGATGCCATCATTCGCTGCGTCGCCAAGGACGAGGCGAGTGGTTTCGATTTGAAACAAGCCGCATACGACGCTTTCCGGCAACTGCTCGATAACGACGATGCAACGGCGATCGCCAAACTGGCCCCGACGTCCCTCGTATTCGGCGCATGGGATTCGCGCGAGACGCAGGCAAAGCTTCCCCGTATCGTGCAGTCAGTGATCCGCGCCTGGGATGTCGATGAGCTGCATCGATCGGCGCAGTATGGTCCGCCAATCAACTATGCGGAGTTCGAGGTATTCAGCGACGACGAAAAGAAATCTCAGGAAGGAGATCCCAGAAGCCCACTTGCGCAGCGCGGGTTTGTGCATGTGCCGGCCGGCAAGATGCCTGGCGGCGTCTTCGTACGCGGCCGAATCGAACGTGACGTCACGATCAACCTCGTCGCATTGAGGCGTCTCAGGGGCGAGAACGGTACGGCGCTGCGGCGTTATATCCTGGGGTTGTCACTTGTTGCGGCGACAGTGCCACCCGATCCGTTTCTGCGTCAGGGCTGTTTGCTCGTTCCCGATGTCAACGCACCGGGGCAATGGACAATCGTCGAACGAAACGGCGCACGTACGCCGGTCGAACTCGATGAGAAACTGGCTCTCGACTATGCGCAAGCGGCGGCGCGGGCTTTCGGTGTCGGTCCGAACCGGCGAGTCGCGTTCAGTAAGACCCTGGCCAAGGAGGACGCCAAGAAATCGGGTAAGAGAAACAAGGCCGCGTAAGTGCGATCATGCCCCGCGCGCTGCTCCTCACCGTTCGTTATCATGACGGGCGCTATCACGGCGTCGGTGACTGGCCGCCGTCGCCGGCGCGGCTGTTTCAGGCGCTGATTGCCGGCGCGGCACGGGGCAGCGACCTCGCCGAGGCGGATCGGGAGGCGCTGGCGTGGCTCGAGCGGCTCGATCCGCCCCTGATCGCGGCGCCGACGTCGCGTCTCGGCCGGGGCTTCAAGACATACGTGCCCAACAACGACCTGGATGCGGTCAGCGACGATCTCCGGTCTATCAGCGAAATCCGTGTCGAGAAGTTCGTCAGGCCGCGTCTCTTCGACGCGCGCGTTCCCTTCCTCTATCGTTGGCACTTCGAGGGCAGCGACGCACAGGCGCAGGCCATCTGCCGGATCGCCGAGCGGCTTTATCAGCTCGGGCGCGGGGTCGATATGGCCTGGGCCAGGGCGGAGATTCTGGAGGTGCAAGAAGCCGAAGCGCGCTTCACAAACTATCCGGGTCAAGTTTACCGGCCGTCGAATGGGAGCGGCGGGATTACGCTGCCTTGCCCGGTGGCGGGCTCGCTGGAGAGCCTCGTCAAGCGTCATCTGGACCAGCGCAAACGCCTGTCGGTTGACCAAAGTGGCAAAGTCGGACGGCAAGTCTTCACCCAGCCGCGCCGGCCCCGATTCTCGCTACAATCCTACGATTGCCCGCGGAAATATCTGCTCTATGAGCTGCGGGGCCTGGGGGCACAAGCATCGAGGTCCGGGCCAGGTTTCGCACCCTGGCCTTTCACCGGGCCGGTCACGCTCGCCGAGCGCGTGCGCGATCTCGCGGCAGCGCGACTGACCAAGGCACTTTCCGACAAGACCGCATTGATCGAAAGGGTCTTCATCGGCCGTGGTGCGGGTGAGGCGGACAAGGACATCCGCATTCGCATCATTCCGTTGCCGTCCATCGGTCATCCGCACGCGGAGCGGTCCATCCGTCGGCTGCTGGTGGAGGTTCCGCCGGACTGTCCGCTTCGGTTCGAGGATATCGACTGGGCGTTCTCCGGCCTGGAGATCCGCGACGCGGCGACGGGCCCGTCATCGGGCCGGATCCTGATACGCACCGAGAACCACGGAATGCTGCGGCAATATGGGATTTCCCGGGCGACGGAAGACGGCGCCTTCCGGCGCTGGCGGACCGTCACGCCCGCAGCGCTACCCCATCATCCGCTTCAGAAGGGGCGCAAGAAAACGGGCAGCGAGCGGCAGGCGGCGGAAGCGGCATCGGCCAGGGCCGCGATGGATGCCCTGCGTCATGCGCGGATCGACACCCGCGTATCCAGCGTCAGTGTCCAGCGCGAGCCGTTCGAGGCCAAGGGCGCACGCGCCGAGAGCTTCGCACACGGCACCCGCTTCCCCAGGGAGCGTCTTCGGCATGTCGAGGTGGTCTTCGCCGAACCCGTGACCGGGCCGGTCGTCATCGGCGATGGACGCTATCTGGGACTCGGCCTTATGGCGCCGGTCCGTGACCGCGAAGCGCCATCGGTCGTCCGTTTCAGCATCGCGGCGGCAAAGCTTCCGCCTGCTGCGGCCGCGCAAGGGGTCTTGCGCGCGGTGCGCCGCGCGCTGATGGCGCTCGACCGCGATCTCGACCCCCAGGGACGGGTGAGCACGTTGTTCTCGGGCCATGAAGCGGATGGCAAACCGGCGGGCGACGGCCATCATCGACACGTGTTCCTTGCCGCCGGATTGGATGCAGAAGGCAAATGCATCGCGCGGCTCTACGTGATCCGCCCCGACGCTGCGGACCGCAGCGCCGATCCCGACCCGCAGGACGTCGCGCGCTTTCAGCGCGTCGTGTCGCGATTCCGAACGGTGCGGGCTGGGGCTTTGGGTATTCTGGAACTCCTGCCGGTCGAGGCGTCGGAAGCGAACGATGGCCTCCTGGCCGCTGGTCGCCGCTGGATATCGCAAACCGACTATCGCCCCACGCGCCATCCGAAGAAGGGTCAGGATCCGGCCCAATTCGTGGCGGCGGACTGCGCGGCCGAGTGCCGTCGCCGCAACCTGCCGGCGCCGCGCGAGGTGCGCGTCATCGAATTGAGGGAGGGGCCGCGCGGTGGCATCCGCGCGCGGCTCGAAATCGACTTCGCCGTCGCCGTCAGGGGCCCGATCCTGCTCGGGCGCGGCTCGCATATGGGGGAGGGCGTTTTCGTGCCCCGGAACTGACCGTGCCCGCCGCCGATTCCCGCCAGGGCTCGCTTCCCCTTCCGGCACCGCCCGTCTCTGACGATCTGCCTCTCGTGCCTGCGCGCATGATCAATGAATGGATTTATTGTCCGCGGCTGGCCTATCTGGAGTGGGTGGAAGGCGAATGGGCGGAAACCGGCGACACGGCGGAGGGGCGCCGGGTTCACGCGCGAGTCGATTCCGGCGGCCCTGCGCTTGAGACGCCGGAGGAGTTGGGCGAGGACGCCCCCAAGGCACGATCGGTGACTCTGTCGTCAGACCGGCTCGGCATCATTGCCAAGATCGACGTAGTGGAAGTCGAGGACGGGGCTGTCATCCCGGTCGACTTCAAGAAAGGAAAGCGGCCGCACGTCGCCCAGGGTGCCTACGAGCCCGAGCGCGTGCAGCTTTGCGCCCAGGCCCTGGTTCTCGAGGATAATGGCTATACCGTGCGGGAAGCGGCTCTGTGGTTTGCTGGGTCCCGAGAGCGCGTCAAGGTTCC